>Ga0302325_10003010_pt1 | contig 40213 bp, 33 predicted proteins | sample Palsa_T0_2_FD_201948 | JGI IMG/M metagenome (GOLD analysis project Ga0302325, IMG submission 201948) | Peat permafrost microbial communities from Stordalen Mire near Abisko, Sweden - Palsa_T0_2 | ecosystem: Environmental > Terrestrial > Soil > Palsa > Peat permafrost | place: Sweden: Abisko...
AGGCCGCGAACTTCGCCAGGGCAGAATCGAAGGCATCACTTTTTCCGAGGTAACCGCCGATTATCGCTGCGTCGCCGGAACGGGCGTGGGCGCGCGCGAGAGTCCAGCCGCAGATGCCGACGTACTCGAGCCAGTCGGTTTTGGTCATGGTCTCCAAGTCGATTTTCATTTTCATGTCGCGGAGCTGGCGGAAATAATAGCTGCGGCCTTCGGCGTCGATGGTCCATCCGAGGAACACGTCGCTGGCCGATTGCAAAATGCGCTGGCCGGTGACCACGCGCTCGCCGTGATTGGCGTAGCGGCTCCTGCCGGCGTAGGGTTCGAGCACGGACGGAAGGGCTTCTTTGAATTGCAGCAACATGGGATCGTGCTCGCCGGCCATCAATAAAGCCACGGCGCAGCGCGTACCCACGCTGCCCACTCCGACCACTTTCCGAGCCACATCGATGATGTGATAGCGGTCGAGAATCACGCGGCGCTCGGCCGGAAGGGTTTCGCGGTAGTCGTGGAACATTTTGGTCACTTGTTTTTGCATCCAGTCGCTCTCGCGTGTGTGATAGACCAAAGGGGGGTGATCCACGATTCGCGTGCGTCCATTGATCACGTCGGCGATCTTCGGAAAAATATGTTCCGCGGTCTGGAGCCGGGCTTCGTGCTCGACTTCTTCCCAGCGTTTTCTCGCGGCCGCCGACTTCGATTCTCTGATGAAGACTTCGGCGTCCATGTGCGAGTACCAAACTTCCAGAGCGCGCATGTGGGCGTAGCGGCGCATGTGTTTGCGATAGGACTGCGACAAGGTGAGTACGGCATCTTCGCAGCGGCCACGGCCCATGCCGAGTTCACGCGACGCGAGGACGACACTCGCGGCCAGGCGTTTGAGGTCCCACTCCCAGGGGGCTTGAAGCGTTTCGTCGAAATCGTTGATGTCGAACAGGAGCTGGCGTTCGGGGCTGGCAAAGCCGCCGAAGTTCGCAGCGTGGCAATCGCCGCAAGCCTGCACGCGAATTCCGGTGGCGGGAGTTTTCGAGAGATCCCAAGCCATCACTGCCGCCGAACCGCGGAAAAATGCAAACGGGGATTGGCGCATGCGGCCGTAACGGATGGGCAAAAGGTCGGGGAGGCGGCCGCGATCGGATTGGCGCAGGATTTCGATGGGGTCGGGACGGTTCAGGGGAGCAGTCCACTTGGCGTGGGCGTTTCGCGGGACGCTTTCCCGCAGAGCTTTTCCCTGGCGCATGCGCTCTTCGATGCTGGGTCCCAGCACGGCGGAGCCTTCGCGTGAGATGCTGTGAATCTTTCCGCGGTGGGTGGTCATGGGTTAGGCATGGTCGAAGGTGTGGCGATAGACGATTCGATTGTTGGCGATATGGTAGCTCCAGGGCACGGGGCAAGTCATGAAGATAATTCCGCGCTCGAGACTCTCGAGGCGCCAGCAGCGAATCCTAAGCGAGGCTTTGGGATCGCTAAGATTAGCAATTGCAATGGGATGAAACCAATTGATGCGCGAAAGCGTCTAATCCATTAGAATCACAGTAATGTTCCGTCAGGGTTTAGCGCGGCGGAGGGTACTAAAATGAAGCAACCGGCCCAGCAGCCCGCAGCAATCAGATCGATCCTCTTGAAAAGCTTGCTTGGAATATCGTTCGCGGCCGTATTGGCTTTGGCGCCCGCTCCTGCATTTGCGCAACATGGCGGAGGCGGTGGCGGAGGCGGCGGCTCGCATGGCGGCGGAGGCGGCGGTGGTGGGTCGCACGGAAGCAGCGGCGGTGGACACGCGAGCAGCGGTTCTGGTAGTGGAGCGCACGCAACTTCCAATGCAAGCTCATCCAGCACAGGCGGGCATTGGTGGAATCCGTTCCATGGCAGCGGCGTCAACAACGCCGCAGGAACGAAAGCAGGCGGCACGGCGTCAGGCGGGAGCGCGGCAAGTTCAACAGGCACGAGCGCGGCGACACGCTTCGCGGCAGGGAATAACGTCTGGCAGGAACCGCCGGCGAACACGCGCGCGACCACAAACGCGCCGTCACATTTCTATGCAACATCGAATCGCGACGCCGCGACTGCCAAGCCTGCGCAGAGAACGACAAACAATACCTTAGGTCGAGCTGGCATCTCGCAGAACATTTTGCGCCAGCGCCCGATTATTTATTACCCGTACAATCCATATGGGTTTGGATTTGGCTCGCCGTTTGGGTTTGGTTACGGCTTCGGGTGCGATCCCTGGCTTTGGGGATGCCCGGCTGGCCTGGGCTTTGGATTCGGTTACGGCGGGGGCTTCGGATACGGCGACGGGCTTGCTTATTACGGCGGATACGGCGGCGGATACGGTGGCTCGTACGGCGATGGCTACGGCGAGGCGGCGGATATGACGTTCCAGTCCAACGGGGCTGATCAAGGCGCGCCGAGCGGAGACATAGCTTCGGCGGAAGGCAATGCAGGCGAGTGGCAAAACGCGCCGGAAAATAACGCGCAGCCTAATGATGCGAAGGCGCAGCCCTACGTGGTGATTTTCTTGCGCGACGGATCGAGCTACGCGGTCAGCGACTACTGGCTGGCGGAAGGCAAGCTGCACTACGTCACTTCGTACGGCGGCGAAAATTCCGTGGACGCGAATCAGATCGACCTGCAGCGTACCGTGAACGAAAATTCGGCGCACGGAGTCACGTTCACACTGCGCCCCGCAAACGCAACAGACGCTCCCAAGGGCAAACAGAATTTGCAGCCACCGCCGTCCAACGACGGCCAAACGTCCGCGCCAAACCCACAGTAGTTTTCCTGCGTAAAGAAACGGGGCTGCAGATATAGCGGCAGCCCTGGAACCCCGTTAGACATTTCCTAGAGAAGGCGGAGGTGCGCTGAGATCCGAACGCTTAGGCGGTTTCCTCAGGAGGTTCGGCAGTGGCGTCGCCGGTCTGGACGTGCTCGGGGCGAAAACCCATTCCCACGACGTAGGCAGGGATTCTGCGCAGGATGGGAAAGCGCGCCAGTAGTTTTATGGGCCAAGGAAGCGCGAACGGTTTCTTGCTGGCCAGCACGGCGCTGATCACGCGATTCTGTATCAGCACCTGCAACCGCTGCATCATGCGAGTTGGAAATTCGCGGCGGCGCTGAACGGCGGCGAGATCGTCCTCGGTCACGGTGCTGTATTCGGGTTCGGACGCAGATGCTGCATGGTCGTTTTCCGCGGATGCGCTGCCGCCGACGTTCCCCTCTGATGTCCCGCCGTTTTGATCCACGCGGCCGCGCAAAAACGGCGAAGCGATTTGCCGGCTCGGCAGGCCCGACGGCGCGAGCGTCAATCCCATCGCGATGGCGGCGGGAAGCGTGCCGCCTTCAGTGGAGAGTTCGGGAGCGAGCGCGTCCATTACTGGGACAATTCCAGGCACGGCGCCTCGCTGGAACGCGGGTGCCAGAATATTTGCGGCGGCGACGGCGTCTTGTATCGCGAGATTTATACCGACACCGCCGATTGGCGACATGGCGTGCGCGGAGTCTCCGATGCACAGCAGACCGGGGCGGTGCCATTCCTTCAGGCGGTCCACGACCACAGTAAGCAGCTTGATGTCGTCCCAGGTTTTCAATTCATCCACGCGCTCGCGAAGGTAGGGCGAGAGCCTGGCGATTTCTTCGCGGAAAGCGGGCAGGCCGCGCTCGCAAATAGCGTCGAACCCACCTTTGGGAATCACGAAAGCGCACTGCCAGTACTCGTTGCGCTGGATCTGCACAAGGACGCGGCCAGCATCCACGTGGCCCAGAGTTTGCACCGGGTCTGTTGTTTTGCGCGAAATGCGCATCCACAGCACGTCAATGGGCGAGCCAAAATCTTCCACTTGCAGGCCGGCTTTTTCGCGAACGATGGAGTGGCGGCCGTCTGCGCCGATTACCAGTTCAGCGCGCACTTCGAGGGGACCGAATTGAGTTTTCGCGCGCACGCCGATGACGCGATCGCCCTCCAGGATCAGATCGGTGACCTCGGCTCGCATGCGCAGATTAAATTCAGGATAGCGTTTGGCGTGGTCGGCCAAGAAATTCAGGAAATCCCACTGCGGCATGAGCGCAATGAATTTGCAGTGCGTGGGCAGATGCGTGAAATCAGCGATGGTCGCGTGTACGTCGTTAATTTGCACGCCAATATTGCGAAGCTCGTCGTGAGGAAGCTTCAGGAATTCGTCGAGGAGGCCAAGCTCGTACATCACTTCGAGCGTGGAGGGGTGGATGGTATCGCCGCGAAAATCGCGCAGAAAATCGGCATGCTTCTCGAGGACCAGGACTTCAACGCCCGCGCGCGCCAACAGATACGCCAGGACCATTCCCGCCGGCCCTCCGCCGGTGATGCAGCAGCGCGTGTTGATCTTTTGAACTGGAGGCTCTTCCGGCATGATCGATTGTGCTCCGCTTGTTTCTATGCGCTGGGTCCTGGGCGCTAGACCGTGGACCAGCGCAAATTGTACTTCAAATTGCTCTGTCCGAAGGCGACAGCCAAGATTTCAGGCGCGGCTGGCGTAGACGGTGCGAGTCAAGCACGCTGGGTTCGTTTCTGGAGATGACAACAGAGGTACGGGGCGCGCATCAGTCCTAGTTTGTGAAGTGCGAGAATGGATTTCGTGAGCGGCGCTGTCACCATCGTGAAGGACCATCAACTAATTGGTTCGGGTCCTACCGGCTGCCGCATTCACTAGTGCATTGATTCCATGGGGGTTCTGCGAAGCGGGCGCGGAAGCACCGGCGGCCGGCGTAAGGACGGAAAATTATTTTTGGGGTAAAAATTGCGCGTAACTGGCGGGGAAACACTCAGTTGCGACTTGGACGAGTTATGCTCACACAGTCAATCACTTGCGTTATTTTTTGATTTAGAGTAAAACTTTTTTTGTTAGCCTCGAAATCCGCGCAGAGCAGATCTTAGATAGCCAATTCTGAAACGCAAACGGAAAACCCGCCGGCCTAAAGAACGCCGCTACAGCACCGATCGTCCCTGAAGTTGCGACTGCATTCCGCAGCAGCATGCAAATCTATCTCCGGAGAAGACATGCCGAATTACAACGCGCAAGTACCGCCGTATTCCATTTTTCCGGGCGACGTGGCGCTCGCCTTCAACAACGAATCACCCGCAGCGGGGCAGGCCAGCCAGCAATTCGCTTTGCCCAGCTACGCGGGATTTCCCGAGAATGGCCGCACGGTACGATGGCAGATCAGCTTCGGCACGGCGCCGACCGCGGTCAGCATTCAACTGCAGACGGCGATGAACGACGTGGACGCGCAGTATGCCGTCCCGACGGGGGCTGCCAATATGGGTTCCACGCTCACCACGGGCGACAACCTGGTGGCTACAGGCGTGCGCGCAAATTTTGTGCGGGCGAAAGTTGTGTCGATCACCGGGGGCTCGGGGGTCACGGTGCAGATTCTGGGGTAAGGCGGGACTGTTCGCGATGGATCAGCTTTCCGATTGCGAACTTTGGCCGTGAAACTGTCTTCCAACGCGGCGGTATCGGGTGGTACCGTAGCGACTCGGGCCAGGGATTCTTCAGATGCCTGAAGAATTTACCTCGATCCGGCGGAAGGCGGGGTTTCGATCGAACGGTCATCGCATCGCGCGAATATAGTAGCGGGGATCGTGGCAGTTGCGATCGCGGCGGCCGCTCCGATGCTCGGGCGCGCGAGGGCGCAGTCGCCCAGCCCGACGGTTCCACCGGCACCCAAGCAATCCACAGTTCAAGCTCCCGCGCAACCGGCCTCCGTGGTGCAAACGCCTGAAGGGCCGCCGCAAGCGGTTCGGCGCACGGTTACCGTAGCGTTCGATTACGATTTTTCGACGTATCCGCCGTGTTCCGCGAAGACAAATAAGAAATGCATCCAGCAATTCAATGTGTACGAGGTTTCTGCTCCTAAGCCCATTTTTCTTTTCACCATTCCGGTTCCGGCCAATGCGAAGGGAATGGTGAGCGGAATTAGCGGGTCGTCTCCGAACAAACGCGTCTTTTTCACCGGGCCGCACCGCTTCGGAGTGTCCGCGAAAATGGCCTCGCCGGACGGTGAGTCGAATCCGTATCAGTGCATGGTCTTCGCGCAAGTGCTGCCTGATGATGCCGCGGCACCCGCGCCCGCGCCAGGCAGTTCATCACCTCCAAAATAACGCGGTATTGATTTCCCGGCTGCCTCGCCGAGCATTTTAGGTCGGGCGCAACATGCTGCACCCCGCTACGGATCGAATCAGAACACTCCGATTCATTGCGACAACTTCCTCCTATGTGGGACACGTCCGCGCCAGCGGAAAAATCGACGCCTGCGGGACTCGAACCGGCTCGGCGGAGGGCGTGTCCCGCTACCCCTTAGATAGTTACAGATAAAAGTGACGAATGGCTGCAACCTCGAAGACGCATGCTGCGAAGGCGGGAAAACGCGTCGGTGCAGATCTTGCGACAAAAGATAGCCCCGCTCGAGAAGATGTGGCCGACGACACTTGCACGCGGCGCAGAAATGTAGGGCTTGCGGAAGCGCTGCGCGAAGAGGGAATTGACGAACGCGCAATCGCGCAAGGGTTCGCCAGTTTGCACAGAAAACTCAGCGGCAGCGAGGACAAGGGCGACCTAAAACTTTTCTTCGACGTACTGAAGGACAATCATCGCACCCTTGAGCCGCCGAGCGCATCCGAGCGTAGCAACGCCAACGACGGGCCTGTCACCATAATCCTAAAGCACAACGTTCCGCGGCCGGCGCGCTGAGGCGCGGTCGCTCTTCATGCTAACCGTCACATCCGGCGTCGAGCGTTTTGCTAACGACGAAGTTGATCTGGGCTACGAGCCGTTTCCCAAGCAGAGGGCATTTCATGAGTCGCCGGCAAAGTACAGGCTCTTTGGGGGCGCGGCGGGGCCGGGAAAATCGAAAGCGCTGCTGATGGAGGCGGTGCTTCAGGCGCACGAGCACGCGGGCGTGAACACGCTTTTGCTGCGGCGGACATTTTCCGAGCTGGAGCAATCGCTGCTGCTTTATTTCCGGCGCGACATTCCGCGGGAGCTATACAAAAGTTACAACGAGTCAAAACACGTGGTGACCTGGTTGAACGGTTCGACCACGCGGTTCGGATATTGCCAGAGCGAAGCGGACGTTTACCAATACCAGGGCGCAGAATTTCTTTTTATCGGAATTGACGAGCTTACCCTCTTTACCCTCCGCCAGTGGCAGTTCCTCACGTCACGTAACAGGTGTCCCGTGCCGGGCGCGTTTCCCTGCATGGCTGGTGCTACCAACCCCGGTAACATCGGCCATGCGTGGGTGAAGTCGCTGTGGATCGACAAACAACCCGCGTCCGGCATGGAACATCCCGAAGAATTCGACGCATCGGATTACGATTTCATTCCCGCGCGCGTGTCGGACAATCCGATTTACGCGGGCGACGAGAATTATTTGAAGACGTTGCGCGCGCTGCCTTCGCATTTGAAGCGAGCGTTTCTGGACGGCGATTGGGACGTTTTCGCCGGGCAATATTTTGACCGGTTCGATTGCTCGCGGCACGTGGTGCGGGCGGAGCAGATTGATTGGAAGCCTTGGTGGGCGCGGTGGATTTCGATCGATTGGGGATTCGAGCATCCGGCAGCGGTGTACTGGCATGCGCAAACGCCGGGGGGTGTAGCGCCGTATGGTGGAGCGGCTTCCGTCACGGATACTTTGGGGACGGTTGATGAAACGGCGGGCAGTAAGGATTTCCGGAGGATTGTCACTTACCGCGAGTTTGTGACGCATCGGACTTCGCCGCGGGATCTGGCGAAGGAGATCGTTGCGCGTAGCGTTTGTAGTGACAATGGGGCGACAGGAAAGTCTGATGCGGCGTTGAGTCTAAACAGCCGGCGGGACGCCGGCGCTACTAAAGGCAACTACGCGCACGAGAAGATTGACGCGATTTACCTTTCGCCGGATGCGTTTGCGCGGCGGACAGACGAAGCGTCGATTGCGGATCAAATGGGGGAAGTTTTCGTCGCTGCGGGAATGCCGCGTCCTGTTCCGGCGGACAACGATCGCGTGGGCGGGTGGATGCTGATGTACCAAATGCTGGACGCGGGGGAGTGGCTGCTTACGGAGAATTGCGTTGAGCTGATTCGCACGATTCCGAGTCTGGTGCGAGATCCGGCGCGGGTGGAAGACATTGAAAAAATGGATGGTGATGATCCAGCCGATGCCGCGCGGTATGGGCTGAAATCGCGCTATGGCGCACGTCGTGCGTGGGAGACGCATCCGCCGCTCGAACAGCGGGTTGCCGAGCGCGTTACGTCGACGGATCCGACAGGCCGCGCCATGCAAATGCGCAAATTTCAGATGGAAGAGAAGAGTCGGGTGCAGCCGGTGTCATTTCTTCATCATCGCCGCCGCAGGCAATAGCAAACGAGTACTAGAAGGCGTGGTGATGACTGAGAGCTGAGTCAAGCGCAAAGTAAAAGTACGCCGCCCCCGCGAATGCATAGAACAAGACCGCGTACATCAGATCCCCGGCGCTTCGTAATACTTTGTCGATTGGAGAACGAGCAAAAGAAGGTTCAAGGCTCGCTTGACAGTACAATTCGTGAAGCCTTTGAAAAATCTGGTAAATTCGGACCCACAAAAGCACCACTGCCGCCGTAGCGAACCCCAACTGCATAATGCCTGACGTACTCAACTCATTCCAATGGCGACCAAGAATAAGGGAGCCGCATGCGAGAGCCATCAACATGACCATGGTTGCGACGATGAACTGATACGATCGCAACGGGGGTCGTCTGAAGAAGTCAGACTCCGCGACGCGGGGACCATTCGATTCCGTAAGGACATCTTGGAGTGGTTGCATCGGCTTACCTCCGGATTCCTAACTTGGCCAGATGTTACCATCCACGTCACTACTACTCAATAAATGCCTATCCTTGTCAGCCATTCTACAAAGAGCTAGATCGCCCGGGTGCGGCGGCCCGCTACAAAACTTATGAATTTACACTACATTTGGAGGCGGATTACGGCGACGCGGTATACGCGGGGGCTGGAGGCGGACGTGGCGCGGTTGCGCGCGGAGAATCGGGCGCTTTTGAATTCGATACTTGGCATCGCGGGGGTCCCGCCGATTACGGTGCTGCCTGATTCGGTGTCGATAGGGGCACCCACCGCAGAGAGAGTTGCTGACGCTAGCGCCATACAAGACAAACACCGACGAACGCGACAAGCTTTCGCCGCTGTGGGCTCAACAGGAACATCCACGGCGCAAAGTGCACGATCGAGCGAGACAGCCGCCACGACAGTGCCGCCGTCGAATGGAAATGCGCAGGGCGCAAACCTCGTTATGCCAATGCGACGGCGTTCGTGGCACCAGATTTATCGCATGCTGGAGATTGATTCGGCGAGGAAGAAACCCCAAGAAGCTGTAAACATTCCGCCGGCCACGCGAGGCTAACTCTGAGCAACACGAGACTCGCCGACACTTCAGCGGGCGCAGAATGCTGTGCCCCTACGGGTGCCTGAGTTCACGCCATCTCCATTAACACAATCTAGTTTCACTTTTTCCAACACATTTCGATGCTACAAAACGGGAGGGAATATGCCGTTCATTCGAGGGCGTTACCACATTAATCCGATTGCGGGCGAAGCGCTGGAAGCGGCGCGAGCGGCCGAGGCCGCGCTGTCGGAGTTGGAGCAGGAGGCGGACGGCGCGCTGGCTGACCCGGCAGATGCGCAAGGCGACGAGGGCGGGGAAGACGACGATGAGTTTGGCGGCGCGTCGCACGCGGGCGCCGGGCCGATCCATCGAGTAGAAATCGAAGCGGCGGAGCTGGTGCCTTCGCACTCCGGGCGCGCGCAACGTGGGTTTGTGGCGCGCGTGCATCGCGAGGGAGTTGGAGCGCCTGGAGTACACGCCTTCGGTGCGCCGAGTTCGCCGCGGCTGCCGGGAGAGTATCCGTCGAGTGCGTATGCGCCGCGACCTGAGACGCACGTATTTGCCGGCCACCGGGACCTGGTTAGTTTCCTTCGCGACGCGTTCGCGAAAGATTGCCGGCGCTGAACCTGTTTCCGTCTCTGCGTCCCTGACGCAATCCCTCTCCGCCGCGCCCGGCGCGTGCACAGGATGGTCATCCATTATGTCGATTCAGAAGCCAATTCCGATGGCGGATCCGGCGATTGTGCCGATCGAAGGGCCGGCGAATGCGTCACGCGAAATGACGGACCGCGCGAGCCATACATCGTCGTCCAACTCCAGCGCGTATCCGTTTGGGGCGAACAACGAGCAGTTGCCGGAGAAGCTGCAGGAAGCGCTGCGGCGGCTGGTGTTTCAATTCTCGACGGAATCGGAATCCACGCGGCGGCAGGAGGTGCGACGAATCAAGCAGGCGCACCAATTCTGGCGCGGGCTGCAATATTTGTGGTGGAGCGAGCAGGACCAGAACTGGCATCTGCCGTTTGAGCAGAAAATGACGGACGGTTCGAGCATTGAGGATTTGCCGCGCTACGAGTTCGTCACGAATATTTATCAGGCGTTTGGATTGTCGCTGGTGTCCGTGCTTTCGCAAGATGTGCCGAGGGTGCGGTTTTTCCCTTCGTCGGCGCAAGCGGAAGAGGATGTGGCGGCAGCCAAGGCGGCGACGGAAGTGGCGGGGCTGGTTGAGCGCAACAATCGCGTAGGCAATTTGATTGTGGACGAAGCGTTTCAACTTTGGACGGACGGGAAAGTTGGCGCGTACGTGCGGTTCGTGGTGGATGGACAGCGGTTTGGATTTCATCCGGAGACGGAGATTGGCGCGCGGGAAGTGCGGATTGGCGGGGATGTTTACGTTTGTCCGGAGTGCAGCGCGGAGACGGCGGCGGAGGGCGGAGATCATGGAATAGGCGGGGAAAGTCCAGAGCAGATCCCTCGCTCCGCTCGGGATGACAACCGAAACAGGGTCGCGTCGGGCGATGAAAGAGGCAAAGACAACGGCGTGAGCGCGACGAGTAGGAGTAATGGCGGAGCCGGATCAGCTGATTCTGACGGACATCTAAACAGCCGGCGGGACGCCGGCGCTACGAAAGACAGCGCCGTGCCGCAGTGCAATTTTTGCGGGGCGCTGCTGACGGAGGAAGACTTTGTGGCGGCGGAGACGGTCACGGTGCCGACGGGACAGACGCGGCTGCGAGTGCCTAATGGGCAGGAAGTGATCACGATCGTTGGCGGGCTGGAGTTGAAGACTCCGCCGTGGGCCAACGAGATGCACGAGTATCCGTACTTGCAGTGGAATCTAGAGGTGCATCAGGCGCGGCTGCGCGCGGCGTATCCACACGCGGCGGACAAAATTGGTTCACCGGTGGCGCCGGGCGCACAGCAGTACGAGCGGCTGGCGCGTCTTTCGCAATCGCAAGGCGGGCCGCTGACCGAAGGCGGCGATTTCAACATTAATCTGATCACGTTTCAGCGGACATGGCTGCGGCCGTGGGCATTTTTCGCGCTGGACGATAAATCCATGCGGGACGAACTGCTGCAAATGTTTCCGGACGGGGCTTATGTGGCGTTTGCGGGCGATGCGTATTGCGAATCGCGAAATGAAAATATGGACGACCACTGGCGCGTGCTGCATGCGCTGCCTGGAGATGGCTCGAGCGGGCGTCCGGCGCTGGGCGACGCGCTGATCAGCGTGCAGGAACGCTTCAACACGCTTTCGAATTTGCAGATGGAAACATACGAGTACGGCATCCCGCCGATCTACGCCGACAGCGAAGTGCTGGATTTCGATTCGCTGCAGAATCAGACGGCCGAGCCGGGTTCGCATTATCCTGCACGCGCGAAACCGGGGCAGTCGCTGGCGGCGGGATTTTTCCAGCCGGAGCCTGCGGAAGTCCCCGGAGATCTTGCCGAACACGCTGCGAATTTAATGGGGCCGATCGCGCAGTTTCTGACCGGGGCGTTTCCTGCGCTCTTTGGCGGCGCGATGTCGAACAACGACACGGCGTCCGGGTACGCGATGGCGCGCGATCAAGCCATGGGGCGCATCGGACTAGTTTGGCGGCGGATGAAATTCTTTCATGCGGATATTATGCTGCTGGCGGTGGATTGTTTCCGGCGCAACCGGCCGAACGATGTGGAAGTGACGCTGCTGGGGGCGGGCGCGGCGTTTGAATCGCAATGGATTCGGTTGGCGGATCTGAAGGGGAATCTTTTTAGTTATCCGGAAACGGACGAGCAGTATCCGACGCTGTGGTCGCAGCAACGCGCCGTGTTGCTGCAATTGATTGGGAATCCCGATCCGCAGATTCAGGCGGTGCTGGCGCATCCGGAGAATATGGCGCTGGTGAAGAGGCTAATTGGGCTGGAAGAGTTTGTGATTCCGGACGAGGAGTCACGCACGAAGCAGTATCGCGAAATTGCGCAGCTTGTCGCCGAGCTTCCGCTGGTGAAACGGCAGGACGTGACCAGCGCGGTGAATCCGGCGTTTAAGGAAGCTGTTGCGAGCGGAGTTGACGCGGAAATCATTTTACCGAGCATTATGCCGGATGAGTTTGCGGACAATCACGCCGTGGAGCTGGAAATTTGCATGCGGTGGTTTTCGGCCGACGCGGGGCAGGTGGCGAAGATTGAAGCGCCGCTGGGCTACGCGAACGTCCGTGCCCACGCGCTCTTTCACCGTGATTACTTGCAGAAGCAGCAGGCGGCTGCGACGGCGCAACCATCGCCAATGGTACCCCCGCGGCCACGCAGGTAAGAAAGAGGATGCTGCCTCGCTGTCACCTTACTTGGAGACAGGTGATGCGCCGAAACGCTCTGACAACTGGCTAGTGACTTGCAGGGGGAATATATCGATGCCTTTCACTAACGGTAGATACTACATCAACCCGACATTTGGACGAGCGATAGAACTAGCTCGCGTGGGCGAGCAGGAACAACATGCCGCGGAATCGCGACACGAACCAGCACACAAAGGGCGGCATGGAGGTAGCGGAGACGGACACGACGCTGCCAAGACGCCTGAGGGAGTGGCAAATCAGAAATACAATGAAACTTCTGGCATGCGGACGACAGATCGCAGTGGGAATGGACCCGGAAGCGACTGGATTTGCAGCAAGCACGCTTTGCAATGGCACATGTAATTCAAAATAGGGCTACTTCGGGGATTAAGGGAGGTCTCGCCAGCGAAGAGATCAACCATCGTGAAACTAGAGCGATCGGTACGATCGGTTTTAGGGCGTACGATGCGCATGGAGAATCGGTCTACGCTACACATCGGGCTGGTAAGCAGGCCGACCCAACAGGGGGTGCCACGCATTTTTATTTTGACTACGGTCAATCTTCCACACCGTCCTGGGGCAAACAAGCTGTAGCGACCTATGGCCCTTTCACGAATGCTGCCGGTGGAGGACAAGGGTGCCAACGTAAAGATTGTCATAGCTCCCTAAGGAGACGTTCTTGGTAAAGACCCTGTTGGCGAGTTTTCTTATAGCCTTTCTTGCATTTTTTTCTTCTGGACCGCGTGAACAGGGCCCGCCCGTTACCTCCAAATACAATGGCGCTATTATCCAAGCGATTCAGGACGAAATCTATGACTACGGTTACGAGGGGTGGGGCTGGGACGCTGCTGACAAAATAGAGGGAAACACATACCAGATGCACGTTTATATTGAGCCGATGACGAAGAACTACTCCGGGCGCGTAATATACAAGTTGATGCCGTATGGGGAAGTATTGCGCTTCTACGTCGTGCAGAAGAATGGACTGATTCGCCTTGATGACAATCCCGAATTGGGATTTGGGGCGGAACGCCCGGACAGACTGACTCTCTATCTCGACGACGATGAGATTGTGAAGTTCAAACACGATTGGCCACGCATAAGTTACTCCATCGAGCTGAAGCCCAGCGAAGAACGGCTGCGGCAAGGTGCTGAACGGCAAATCAAGCGAGGCGGTCATTCTGTCTGGTTGGACCCCAGCTGGCGTGGCGTCCCTGCGGGCCGAGATCCACGTTGCAGTGCGAATTAATCAAACACCGCCTCCGGTGACACCTCCGCGCCCGCACAGATGATTGGTTTCGGTAATCAGACCTGAGGTTAGCCCTCTAACTCTGCGGACGCATGGGTTGGTTGGAAGGGCTTTTCGGAATTAAGGGCCGTTCCCCCGGCCCACGATCGATGAACTTATCAAACGCAAGCTCTATGCCGCGGCTAAGGGCGTACCACCACAAAGTGCCGGCGACGAAAATCCAGATGGTCGCAATGGCGGGGTATTTCCAGCCTAGCGCGTAAGCGACGGCTGAAATTGGAAGTTCCAACAGAAGGATGAATGTAAATGCGATGCCCCAGTGCTGCAAACTTGGTATCACGTAACCAATCATGCTTACAAGGCAGGCACAAAGATGGAGGACTGGGAGAACGTAAACCCAGCGTCTGATGCCTTGGCGAATCACTTTCATACCTTGGTGTGAGCCGACTTAGGCGCTACAGCGTGCGTTCGATGTTGCTGGCGGAGCGGGAGCTGCCGTAGGCGCTCTTGTTTTGGGGTGGCGGAGCGACCAAGCGGACGACGTGCAGCAGCCTTTCGGGCTTGAACGGCTTTGCCATGCAGACAACCGCGCCGAGCTGATGGCTGGCGGCGTAGTCGGCGGGCTGCGCGGCACGCGTAAGCAGAATTACGGGGACGTGCTGCAAGCGATCGTTGCGTTTGATGATCAGGCAGAGGTCGTGGCCGCTCATGTCCTTGCCTTCCACTTCCGCTAGGAAGCAGACCGGCACGGTGGTGCGAAGAACTTCGAGCGCCTCCTGGGCGGTAGGCACGACGATCACGGTGTAGCCATCCTGCTGAAGAACATTGCGCATGATGTCCGCGGTGCGCTGGTCGGATTCCACAGCCAACACGACGGATGGTTGCTTCCTTTGCGGCGCGGGGACAGCGGAATTCGGATCGCCGGAGGCAAAGGGATCGCCCTTTGCGGCGTTCTTTTCGTTGATTTTTTGCGCGGCTTTCGAGGCGGCGAAGTGGACAGCTACTCCGTAACTTCCGCCCTCTTGCTCGGCGACACGCACGACTTCGGCGCGCTGCGCCGTGTTCAACGCGGCTGCGGCATTGGAATACGGAAAGGTGACGTCGAGGATCTGCCCTTTCCAGTATCCGCGACCGGTGGCGGTGAAAAGCAAGCCGTCGCGCGAAACGTCGATGCTCTTGCAGACTTCTTCAAACGGCTCGGGAGAATCTACCGCGCGGACGTGAACCTGCGCGGAAATTTTCGCGCGCTTGCGGTGGCGGCGTTCTACCTCAATGGACTTCGCTGTAGCTTTTGGTTCGGCGGAAGTAATTGGCGTCGTGCTCATCCCACACCTCAGAATTTGGCGGGCGCTGGGCGCGTCCGAACGATTCAGCGGCGACCCATCAGGAAGACTCAACTCGCGCTGGCATATATAGATGTACAGGCGCGCGGCGGTGCGGGGAATAGTACCTTGGTTTCACGCGGCGAGAATTCTCGGCGTGGCGAATCGGCGGTCGAGATAAGCCATGGTCTTGCAGTAGCTTAGCCGGAGGGACAGCTGCACTCGGGATGGTTACCTGTAAGAAGCATGGTGAAAAAAAATTCCGAGGTGAAAACCCCGCGTGCGGTAAAGGATCAGAGTTGGCTGGACGAAAAATCTTTCGCGCGTTACAGCGGAAGAAGAAAAGGGCCGACGGGATACTGACGCTACGGGAAAAAAGCGCGCATCAAAGTCCTCGGGTCCAGGAGATCTAGCCTTTGCAACGGACAAATTCCAGGTTTGGGATTCCAAGTATCTCAAGGCCGAGAATCCCAAGAATATATATGGAGAAAACGCTATGGCTGTGACCCCTGCGACGATTGGCGGTTCCCAACACGGCACTGTCGAACCTCGGGTGAACTCGCCTTCAGGATCCGGCACGGAGTCCGAGCCAGTGAGCCGCGTTGCGACGGATGACGAAATTCTGGGACTGACGACGAAGGTGCGGCGAAGAGATTCGCGTGGCGTTCAAACGCCAACGGAGACTTCGCGCGGAGCCAAGGATCTCGACCAGCTCGAATTGGACCTCGCGGGCGACGGCCCGAGGCGCAGTGAAAAGAGACCGGCCGGCGAAAGTCTTGGTTCCAAGCAGAAGGGTTCGCGAAACGGCGATGCTGAAGCCAGCAATGGTCCTGCGGGCGCTGCGAATGAAGCGGCGACGTTAACAGGCGCTGCCGAACCCGCGCATCTGCGAGCGGCGCTGGAAGCGAACCCCGAATTGCGCGCGGCGTGGCGTGACGCGAAAGCTTATCGGGAAACTTTTGCGACGCCGGAGGAAGCCCGCACGGCGACCGGCATGCTTGCAGATCTGAACCGAATGGATGCGCTGTTTTTCTCGCGCCACCCGGAAGACCACGCGCAACTTGCGCGAGCTGTGGCGGAACTGGACCCGGTCGCGTTTACATCACTGGCGCGTGCAATGACGCAGGTAGCGCGGACCGCCACCGCCGCGTTTCCGGCAATCGCCGCGCGATCGGCCGCTTCGCGTCACCTCGCAGAGGAGCAGCCATCCGCAACAGATCTTCGGAATGCTGTGCCCGCTCCAGCGACCGGTAGTGCCGCAGCACAACAGGCACTTGCGAGCGCGACACCCGTGGTCACTCCCGCGCAGGAGCAATTTTTCCACTCGACGAACGCAGCCGCGGTAGAAGGCGTGGTGGAAGCGATTGAAGCGCAAGTGGAACGCCTGCTGCCGGAGGGGATCTCGAAAAGCGCGCGTAATCGTGTGGTGGGAGAAATTTATCGCGAGCTGGATTCAACGCTGCGCGCAAACCGCACACTGACGCAACAGATGCGCGACGCATTTCGCTCCGGCGGGCTGGATACGAATCACCAAAAGGCGATTGTGTCGCTGATTACTGGACGCGCGCGCCAGGCATTGCCAGGCGTGGCGAAGCGAGTGTTGAACGAGTGGACCACTACGGTTGTTTCCGCGAACCAGGAACGCCGTGCGCGACAACACACGGCTGAACGCCGCGTGGACATTGGCGGAGCAGGCGGCGCAGGCAACGAAGGCCGCCACTCGATGGGTCCGCGCCAAATAAACTACGCGCGGATGTCCGACGCCGACATTTTGAATTTGTAGCCGCGGTGGCAGCCGCTCGGATGACGGAGAAACTGGTCCAAGGGAAAGGGCGACCCGGGGTGGGACCGGCCCTAGATCAAACGTGCCGAACCATCGAGCGCGCTACTCGAATCAAAGTCAGGTACACAATTCTCGGCGCGCAATAGCGCAAATCGTCACAGTGTGGTGCGGTTGGTGGAAACTTTATAGGCGTAGATCGCTTGCGCCACTGAATTTACCAGGGTTTTTACTTGGGCGGTTGTGTGGGTGGCTGGAAGTTTCATCAGGCCGGCACTCATTAAATTATCGACGGCAGTGCTGAGATTCGAATCTACCTGGGTCCAGTTCACGGATCCATTCGCCGTACCGGTGACGATGTAAGAATCAATCATACGCAATCCGACGCCTGGCGTAAGCATCTGGAGCATGCCTTCGTTGTCATTCATGGCGGTCACCAGATCCAGCGTGAACCACTGGAGATCTTGCACCGTAGTGCCAGCCGGAGGAGTAACAAAACCGCCCGCAGATGCGGCGTTCACAATTTGCGACACGGCGAGGTCCTGCGCGGACTGATTCGCGGAGCCGTTGGCATTTGTGGGAGGCATGGCGTCCGAGATCGCGCTGGCGACTCCGGTAAGCAGGAGATAGCTGTGATGCGTTTGCACAATGAGCGAAACGGCCACGCCGTAGGCCTCGAATTGAGGCAGAGTCATGCCGTATCGTGGCGAGGTAATTTTTGTGGTGACGGCGTTAGCAACGAAACATTGCACGGCGGCGGCCTGCGATGCGGTACAGCTCTGAGCGCGCACCGAAGGCGCGGCGGAAACCGCTACTCCCAGACATATTCCCAGCAAAGCTAGCTTTCTTAGTCCCATGATAAACGACACCTCAACATAAATTTTTCCTGCGGTTTCACGGGAAGGGGGGCGGAGACGAGCGCAGCGCACTCGCCAGCTTCCAAGCAAAGACAGTGTGTCTTGTGGCCGGAAGGCGTTCAACTGGCCTGGGGGACAGGTGGGGACCAGTACCAATGGCCAGTTTCCCTCGATCCCCAGAAGTGAGCAACTCAGACTGACTTTCGGTGTGCCGCATAAACGCCTCTCGCGCCAAACAAAGTTTCTCTCGCAATCATCCGTAGAGGACACCCCCGCATTTTCAGCACTGAAGCACTAGACAAATATTTCGACGATTCCGACGCTCCGTGGATTGCCGCGCCGCGTGAAGCGTGACGTCTGCCCACGGCCGTGGGACGGGGACGGATCGTCCATTCCAAGGGAGAATTTAATCACATGGCACAAATGCAAAATGCGCAATCGGTTGCGCTGCAACTGGAAAAGGTTCGGGACAAGCTTCCGCTGCTGTACGAGCGCGACGACATCCTGCTGACCATGATCCAGCAGCGCGGCGACGTGGAACGCGTCAGCTCGCGGAACATGCGTTTGCCGCTGCAAATCCGTCCGGGAGGCAAAGCAGGTTTGGCCAACATGGACGGCGGAGACTTGGGCCGCGGTTCGGGCACGGTGTACGACGTGGCGCAAGTGACGCCGGTATTTTTCCGGCACGCGGTAGAAATCACGAAGCTGGTGGAATACGCGTCGAACGCGCCGGAAAAAGCCATCGAGAACGCAGCGAAACGCGAAGTGAAGAACGCGATGTTTCAGTTTCGAGCGTTTCTCGACAAGGTGATGCAGACCAACGGCAACGGAGTACTCGGTACGGTGGGCTCGATCACTACGACGGGGTTACCCGCCGGCGTGGCGGCACAATTCGGGATGGCCAAGCCGCCTGGGGCCCAGCTTTTCTACTATAACCAGACGGTGCAGGTTTACGATCCGACGCTGACAACGAATCGCGGCTCGGCCAACGTTTTGCTGGTCGATCCGTTTAATTCGCTGATTCAGGTGGACGCGCTGCCGACGGGAACCAGCGTCAACGATTTGATCGTTCACGACGGGCTTACCGGAGCGCAACCTACGTCGCTCTTCGGGATTCTGTATCACCAGACGAACGCGACAACTGGGACGTGGCTGAACTTGAACCGCGCAACGTATCCGGTGGAACTCGCGACGCCGGTGGTGAACGGAAACAATTCGGCGATCACGCCCGGGGCCGTGCGTCTCGCCATCAACAAAGTCCGGAAGGCCTTGGGTTCGAATCAAGTTTCGAAGCTCATCGCTTACACGGCACTCGAACAGGAACATCAGTGGGAGCAGCTCGGCGTGACGATTTCGCAGATCATCAAGGAAGGAGCGGGCGGGCGCGCGAGCGATCTCGATCTACTCTTTACCGGCGAAAAATCGATGGCGGGCGTGCCGATCAAATCGTCCATCAATGCCAACCAGACGCGCGTGGATTTCCTGGATCTTTCGCACTGGGGCCGCGCGGTGATGCAGGACATTGATTTTTACGACGTCGGCGGACAAACGGTGTTCCCGATTTACGGCGCAAGCGGCGGAATTTCGGCAGCGTACATCTTTTACTTCGTTACAGGGTTCCAGGTGTGGAACGAGTCGCCTCGCAGCGGCGCGTTCATCAACAATCTGGCGATTCCGACGGGGTATTAGCCGTAGCTTTCGGACTGCTTTTGCGTTTGAATGCTTGTCTTCGTAGCGTCGGCATCTTGGCGGCTGGTCGCAAGTCGATCGAGAGAGTTAAAAGAGCCGGCGGGACGCCGGCGCTACGAAAACCTTACGGGCATTAGGATAATTAGGGACGCACGAAATTAATAGAAGCGCAACAGACGCGTAATAATGCGCGGAATTCAGGTGGTAGGATGGCGCGTTAGCCTTTCCGTCGTGAGAACTGCGGAACAAAGGAACGACGACAACCATGATGCCACCTAAACTGATTCTCGCACCGATTGACTTCAGCGACGCCTCGCGCGCCGCGCTGGACGTAGCCGCGGACATGGCCTCGCGTTTTGGCGCGGAGTTGTTGCTGGTCTATGTGGTTCCGGCCATTCCAGACCTGCCGAAGGACGTGTCGATCTTCAAGGAAGGGGAGTACGACAAGAGCCTCGAGAACAAAGACGCACAGCGACTGAAGGACCTCGCTGCCACGGTGACGAACAAGAACGTGAAAGTGCGTACGGAACTCGGGACGGGGGATGGTGTCGGCATGGAGCTGGTACGAATCGCGGAGAACGAGCAGGCAGACTTGATTGTTATTGCCACGCATGGCATGACTGGCTGGCGCGAGTTCGCGTTCGGCACGGTGGCTGAAAAAGTTTTGAAGCAAGGTGAGTGTCCGGTGCTGCTGCTACGGGCCAAGGCAGCAGGGAATACGAACGAGAATAATAAGGCTGCTTCCGCTCTGGGTAGTTCCGCGTCCTGATCCGCGCCGTCGTTTTCTTGCGTAGTTTTCCCAAAGAAACATGTGCGGGTGCTTTAGAATAGGCAGCCTTGGCCACTGCGACGCAACTCGAGCGGGTACGGATCGTGCTGGTGTCGGTGCGCAACCCGCTGAACATCGGCGCGGCTGCTCGGGCGATGAGCAATTTTGGATTTCGCCACCTGCGCGTGGTGAACCCGTACGAACCGGCGTTTCGCGAGGCGCGATCCGCGGTGGGGGCTTCGTCTGTCCTGGCGGAGGCGGAACAATACAAGACCGTGGCCGAAGCCGTGGCGGACTGTACCTTGGTGGTGGGAACGACGGCCGTGCGTCATCGGCAATTGCATCACCCGCTGCGGCGGCTGGAAGACGGCGCTCGACTGATCCGCAAGCGGATGGGAGCGAGTTGCGTGGCGCTGCTGTTTGGCTCGGAGAAATTTGGCTTGTCGAACGAGGATCTGAGCCATTGCCACTGGCTGATGCGCGTCCCCACGCGCGAAGAAAATATTTCGATGAACCTGGGGCAGGCTGTCGCGGTGTGTTTGTACGAGATCGTCCGCGACGGCAAGGCTGCGCGATTGCCGGAGAAGTTGCCGGGAGCGTCGGCGGGTGAAGTCGAGCGGATCACGCTGAAGTTGCTCGAAGCGTTGCATGCCAGCGGCTTTTTGGAAATGCGGCGCGTGGCTGACGCGGAGGAGCGGATTCGGCGTCTGGTTCGGCGGCTCAATTTGCCTGCGCGCGACGCGGTGATCTGGCTCGGGATCATGCGGCAGATCCTTTGGAAGATGCAGTCAGGGCGAGACCCGAAAAACGAAATCGGCGGAGAGAGCGGAAAGTGATACCGGAGCTCCTGACGACGTTAGCTTGCGGTATCTTCGCGGGCGCCGCGATTTACATCAATGTGGTCGAGCAGCCGGCGAGGCTCTCCTGTGGGATCGCTTTAGCGATTACGGAGTGGAGACCCAGTTACAAACGTGGCGCTGCAATGCAGGCAGGTTTAGCTCTTCTTGGTTCCTTTCTAGCGGTTGTGTCTTGGCGGAGAACTGATGACCCGGCTTGGATGGTAGGCGGCGCGCTGTTGTTTGCCGCGATTCCGGTAACGTTAATTGTAATCCTGCCAACAAACAAAAAACTTCAGAATGAAGAGCTCGATGTCGCCTCTCCCCAGGCAGAAAGACTTTTGCGCCTCTGGGGCAAACTCCACGCGGTTCGTAGCGCACTCAGCTTAGTAGCTTTCTTGGTTTTTCTGTTCGCGCTCAAGCACACTCACTAACGAGCGTCAAACCCATTCGGCAACCCTCCGCCGCACGCAACGTCGGATACTTTGTTCGCGTCGATTACAACTGCACAAAAGACAGAAGAGTCTCTATACCTTGATTCGGGTCACACGAGAGACGCATGAGACGCCGGCCGGCGTGCAGGAGCGGGCTACGCGCGCGGGCGGGGTGAACCGCTATGGCGAGCCGAACTTTCGCGTGGTGTGGGGCGGGTCGCGGCTGGCGTGGATCGGCGGGCGGTGGACGGACCGTGACGCGCACGGAAATACCATTCGCGAAAAGGTGGAGCTGCGGCGCGTTCCGAAATACCTTCCCGAGAATCGCTGGCACATCGAGCGGTGGTTGCCAGCGGAATCTTACGGCTCGCCGGAGCAATGGCTTGCGCAAACAACCGAGATCGAAGATGGAGTGTGCCTGGCGGCGCTGGGGCCGTACCCGTCGCGGGGCGATTACGAGCATTGCTTCACGCTCGAGAATGCGAGCGGGGAATTTATTGCGCTTACACCGGCGGCGTGCGATTGGATCGTGCGCGCGATCGAGTGGTCGCGGCGGCAGCGGCGCACGGAAATGCGCGGGGCCATTGCGAGCAGGGAAGCGCGCCGCGAGCGCCATGTGGATCGCGGCATGGACGATATTCTCGACGACGCGGTGCCGGCATTTCACGGGGAAGCGTTTGTGGTGAGCGCGTAGCTGTGCGCAATCGCGCGAGCTTGCACCCGGCGTAGGGGAACGGCAACGTGACCTCGGAGCACGAGCCGTTTTGCCGTGCAAAACCGAGAAAATCAAAAGAGCCGGCGGGACGCCGGCGCTACGAAAGGCAGCAACCGGCGGGCGAAAGACACAAGATGCCGGGGTGAAGCCCGGCGCTACGAGGGCAACACCCGTCGGCCTGAAGGCCGACGTTACAAAAGGACAATTCATTGAACGGACTACTGGGACAGGGGATTCATCGAGACATTTTGGTGGACACGCGAGCGAAGGACGATACGGCGGCGACGGTGGCGATCGGCTCGGTGTCGGAGCAGGACTGGTACGTATCGCGCACGCACGGCGTTTACCACATTCCGGCTTGCGCTAAGGGCGAGGCGTACGCGCTGCTGTTGCTGACGTCGCGCGGCGACGCGCTGGATCTGGGAGACAACCGGCGCTTTCCTTTCACGATTTCGGCGCGCGAGATTGCCGTGGATTTGCTGCAGGACCTTCAAGACCACGGCGTGTTCGTTTGCGCCGGAGCGCGGCCTGCGGCTGAGGAACTGAGTGCGGCGCGCGAGCGGCGGGATGCGTTTTACCACCGGCTGATCGGAGAAGGCGACACGATGTGGGCGCGCGGGCATTCGTTCCGCGAAATTTCGGATTTGCACCGGCGGGCGGCGATCGGCCTGGGCGTCGAACGCGAATGGGCTTACGTTCCGATGCGGCTAAACGATTGTCCGGCGTGCGGCGAAAAGGTGAAGCAGGGAGTGGCGGTGTGCAAGCATTGTGGCGCTATTCTCGACGCGGAGAAGGCGGCGAAGCATGGGCTTGGCCTTGGTGCGAAAAATAGCGCGGGGCTGGCGTCGTCCGGTGCCCGCGCAAAACCGAACGCCGGCGCCAGTGGACAAAAATAATTAGCGCCGAACACCATGGCTTGCAGTCGGCCCCGCTACCGGTTTGGCGGCCGAACAAGAAAGTCAAGAGAGCCGGCGAGACGCCGGCGCTACGAAAACCACGACCCCGGTGTACCGGGCGGCTTCGGGTCGACGGGTTTGATTTGCTGGGGCGAGGAAGTTGCGCCGAGCGGACGCAACTCAGAGGCGCCTGGTGGAAGATGGCGGGGACGAGGTGTGAGTTCTGTATAAATTGGCGGGATTGCGGTACAAAAGCGAGGGTACACAGCGGCGAAGAGGCGAACACGACATGAGACCAAACGGCACAATCCGGGTGGCTGGCATTCAAACGATTCGCGCGGGATTGGATTTGGCGCGAGATGTTCGCCGGCGTCTAACGCAAGCGTTGCGTGCGCCGTGGCACTTGGCGCGTGGTGTTCGCAGCGGTACAACAGGCGGGCGGACAAGACGGCTGACCGGGGCGCTGACGGCGTGCGTGGCGCTGGTTGCGACTGTGGCGCTCGCGGCGCCCCTGGCGTACGCGCAGGGATCGCGCAAAGACGATGTTGTGTTTGGTCCCGAAGGGCATCCGGTGGCGGGGGCGACGATTACGGTGTGCCAATCCACGGCGACAGGAACGCCGTGTTCGCCGCTGGCGACTCTATTCACCGATGCGACGCTGAGCGTGCCGTCGCAAAATCCGTTTCAGTCCGACGGGCTCGGCAACTACCATTTTTACGCTCCCGCAGGACGCTACTTAATTCAAATTACCGCGCCGCAAATAAATGGGACGCAGACTTTTCCGGATGCGATTCTTCCCGCCGATCCTTCGTCCACAGGAGTGGGCAATAATATTTCGGCGTTTGGGCTGACGCTGGGCGGAAATTTGACCGTAGCGGGAAATGCAAACATCGCCGGAACGCTGACGACGGCGAATTTTAGCCCCGGAAGTTTCACGCCTACGTCTTTGAGCGTGCTAGGGAGTGAGACGATAACCGGCCCGCGGCCGCGCATCGACGTGACGGCGTACGGCGCGAAGGGCGACGGCGCGACCGACGACACGGCGGCGATCCAGGCTGCCATCACCGCGGCTTGCGGGACTCTTATCGGCGGCATCAGCGTAATCCCCGAATTGGATTTTCCGTCGGGAGTCTATGCCGTTAAGCAGCCGCAGCTTCCTTCTACCGCGCCGGTATTTGAGGTCCCTTGCGGGCGGTTAACTTTTAAAGGTATGGGAACTGCCAGCACGCTGCAATTCGTGCGAGGCCCGATGGCGGTGGTAAGAAGCATCGCTGGGAGCAGCCCCAACAACGCGCCAGTGTTTGACCTGCGCTATCCGGGTGCCTACGCCGGCACCACATTCCGCGACATTGAGATTGACGGATATAACAAAGCGCTGTGGTTCTACACCACGACCAGCGACAAGCTGGAAAATGTAAACCTGTTCGTACAACAAACCGGGCAGGCCGATAACAGCGCCCTGGAAGTGACCAACTCGTTCTGGTTTGAGTGGCACGGTGGCGAATGCGCCGGCGCGGAAGTTTCGGGAATTTATTGTGTTTTGCTGACCGGAGACGCGCCGCTTGGAAGCGAGGCTCCGCTAGACGGTCTGATGGAATTCGATAACCTGCAAGGAATCGGCGGGATGTTTCATTACGACCAGCGCGTGAACACGGTTGGAAGCGGCCCGGGAAATATACACTTTCAGGACATTCGGGGATGGGAAGCGAACCACGGGCCGTTCTTCTACATCACGAATAGCACGGGCAATCCCGGCGGGACGGCCCTTCCGGTGATGACGAATTTGACGTTCGGGAACGTGAGCGGCGCAGACTCTACCTGCGCTGCGGGGGTGGCTACATCATGCGCCTTGGTGGAACTCAATTCATCCGGGTCAAACCTGAACGGTGTGATCATCGACTTTTCGATCGGTGGGAGTGGCGGCTCACCGATGATTCAAAACGATAATCCCAGCACTTCTTCCGTGTATGGTTGCAACATCCGGTCGGGCGGAAATTTTTCTTCAAACGGCGTGGTGCAAGACAGCAACGGGAATCCGGTGTCCGGATGCTCGGCGCAAAGCTGGAATGGGTTCGACTACTTTGTTAGATCCGGAGGCGGAGGCGGCCCGGACCCGCGGCTCCGCAGCGATGTAAACGTATATGGCGGCTACGACGGTGACGCTTTGCGAGCAACCTTTAATGGCAGCCGGTTCGCCGGAGTGGGCATCGACCCCGTTTTCGGGCTGATGCTGAATGACGGAACTGACTTCGGTTATGGCGCGAGCATCGCGCAGAATGCGAGCGGGAGTTTCGACATTCAGTTTCCGCGAACTTATCCACCCACAAGCGTGGCGGGCACGGCTACTACCGGCGGCTCGATTGCGGCGGGCACCTATTTCGCGACGATGTATTCGACCACGACGAGTTGCGTTTCGACGGAGTCGGCGCCTTCGCAGCAGAGCGCGGGCGTGGCGCTGAGCGGCTCAAGCAATGCAATTACATGGAACTGGACGCTTCCTATCAGCGGAGTCAGCACGATTGCAGGTTATTGCATCGCTACTTCCACGGTTCCGTATTTGAACAACGGCCAGTGGCAACCGGTGCAGACGAACTACACTTTTATTTCGGGCGCGAGCACGAGCAGCTTCACGATGACGGCGCTGCCGTCCGCCGGAGGGCCCGATTCAGTGATAAGCACGCTGCTGCCGGTGCATCGCTTCACGCCCAGCTCACTTGGCATCAACAACACGAATCCGCAGTTTAACCTGGACGTGAATGGAACCGCGGCGGTGAACGCGCTCAACGGAGTGCAAAAGGCGGAGCGCTTTTCGGGCGCGGACGCCGCGGCGAAGATCACCGCCTGCCTTTCCGCTGCCGCGGCGTCCACAGCTTCCGCGGTTTGCGATGCGCGGGGAATGGCCGGAACGCTCACGGGGGCACATCACATCACGATTCCTGCCGGCACTGTTTTGTTGTGGGGCCAGGGACAACTCACGGTCACTGACACAACCACGAATGATGCGGTGGAATTGACCGGGGACGGCGCGTCCATCAAGGGCTATCAAGAAAGCGGCACCGGCACGATTGCCAAGCCGGACACTTCGGGCTTCATCGCCTGCGGCAACGCGGGATGCACCACGGTGAAAAATCCGAATCAAGCTACGTCCAAAATAAATTTCGTGCACATCGAGGGCATGGCACTCACTGCCACCGGCGCGAGTTCAAAAGTGATCGATATGACCAGCATCGGCCACTCGGACATCGAGAACAACAACATCACTCTGGGAACTGGAGGAACTTCCTACGGAATTTACGGCAACACCTCGGTGGGCGACCTCGACGGCACAAATACTCTGTTCAAGCACAACAATATGAATCCGCAGTCCAGCGGGGACACCTGCTTTTATCTCGCGGGCATCTACAACGCGATCGTGCTGGAACAAAACGCCTGCATTCTGCCGCCCGCAAGCTCCACCGGCTACGTTCTAGCGAAAGACAGCAATGGGAATTATCCCAACAACGACGAAATATACGGAAACGACTGCGAAAGCTCCTCCGCCGCTTTTGGACAGATTTGCTACAACATCATCGGCGCCACCAGCGTCACGTTTGGACCCAACAACCGCTGCGAAGATATTTACAATTGCATTCAATTTCCATCCGACGGCTCGGCGATCGGCATTCATCTTCTCGATCCTTATCTTTCCATTACCAATACGACGCAGATCAAGCCTAACGAGCCGGCCACGGCGATGGTGGCGATCGATAACAACGGCCACAACTGGACGCCCTCGATGCATTTCGGCCAAAACGATCTGGCCAGTACGAACCTGCTCGCCAACGCGGGGTTCGAAGCGTGGAGCGGCACGACCACTTTGTTAGCGTGGGGCGGAGCGAGCGGAACGAATATCAATCAAGCTGCTTCTGGAATCTACGCGCGACAATCGAGTTCGAGCGCGCCCGTGGATGGCAATACGCAGGGCAGCTATAACGTGAAAGTCGGCGACGGGGCGACGGCCGGGCTCGGCGTGAACACGCAATGCATTTCGGTGGATCCGGCCGCGGAATACACATTCGGCGTGCGCGTGGCTGCGGGTTCCACATCGGCCAATTTCAGGCCGGGGTTCCGTTTTTATTACGACTCGAATTGCACCGAAGCGGACAAGATCACGAACATCGCCACCAACGCCCGCGTCCTTGCGCCTGCAAATTATGTGGACAATGGCGGCAACGGCGGCAATTGGCAGAGCACGAACGCGTCGCTGACCTATAACAACGGCATTACTTGCAATTGCAACGTCACCGGCGCGGACTGGCAAGTGGCTACGGCGAATACCTGGACTGTGAACCGCAATTACGCCGTGATTTTTCGCGTGCCGAACGGATACAGCGTATCAACATCCGTCGCGCATTCGATGCGGATTTTCCTGCTGGAGAATTCCGCTACTTCAAGCAATTACATTTATTTTGACGACGCGTATCTGGCCAAAGGGCCGATGCCTTCCGAGCCGCGCTTTGCGCCGCTTGCGGACAGTGGCAACGGGGGTAGCGACACGGTGTATTCGAATCTCAGCGTGCAGGGAAGTGTGAACGGAACGAGCCAGAATGCGTCGAGCGCGGGTGGGCAATTTCTGGGCGCTGCCAGCGGAACCGCGCCCAGTCTGATCGCGCAATTGAGCACGGGGCAAAGCGGACACATGTTCGACCTGGACCCCAGCGGCTCGACGACTCCGGTTTCTTTTTTCGACAATTCCGGCAATCTTTTTGCGCGCAACGATCTGAATGCAGTGAGTGCGCTAGGCGCCGCAACCGTTTCGATGTCCAACGCAAGTGACGGCCTGGCGATAGCCCCCGCTTCGGGCACTACGAGTGGAAATGCACTGAAGGTGATGGCACCCGGATCGTCGGCCACGATCAACGCGTCCATTTCCTACGCGGGTAACGTGCAGGGAATTTTCCTGCTGGCGAATCGCGGGAGCTCGATCAGCGCGTCGAACGTGACGCTATCGAGCGGATGGGGAAGCTCGGCGTCGGTCACCGCTAGTGGAACGAGCCAGCGGTTTACGGCAACAGTTACCGCGAGCGGGACGACGGCGGCGAATCCCACGGTGGCGATTAATTTCACGAATACCTGGCCGCTGACGCCTATATTCATTTGCAAGATGGTGGGAGGAACCGGCACGGTTGCTAACGTCACGGGAGAAAACACCGCAACGACCGGCAGCATGACGCTGACGTACAACGCAACACCTGCCAGCGGGTCCACATACATTTTTAACTGCCACGGCGAATAGAAGAAGGTCACCTAGTCCTTGACGGCGATGCCTTGGATTTCGAACCGCGCGCCGAATAGCAATGGTCCTGAACCGATGAACGCGCGGGCCGGAAGGGGTTCAGTGAAATATGTGCGATAGATTTCGTTGAACTGGGTGAACAACGTAACGTCCGGACAGAAAATCTGCAGCGATACTAAATCCTGCATGGTCATCTCCACTTTGGCCAGCGTGTCGCGCAGGCTATCCATCATCAAGCGAATTTCCCGCTCGACACTCTCCGGAACTCTTCTTGTTGCGGGGTCTAGGCCGATGTGCCCGCAGAGATAAAAAGTCTGGCCCACCAGCACCCCGCTACTAAACGGCAACGAACCAAAGCCGCCCGGTGCCGGGATATGTAAACGCTTCTGAGTTGACGCCATTTTCTCTCCTTCGCAAATGGTGATGTAACTACGCGACAATCATATTGCAAACGTCAGGCCGTCGTATGACGGGCACGGCGGCCAGTGAACGGGTCGCAAGTCCATAATGGCGCGGTCAGGCACCACTCGACTTTCCTGTCAATTGTTTTCCACACCCAGCAGCAACCTCGGAGGCAATTATGCCCGTCGTCCCGACAACCGCATATTCGCAGGCGGAAGATGCGCTGAATTTGGCGCGCGCTCTGGTGAACGATTCGGCGGGGGTGGTTTTCACCGACACGCTGCTGATGCCGCTGCTCAACTCGGCATATCGCGGATTGCAGCGCGAGCTGGCGGAAAACGGCGTCAGTGTGCTGGTGGAGCAGCAGGACATCGAACTGGACGTCAACTCAGGCACGGGCGCAACGAATCTGGAAATCAGCGACGTCTCCAGCCCCCAGCTACCGGCGGATTGCCTGATGCCGCACATGTTGTGGGAGCGCGCCACGGCGAACACGACGGACACCTTCGTCCCCATGGAGAAATTCATGAGCGGCGGCGGGATGCTGAACCTGCAGCCCAGCAGCTATCTGCGCCTCTGGGAATGGCGCGAGGACAAGATCAATCTGATCGGCGCGACACAATCGGTCACAGTGCGCGTGCGCTACGAAAAGATTCTGCCGCTGCTTGTTCTGGGAACGGACCCGGTGCAGATCCGCAGCGCCACGGACGCGTTGGGATTTGCAACCGCGGCACTGGCGGCTCGTTCGCGCGGTGCGCGCGCGCTGGCTGCCGACCTTCTGGGCTCTGCGCAAACTGCGGCGGAGAATTTGATCAACCGGTACGTGCGGCCGGAGCAAACCAAAGGACGCCGACGCAAACCGTACAGTTACCACCGGCGGATAATCTACTTGTGAGACGCAGTTGAATCCCTGCGGTTTTTTCTAATTCACGACGAGGGTGACGGTGAAGCCGCGCGTGGCGTTTTGGGCCGTGCCCTGCACGATGAGATTCGTGGTGCCCGCGGGTGTGGACTTGGGCTTTCCGCTGCCGCTACCTCCGCCACAGCTGGCGAGGACTGCCACAAAAAGTACGATGACCGCTGCGGTTGAGATTAGCCGGAGCAGTGCCGTGCCGGAGAATGTGTCGCGGAAAAGGCTCGCGAAGATGATGCGCATCGCGTTCGGACGCGGAAGGGGCTGCGGGAAAAACGCGGTCCCAAATATCGCGCACAGAAGCGCGACTAACATTGCGAGTGCAGCAAAGGCCGTCAAACCGAACGACTGCATGACAAGATGCGCCGGAGCAGCGGGTCCGTTTGGTCCGCCACGCGGCGAGCGAATGGTTGGAAGAAACCCACTCGACGTGGGCACTTTGGTGTTCGGCCCGGTAGTCTGAAAGGTGATATTAAAAGGAACCGGGGCGCCGCGCACAACGTTCACCGTCAGACTGGCGACCAGCGGAGTGGTTACGGTGGATCCGACGGAGATGCCGCAGGTGGTGTTCGTCGGCAATGCAACCGGGCAATTCAACGTGACCGCCCCGCTGAACGAATCGTCCGGAACGACCTGCAATAGAAATGTAGCGGCCAAGCCGGGGTCGATCGCGATTTGGTAGATGGGGCCGACGTTAGTCACCGGAGTGATCTGGTAATCGTCGCCCGTGCCAGTTACTGCGGCAGTCAAAGTGGCGGGCGGGTTCGTGCCGGCGGTGTAGGTCACGACCAAATTGTCCGAAAGCACGCCGGTCGATTGCGGCGTAAATACGACGTTGAAGGCGCAAGTCGTGTCGTTCAGAACAGTCGCAGTGCAGGAAGAGCTGGCCACGGAGAAGTTGGTCGTGCCGCTCTGAAAACTGGCGCCGACCTGACTGAGCGTCCCGCCGGAATCATTCGTGAGGGTAAAGGCTTGCGAGGCCGTCTTGCCGTCAACCGGCTCGAAACGGAAATCGGTGGGAACCGGCCCAGCGGGAGGAGTCAACGTCACACCCGTGGCGGGCACGCCGGCGCCACGCAGTTCGAGAAGCCTGTGCGTTCCCTGATCCGCGATGAAAAGATTTCCGTTGGAGTCGAAAGCGAGCTCGCCGGGCGAAGTCAAGCCGCGAGCGGCGGAAGTCATTTTTCCAGTTGTGGCATCGAGCCGCCAAATTTGATCCAGTCCGCCGCCCGGGCCTGAAAAAGACACAAACAAGTTTCCGGCGCCGTCCACGGCCAGGCCGGTGGGAATAATTCTAGCGCCCGCAGGATTCTGGCTCGCGGCAAACCATTGCGAAGGGGAGATCGCCGAAGTGGAAATGGAGCTGGTCTTTGTGTTGATCTCGACGATGGAGCCGGTGTCGGGCGAAGCGGCGAAAACTTTGCTTCCGTCCGGAGAGACGCCTACGCTCGCGGGCGACACTACGTGGGCGAGAATCTCCAGGACGCCGGGCGAATCGGACGCAGCCGAGTGCAACATCAGCACGGCATTCGCGCCGCGGTCAGCGATATAAAGATTCCCCGCGCGGTCCAGCGCCAGACCGAGAGGCTCGATCAGCTCGAAATTCTGTCGCGGACCGAACCGTCCCACGAGGCCGCGAACGATTCCGGGTTCGCTGCTGGAAGCACCCGCAATGCTGCGGATGGTTTCGTTCAAGGTATCCGCCACGAAAACCGTGCCATCGGGCGCGAGGACAACTCCGCTGCGCATCGCTAGCGAATTGAGTTTGAGATCGAATTCCGCGCTGGAGGCTGCGCCGCCATCGCCCAGCGAGCCCGCTGCGGCCTGGCCGGCGAACAGCGCGATCGTGCTACCGGCAGAAACCGCTGCTGTCGGATTATTCGCCGTGCCGAGCACATTCGACGCGGTCGCCAGAGTGAAGATCCGGTTCCCTTTGTCGGCGTTGGCCAGGTAAACGAGTGCGGATTGGGCGACGTTGGAATTTTCAGCGCTCGCTGCATTCGTTGCGTTTTGGGACTGGGACTCGACCGCGAGCGAACGCGCAGAAATGTTGGCGGCGACGGTGATAAGCGCGTTTGCAGTCGCCGGCGTTTGTGCGGAATTCGCGCCGGTCTGCGTGCGCGCCAGAGTGGGCTGCGTGGTGCTCGAATCGGCCTTGATGGAAGACGTCTGCGAGGAGGGCAACGCAGGCGTTTTACCTTGCGCGCGAGGCGCCGCTGGTAATTTCAGCGCCGCTGCGAATCCAAGCAGCGTCAACACGGTTACCGCGCAAACGATTCGCAGTCCTCGCACCAAGCTCTCTCCTTACGTTCGACGCTTAGGATTCAACTGAAGGCTTTCGGGTTGTGCGCCGCAGCAGCGTACAGCGCTAAATGATAACAGTGATAGACGGGCTGTTGCCAGCGGGCAGGCTTCCTGGTGGCCTGACGGTAATATCAGTCAGCTGAGCCTACTTTGTAGGGGGCTTGGCGTCGTCCTTGAGCAGGCTTTGGAGTTTTGCTTCGCAGGCGGCGCGATCTACCACGCCGGAATATGACTCGGCGATCCTGCCTTCGCGGTCAATCAGCACTGTGACCGGCATGGCATCGACTTTGTACAGCTTTGCCACGTCCGGGTTGCCCATCACGACGGCGTAGTTCATCTTTTTTTCTTCGATGAAGGGTTTCACAACCTTCCAGCCGTCGTCATCCATGGAAACGCCGATGACGGCCAGCCCGCTGTCCTTATACTTAGTCTGGTACTCGATGAACCAGGGAATTTCGGTCCCGCGTCCGTGGCACCAGGTGGCCCAGAAATCCAGCAGCACAACTTTTCCTTTGTAATCTGACAATTTGATGGGCGTGCCTTTTGAATCATTAAGAGTGAAGTCCGGCGCAGTCTTCCGCGACTCGGTCGGCGCGGCGGAGGAGAAGACTTTTGCGGGCGATATCGTGAACACGATCAACAGCGCGGTCGCCGATGCGATTGCTGCAGATGTAGGGCGGAACATTTTTAGATTACCTCCACATTTCGCGATTATCTGACTGCAAATCGGACTCGTCAAGCTCGCTGCCACACATTTTTGACTTTCTTCCGCAAAGATTCGCCCTGCATCGGGATTCATGAATATTACAAATCTCAGCTTTGGAGGAAAAATGGCACTTACATTTTCGATTATAGATACTTGGGAAGACGGCAAGCGCGTGCACGTCAGCGGGACAGTTGTAGCGTCAGGGAACTATACGACGTCGGGCGACACGCTGGACCTTTCGGAGGTTCCGCTGATTGCGTCCGATCAGCCGCCAGTGCAGGGAACTGCATGGATGGACGGGCTGGCCGGATACGATTACGTTTTCTATCCCGGCGCGGCAATGAACGCAAACAAAGTGAAAGTATTTCAGCAGGGCGCGTCCGCCGGGCCGTTTCCGGAGCTGGCGTCCGGAGCGTATCCCTCAGCCATCACCGCCGATACCATCACGTTCTACGGCATCTTCAAGAAGCTGCAGTAGAGCATCCTTCCGCTTCACTTTCCTTCGTGAGATCACATGTCTATTGAAACTTTTACGCCGCTGCCGCTGAATATTTTTAGCTCATGGATCACGCTACTCGATCCGTCTGATGTACCGCCGGGGATGTCGCCCTCGCTTGCCGATGTGGAGTTTTTCCCCGGCGGGGTGCGAACGCGGCCAGGGCTCGTGTCCCAATTTCCGGTGGTCGCGGGTTCGCCGCAGATCAATGGGCTGAAAACTTACGCCACGACGAATCTGGTTCAGCGAATGATTGCGCTGGATTCGATCGGCAATCTGTACAAGGAAACTTCGCCGGGAGTGCTTTCGGTGGTTGCGTCGGGAGGCAAACCGGGACTTTATCTCGCGTCAGACACACATTTCGGACGGGAGTATATGGCGTTCGGCGATGGACTAATCGGCCAGGATATTCCGAGGCAGTACGACGACACGAATTTCGATCGCGTGAGCCAGATTGGGCCGGCGGAAGGGCCAGCGGTTGCCGACGCGACCGACGCCGGCAGCATTTCGCCGGGCGCGCACCAGTGCTCCGTAATTTTTGTCACGCGGCAGGGATACATGACTGCGCCGTCGCCGCCAACTACCTGGACTGCGGCGGGAAGCAAGAAAGTCAACGTGACAGATATTCCCACGGGGCCTTCGAATGTGGTGCAACGGTTACTCGCGTTTACGGGCAGCGGCGGGGCCACTTTTTATCAAGTGGCCGCGACGATGACGATTAACGACAATGTGACCACGTCGCTGGAGGTGGACTTTACCGACACGATTCTGCTGAGCGGCTTGAGCGTGGAAAATCTGTTTGGACAGATCGAGCTGCCGTGCCAGCTTGGCGTGGTGGATTACGCCGAGCGGCTTTTTTGGTGGGGCGAGCGCGCCAAGATGGACAACTGGCGCAATCTTTCGTTCGACGGCGGCTGGGATGTTTCCGGCGACGGGCGCCCGCTGGGCTGGCAACTCGATCCCACGTTTGGAGCGGGAGGAAGCCGCGAGCCGAGTTTTTCGGTTTGGGGCGATGCGTATCGCATTACGGCGGACGGCGTGACCATCCAGCGCGGAACGATCGCGCAGAATGCGATTACCGACGCGTTCGGCGATCAGTTGCTGGTGAACAACACGGATTATTCGGTGCGCGTGCGCGTGGCGCGCAGTGCGAATCTCTCAGCCGGGACGTTGCGCATCAATACATACAGTCCCACGATGGGGCTGGTCGGAGCGGGATTGGTTGTTTCCGCGGCGCAGGCGACTGCTTCGTACCAGGAATTCACCGCGCAACTCTTTCCGCCACAAACTTCGCTGCCGACAGATCTGACGCTGCGCGTTTATGCCGACAGCACGCCGGGACCGAGCGGCGAGTCGTTTCTCGTTGACGACATCGAAATATTTCCGACGTTCGCCGCGCAGAATTCATCGCTGGTGCGGGCCTCGGCTACGGAAGCGCCGGAAAGTTACGACGGGGTATCGGGAATACAGGAAATCGCGGTGAACAACGGGCAGGGAATTCGAGCCGCCTTCAGCTTGCGCAGCAATTTATATTTTGTGAAAGAACGCTCGATGTACGTGACCGCGACGGACGGAGTCAACGAGCCGGCGCTTTGGGGCGTAGAGGAAGTGTCGAACAAGGTGGGCACGCCTTCGGCGCACGGCGTGGGCTACGGCGAAGAGTGGGTGGTGATCGCGGGCCGCTCGGGACTTTATTATTTTGACGGCAGCGAGCCGATCAAATTGTCGCAGGAGATTCAGCCGACCTGGGACGCGATCAACTGGCAGTACGGCCAATTGCTCTGGGTGCAGGTGGACACGCAGCACAAACGCATTTACGTCGGCGTGCCGATGGGTGCGGCCACGCAGCCGAATCAGATTCTGATGCTCGATTACACCGAAGGAATGCAGGACCCGCTCGTCTCGATTTATACGGCAGCGGCGGAACGATCGCGAAAATGGGCGCCGTGGATGATCTCCGCGAATTCCTGCGGGCTGATCGAGCGGAGCAACGGAGTGGCACAGGTTTTTCTGGGGGCGAATAATTCCACCGGGAAAATCTACGCGCTCACCGAAGGGCAGTTTTCAGACGACGGCGGGGCGATCAATTCGTTTTACTCCACGGCTTTTCTTGCGGCCACCGGATTGAGCGGAAGAAATTTGTTCGGCTACCTGACGGCTTATGTGCAGGGGGCAGGCTCGCTGTCGCTGACTTCGTTCTCGCCGGGTGACGTGAGCGTGCTGTCACTCGGCTCGTGGACACTCGCGGCACCCGCTTCGCGCGACATGGAGCAGTTCACAAACGTGCTGGCCGAGCGTGTGTCGTATCAGATTGGCACGAGCCTGGCAGGGTCGTGGTTTTCCATCACCAAATTGGTTCCGTGGGCGAAGCCGGATCCCTTCGCGATAGTGCGCGGGACAAATTGAATCGTCATATCCAGACAGCTTGGGAGCAATTGCGCGGCAGGCGAAGATAGGCTAAATTATCGCGATTCTCGGCGACGGCCGAATGCAAGCCGCATTTTCCCAGCGAGAAACGCATGACGTCTAGAGGCACCCAACACGACATTGCCAGCGAGCGATGGCGCAGCTTGTTGCTGCGATTCGTGGCGCTGAGTTGCTGGGCGGGTTTCCCTCTGATAACGGGCGCGCAGCAAAGCGCGTTCCAGCAAGACCCGGTGGATCACTACGGCTCGCGGTTTCTCGCGATCGTGATCGTGCTCGGCATCACGCTGGTGCTCTTCAGTCTCTTCCGCTACCGCGGCGTCGATGCGGGACCCACCTCGTGGGCCTTGCTGATCGCGGGCGCGGCCTTGTTTCCGATGATTTTGTCCGGCGTCGGGAATTTCCTGGTCTTCGAGCGGGCCAAAACCGTGCAACTCTGCGGCTCGTGCCACTTGGCCATGAAATCTTACGTGGACGATATGAAAAATCCGCAGAGCAACAGCCTGGCGGCCGTGCACTACACCAACCGGTACATTGCGGAGAACCAGTGTTATGACTGCCATACGTCCTACGGCATGTCCGGCACGCTGGAGGCCAAAGAGCAAGGCGTGATTGACGTTTACCGCTACTACACGCATACGTTTCATCTTCCGCTGAAGCTGCGTCATCCTTATCGTGACCGCGACTGTCTGAAATGCCACGCGGAAGCGACCAAATGGATCGCCGCTCACCAGGATTGCCAAGAGGCCATATTTGCGGGCAAGATGAGCTGCATGCAATGCCATGCGGAAGCGAATCCCGCGCACAATGCGGTGGCGCAGGAGTTGCATCCATGAGCCGCCATTCCATCCGCACCATCGAACTGGACCCGCGGATCATCCGCAGCGCGTTGATCGGAGCTCAAGTGCTCGCGCTGATGGTGTATGCGATGGGAGCGGGATTCTTGTTTCACACGAACGGAGGGACTCTCTTCCTGTTCGCGCTCGCGGCGCCCCTGCTAATTGTCGCCGCGGTGCTGGCGCTGGCTGGAGTGGCCATCTATCGTTACTTCCGACGCCACAGCCTTTTTGCCTTCGCACTTTTCGAGCCGGGCGACTTCCTCGTCCAGCAGGGCGACCAAGCCGACTTCGCCTATTTCATCCAGCAGGGCGAAGTCGAAGTGGTCCGGCGGGAAAAGGAAAGTGAGACGGTGATCGCGCGCCTCGGCGAAGGACAACACTTTGGCGAGACCGCGCTGATCGGCAATGCGCCGCAGCACGCCACGGTGCGAGCTGTTACGCGAGTACGCGTGGCCATGCTGGGGAAAAAGAAATTCCATCACATGCTTCGGTTCGTGCATCCAGCGCAGGGCGACCTCATGCATGCGGTGAATCAGCGCGCCAGGAAGCAGTCCGCAGAGCGCGCCGAAGCAGCGGCGCAAATCCGGGAGGATCAAATTCCGTGAAGAACACGAAATATCTTGGAGCGGTGGTTTATGGAATGGCGGCGCTGGCCGCCGTGGCAGTGGCGCTCGGAATTGCGCCGGCGGGCTCCGCCGGCGACGCCGCCGCAGGCAAGACCGTTTACAACAACAAATGCCAGATCTGCCATGGAGCTAACGGGGAAGGCGCTACCGGTTACGCGAAGGCCATGGGACTGCAGCCCGCGCGGCTGAGTTCAGATCAGGTGCAGAAGAAAACCGACGCCGAGCTGAAAAAAATCATCGAAGAAGGTTCCGGCAAGATGAAGCCGGTGAAGGGCCTCAGCGAGATCGACATCGCCAACGTCATCGCCTACGTCCGCACCCTCGCCAAGAAATAGCGCGCGTTGTCACTCAGGCCGTCCGCAACACTCACTCCGCATCACCCGGTCACAACTGGAATCATGCTGAATATTTCGCAAATTGAGGCGCTGCGGCGCACGAATCCGCAGCTTTACGAAGCCATGAAACGGCTGGCTGAGGCTTCGCTGGGGCCGAACCAGGGCTGGAGCATTGACAGCCAGATTACCGACGGCACGAAATTTGCGCGGGTGACTTCTGGTGCGCTGACCGGGAATCAGATCGACCCAACGAAGGCGGGCGTGCTGATGAAAGGCTCCGTGCCGCCGACGTGGTCTGGTGCGTTCACGTATGTTTCCACCACGACGGGTATCACGTGGTCCTGGAGCGGGCTCACAATTTCGCGGGCCGACGGCACGTCGACCACAGTCGCGAACGGCTCACTTGGCGTTACCGGGCTCACAGCCGGCACTACTTATTATTTTTATCCTTACTGGGACGAGGTTGCTCTTACGATTGGGTGGGTGGGAGCGATCGCCGGAAGCGTGGGCTCGCCTGCAAACGCGCAGAGCGCGAAAACAAATGTCGCCGCGCAGCAGCAAGCGTTGCAAGGACGCGTTCCGCTTTCGCAAGGCGCGATGATTGCAGCCACCACGAGCAGCGGAACCGGCGGCGGTTCGGGCGGAGGGAGCGGAAGTTGCTTGCGCGCCGGCATGGTGGTGCAGACGAAGGAGCGCGGCACGGTCAAGATTGAGTCGTGCCAGGTGGGCGAGCATCTTTGTTGTCCGTGCCACACGCATGGAGAACCGTGGACGCGCATCGTGCGGCTAGAAGTTCGCGACGCCGATACATTCATCCGCCTCCATTTTTCGAATGAAGAATCGCTGGACGCCACGCCGCATCACATTTTCACCTTGGCTGACGGGTCGCCGATGCGCGCCGAGCGTTTGTGCTTGAGCGACGTCTTAGTTGGCCGCTTCGGGCGCATCACCATAAGGAAAATTGAGGTCATCGTCGAGGAAGGGAAGAAGGTGACGGTGAGCTGCGAGCCTTATCACCAGTTTTTCGCCGGACGCAACGATGCTGCGATCTTGACGCACAACTACACTTTTTCTTCTTAACGCACGACTCCTACCCGACACAAGAACGGGCGCTTTTGAAGCGCGGGGCTTCCGCCCGGCGTCTTTTCTGGCTCGTTTGATTTGCTCGATCGACAAACCGCCGGCAAGATGCCGGCGCTACGAACCACCGACCCATGACCGGAAAACGCTATTACTTGACCACGCTCGGCGCATGGCATCGCCATGCTGCGCGATTCGTGAATTCGCATTGGCTCGCTTTGGGACAGGCTGCGGCGACTGTTGTTGCTGCTGACGATGTTGTTGCTGACGACCCCACGCCGATACTCGTCCTTATTGAAGCGGATGAAGGAGCGCATCTGGCGCTGGAGGACGATGTTGCATTTGAGGCGCTGCCGCATCCTCTGACGCAGAAACCCATTTCAGCGGCAGCGCAGGCCGCTCTGGCCGCGCACGGAGTCACGTCGGGCGCGACCACGTTTGACGCCGCCGAAGCCGTCGCCACCGTGCATCCTCTGCTGCGCCACCGAGTGTTCTAACTGTAGGGCGCATGATCATTCGCGAATACACTGACGCCGATCTTGACGCGCTGCGGTGCATGCACGCGCAGCAAGGATTCGATTACGCGTTTCCCGATCTGGCGGATCCGCTGTTTGTTTCGAAGCTGCTGGTGGAAGACGGCGCGGGACGCGCGGTGATGGCTTCGCTGGCGCGGTTGACTTGCGAAATGTATCTGCTGGTTGCACCGGGGGAAGGGAATCCGCGCGAGCGTTACGCGCGGCTGCTCGCGTTGCACCGCGCCGGTGAAAGCGATTTGCTCGCGCGCGGGTTGCACGATGCACACGCCTGGCTGCCGCCGCCTATCGCCAAGAAATTCGGTCGCCGCCTTGCGGCCCTCGGATGGGTTCGCGACGACGCGTGGACGCCGTATTGCCGACGGCTGATTTTGTAGCAGCACCGGCCGCCGCGCCGCTCGGGCTGTATAAACGCGCCCACCGACAACGCGTTCCGAGGAAAACTATCCGTGCCTTTCATCAACGGCAAGTTTTATATGAACCCGGCTTACGGCGGTGCGATTGAAGCTGCTCGCGCAAGAGAGGGGAATTCGAGCCAAGCGCATCGGCAGCAAGAGGTTTCGGGCGGCCACTGGGTCACAATGAACGGACGCCATGTTCTGATCCAAGAAACTCAACCAGGACGAGTGCGGTTAGAGAAGCCCGCGAACAAACGGGAAGCCAAGCTAGCAAACATCGTATATAACGAAACTGCCAGTCTGCGCGCCGATCCGGAAGCTAAACCGGGTGACGGTGGAAGTACCGAGGCTTTGCATGATGCCCGAGAGGGAATCGCGGAAATTGCTAGGCGCGCCATAGACAGTGGCTATCCCGAGTATGTTGCTCCTCCTGAGCTCAGCGAAAAAAATTCTGGAGCCGTCAGCAGTGGAAATCCTGACGCCATTCGTGCGTATAATGATTCTCCTGCAGCAGCCAGGGAAGCGCTGGCCGGCGCCGACCAGACGAACGGAGCTACTCAATTTCGACTACGATCTCCAAGTGTCAGCCGAGACCGTCCGATAAACAAAAAAGATACGACCTTTGCCTACGGG
>Ga0302325_10003012_pt1 | contig 40208 bp, 30 predicted proteins | sample Palsa_T0_2_FD_201948 | JGI IMG/M metagenome (GOLD analysis project Ga0302325, IMG submission 201948) | Peat permafrost microbial communities from Stordalen Mire near Abisko, Sweden - Palsa_T0_2 | ecosystem: Environmental > Terrestrial > Soil > Palsa > Peat permafrost | place: Sweden: Abisko...
TAAGAAAATGCGGATTGACCGCCAAGGCGCCAAGACGCCAAGGTAGGAAAATACGCCAAGGGGGAAAATGTATATTCAAAACGCCCTCACCATTTCGGGTATTGAGAATCGAAACTGTGACGAAATTCAAATTTGAAAATGAAATTCTTGGCGTATTTTCTTCCTTGGCGTTCTTGGCGTCTTGGCGGTTCATCCGAATTGAATTTTATTAGAAAAGCCGGCGCGGATTTTTTCACCAGGCCTACTATTCATTCCGCCAGCGCGTGTAATTCTCCATCGCCATTTCCACAGCCGCGTCGATCGAGGCGGCGTCGAATGTGGAATAGTTCTCGCTCATCAGGCGCATGCGCTCGTTCATGCGAAGCTCCTGGAGTTGATCGTTTTCCAGTTTCTGATGGATCGCATCCTGCACCTTTTCATCCTCGAACGGATCCACCCCGCCCTTTCGCAGGTTGACCAGCTTTACGACGTACAATCCATCATGATCTTCGATCACATCGCTAACCTGGCCTGGCGATAATTTCCAGATGGCCGCCTCGACATTTTGAAGGGCAAAGCTGTTGGGCTCGATGGTCAGCATCGACCTTAGAGCGCTGTTCTTGTTGTATTGAACAAGCTGGGCGACGTCCTCACCGGCGATGGCGCGGCGACGGAAATCCTGAATGTTCTTCATCGCCTGGTCCTCACCCAAATCGCCCGGGTCCGCCGAGAGAATGTACACATCCGCCTGCGTCGGTGTGCTGAATTCGCTAGCGCGGTGCTGGTCGTAATATTTCCGCTCATCGTCGGCCGTGACATGCACCAGCGGATCGATTTTTTTCTGGTAGTAAAGAAGCTGGAGATAGTGTCGATGCTCATCCTCCACTTGCTCGTCCAAATCTTCCCCGCTTTCCAATGCGCGCTGCCGCGCGATTGTCAATGATCCGCCGGCCTCCTGAATCTTCGACATATAAAATTGCTGAGTGAGATGTTCGGCCACTTGCTTGTCCTTGTCATCCAGCGCCTGATCAGCGGCGGCGACTTCCAGTTCATCCGCTATCTGTTCATTGGTGGTTTTCAAAAGGAGATCATGCACGACGATTGGAAACTGGTCGATGCTGTAGTTTTTGGCATCTTCGCGAAGCAACGCTGCGTCGATCCTGAGAATTTTGTTGGCGTAAATCGGCCGGCCATTCACCTCGGCAACGACCGAGCCTAGTTCCATGTAACCCCCCGGGGACATTTCCGGCTCCGTCGAGGCCTCGGTGGATTGGAGCGTGGTTGTGGCTTCTGACGGGCCAGTCGTCGGCTGGGTGGTGGCAAGTGGTGAAGGAATCGCCTCCTGTACCGCTTCGGAGATGGCGGTTGGGGCGCCTGAACCGGCAGGCGGCGGGGATGGAGGCTTGGCTTGCATATCCTTGCCGACCACCTGGCCGGGCTGGTCGGTCACGGATAGCGGGGCTTCCCCAACCTGGTGCCGATTGTAAAAATCGCTCGTGGAAATCGGCGTTGGACCCGTGGAAACGCCGCATCCGCAGAGCGATGCCGCCAACAAACATGCGATTCCCAGCCAATTCGGACGCCAATTTAAGCCCATTGGGCCACCTTCATTCACCCCATGATATTAGGCGATTTTGCCGTTTACGATAGCCCGCAAAATGCCTTCGGCGGGTCGGTTCCATACATCCCCCCAACAATAAAATGATTATTGGTCTGTCATGTACTTACACGAGAATTGAAATTCATCTCTCGCTAGATTAGTTTTTGGTTTGGCGTTGGCTGCCCAGGGCAGCTGTTGTTGCACTCTTTTAACAGGCGGAGCAATCATGAGATTTGTACGAGGGTTGGCCGGCGTGGCTGCGGTCATGCTGTCCGTTGGGGTTGTCGCTTGGGCACAAGAGGTAAAACCGTACACTCCCAACACTCCCAGCAATACGCCGCCACCGCCGCCGAACCCCGAACCCACGCCAACGCCAACTCCGGCCCCGGCTGCTCCCGAAAATGAAAACCCTGAAGCTCCCGCCGCCCCCGGCGCTGAAACCGCGCCGCCCACCGAAGGCGCGCTCATGCAGGGCCTGGACAAAGTCGGCGTCGGCAATCGCATGGAGAGCTGGGGCCTGAATGTTTACGGATATGTCGAAGGCGGATATCTGTACGACCTTACCAATGCGCACGATCTCTCGCCCGCCAAGACCGCGCCCGCCGATGACATCTTCTTCGCCGGGCCATACAAAAATACGTTCGATCTGGATCAAGCCAATCTCACCATCGAACGTCTGATTGATCCCACCAAGGGAAATTGGGACTTCGGATTCCACATTGAAGGTCTTTACGGTCGAGATGCTTACTTCACTCACTCCGACGGTATTCTCGACAACAACAACAAAGAGGGCGGCCTCCACGGACCGTTCGATCAGCCTGATCTGCTGCAAGCTTATCTCGATGTCAACATCCCCGTTGGAACCGGCTTAGACCTGCGCGTCGGAAAGTTCACCGATTTGCTCGGACTCGAGCAGATCAATCCAACCGAAAACATTTTCTACACCCACAGCTACGCATTCACCTACGGAATGCCCTTCACCGAGACCGGCGTTCTGGGCATTTATAAATTCACCAACGATGAAACCCATGAGAATGTTACGCTGACCGCCGGCACAACCCGCGGGTGGAATCAATCTTCGCTGGATAACAACGGCGACCCCGACGGCGTCTTCCGCATCGATTACAACGTCGGCAGCATCACGTTGGATGGCGGCATCATTGTCGGCCCAGAGGGCAATCTTCCCTACGGCCCGCCGGACAATAGCCATTGGTGGTTTGTTCCCGATGTCGCCATCACCTGGAAAGCCTCGGATGATCTGACTATTGCCGCCAACTTCCTCTACGGCAACGCCCAGAATCCGATCCAATGGCTTTCCGCGGCGATCTATGCCCAGTACCAGATCGACCCCATGTTTGCCGTGACCGGACGGGCGGAAGTCTATTTTGATAAAAATGGCATCACCACCGGCATTGGTGGCGGTGACGTGGATTACTCCGAAGTCACCGTCGGCCTGCCGATCACGCCATTTCCAAATACCAACATCCTCAACGCCCTGACGATTCGCCCGGAAGTCCGTGCTGATTTTGCCAACGTGCACGTGCTGGACCTGACGCACGATTCGGAACTCACCGGAGCGGTCGATTTTGTCATGAAATTCTGAGGATGTTTCGCGGCCAATGTTTCGCGGCAAAGGAATTGTTGGAGAACCGAACGAGGGAAGTTATGATGCTCCGTGGGCTTGGCCCGGCGAATATTTAGCAAGCCGGCCGCTTTGCGGGTAAAAGGTGTGGCGACGTAGTTCCTGAGGAGGTAGCGGCGTCCGCTGATTTGTGGCTTGGCGTCGAATATGTTTGAGGAGACGTTGTATGCGTAGCGCAAATGACCGCCGGTCGAGGGTTCTTCGCAAAGCTTGTCATTCGATCATCGAGGCGATGGAAGCACGAATTCTGCTTTCCGCATTGCCCAATCCGCCCGTGCCCGTCCCGCCGTTACCGCAGGGCACGGAACCATTGATTGGTGTGGTCGGAAGCCCTTTGTCTCTCTCTCCGCAAATGATGCGGACTCTTTATGGCTTGAACGACATTTATTATGAGTACGGCAACACAGTGGTGCCAGCCGACGGCCGGGGTCAGACCATCGCAATTGTGGACGCTTACGGTTCACCCTCCATCATCAACGACGTGGTTGCGTTCGATAGCCACTGGGGACTCGGTAATGCCGACTCCAATGGCAATTTCTTCCTGACCGTACAGCCGTTGGCAGCCAACGAAGACACAATCACCGAGCCAGCATCTGACATCAACGGCTGGGGTGTAGAAACTTCACTGGACGTGGAATGGGCGCACGTGATAGCGCCAGAGGCTCATATTCTCCTAATCGAAGCCCCGTCCGACAGCTTGCTCGATCTAGTACACGCAGACGTATACGCGGCGGAGCAGGCAGATGTGTCCGTAGTTTCCAATAGTTGGGGTCTGGATGACGCCAGCCCGACGTTTGAAGGCGAGACGGCTCGATTCGATGGATTCTTTTCCACGCCTGTCGGACACAATCCTGTTGCATTCTTCGCATCCTCCGGGGACACGGCCAACGAGTTGAACTTCCCCGCGTCGTCCGACAATGTTGTTCCAATTGGCGGTGCCACGGTTAACGTGAACCTTGACGGCACCGACACAAGCATGGGGGCTTGGGGCGACAGTTCCGGCGGCCAAGTTCCGTACAATCCGAGCTACCACGAGCCAATCGTTTCGCTTGATGCAGACCCCCTAACCGGCGTTTGGGTTTACGACTCTACCGACACGACTGTTCCCACCCAGCCCGGAGCGCCTGGTTGGATATACGAACTTGGCGGCACCAGCCTCTCTTGCCCCATGTTTGCCGCATATTTCTCTACCGTTCAACAAGGTCTGGTCCTCGAGAATAACGGCAACATGATGGCCACGATCGGCAGTAGCACCAACTATGATGGAAGCACGGTTTTCGGCGACCTCATACTTGCCGGAGAGTCTTCTCCAATCTACTTCCAACAAGTCGAAGGCAACGAGCCGAAGTATCCACTTTGGGGCCTCGGCAAAAACCCGGCAATCCCGGATTACACCAAGCTTCCGAACAATGACAACACTGGCTTTGGATCGCTTTCAGGGATCGAAACAGATAATGGCTGGTCTTATACGCACAACGTGACTGACCTTTTTATTTCCGACCAATCCCCAGATTTACTGGACTACACAGAGAATGCCAATGGGACGGTGACCACAGAAGGAATAGGTGTCGCCAATACCACTGCCGCTGGAATTACCTTTCCGCGGGGCTTCGCCAACAGCAACGGCGTGGTGGTTTCGGCGTCGGATTTGCCATACATTATTTTCACGGAAAATCCTGACAATTCGGAAGCTGGACAGACCTTGTCGACGTTCGAGGTGCAAGTTGACAATCCGGGTGGCGCGGTCGATAGTTCCTACAACGATCCCATCATCATCAGCTACCCTGAAGGCCAAATCTCGGGAACATTAACGGTTGATGCAGTCGATGGTGTCGCCACCTTCAGCGACGTCACGATCAGTTCCATCGCCGGCAATGCCGCTCTTACCGCCACCGGAACAGACGTCATTGAAGGCCTTTCAGGACAATTTGATGTTACCCCTGCGGCGGCAACGCATATTGCCATCGTCACCCAACCCGGGAATGTTTATCAATATTTCAGTGTCGGCCCCATCGTTGCCGATATCGAAGATGTTTACGACAACGTCGTGTACACCGACAATTCAAGTGTCCAAATTAGCGTTGCCAGCGGGCCGGGAAATTTCACCGGACCCAAAACCGCTAAGGTCGTTGGCGGTGTCGCGACTATCAGCGGAGAGTCTTTCAATATTCCCGGAACCTACACTCTGGAAATCAGCGATCCCAGCGATGGTATCACTAGCGCCACCACTGCCACTTTCGCCGTGGTGGGGGTACCGGTCGTCCGTCGATTCCTCTTCAACGGCGTTGCGATCAGTTCACCGATCATCCTCGTGCAGCAGCAGCGCGATTCCGTGACCCTCGCCGGTAGCGGAGTTCCCGCCACCCCTGCCAATGTGCTGGCGGACAGCGATTCAGGATATACCCCAAGCGCGATTGCTGCGACCTCGTCCAGCACCAGCGCTGCCGCCGATACCTCAAGCGCCTCCAGCGACGATTCCTCTCTGCTGGATAATGCCGCTGCGAGTAATCTGCGAAACAATGACGTGATCAGTAGCGTGCTCGAAGGCAACTAATGCGGCTTTACAATTTCTCTGCGATCTGCACCGCGTTGGTCGCTGCCCCTTTGCGGATTTGATCCCCACTCACAAACAGATCGATCCCGCGGCCATCTTCCCGGCTGATGTCCTGGCGAATCCGGCCCACCAGCACATCGTCCTGTCCGCTGGCCTCCAGCGGCATGGGAAAATAATTTTTCTCCCGATCGTCCACGATCCGGACCCCCGGCGCTTTGGACAGAATCTCCCGCACCTGGGCCGGCGTCATCGGCCGCTCGAATTCCAGATTGATCGCCTCGCTGTGCGCCCGTGGGATCGGCACGCGCACGCAGGTGGCCGTTACCATCATCCGCGGCTCGCCGAAAATCTTGCGCGTCTCGTTGACCATCTTGTTCTCTTCCTCGTTGTAGCCGTTCTCCGAGATTTTGGAGTTGTGGCTGAAGAGATTGTGGACGATCTGATGGGGGAAGAGTGATTTCTCGATTTTGCCGCCGGCGGCATGGGCGCGAATCTGCTGATCCAGTTCGTACAGCCCCGCCGCTCCAGCGCCGCTGACGGCTTGGTAAGTGCTGACCACGATCCGCCGCACGCGGTTGGCCTTGTGCAGCGGCCAGACCGGAACATTCATGATGATCGTGCTGCAATTGGGGTTGGCGATCAGCCCGGTATTTTTCTGAATCTGCTCGGGATTCACCTCCGGTACCACCAGCGGAATGCCCTCTTTCATGCGGAACGCCGATGTGTTGTCGATCACGATGGCTCCCGCCGCCACCGCCACCGGCGCGAATTCCTTGCTGATGCTCCCGCCCGCGGAAAAGAACGCGATCTCGATTCCCTTGAAGCTGTTCTTGGTGAGTTCCTCAACGGTGTGTTTCGCGCCAGTAAATTCAATTTGTTTCCCCGCGCTTCGCGCGCTGGCCAGAAGCCTCAGCGACTTGATCGGGAAATTGCGATCCGCCAGGACGGTAAGGAATTCCTGCCCCACCGCCCCGGTCGCCCCGACAATGGCTACGTTATACGACATCGCCAAATGCTCCGACAAAATCGGCCACAGAACCGTTCTGTGGCCTTTCAAACGACTCCGAACCAGATTTTATTATCGGCTAATCGAGCGACGATTTCAAGATCGGCTTTATCGTCATCTTCGCCGCTTGTGCCGCCGGGTGATGGGGATCTTGCTACCGATTGTGCGCGGCGGAAGCGCTACCGGCGTCACCGGCGTGCCTGGAGTTACCGCGCCGCTTGAGCCGCCTGAGGCCCCGTACGGCCGCTCAAATCGGCTCAGCACCGGCTTGCTCTCAGTTGGGGGCGATTCACCCGGCGTTCGCTCTTCCCAATCCGCCGGCGTCGGGCGCGGCTCGAATCCTTCCAGCACCGCCAGTGGAATCATCATGTTGATCAGGTTTTCCACTTTCGTCAGCTCATCCCCCTGATCCTTTCCGACAAACGTAAACGCCTTGCCCGCCGCTCCCATTCGGGCCGTTCGGCCGACGCGATGCACATAAACCTCCGGATCTTCGGGAATGTCGTAATTGATGATGTGGCTGATGTCCGCCACATCAATTCCCCGGCTGGCCAAATCCGTGGCGATCAGCACATCAAATTTTCCCGTGCGAAAATTCTTCATCACCCGCTCACGCTTGTTCTGCGCCAGATTTCCGTGAATTTCCCGGCATTCGATCCCATCGGCATGCAATTTTCTCGCCAGCTTTTCCGCGCCCCGTTTTGTCCGCGTGAACACGATCGCCAAATCCGGATTCTCCCGTTCCAGCAGTTTTCTCAGCAAAATATATTTGTCCCACGGCTGCACCGAAAAATAATATTGCTCCACTTCCTCGACGGTCGGCTTATCATCTGCCCCCGGGGCAATCAATTTCTCGACGGGTTCCCGCATGTATTGCCGGGCGAGTCTGTCGATTTCTCCGGATATGGTCGCCGACACGAACATCGTCTGATGCGACGCCGCCGGCTGACCATCGGCCGGCTGGCCATCATCCTGCCGCCGGATTCCTTTGATCCTCGAGAGAATGTTGCGAATGTCGTCCCGGAATCCGATGTCGAGCATTCGATCGACTTCGTCCAGAACCACGAATCGGATGTTGTCCAGATGAATGATTCGCCGATCCAGCAGATCGATCACCCGGCCCGGCGTTCCAACAAGAATCTCGGGCCCATGCCGCAGGAATTTCATTTGTGCGGCGATCTTCTGCCCGCCGTACACCGGCACCGTTCGGATCGGCGTGTGCTTGGCCAATCGCTGGACCTCTGCATCCACCTGCACCGCCAATTCGCGCGTGGGGACGAGAATAATTGCCTGCGTGGAAAGCCCCTTGGTGGCTAATTGCAGCACCGGAATGGCAAACGCCGCCGTCTTGCCTGTGCCCGTGCGTGCCTGCCCCAGAATATCCACCCCGGCCAGTGCGCGGGGGATCAGCAATTTCTGAATCTCCGAGGGAACTGTGAAACTCAAATCCGCCAGCGCCCGCAGAATCGAGGGCCGCACGCCCAGGGCCGCAAATGCGTCCGGCACCGGCGGGTGTTCCGACTTGTCACTCATGTTCTGCAAATTACGTTAAATGGCGGGATTTGCAATTTATCCGACAGGACGGGTTAATGTGCCGCGATTTTCTCCATGGCCACCCGACGATTCAAACTCCTGCTTTCCTACCGCGGAACGCATTACCACGGCTGGCAACAGCAGCCGGTGTTGCCGACTTACAAGGGCGAGTTGCCACCGCCGGATTGCGGGATTCCCACGATCCAGGAAACCCTCGCATCCGCCATGGGCCATGTGCTCGGGCATCCCGTCACCGTCGTCGGCTCATCGCGCACCGATGCCGGCGTGCATGCCAAGGGGCAGGTGGCGCATTTCGATACCGATCAGTCGCAAATCCCGCTGGAGAATCTTCGCCGGGCGGTGAATCACCGGCTTCCGCAGGACATTCTCATCCGCGAAATATCCCCCGCTGCGGATGATTTCGATGCTATCACCGCCGCCAAATCCAAGCGATATCAGTATTTCGTCTGGAACGCTCCGGATCGAAATCCATTTTTCTCCGATCTCTGCTGGCATCGCTGGCAGGCGATGGATGTGGCCGCCATGAAAATCGCAGCCGCGCACATGGTGGGCGAGCATGATTTCACCAGTTTCTGCCGACCCGGCCACCACCGCGAAACCACCGTGCGCACGGTCTATCAATGCCAGGTCAGCTCGCGCGGCCCGCAACTGGTCATCGGCATCGAGGGCAACGGATTCCTCTGGAACATGGTCCGCATCATGGCCGGTACGCTGGTGGAGGTCGGCCTGGAGAAATATCTGCCGGAAGACATCCCCCGGATGCTGGCCGCCCGCGACCGGACCGTTGGCGGCTCAACCGCGCCGCCGCAGGGGCTGTGGCTGCAGTGGATCAAGATGTAATTTTCCCCCGCCGCTCCCCTATACTTCCATCATGCCCGAAACAAACTTCGATCTGATCGTCATCGGCGCCGGTCCCGGCGGATATACGGCCGCTATCCGCGCCTCCCAGCTTGGCATGCGCGTCGCCTGTGCCGAGCGACAATTCCTTGGCGGCACCTGCTTGAATATTGGCTGCATCCCGTCCAAGGCGCTACTCGATAGCTCGCAACATTATCACCGCGTTCAGCATTCCCTCGCCCGGCGCGGAATTAAAGTCGGGCAAGTTTCGCTCGATCTACCGACGATGATGGGATTCAAGGACGAGGTCGTGAAGAAGATGAGCGGCGGCGTCGGGTATCTATTCAAGAAAAACAAAATCGAGCACCTTGTCGGTCAGGCGAAAATTCTTGCGCCTGGATCCGTCGATGTGGCCGGCAAAAAATACGCGGCGAAGAATATCCTCGTCGCCACCGGCAGCGCGCCGATCGGTCTGCCATCGCTGCCGTTTGATGGCAAGAATATCCTTTCCTCCACGGAGGCCCTATCGATCCCGGCAGTTCCCGCCAAGATGATCGTCGTCGGGGCCGGCTACATCGGCGTGGAACTCGGCAGCGTGTGGAATCGGCTCGGTTCTGAAGTCACGATCCTGGAATTCCTGCCGGGAATCCTGCCGCCATCGGATCGAGAGATGGCCGGGGCGTTGCAAAAATCCCTCGAGAAACAGGGGATCAAATTCCGGCTGAACACGACCGCTCAATCCGCCAAGATCGCCGGGGATAAAGTCAAAATTGCCTGGAAAACCGGGGACGAAACCGGCGAGGATGAAGTGGATAAAGTGCTGATATGCGTCGGCCGAAAGCCGGTGACCGATGGCTTGGGATTGGCCGAGGTCGGCGTCGCGCTGGACAAAAAGGGATTCGTCATCGTCGATGGTCACTATGCGACGAATGTCACCGGCATCTACGCCATCGGCGATGCCATTGGCGGCGCGATGCTGGCGCACAAGGCCGAGGAGGAAGGCGTCGCGGCCGTCGAATCGCTCGCGGGCAAAGGCGGGCATGTGAATTATGCTGCCTGCCCCGCCGTCGTTTACACGCATCCGGAATTGGCCCAGGTCGGTCTGACCGAAGAAGAAGCCCGCAAGCGCGGCGAGGTTCGCATCGGAAAATTCAATTTCGCCGCCAACGGCCGGGCGCGCGGGATGGACGAGATCGAGGGATTCGTGAAAGTCATCGGCGACGCGAAGACCGACCGCCTGCTGGGCGTTCACATCCTCGGCGCCGAAGCCGGAACGATGATCGCCGAAGCCGTGATGGCGATGGAATTCGCCTCCAGCGTCGAAGATGTCGCCCGCGCTTTCCATGCCCATCCCACCATGCCCGAAGCCATCCGTGAAGCCGCCCTCGCGGCTGAGGGAAGGGTCAGACAATCGTGAATATAGGCGCGAACCCCGCGATTTTTCACACCCAGTGCGGACCGCACATCCGTTTGACTTGCCCTCCTATAATCGGGCATGAACAGAATACTCCAATACGTTTCGGCCAACGGACAGTTGGAAAATGAAACCGAAAATTCCCTTTCACACCAGGAATCCGATGGCGATTTGCTGGATGCATATTCCCGCGCGGTGACTTCCGCCGCGAAAACCGTCAGCCCGGCCGTGGTGAATATCCACGTTGAAACCGGCCGTGGTCGAGGGGGCGGTGGGTCGGGATTCATTTTTACACCCGATGGCTTCATCCTCACCAACAGCCACGTCGTGCATGATGCCAAGAAAATCGAGGCGGCGTTGCCGGATGGCCGAAGTTTCGGCGCTGAACTTGTCGGCGACGATCCCGACACCGATCTGGCTGTTGTCCGCATCGACGGACCGCAGCTTCCGTACAGTTTGCTTGGCGATTCATCGGCCCTGCAGGTCGGCCAACTCGTTGTGGCCATCGGAAATCCCTACGGATTCCAATACACCGTCACCGCCGGCGTGGTCAGCGCGATGGGGCGAAGTTTCCGCTCTTCCACCGGCCGAATGATCGACGATGTTATCCAAACCGATGCCGCCCTCAATCCCGGCAACAGCGGCGGACCGCTGGTCAACAGCAGAGGCGAAGTCATCGGCGTCAACACCGCCGTGATTCTCCCCGCACAGGGAATCTGCTTCGCCATTCCCTCGCGCACCGCCACGTTCGTCGCCGGCCAACTGATCCGCAGCGGCAAAATCAATCGCAGCTACGTCGGCCTCGGCGGGCAAAACGTCCCGCTGCATCGGCGAATCGTGCGGTATCACCACTTGTCGGTCGACAGTGGCGTGATGGTGTTGCAGGTCGAACCCAACAGCCCCGCATCTGAAGCCGGTTTGCAGGAGCATGACATCATCGTCGATTTCGACGGCCAGCCGATCGAGCACATCGATCAGTTCCATCGCCTGCTGACCGAAGAGCGCGTGGGCAAATCCTGCCCCGTGACGATCATCCGGCGGCTGGAGAAATTGGCGCTGAATCTCACGCCGCGGCTGCGGCAGTAAAACAGTGCGACGAAGCCGCTCAAGGCGACAGTTTTGCGACAGCAGTTCAATTGCTCCCTAATGCGGCGGTAGGAGGCTGATTTAATAGCGACTGGATTTGCGCGCCGATGTCCTCACGCAATGTCGGGCTCCAGCCGACGTGAACTCTGCGCACGACTCCCATTTGGTCGATCAGGATAAGAGTCGGGAATCCCCCAACGCCGAACTTGGCAGGAAGGTCAGCCGCCTTCAGCGTTGGATAATTCAACTGCTGAATATCGATAACCAGACGAGCATTTTTCTCGTCCGCGTCGGTGTTCATTCCCAGCACCGCCACGGGTTGGTCTTTGAAGTCAGTGGCGATCTGTTTGATTTGCGGCATTGCATACATGCACCACCCACAGCCGCGATACCAGAAATCCAGCAGAACAACTTTGCCGCGCAGATCAATCAGTTTCACCGGTTTGCCGTCAATGTCCGTCGTTTCGAAATCGAAGGCCGGTTTGTTCAGCACCCCCGATATCTGCTGCGCCGTTTGCTTCTCGAATTGGGATTCCGCGTCATGGTTTTGAAGCATTTCTTGTATACGTGACTTGACTTCCGGCCTAGTGGCCGTGACATCAGCGTCCGCAAGTATCGATTTGGCCTCTGCTAGAATGCGATCCACATCCTGAGGGTTTTGTGCGATCGTCTCAAGCTTTGCGTCGTAGGCATCGGCCGACTTAAAAAACACCGCATATTCCTTTCCGATCTGTTCCGCTTGCTCGGGCGGAACGGTCTCGTCAGAATCCAATGTCAAAGTCGTCGTATCTTGCGACTGAATTCCGTATTGCTGCGTGGATTCGCCTTCCGCGCCGGATATCACGCCCTTGCTGCGATCGAAATGAAAAGTCGTCTCGCCAGTTGTTTGGTATAGCGATGACATCACGCCGCTTTCGGAACTTTTGAAAACAAAGTCCCCGGAACTGGCCGGTTGGGCAGAATAGTCCGCAATGCTCAACCTTGTCGCATTATCGAAACTCCAGCCGTCTTTCCACTGCTTTGAATCTGCTGGCAATAAGGGCATAAACGAGGCCGGATCGATCCGCATGTTGACGGGAGTGTCCGCCGCTACTCGACCGTCGGGATAAAGATCGACCCACCCAACCGTAATCTCTTCCGGCTCCGAGTGCGTTTGACCATTGATGATTTGTGTAAACGATTGACCGACCCGCACGACCAACCGCCGCGAGCCATCGGCATTCTCGCCGACAACCAGAATCTCGGTGGTACCGTTGACCCGCATGGGGCTCGTTCCGCTCGACTGCGACAAACTGGAATACTTAAGCTTCCGCCCCACCGGAAGCAAATATCGCGGCAGTTGGGCATTTTCCTGTCCGTTAGCCAAACCTGCCACAAAGAATCCAAATGCGCAAATTACAATCCCGAAGAATTTGAACCGGCTCCACATGGACACCTCCCTGAAAGGCAACGCTCCACAATTGTACCTACTTGGGAAGGTGTTATGTAGCAACAAAGGAGCGCAATCATTCGGAGCGGCCGATTGCCTAGGCCTCACGCCAACGTCGGCGGCCCAATGGTTTGCACGATCCGCGTTGCCACGTCCACGGCTCTCAATCCGTCTTCGGCGCTGACCACGGGCGTTGAGCCATCAGTGATGGCGTCAATGAACGCATCCAGCTCCGCGCGGAGCGGTTCGACGTCGTCAATCTGCAATTCTTCGATGTGAACGATGTCCTTGTAATTCAATTGCGAAAGATCCTCGATCTCGCCGCTGCGGATTTTGGCGGCGGCCTGGCGGACGGCGTCGATGTTGCCGGTTCGGCGGACGACGATGCCGTGGCGTTTTTGATAATCGATCGAAACATACGCATCGTGGGCGAAGACCCTGAGTTTCCGCTCCGTTCGCATCGCCAGCCGGCTGGCGGTGAGATTGGCGACGCAGCCGTTGGCGAAGGTGAGGCGGGCGTTGCAAATGTCCTCGACTTCGCCGATCACGCTGACGCCCACGGCGTCGATTTTGGTCACATCGCTGGCCGCCAGACGCAGGACGATGTCGATGTCGTGGATCATCATGTCCAGCACCACGCCGACATCGATGCTGCGGAAGGTCATCGGGCTGATGCGCGTGACTTCCATAAATCGTGGTTTAATGTCCAGGCGGGACATGGCGCGAATGGCGGGGTTAAATCGTTCGATGTGTCCCACCTGGACGGTTGTCCCGTTCTGGCGAGCTAACTCAACAATCCGCTTGCCCTCTTCGACGGATTTAGCCAGCGGCTTTTCGATCAGGCAGGCGATCTTCCGTGCGAGACACTGCTCTGCAACCGACAAATGAAATCGCGTCGGCACGGCAATCGTGACGGCATCGACCTTCTCCAGCAATTCCGGCAATGTTTTTGCGACAGGAAGATTAAATTCCTCCCCCACTGCTCCGGACGCATCCGCGGATGCATCAAAAATCCTGGTCACTTTCACCCGTGGCATCTGCGAATAGACCCGCGCATGCAGCCGACCCATTCGCCCGCACCCGATGACGCCGACACGAAGAATCCCTGAGCTTTCAGCCATGCCGAGATGGTAGCGATTATAGGAACGCGGGGAAATGCGGATGGACCGCCAAGACGCCGAGAGCGCCAAGGAAGAAAATACGCCAAGAAGTAATTTGTATTTTTGGGGGAAAGGCCGTGGATTGGATTTAGTTCAAAACCAAAAACGATTTCTTGGCGTATTTCCCCTCTTGGCGTCTTGGCGTCTTGGCGGTCAATCCTCTTGGAACGTCAAATATCGTTCACCGAACCGCAAGCGTCTTAGCCCGGCGGATGATGCCAATGAGGCCCAGGCCCGCGAGCACCGAGAGAGCGCTCGCAGCCGCGCTGGGCATCGGCACTGTGCTGCCAGCGGTTTTGTTCAGCGTTTCGTTGATGCTGATCTGTCCGCTGTCTCCGGCGGTGAACGATCCATCGTATTCAAATGCAAAGCTCGTGTTGCCTGTGACCGGGCTGACGTAGTTGTCCGAAAGCGTCACCGGGCTGCCGCCATTCAGTTCCGTCAGGATCGAACCATCGGTCGCCACCTGATCGTGATTCGCCGTGGTCGAGGAGAAATTGAAATCAACACCGGCCGGATCGGTCTGATTGGCCTCGTTTTTCAGCGAACTCAGTGTCAACGTGTCGTTGCTGGGCGTGGCGTTCACGTTGGCATCCACATAGTCGTAGATGCTGGCGCTCACGGTTGAATCGGTATTGTTCTGGAACGTCACGGTCGTGTTGATCGCTGATGCTCCACTGCCCGTCGAGCCGCCGCTGAGAACGGTCGTGATCGTGATTGTTTCCGAGGGCACAATGGCCACCAACGGATGGATCGAATTCTCGAAAGCTGGCGCCACCGGCGAACCATAAACCGCCGTCATCGTGTTTGCCGTCGCCGTGACGTTGGAAATCAGATTCCAGTTATCCAGCGACACTGGCGCCGCCCCATTGAGGCTGACCCAAAACCACTGTTCCCCCGCCGGCGATCCGCCGAATTGATCCACGCCATCCACGACCCAACTGTTGTTGCCGGTTTGTGAATTGAGGTTGTATACCAGCGAGGAGTTCCCGCTGGTCAGCGTGTCGGTGGTTGCAAAAGCGCTGCTGGCCACCAAGGCGGCCGCCACAGCAGACAAAGCGCCAGCGCAAACCCCGCGCGGAGCAAAACGTGCAAACATCTTGATCTCCCAAACAAAGGGCCAAAACGAAAGCGCCTAGCCCAAAAAGTTGAATCACTGGCCGCACCAACCCTGCGGATGATGCCACCCGGCCAGCAACTGCATCCTACCCCAAGCCAAGGCGGAAACAATTTAATCTCTGTTAATGAAACAGCCTCCGGGAGTTATCGGACGTGAATCTGGGATGAATATAACGCCCAAAGCCTGCTGGATGCGGGACAGACCGTTATTTTGCGGCGGCGCTAAGGCAGGGTTATAAGGAATCCCAAGGCCGAGGACTTCGGGAATGTCACAACAGGTCCGCATAAAACTGCTAATCGCCGGTGCTTGCGTTCTGCTCGCCAGCCGCCTTTTCGCAGATGATCTACCCGAACCAACATCCCAGCCATCGCGGGAAATCTTTTGTCTGGATCGGGCTGAGCCGGCGAGCTATCCAGTCGAACCGTCGCCACTGGAGCGCGAACTGTTTCGCCAGGCCCTGCTCATCGCCGCGCGCGATGAACTCGGCATGGACACGCGCGATGCCTCGCTTGGAGAAGAATTCCCGGCTGATGTTGGTGATAACGACGATCGCCGAGCGACTATCTCCGTCCTATTCGAATCAAAAGACAGGCCGCAGGTCTTGCAAGTCGATTGCGCTGGTGGACACGGATCAATTCTTTCAATTTCCGCTGACATTCCTCGCTTCGCCCACGATTTGCCGGACCTGGGCAAACTGGTGGACCAGACCGAGGAACTGTCGCGCGGAAAATTTGTCGATTGGCTGAGAGAGCGCGGGCTCGGCGGATCACCCAACGCCGTCGGCATTCCAGGATCCATCACCAACGAAGAAGAACAACGGCTCGATGAAATGTCGATCATCTCGCAATTCGAGGCCATCCGCGTCGCTCACCTGGCAATTCGAGAACACGGCGAATCCCCCGCATGGATGTCGGCGCTGATTCGCGGCTACGCCAACCTCGGACAATTAACCCGCTTCGAGTGGACCTCCGCGCCTGAAGTATTCACGGCACGATCGCTGTTGTATGCCCGCCGATTCCTGGAAGCAAATCCCGATTCCCCCGAGGCTTTGCGCGCCAGCGCCTACGCCGAAGCGATGGCCGGGCTTCAAGCCGATGCGCTGGCGGATCTGCAGCGCCTCCCGCTCGACGCCCCACCCGGTGAGGCTTGGGCCAATTTCATCTTGCCGTTTTGTCAGTATGACACCTCGCGATTGCTGCGTCTCCAGGCGCGTGATGCGCACAATGCCGGCCTGGCGATGTTCATGGCCTTCCTCACGATGGAAAACTGCGGTAGCCCGGCGTGTGTGATCGAGATGGGCAGGTCCACGCTCCAGGCCAATCCCCTTTGCGAGCGCGTCCTCGATGCCGTCGCCGACAACGCTGGAGATTCGTACCTCGATGCCCTGACGCAGACCGGATTATCCATGCCGGTCGATGCGTTGCGAGTCGGTTTGCAGGAACTCACCCGTCTGCCCAACAACGTGATCGACGCCTGGAACAAGGCCCACGACAACGCCGATCTGATGCAGGATTTGTCGGATTTGAATCAGTCGCTGGTGGATGCCCCGGATGTGGCCGATCCATCCTGGCAGGTGCTGGGACGATTGTTGCAGCAGGCCGATTTTGTCCACGCCTATCGGCGAATCTATTTCGAGGCTTACGATCTGGACGTCGATCCCTCCGACACCATCCAGCAGCTCAATCCGCTGGTCGTCGGCCAGCCGCTGGCGCTGATCGTTGCGTCGATTTATACTTCCTCCGCCCGCCAGCCGTTGCCCGATGGCATGGACAAAATGTATCTCGGCGATTTTTCCTTCCGTATGCCCGACAACATGAGCGTGCGAAAACTTCTGCAATGGGAAGGGCGCGACACAAGCCTGATCTGGCAATTGCAATTGAGCCACATCGATCCGCTGGCGTGGGATTTGGAATCCGGATTGATCGCCGGCAGTGACTCGCGCGTGGAGATCACCAGCGCCCCCAGCCGGGCTGCGCTGTTGCGATTTGTCAGCCCCTATTCGCCCGTCGGTGTCGCGGGCCTCATCAAATATGATTGGAACCATCTCACCCCCGACCAGATCGCCCAATGGCAAACCCAATACGGAGACGATCCCGCGTTCGATCTGGCGATCTCGAAACATTATCTCGATGCCGGACAAAGAGACCGCGCCGTCGAATCTCTGGAGAACCTCGTCCAGATCGCGCCCGATCGCACTTCGTTCGAGGATTTGGCCAACTGCTATCTGGCCGATGGCGATGAAAACCGCTGGCTGGCGACGATGGAGCGCGCCCTGACACAGGAGGATTACGCTCAGGACCACGCCGAGGAGGATGATGAGATCGCCGATCATTTCATGTCGCAGGGGAAATTCGATCGCGCGCTTCCGTATGCGGATGATGGCGTCAATTCCGGCGAAGAATGGGCACTGGATTGCGCCGCCCGCTGCCACACCGCGATGGGCCAGTTCGACGCCGCCGAGACGCTGATGAAACAGGCCGCCGATCGGCATGGCCGGCCGTTTCTTTGGTATGCCTGGTGTCGCGCCACCGATCATGGCGATATCGCCACCGCGCGACTGGCGATGCAGCAATCCATCGGCAGCAAGGCCGAGGATCCCACCTACACCGCCGCATTCCTCGTCGCCGAAGGCAAGCCCGATCAAGCCGCGACGATGCTGGATCAGGATTTCGAATCGACCAGCGATCCGTCACGGGCTGTGTGGGCAGCGATCCTCGACGACGGCTTGGACAACACGGCTCGCCGAAACGAGCTGCTGCGACTGACCCAGGCGCGGAGCAAAGCCTTTGCGGATCAACATCAGAATTCGGAATATCTCGATTTCGCCCAGTTGCTCCAATCGGCCATCCTCCAGCGCAACGGCGTTTTTGACCCGCAGGCGGTCAATCAGGATTTGAGTTGGGTCACCCCAGCCCGCCGAGCGCCGCTGAATTATCTGTCGGCCGAATACCTGATCCATCATGGTAAAGCGGATGAAGGCGTGGAATTATTGAAGCAAGCCGCCCGCGACGCGGATGAGAATTCCGCAACCGGCCGGCTCGCTTTCATCGAATTGCATGATCGCGGGATAAATCCGTACACATTGGTGCAAGAGCCGGGGCAATGAGCGACTAGGGCAACCGCTTTCTTAGTTGGAATTCGATCCGATTCCGGCGGCTTAAAAACCTGGCGTTACGCCAATCGTCTCTGACGGCGCATAAGGGCCGCTCCACCAACTATCAAAAGCAGCGAAGCCGACGCCGGCTCGGGCACGGGAGACCATTCCACCGCATAGTAGTTGTAGACTCCGCCTGCCATACCAATCGCTATGCCGTAGACATTACCTGAAGAATCTACTGTATATGCCTTTGATTGTTCCCATGTGATGCCCGCAGGAAGGAGCGTTTGCAGGTTGATAAATGAGTCGCTGGATCCCGTCCATGCAAGTGCGTTGTCCTGATCGCCTGTTGCACTACCATAGCCATCGCCCACCTGCACCGAGCCGTTGGTGTCGCTCGCGAAAGTGTCAGCGAAACCGTCACTGGTTGGATTGAGATCGACTGCACTGGCTGCCGTACCTGTCCAAAGCAAGGCGTGGTCGGCGTTGCCGGTTCCGCTGCCAAAGCCATACCCGACCTGCTGGTTTCCTCCGACGCCGTAAGCTACCGAACCGGTGATTCCGAGCGAGGGGTTGGTAGGGTTTAAGCTAACGACACTGGCGGCAGTGTCGGTCCATAATGTGGCGCCATTCGCGCTTTCGCCAACTTGCTGGGTGCCATCGGTGCCGTATGCAATCCCAGGACCGAGGTCCACCGCGCTGGCGGCGGAACCGGTCCATAGCAGCGCTTGGTTGGCTACCTGCGAAATGCCATCCCCTCCCCAACCGTAGCCAACTTGCTGGCCGCCGCTCACGCCATATGCGACTGAATCGGTAATCTCTAGACTCGCATTCGTGGGGTTCAAGTCCACCACGCTGGCGGCCGTTCCAGACCAGAGCAGCGCGTGGTCAGACCTCAATTGGCTGGCGGTGTATGCATCCCCGACTTGCTGCGGACCATCAGTCCCGTTTGCCTCTGCGTACATATACCCGGTTGGGCCCAGGGCTGCCGCGCTCCCCGCGGCATTCCAGAGCAGAGCGGATTGGACCCCCATTGTGGTGAACCCCGAGCCGATGGTTTGCCCTGCGAATGCCCCGTGCTCACCCAGCTGCAGCGGTGGATTTGCCGAGTTAAACCCGCTTGGCGTCGACAACGGATACAAGACTGAACCCGTATAATCCTGCCCCCTGGCAATAGCCGCAGCTCCAAAAACTGCGCCCGCTAGCAGCAGCAAAGCGACTCTGCGATTCATATTTCACCCCGTACGATTTGTGTCGCAAATTCGCTTGGCAGAACCCGCAACGTGACCCTGTTAGGGGCGCAAGATCACTCAAACCGCTCCAAGCAATAACCTAGTACCCCAAGTGATGGGAACGCTTTCCCAACAAAAAAACGCGTCGGAAATGCGCTTATCCCGCAGCGGAAAATATATCGATGAACCCGCTCGGATTCAAGCAAAAAATCGCCCCGCTACTTGCACCCCGAATTAATCTCCGACCCCACCCCATCCGTATGCGGAATCGAGCAGTTGTTGCAGTCCGGCACGATGCAGGCGCCGTTCGCTGCGAGGGTTTCATCACCCTTGTGGGCACACACTCGCCGGGCCAGGAAATAGGAGCCGATTACGAATGCAGCCGCCAATGCCTGGGCGCTGAGGCTGATCGCATCGGGATACATCGCAAACCAGGTGTTGAGCCAATCGGGCATGTGGATGGCCAGCGGGACCGCGCGAATCCAGTTTGATCCGCCGTCGGGTTGCATCTCCTGGATATTCTCGCCGACCATCACGATCAGCACGATCCCCAGCATGATGCCCGTCAGCACCAGCATGCGCTTGTAGGGAAGCCGATAGTGAAGCACGAACGTGAGCATGGCGACGATGGAGACCAAGGCCAGGCCAATGAGCACGCCTTCCAGCACCACATGCGAGCCCCACTTCAGTCGCACCGATTGGAGGAAGACGACCAGTTCAAACCCCTCGCGGTAAACGGAAGTAAATCCGATCAACGCCAGCCCGCGGAAAATCGCCGTTCGGCTGCGAGCCGGATTGTCCACCAGATTTCGCTTCCAGCGATTTTGAAATGTGATCCAGCCGGTCCAGTACACTTTGTGAAAAAACCAATTCATGATGACCAGCAAAACGCCGATCGCCAGCAGGCCCGTGGCCGCCTGAATATCCAACTGCGGAAAGTTCATGAAGGAGATCAGGGCCACCACGGCGAACCAGGTTCCGAAGCAGGCGACCAGCGAAATCCCCGCACCAAGTGCCACGGGCTTCCAATATCCCTCTTCCGTGCGAACTAGACTTGCGGTGAGGGCCGCCAGAACCAGAATCGCTTCCAATCCTTCGCGGAAGACCAGGATTCCCGTATCCACCACCGCCGCCACGGGCCGAACGCCATCGACGGTTGGATCGGGCGCTCCGTGGGCGGTAATTGCCTGCCAGATCAAAATGCCCGCAATGATGACGATGCCCGCGGCAACCGCCCCATGCAAAGCCCATTTGCCACGACGTTTAGCCGCTTCCGTGGCCTCCCCGAGCTGAATCAGTGGGATGATCGTGCGGCCAACGGGCTGCGAATCTGACAGCATTAGGTCTCCAACTCAAGAACGGACAAACCGTCCGACTATTCATAGATTATCGTCACTGAGACTCAGTATCAATGGGGAAATGAGAATGAATCTCAGCGAATTTTTCCGGGCGGATTTTCGCCCCATAATTCGGCCCGGATTCGTCACAAACCCAGCCTGGGTCAGAACTTCATATTCGAGCTATGCCCCGGAAATACGTGGGCCTTGGGATCCAGATAGTGCTTCGCGAAATTCACCGCCGTGCATGCTTCGCCAAACCCGGTGGCGATCAGCTTGAGTTTGCCGGGGAAGGTTGCGATGTCCCCCGCCGCGAAAATTCCCGGCCGATTGGTCTGCATCGTGGGATCGACTTTGATCGATCCTCCTTCGATTTCCAGGCCCCAGTCCTTGATCGGACCCAGGGCGCTTTGGAATCCGATGTTCACCAGCAGCGCGTCGATCTCGAAAGATTGTTCGTGCTTGGTGCGATTGTCATAAATCGTCACATGCTCGATGTACTCGCCGCCGCGAACATCGCGCAGCTCATGAAACGTCAGAATGCGCGTCGGCCCGCTTTTCATCTGCTCCACGCTCTGCTCGTGGGCGCGGAATTGATCCCGGCGATGAATCAACGTGATCGACTTGGCCAGCGGCGAAAGCGTGTTCGCCCAATCCACCGCGCTGTCGCCGCCGCCGACGATCAAAATCCGTTTCCCCTGCAACGTATCCAATCGCGTCACAAAATAATGCAGCCCCTTGCCTTCATATTGCTTGGCGTTCTCCAGCGGCAACGTCTTGGGCTCAAACGCGCCAACACCGGCGGCGATCAACACCGTCCGGCCGCGATGCAGCGACTTGTCGGTGTGCAGGGAAAATATTTTGTCTTCCCCCTGCACCAGCCGCTCGACGCGCTCGCCCAGCGAAACCGCCGGCTTGAATTGCCCGGCCTGCTCGATGAGATTCTTCACCAAATCCTTGGCCAGAATTTTGGGAAACCCGCCAACATCGAAAATATATTTCTCGGGATAAAGCGTCGCCAACTGCCCGCCGAGCACGCCCAGCGAATCGACAATCCTCACGGAAAGCCCGCGAAGCCCGGCATAAAACGCCCCAAAAAGCCCCGTCGGCCCGCCCCCGACGACGATCAAATCCGATATCGAAGAATCACTTGTCATCATGTCATTGTAATCGAGTGAGCGATTTTCTGCATTTCGGCGGGGGGAGGATTAACCGCCAAGACGCCAAGATCGCCAAGGTAGGAAAATACGCCAAGGGGAAAACGAATTTGATTGCAGTTTCTTTAACCCCGAATTTTTATTTCTTGGCGTATTTTCTTTCTTGGCGATCTTGGCGTCTTGGCGGTCCACCCGCATTTTCATGCGTCGAAATACTTCGCCTGGGGATGATGGGCCACCAGCGCATCCGTGGATTGTTCCGGCACCAGCATGAAATTCTCGCTGAGCGTCACGCCGATCTCGTCGGGACGGAGCAGTTCGACGATTTTCGCGCGGTCCTCGAGATTCGGGCAGGCCGGATATCCAAAGCTGTATCGGCTGCCTCGGTATTTCTGATGGAATAGGTCCTCGATCAGCGTCGCGTCTTCCGAACTGAATCCCAATTCCTGCCTCATGTGTTTGTGCCAGTATTCCGCCAATGCCTCGGCCGTTTCCACGCCGAAGCCGTGGAGGAAGAGATAATCCTGATACCGGTTCTCCTTCCGCAATTTCTCCGCCGCTTCCGTGGCGCGGTCGCCGACTGTCACCAGTTGGATGCCGAGCACATCGAATTGGCCCGACTCGCGCGACCGGAAGAAATCCGAAATGCACAATCGCCGCCGGCTCTGCTGACGCGGGAAGCTGAATCGCAATCGCTCCTTCGCCGATTTCCCGTCGAATCCCTCCGGCTCGTACACTATTAGATCATCCCCCTCTGATTGCACCGGGAAATATCCATACACGACGCGCGGCTGGATCAGCTTCTCATCAATCGCCTGCCGCTTGAGCCCCTCGAACACCGGCTCGACTTTCTCGTCGAGTTGCTTCTCGTAATCCTTGGGCGAGAGGCCCTTTTGTTTGAATCCCCATTGCCCGACGAACAGGGCATTCTTGTTGATGTAAGGAAATATCAGCCGAGGCGAGATATTCGTCACCACTCGTCTTCCCCAGAACGGCGCCGCGGGGACCGGGTTGTCGCGCGCGACATCCGATCCGCCGGTGGAACTGGAGGTGATGTGCGCGAATTTCGCTTCGCTGGCGGCGCGCAATTCCTTCCGCCGCGCCGCCCGCTCGCGCTGAACTGTGATCGCCGTATCCACCCGTCCGCCGGAAATTTCTTCCATCGCATGCAATCCCTCAAACGCATCCTTGCAATAGAGCAGCGGCCCGTGATACAGCTCCGCGAGCGTGTCCTCGGCATAGTCCCGCGTCAGCGCCGCCCCCCCGAGCAGCACGGGGATTTTCACATCCTGCGCGTTGAGTTCCTCGAGATTCTCCTTCATCACCGCCACCGATTTCACCAGCAATCCGCTCATGCCGATGGCATGTGCCTGCTTCTGCTTCGCGGCCGCCAAAATCTCATGGACCGGCTGCTTGATGCCGAGGTTGAAGACCGTGAACCCGTTGTTGGTGAGAATGATATCCACGAGATTCTTGCCAATATCGTGAACATCTCCCTTGACCGTCGCCAAAACGATTCGGCCCTTGGACTGCCCCTCCAATTTCTCCATGAACTGCTCCAGATGCGCCACCGATGCCTTCATCGTCTCGGCACTCTGCAGCACAAACGGCAACTGCATCTGCCCGCTGCCGAACAATTCGCCCACCACTTTCATCCCTTCCAGCAGAAGGTTGTTGATGATCTCCAGCGGGGAATATTTTTGCCGGGCCTCGTCCAGATCGACAATCAAATTTCGTTTTTCACCGTCAACGATGTGCCGCTTGAGCTTTTCTTCGATGGTGAGATTCTCCGTCGGCTTCTGTTCCGTGGCCGCAATCTCTCCCTCGGGAAAGAGCGAAATGAACGCCGTCAGCGGATCAAACCGATCCCGTCGGCGGTCGTAAATCAAATCCATCGCGGCATTCCATCGCGCCTCTTCGATCCGATTTTTCGGCAGAATTTTGCTGGCATGGACAATCGCCGCCGTCAGCCCGGCTTCCTGCAATTCGTGCAGAAACGCGCTGTTGAGCACCACCCGTGCAGCGGGCTTGAGGCCGAAACTCACGTTGCTTAGTCCGACGACCGTGTGGCACTTGGGCAATTCCTTCGATATCCGCCGAACGCCTTCGATCGTCTCCAGCGCATTGCGGCGATCCTCTTCGATGCCGGTAGAAATCGGCAACACCAGCGGATCGAACAGCAAATCGCCGTCGCGGAGCCCATATTTATCCACCGCCAGATCACGGATGCGGCGAGCGATGGAAATCTTTCGTTCCGCCGTGCGGGCCATCGCCTGTTGCTTATCCTCATCAATTGTTCCGGCCACGACGGCCGCGCCAAATTTGCGAGCCAGCCCGCAGATGTGCGCGATGCGATCTTCGCCATCTTCCAGGTTCATCGAATTGAGAATGCACCGGCCGCCCGCCAGCTTGAGGCCGGCTTCCATGACATCGGGGTTGGTACTGTCGAGCATCAGGGCCGCGCCGCCCTTGATCTGATTGACGAATCGCCGGACGACTTCGTGCATGTCGCGCACGCCGTCGCGGCCGACGAAATCCACGCAGACATCCAGGGCATGCGAGCCATCGCGCACTTCGTCCCGGCCCATCGAAACGAGGCCGTCCCAATCTTCTTCCTGCAGCAGCCGCTTGAATTGCCGCGAGCCATTGGTATTGGTGCGCTCGGCGACGATGAAGTAGCTGTTCTCCTGACGCAGATCGACCGCGCTCACCAGACTCGACACCTGCGGGCGATAATTTACCGTGCGCGGTTTGGCCTGGCGATCACCAATGGCATCCACGAGCATCTTGAGATGTTCCGGCATCGTGCCGCAGCAGCCGCCGGTGATATTCACGCCGAATTCTTCGATGAACCGCATCACGCCGCGCGTGAAATCCGACGGGCCCATCGGGAAATGCGGCTTGCCGCGCACCATCACCGGCAATCCGGCATTGGGCAACGCGCTGACCAATCGCGGCCAGCTTTCGCAGATCGTTTTCACGGTCTCCGTCAATTCCGTCGGGCCGAATGCGCAGTTGATGCCCAGCACATCCACTTCGGTAAACGGCTCCATCGCCGCCACCAGCGCGGATGGATCGGAACCCGTGAGCATCTGCGTCCCACCCTGATCGAAAGACGCCTGCACCATCAGCGGCACACGCCGGCCGATTTCTTTCATCGCTCGATTGGCGGCGGCGATGGCGCATTTGATCGCCAGCAAATCCTGCTGTGTCTCGATCAAAATCACATCGGATCCGCCTTGGATCAGACCTCTCATCTGCGGGGTGAAACTTTCAACCAGTTCATCCCAACTGATTTGACCAATGCTGATGAGTTTTCGAGTGGGACCGACCGAGCCAACGACGTATCGTGCCCGCTCACGCGTCTCGAATTTATCGCAGGCCTTGCGCGCGATCTGCGCGGCGATGCGATTGACCTCTTCCGCTCGATCCGAAAGATTCGCCTCGTCGAGGTCATTTCGGCTGCCGTTGAATGTGTTGGTCTCCACCGCATCACATCCCACCGCCAGAAACGATTCGTGAATTTCGCCAATGATGTCCGGCCGGCTGAGGTTCAGGACTTCCGATGCGTTTTCATGCCCGAGCCAATCGCGCTGCAAATCGAGGGTTCTCATTTGCAGATTGGCCCCCATCGCGCCGTCCAGGATGACGACGCGTCGCCGGGCCAATTCCAGAAATGGCAGTCGATCGCTCAAAGCCAACTCCTCGGGGTCGAAAAACCAGTGCCTTAGTATAGCTTTGATCGTCAAGTCGGGGCAAAGAGGTGAAGCGCCCGGGCCAAACTTGTCACTTTGTCACCCCCTCGCATACGCTCGTGTCGGATGCAGATCGCCCTGGTCATTTTCCGCGCTGATCCGGAACATGGGGGAGCGGAGCGCTACACGGCGGATTTAGCAGCGGCGCTACAGCGGCGGGGGCATTCGGTCGATCTCATCGCCTCGCGTTTCGGATCGAGAATTGATGGCGTCAATTTCATCGAATTGAAATGCACATCGGCCACGCGGTTGGGAGCGTATCGGGCCTTCCTTTGGCAACTTGATGAGCAACTTGCTCGATCCAGCTACGACATTGTCCATGCCATGCTGCCGGTGACGAATTGCGATATTTATCATCCACACGCGGGGCTGGCGTCGGAGGCGATGGAGCGGAAATGGACCAACCGATTGAATTTCAAGCGGCGGGAATTCGCCAGGGTCGAGCGGCAACTTCTCGATGGGCCGACGAAACCGATTGTGCTCTGTTTGTCTGATTACGTCGCGAAGTTGGCGTTGGAGCAATACCCCGACGCCAAATCGCAACTGGTGAACCTTTTCAATGCGGTCGATCTTGAGCGATTCAATCCGAACGGCCGCCTGCCGATCCGAAAGCAATTTGGCATTGATGCAGGCGCGGTCGTGGCCCTGATGATCGCGCAGGATTTTCAGCGCAAAGGATTGGCGACGGCCATTGAGGCGATTGGTTCGACGGGACCGATTCTTCTAGTCGTCGGCCGAGACGATTTCCGGCCCTACGCGGCACTAGCGAAAAAATCGGGGGTGACGGATCGCGTGATTTTCGCTGGTTCCACGGATACTCCGGAGGATTTTTATTCATCGGCGGATTTTTTCGTTCTCCCTACGCGGCACGATCCGTGCAGTTTGGTTGTCTTGGAATCACTTGCGATGGGCTTGCCGGTCATTAGCACCGTTTTCAATGGGGCTTGTGAAATCATGGAAAATGGACGGCACGGGTTCGTGCTGAATGATCCGTCCGATGTTGGTGCGCTGGCGGAGGCGATGCGGAAAATGATGGATGCCGGTTTTCGGAAATCCGCGCGGGAGGCGTGCCTGGCATTGCGTCCCAAACTTTCATTCGACACGCATGTCGCGCGGCTGGAAGAAATTTATTTGAGCAGGGTCGCCCAGAAATCGGCGGCGCGAGCCAAAGAATAGGATTCCTCCGCGCGCTGCCGGCCGGCCACGCCCCAGCGACGGCGAAGTTCGACATCGCCGCAGAGTTGCGTGATCGCCGCAAGCCATTGCTGGGGATTTTCCGGCAGCAATCCCGTCTGTCGGGCCAGCACGATATCCTTGTTTGCCCCGACCGGGCTGGCGATCACCGGCAATCCGCTGGCCATGTATTGCACGATTTTCAGCCCGCATTTTCCGAGCGTCCAGCGATCCTCGGGTGTCGGGGCGATTCCAATATCTCCTTGGATGAGAGCGGTCGTTTCGATTTCTTCGGACCATGGCACAAACGTCACCGGCACCGGTGCATCAGAGATCGTCACATCGGCGATGATGACCAATCCCAATCCCGGAACAGTTTTCGCGGCATCGCCCATGACAGGCATAATCTTCCGCAAATACGGCAAGGTCGATTTGCTGCCGATCCAGACGAGTTTTGGGGCGGCGGTGTCGGCGTGGATTTTTGTGGGATATCGAACTGTGTCGACAACGGATGGAAGAACCACGGATTTAGCCCCGTGCTTGGAAAAGATTTCCGCCAGATATTTGTTGCCGGCGACCACCAAATCCACCCCGCGGGCCGTGGCGAGGAATCGCCGCCAATTTTGCCAGCGGCGGATCGGTCCCACCCGTCGGTTGAAATACATGACGGCATCATCCACATCGTAGAAAAGTTTGCGGGCATTTCGGCGAAGAAGCCGCATGTCCATCGGATCGAGCATTTTTCGCTGCAGGAGAACAGCGTCGAAATTGGCTGCCGATCGCAGCAGCCGACGCCGGGCGATAATTCCACGGGGTCGGACATGGATATCCAATTCCACGCCGCGAGTTCGCAACGGTTCCTGGATCGCCGCCAGGCGTAGGCGGAAGGAGGCCTGCTCGAGATTGTTGGTAATGGCCAGGACGCGCGACATCAGGGGCAGATTCTGGCGAGGGCGGAGTTGGAATTCAATTGCCGCTCTGGTATCTCCGAGAATGTGTCCAGCAACGGGCGGGAATTTTCACGCGGGGAAAACGATTGGGTTGTGCGGGCGCTTTGCGCTTTCAGCCGGGTGTACACACGGGTGTATCAGCACGTCGAGCCAAACAGCGCCTGCCCATTGCCGCGCGTCGGGCCGGCGATCGTCGTGTCCAATCATACCTCCAGCCTCGATCCGCTTCTGATCCAATCGGTCTGTCCCCGACTGATTCGCTGGATGATGGCCAAGGAATATTTCGACATCAAAGCGATGCGGCCGCTGTTTGATAATGTTGGCGTGATCCTGGTGGAGCGCAGCGGCCGCGACATGGCCGCCACGCGCGCGGCGCTTCGGGCGCTGGAAAAGGGATTCATTCTGGGCGTATTTCCAGAGGGTCGAATCGCCACCGACAACAAATTATTGCCGTTCCAAAATGGCATCGGAATGCTGGCAACAAAATCCAAAGCCCCGGTCTATCCGATTTTTCTGGATGGCAATCAGCGGGGGCAGGAGATGGTCGAGGTGTTTTGGCACCGAAATCAGGCCACAATCACGTTCGGCCCCCCTGTAGATTTGAGCGGGTTGCCCGACTCCCGTCAGGCAATTGAACAGGCCACCGAAAGAATTCAGACCGCGGTCAATAATTTAAGAGTTGGCGCTTTACGTCAAAAAAACCTCGCTAGTTCGCAATAATCCTGCCTATAATCGGAAAAATCATTACAGATTCTCAAGGGGCCGATCCGATTGGTTTATTGAAAAGCCCATTTTTCTGAAATTGACGAATGGTTTGGCCAGCGTTAAGATAAAATGGGTAATCTGGAAAGCAAGCGCAACGGCGCATTTTCTCCCCTCCGGAAGACACCGTGCAGAAATGCCGGTGTCTTCTTTTTTGTCTCCTCTTCCGTTGCCTCGAATCGTCGGCATTCTGTTTAAGCAATTACTGCGGGTCGCATTTGCTTTTGATTATTTTGACGCGACAAAATTACCGAGCGGTGGCGATTAGGATCCACGCCCAGCCAATTTGAAGAATGCTTGCTGCCGCAACGATCAGAAGCGTCTCATCCATCTCCAAAGAGAACTGCAAATTGAGGAGCAAGGCGTAGCCGAAAATCGGTAGCGGAATGGTGGTCAGAATCCAGATCATCTGGTATCCCCCCGCCGCCATCGCCAATCCGGTGATTCCAGCAACGAACAATGCGATGGCAGCGAGCTTGATGGCCGCGGTTGCCAGCGAGCCGAAGTGTGCCCCAATTAATTTGCTTGCCAGCGCGGCTCCCACCAATAGACACAAGCAGGCCACTACCGATTCTCCTAGCGCGGCGATGATGCCGAGCGAAAGGCCCTGGCCGTTGCCGCGATCCAGATGCAATTGTGCAATGCGCGCCAAGATGCCGATGACGCCGAGCAGTGCTGGCAGGATTTTGTCATTCCAAACTGAAGCTGTTGATTGAGCATCATCTTTGGGCAAAGCCGAATGTCTGGTTGGATACGGCGTGAATGCGCGAGCGGTCTTTTTCTCGCTTCGTTTGGCCAGCGGCGGCGAAACCGATTTCGGTGTCTTCATCACCGCGCTTGTCCCCACCGCCAGGATTTTCCCGCATCGGCACGCCACCGTCGCGCCGGCTTTCCGCGGCACCGTCGCCCCGCATTCAGGGCAGATCAGAGGCACATCTTCGTGCTTCGACATTCATTTGATTGTGCCCGGAAAGAACAGGATTGCCACCCCAGCCATCCTGGTGCGTCAAAATTGACAACCGCCCGAAGAGACCGGACAACTGCCAAGCCATGACCGACCCCGCTTTCCAGCAGTGCATCAACCCCGCCTGCGGCACCACCTGCTCCGTGGACGAGGTGCGCGTCTCCTGCCCAAAGTGCGGCGCGCTGCTGGATATTCGGTATGACTGGGCGCGACTACCGCGCGTCAAAAAGCTTTCCTTCTTCGAGGGTCGCTGGAGCACCAAGGGCATCGGCGTGGAGGGACAGCTTGATTTCTCCGGCGTGTGGCGATTCCGGGAACTGCTGCCGTTTTATCGCCGCGAGGAAGATATCGTCACCATCGGCGAAGGCCGCACTTCTCTACAGCAGGCCGATCTCCTGGCAAATCATCTCGGCATGAAGCCGGGCAAACTGATGTTGCAATACGAAGGCCTAAATCCCAGCGGCAGCTTCAAAGACAACGGCATGACCGCCGCGTTCACCCACGCCAAAATGGTCGGCGCCAAGCGCGTCGCTTGTGCCTCCACCGGCAACACCAGCGCATCCCTCGCCATGTTCGCTGGCTTCGCCCAGATGCAGGGGATCGTTTTCATCGGCACCGGAAAAATTTCCTTCGGCAAACTTTCCCAGGCCCTGGATTACGGCGCGCTGACGCTGCAAATTCAGGGCGATTTCGACGACTGCCTCCGCCGCATCCGCCAGATCGCCGTCGATGTGCCGGAGCTGGGCATCTATCTGATGAACAGCGTCAACCCATTCCGGCTCGAGGGGCAAAAGAGCATCATGTATCGCATCCTCGAAGCCCTCGATTGGGAAAGCCCCGATTGGGTGATCGTCCCCGGCGGAAATCTCGGCAATTGCTCGGCGTTCGGAAAAGCATTCGCGGAATTGGCGGAGCTGCAGCTCATCAAAAAAATCCCACGCCTGGCCGTCATCAACGCCGCCGGGGCGAACACATTTCATGAACTCGTCAGCCGCGGATTGAAATGGAATGACGGCAATTACGACGCCGGTATGATTCAGGGACATTACACCGCGCTGGATGAATCCAATTATCGTCCGCAGACCGTCGCCAGCGCGATCGAGATCAGCCGGCCGGTGAATCTACCTAAGGCCCTGCGAGCACTGTCGATCATGAACGGTGTCACTCGCCAGGCAACCGATGACGACATTCTCGAGCACCGTGCGATGGTCGCCCGATGGGGATTCGGATGCGAACCCGCCAGTGCCGCCAGTGTCGCGGGATTGCATCAGCTTTTGGAGGATCAGACGATTGGCAAGGATGAAACCGTCGTCTGCATTCTCACCGGCCACGAGCTCAAAGACCCCAACGCCACGGTGAAATACCACACTGGAATCGACATGAAATCGGCCCAGGAATCGGCCCCGCGCGAAAAGCCGCATGGCAAACTTTCCAATCCGCCGGTGCCGGTGCCGGATGATCTGAAGGCCATCATCCGCGCGTTGGGAGCGGACGAGCATTTGGATTAGGATGAACTCGAATGATCAAACTGGCGATCACCGGCGCAAGCGGAAGAATGGGTGGACGGCTGATTGCGCTGGCCCGGCAGGATAAAACTTTCGAAATCGTCGCCGCCATCGAACGGCCCGACAGCCCGGACATTGCCCGCGACGCCGGCGAGATCGCAGGCATCGGCACGATGGGATTGCCGGTCACATCCGATCTTCGGCCAACTCCCAAAGTGCTCATCGACTTCACTACGCCTCCCTCCATGCGCCATTGGCTCAAGACTTGCCACGACCGCAACATCGCCATGGTGATCGGCACCACGGGCCTGAAGGAAAAAGATCACGCCGCCATCGACGTCGCCGCCCAGCACATTCCGATCCTCCAGGCCCCCAACATGAGTCTGGGCGTGAACGTGCTGCTGAAAGTCGTCGCCGAAATCGCCAAAAAACTTGGCGATGAATACGACATCGAAATCGTCGAGGGTCATCATCGTTTCAAAAAAGACGCCCCCAGCGGAACGGCCCAGGCGCTGGCCGATGCAATTATCTCAGCCACCGGCAAGACGCGCAAATCCCTCGTCCACGGCCGCCACGGCGACAGCGCCCGCACCCCCGGCCAGATCGGCATGCACAGCCTTCGCCTCGGTGACGAGACCGGCCGCCACACCGTCTATTTCGCCGCCCTCGGCGAACGCCTGGAAATCGGCCATGTTGCCACAAATCGCGATACGTTCGTCCACGGAGCACTGCACGCGGCAAAGTGGTTGGCGAAGCAAAAACCGGGGCGATATACAGTGGCGGATGTGTTGGGGCCGTGAGATTTCAGGTAATCGCCCCGTTCATTCCATTGGGGAAGAATCCGCCGCCGGTGCCGGGGGCGTTGCCGAGGTAGACGATGCGCAGCACTTCCCGGAATGTGCGGGCATAGGCGATTGAGGTCGTCGGATCTTCGGCAACGATATTCACATCGCCGTTGCTCGCGGTCAGGGGTGTGTCGTGGCCGTTGGCGGACGCATCGCCATCCGCGCCGGCGCGAAGGGCGGAGATCAGGTTGGCGTTGGTGATCAGTCCCGGATCGTCCTGTCCGAGTGAATACAGAACGGCGCGGATGACCCCGGCGTGATACGCTTCGACCGCCAGAATTCCCGCCGCATCGTTGAGCACCGCCGGATCCGTGATCGCTGTCGCCGCTCCGTGATACGCCGTCACGCCGACATCTTCGAAGACGAACGCTGAGAGAAGAAAATTCTCATCATTTGCATATGGCTCGAAAATCTGGCCGGATGAGATGATCCCCGCGGCGACGGCCGCATCGGTAAATGCGCGTTGAATGTTGATGTTGGGCCGCGCCACGGCATCCGCTCCGAGCGCTGCTCGAATATCCAGCACATGATTCTGCTCGTCCGCGGCGATCGCGCTGGCATATTCCCGCACCGAGGCAATCTGAAATGGCACTTGCGCGCCGCCGGTCACCGTCCCCAGCGTGCCGGTGCCCGTCACCGCTGAATCAGGAAGCCCCGTGCCCGTCGAAGCGCGGAGATAAAATTCCGCCTCGAGATACTCCAGATTGAGCGCAAAATTCAAAATGTCAGTATCGGTGATTGTGGATGGAAACGTCGTCCCGCCCGCTGCGCGGCGAGCCAGCCCTCCAACTCCCCCGAGGATCATCGCCGCCCCGGCCAATCCCGCGCCGGCCAAAAATTTTCGCCGGAATAGATTCACCTTTTGCAATTTTGGCTGGGAAATATGCTCGAGACCTTCACGCGGTGGCCTGATGGACATGACGGCTCCTTACAAATATGCGGGTCCACTTCCCAGCACTGGAACTCCGCGAATCCTACACAACACAGGAACCGTTACGGGCGGTTTGGAGCGATGGATGTTCAATTGTGGAAAGAAAATGGTCCTCCGGCATTTTTGCGCATTCGAGACAAAACGACACATCGCGTTACCAATTCATGCCGGATTTTCGCGGCGATTTTACTGGCATTGAAATTGCCTCTGCCTTTTCAAGATTTGCAATGGAGGTTTCCATGATGAGAACGCGATCAATCGCTCTTCCGATAATCTGGCTCCTTGCTCTGGCAATTTTCAGCGGTTGCCAGGAGGACCGGATCAATAATATTCCATCCAACGCAACGGTAGCCGCATCCGGCGATAGCCACCTGACCTACGCGCCTACCGTGGATGGCACGGTTTGGGTGTACGATGTGAACAGTGATCGCATCGATTATTCAGGTCCGCTGATGGCCAATCAATCGCTGGTAATCAACCCTGACACCAAGCAGATTCTCGTTGATGCTCGCGTGGTCAGCGACAAAACATTGAGCTCCGGCGACCAGCACCGGATTTATTTCCTGGCCAGCCCGCAATAAGCGTGTTGGCAGCAAATTTTGAAACTCTCCGCAAACCCTCCGGGGATTCCCCGGGCGCAATAAAAAAGGCCGCCCCTCCGGACGGCCCCGCGACATCAGGCTTTTCTGAGCCCAACGCCACATATCGTTGTCGCGATTAATCAGTAAACCACCGCCATCGAATCCTCGATGGCCTCGATCACCTGCCGCACATGGAACGGTTTGCGCAGAAATCCATCGAATCCACTGGCGAGTAGCGCCTTGGATTCCTCATCCGTCATCTTGCCGCTCATGGCAATAACCTTGGTGAGCTGAAGATCGGGGTTGGCCTTGACGAGTTTGGCCACATCCCGGCCATCCACATCCCGCAGGTGCATATCCAACAGGATGACGTGGGGCCGGAATTTCTCGGCCGTCACGCCCGCGGCAAATCCGCCTCGCGCGACTTCCACCTCGTACTTCGCCTCGTCTTCCAGTATCTTTTCCAGGACTTCGACAATATCCTGCTCCTCGTCGACGATCATGACGCGGGTGCAGCCGGTCAACAGACCATTGAGCGGCATGCCGTGCGTTTTCATGAATCGGATGAGTTGGTTGAGCGGGATACGGCGGTCCTTGCTGCCGGGGATGCGATACCCGTGCAGGGCACCGGAGTCGAACCACTTGCTGACGGTCCGAGGAGCAACGTTGCAGATTTTTGCAACTTCCCCGGTCGTCAAAACGTCTTTGACTTTCGTGGCGTTCATGTGCATTTTCTCCCTCGCGGCCGGCGAACTGCCGCAGATGTTGGTTCTATCGACTGCCCGGCTAATGGCTTTAGACCAACTGCGCAGTTTTTGCCGCCCACGTCGAAAATATTGAAATCGCCGGCTTTATCGGAACCGAAGGGGCGATAATATTCGCTGATTCTGTTTTCAGCGCGAAAGTAGGCTGGATGCATATCCTGTTCGTCCATCAGAATTACCCCGCGGAATTCGGCCCGCTGGCCCATGCGCTGGTGCACCGTAAAAACTGGCGATGCACCTTCGTGAGCGGCGCGCCGGCGGCGACCCACGATGGCGTCGAGAACATTCAGTACAACCCCGAAGGCGGCGCCACCCGGCAGACCCACTTCTGTTCGCGCTCGTTCGAAAATGCCGTCTGGCATTGTGATGCAATCCTGCGGGCCGTGAAAAATCGCCCCGATCTGGAGCCGGACTTGATCGTCGGTCACAGTGGGCTCGGAAGCACCCTCTTCCTGCGGGAAATTTTTCCGCGCGTCCCGGTGGTAAATCTCTTTGAGATGTTCTATCGGCCGCGCGACCCGCAAAGCGATATTGATTTCCGCAAGGACCTCGGCTGGTCGCGCCCCGATCAAATTTATCAGCGCGCCCGCTGCCGAAATGCAATGGTGCTGCTCGATTTGAACAACTGCCAGGCCGGCTATTGTGCCACGCAATTTCAGCGCAGCCGATTCCCCATCGAATATCAGTCCAAGCTCCGCACCATCTTCGACGGCATCGATCCCAATGTATTTCACAGCGACGACGCCCGCCTCCGTCCCCCCGCCGCCGACCGCCCGGCGCGCCAGATCGCCGGCGTGGATTTGCCGCCCGGACGGAAGATCGTCACCTATGTCAGCCGAAGTTTTGAATCCATCCGAGGGTTCGACATTTTCATGCGCGCCGCCAAAATCATCGCCGCCGAAAATCCGGACGTGGAATTCTTCATCGCCGGCAGCGATCAGATTCTCTACGGCTCCGATGCCGATCACATCGCTCCGCACAAATCCTTCAAGGATTGGACCCTCGCCCAGCAGGAATACGACCTAAGCCGATTCCATTTCGTCGGCACCCTGCTGCCGAACGAACTGGCGGAACTCATGGGCGCCAGCGATCTGCACATTTATCTGACCGTGCCGTTCGTGCTGTCATGGAGCATGCTCAATGCCATGAGCTGCGGCGCGGTGGTGTTGGGATCGAGCACCCCGCCGGTGATGGAATTCATCAGAGATGGCAAAAACGGTCTGCTGGCTGACTTTTTCTGCCCCGAAGAATTCGCCGCCAAGGCGCTGGAAGTCCTGAAAAATCCTGACGATTTCCGCAATCTGGGAAAGGAAGCCGAAGAACTGATGGCCGAGGTCTATTCCTTCGACGTCGTCCTTCCGCAATCGACCACTCTATTTGAACAAACCGCCAACGGCACCGCCCGCCCCGCCGCCCCCGTCTCCGCCCCGATCACGCTGGATCACATAGGGGATGTATTCACATCCCAACGTCCGAGAACCCGCTCGCCATTTCGGGGATGAAATACATTTCCACCACGGAGACACGGAGAAAATGCAATACATATTGCCACAGATAAAAATCAGATGAACACAGATCAGAGCATTGGTTTCTGCATTTATCTGTGTCCATCGGCCTTTCATCTGTGGCAAAAAAGAATTTGTGTTTCCTCCGTGTTCTCCGTGTCTCCGTGGTGGAAATTCTTCTTCAGTCCCTTGGAGAAGTAATCGATTGACTGCTATCTTCTCGGCTCATACCGCATCGCCACCGCCCCCGAGCCGAGCTCCAGGCGGCTCACGAGCCTCAAGTCGACATGCTTCGATAGCCCCGCGAACAATGTCGGCCCGTGGCCAGCCAGCCTGGGATGCACCACGAACTCGTACTCATCGATCAATCCCAGCTCCGCGAGCGCCAGCGGGAGTTTCACGCCTCCCACGAGCAGTCCCTTACCCGACTCTCGCTTGAGCTGCCCAACGGCCTTCCCCAGATCCCCGCGCACGAGCTGGGCGTTCCAATCGACCCGGTCCAGGGTGTTAGACACGACGTACTTCTTTACCGCGTCGATCGTCCGGGCGAAGGGTTCCATCCAATCAGGCCTCGCTCCCGTCGGCGCCGGCGGTCGCCACGCTGCCTCCATCATTTCGTAAGTCACCCGGCCAAAGAGAAGGGCATCGGCCTGGTTGAGGATCTCGACCGCGTGACGATGCAACTCTTCGTCCGCAGGAATTGCACGATGATCGCAGCACCCGTCCAATGTGACGTTGATGGAATACCGAAGGGGTCGCATCAAATCCCGCTAGTCTTTCGAAAAATAATCAATCGACTGATAAACCCCCGACTGCTCCTTTACCAGCTGCATCAAAATATCATTCGCCAATCGGCTCGCCCCAATGCGATACAAATCCGGTGTCAGCCAATCCTCGCCCAGCGTTTCGCGGAGCATCACCAGATATTGCAAGGCCGTTTTGGCGGCTGAGATTCCCCCCGCCGGCTTCATCCCAATCTTTTTTCCCGTCGCATAAAAGAAATCCCGAATCGCCTCGAGCATCACCAGCGTCACCTGCGGCGTGGCCGCCGGCTGGACTTTGCCCGTGCTGGTCTTGATAAAATCCGCCCCCGCGTGCATCGCCAGATCGCTCGCCTTACGGACCAAATCCAGCGTCCCCAATTCGCCGGTCTCCAGGATCACTTTCAGATGCGCATCGCCGCACGCCTCTTTGATGGCCGCGATTTCATCGAACACATACGAATATTCCCCCGCCAGAAAATGCCCCCGGCTGATGACCATATCAATCTCATCCGCCCCCTCGTCGACAGCGAATCGCGTATCCGCCAACTTGGTGTCGCGCGGATATTGTCCGCTGGGAAATCCCGTCGCCACCGCCGCCACCTTCACCCCGCTGCCGTCCAATTCCTTTTTCGCCACCGCCACGAGCATCGGATAAACGCACACCGCCGCCACATGCGGCACATCCGGCAGCGCATCATGCGGGTGCATCGCCTTGGCACAGAGTTGCCGCACCTTCCCATCCGAATCCGCCCCTTCGAGGGTGGTGAGATCGATCATCGACATGGCCAACTTCAGCGCCTGGACCTTGGATGATTTCTTGATGCTGCGTTTGGCCAAACGATCGACACGCTCATCGACACCGACTTGGTCGATGGTGGGCGAACGATGGAGATCGGGGAGGGAAACATGCGACATGCCCGGAATTATAGCATTTCCCCCATTTTTAGCCGCGTCGCTTGCCGACGCGCGATTCCCCCGAAAATGGTATAATTCCATCCGAGGCCCAAATGACCGTAAGCACGATCAAAATGACCGCCAGGCAATTCCTGGAGCTCGGCGAAGACCCGCCGGGCGTCCGGTTGGAGCTTGTCGATGGGGAGGTGGCGGTGAGTCCGAGCCCAATGCCGCGGCATTCGTTCGTTGACCGAGAACTGACAATTATTCTCGGCACTTACATCAAAGCCAACAATCTTGGCGCCCTCTTCGGGGACGTTGACACGATCTTCGGCGAATACGACGTTCGTCGCCCCGACCTGATTTATTTTGCCAAAAATCGATTGCACCTCATCGGTGAAAAGGCCATGGAAGGCCCACCGGATTTGTGCGTGGAAATCATCAGTCCTTCGAGCAGGACGATCGATCGAAAGAAAAAATTCAAACAATACGAGGTCGGAAAAGTCGCCCATTACTGGATCGTCGACCCGGAAGCGAAAACCATCGAAGGATACAAACTGTCACGCGGTAAATATCACTCAACCGCCAAAGGCGCTGGCAATGACATTGTCCGCCTTCCGCCATTCGATAATCTCTCGATCCCGCTCGGCGAACTATGGTGGCCAAAGAAAACGAATGGCAAGTGATGCAATTCCCTACGGCGACGCCCGTGGATTGCTGATCTTCCCCGCCGGCCAGTCGTCCGTCCGAAACGGCGCGGCCGGCAGACCGTTTTTGCTGAACAAACTCACATCTGGATTGTCCGCCCAGGCGTATCGCACCGCCACCGGCGCGGGAACTTTCGGGCTGGAGACGATCACCGTGTTGCCATCCAGCTTTGCATCGGCCCAGACGAAATTCTTGTCCGCCCCGGAAATCGCAAATCCCTTGGCCGGATCCTTCAGCACCAACCCCGCATCGGCATGCGCGAAATGAATCACCACGTTCCCGCCCTGAATCTCCATTCTGGAGTACAACGGATAATCGCACACCGCCAACGACCGATCATAAACCCCGCTCAGCGCCGCCCCCGCCAATCGCAATCCGACATCTTTTTTGTTGTGTGCATGCACCACCGCCCCTTCGCCGATGTCCAGCGTCACGATCATCGCGGTGTTCGGCAAATCCAGCGCCGTCTGCTGCGACTCGCGCACCCGCGCCCAGGCCGAATCCGTCGGGTCGGGATAATTCGGCTCCGAGGTCGGCAACTGCACGAAAATAAACGGAAAATCGCTCTCGCCCCAGCGATAACGCCAATCCTTGATCATCGCCGGAAAAAGTTTCGCGTACAGCCCTGCATCGTGCGCATTATTCGTGTTCGCCTCGCCCTGATACCAAATCACCCCGCGAATCGCGAACGGCGCCAGCGGCGCGATCATCGCATTGAAAAAATTCGCCGGCCGATAGCGCGACGTCGATCCATTCCCATTGCTCGGCCGCTGCGGAACATCATCCGGCGCTGTCGTCGGCGGCGCATTGGCCAATCGCGCATCCCACTGCGTCAGATACGCATTCAAATCCGGATCGGCCGACAGCGCCGCGCGCGAGGTCCAGCTCTGCCCGTTCGATCCGCCGTAATAATCCCCGATCAATCCGATCGGCACCTTCAAATCCTGATGCAACTCCCGCCCGAAAAAATATGCCGCCGCCGAAAATCGCCGCATCGTCAGCGGCGTACACGCCGTCCAGTTCCCCTTCAAATCCTTCAGCGGTCGATCCGCCACGACTTTATCCAACAAATTCAACCGAATCTTCGGCCAATTGGCCGCGTTGATCTCCACATCCGGATTCACCAGCCCCTGCGTCGGCGGCAATTCCATGTTGGATTGCCCCGAGCAAAGCCACACTTCGCCAATCAGAATGTCCGTGAATTCAATCGTGTTTGAAGAGGCGATCGACAAAGTTTGCGGATCATCCGAAGCCTTCATCGGCGCCAGCCACACCCGCCATCGGCCGTTCTCATCGGCTGTGGTCGCGATAGATTGCGAACCAAACGTCACCTTAATTTTCTCCCCCACTTCCGCCCACCCCCACACCGGCACCTGCATGTTCTGCTGCAGCACCATGTGATCGCCAAAGATTCCCGAAACCGAAACCGCGGCGTGGAGCGATTGGTTTAGAGAAATGAGAACGATAACGGCGAGAAGTTTTTTGAGCGACATGATCGGGGATTATAACGTCGTTCAATGTCAAATTCCCCATCGCACTTTTCTACGATCCAAATTCAATTTCCACCACGGAGACACGGAGTGCACCGAGGTGAAGATTTAAAATTAGCCACCGATGCGCACCGATTGGCACCGATGAAAAAGATTGAACTCATCCGTTTTTATCGGTGCTCATCGGTGCCCCATCAGTGGCTAATTTTTTCCCTCCGTGCTCTCTGTGTCTCCGTGGCAGAAATTCTTTTTTTATCCCGCCAAACCCAGCACCTTTGCCATCGACTCCCCGATCATCGACGGGCTCTCCGCCACCGTGATCTTCGCCGCCTTGAGTGCCGCGATCTTCGAATCCGCGCTGCCTTCCCCGCCGCTGATGATCGCGCCGGCGTGGCCCATTCGTCGCCCCGGGG
>Ga0302325_10003013_pt1 | contig 40198 bp, 39 predicted proteins | sample Palsa_T0_2_FD_201948 | JGI IMG/M metagenome (GOLD analysis project Ga0302325, IMG submission 201948) | Peat permafrost microbial communities from Stordalen Mire near Abisko, Sweden - Palsa_T0_2 | ecosystem: Environmental > Terrestrial > Soil > Palsa > Peat permafrost | place: Sweden: Abisko...
CCCTCCTCCGCGCCCCCCCCCCGCCCCCCGGTCCGCGCCGGGTTGCTGGGGGTGTGGTGCGGCCCGGGCGCGCGCCCGCCCCCCGCCCCCCCCGACGCGCAGTTGATCCTCGGCCCTGATCTCCCCCACCCCGACCTCTCGCCGCTCGTCTCGGGCGGCCAGGAGGGAATCTCGATGGTCGACCAGGGACGCGACCGGTTGGTCGTCATCCCGGGCCGGATCGATCCTGAGCAGGCGGCGGGAATTGAGGAGGCGATCTGGCAGCGGATGCACTTCGCCAGCCACCTGCGTGCGGGCCGGCTCGGGGAGTTCACCGTCGGGACCCAGCTGCACCGGTCGGAGTCGCTCGCGCTCGTCCAGCTGCTCGTGCTTTACCACCTGGCGACCGCGACCGCTTCCGTCGCACTCGGCGGCGCGGGCGCACGCACGGGTCACCGACCGGCGGCTCCCTCCCCGATCCAGGCCGTCCCAGTCCAAGAAGCGGCGTCATGAGCGTCGAGATCCCCGAGAAGGGCTCGCTCTCTCAGGAGAGCGACCTCGATCAGCTCTGCATCGACACGATCCGCTGCCTGGCAATGGATGCGGTGCAGAAGGCCAACTCCGGCCACCCAGGGCTGCCGATGGCGATGGCGCCGGTAGCGCACCTGCTCTACACGCGTGTGCTCAAGCACAATCCGGCCGACCCCGACTGGCCCGATCGCGATCGCTTCGTGCTCTCGGCCGGACACGGCTCGATGCTGCTCTACAGCATCTTGCACCTGACCGGCTACGACCTCCCGTTGTCCGAACTCGAGCGCTTCCGCCAGTGGGATTCGCGTACCCCGGGACATCCCGAGCGGGTCCTGGGCCATGTGCTGACGCCTGGCGTCGAGACGACCACCGGCCCCCTTGGGCAGGGATTCGCCAACGGCGTCGGGATGGCGATGGCCGAGCGTTTCCTGCGCGACCGGTATGGCTCGGAGGTGATGGATCACCGGATTTTCTCGATCTGCTCCGACGGCGATCTGATGGAGGGTGTCAGTGCCGAGGCGGCGTCGCTGGCCGGGCACCTCAGGCTCGGGCGCCTCGTCTACCTCTACGACGATAACCACATTACGATCGACGGCGGCACCGCACTCAGCTTCACCGGCGAGGACGTCGAGGCACGCTTCAGGGCATATGGCTGGCACACCCTTGCGGTCGAGCACGTGAATGACCTCGAGGAGCTCCAGGCCGCGATCGACGCCGGGATCGCAGAGGAGGAGCGGCCGACGCTGATCCGGGTGCGCTCGATCATCGGCTATCCGGCGCCCCACAAGCAGGGCACGAGCAAGGCCCATGGCTCCGCGCTGGGCGAGGACGAGGTCAGGGCCACGAAGGAGATCCTCGGCTTTGACCCGGATGCCCACTTCGTAGTCCCGGACCGGGTCCGCGAGGCGTACGCGCCCTGCCGTGACCGCGGGGCGCGGCTGCAGGCCGACTGGGAGGATCGGTTCGCGGGCTGGAAGGATGAGCAGCCGCAGCTGGCGGCCGAATGGAAGCGCGCCTGGGCTGGTCAGCCAGAGCCCGGATTGGAGGCCGCGCTGCCGCGGTTCGATCCCGAGGAGACTCCCAAGCTCGCGACACGTGCGGCCGCAGGGAAGGTGCTCGACGCAGTGGCGTCGCACCTGCCGACGATGGTGGGCGGATCGGCAGACCTCGCCGGCTCAACGCTTGTGATCCTGCCCGGCGACGACGCCTTCGGGCCGGGAACCACCGGACGAACGGTGCACTGGGGCATCCGTGAGCATGCGATGGGCTCCGCGGTCAACGGGCTCGTGCTCCACGGCGGGATCGTTCGGCCGTACGGCGCGACCTTCCTCGTCTTCTCCGACTACATGCGCCCCGCTGTCCGCCTCTCGGCGCTGATGAAGCTGCCCGTGATCTGGATATACACGCACGATTCCGTCGGCGTCGGCGAGGACGGCCCCACCCATCAGCCGATCGAGCATTACGCCGCCCTGCGGGCGATCCCCGGGCTGACCGTGTTCCGGCCCGGCGACGCCAACGAGACCGCCCAGGCCTGGCGTGCCGCGCTCGAGCCCGGCCGTGGTCCGGTGTGCCTGTTGCTGACCCGCCAGAATCTGCCTACGATCCCGCCCGATGTAGTCGGCGACGGTCCGCTGAAGGGCGCCTACGTGCGGGCCGAGGGCTCCGGCGACGGGACCGACGCGATCATCGTCGCGACCGGCTCCGAGGTCGGGGTCGCGATGGCGGCGCATTCGAAGCTGAGCGATCAGGGAGTGTCGGTGCGCGTGGTCTCGATGCCCTGCTGGGAGCTTTTCGAGGAGCAGGGGCAGGAGTATCAGGACTCCGTCCTGACCCCTGGCATTCCGACGGTCTCGGTCGAGGCGGGCGTCTCGATGGGGTGGTCGAAGTGGGCCGACGCAAGCGTGGCGATCGACCGCTTCGGAGCGTCGGCGCCAGGCGATGTGGTGATGGCCGAGCTCGGAATCACGCCGGACCATGTCGCTGCGACCGTCCTTGAGACGATCGAGCGCCGGTCGGGCAAGGGTTCCGCGTAGACGGCGGCCATTTGATGGCCGAGTAGTGCTGGTCGTCACCTGGAACGTGAACTCGCTGCGGGCGCGGATGCCGCGCGTGCTCGAGCTACTCGCTCAATACCGTCCGGACGTGGTCTGCATGCAGGAGACGAAATGCCCGCCGGACGGGTTCCCCGCGCCCGAGCTGAGTGCGGCCGGCTACTCTGCGGTCCACCACTCCGCCGGCCAGTGGGCGGGCGTCGCGATACTCGCCCGCGAGGGGCTCGATGCGACGAACCCTGCGGTCGGGCTACCGGGTGAGCCGTCGGCCGCCGAAGCGCGGTGGTGCGAGGCGACGATCGCCGGCATCCGCTTTGCGAGCACCTACGTTCCCAACGGGCGCTCGCTCGACAGCCCTGAGTTCCCCCGCAAGCTCGCATTCCTCGATGCTGCTGCCGAGCGCGCGGCGGCGCTGCGGGACCGGCCGCTGGTCGTCGCCGGGGATATGAATATCGCGCCGGCAGACGCCGACGTGTACGACCCCGCCGCGTTCGCGGGCTCGACGCACGTCACGCCGCAGGAGCGCTCGCGGCTGCGGCAGATCCTCGATCGCGGTGGGCTCGTCGACGCCTATCGCGAGCTGTATCCGACGGTTCCCCAGTTCACCTGGTGGGATTACCGAGCCGGGCACTTCCATAAGGGCCTCGGGCTGCGAATCGACCTGATCCTCGTCAGCGCCGAGCTCGCCGGCGGCGTCAGCGCCTGCGGCATCTACCGCGACTACCGTAAGGGGTCCAAGCCGTCCGACCATGCGCCGCTGATGATGGAGCTCGCCGGACCGCAGGGCTCCGCGGCATGACGCGGACCGCACAGCCGCTTCTTCAGCAACTTTTACCCGCACGCGCCATCATCTGACTATGCCGCGCGTTCTGGTCGTCGATGACGAGCCTGCTGTCCGGCGCGCGCTCGAGCGCGCGCTGCGGCTCGAGAACTACGACGTCTCGCTCGCCGCCGACGGCGAGGAGGCGCTCGACTCGCTCGCTTCCGCGCCGGCCGATGCGGTGATCCTCGACGTCGCGATGCCTCGGCTCGACGGACTGGAGGTGTGCCGGCGCCTGCGAAAGGCCGGTGACCGCACCCCGGTGCTGATGCTGACCGCGCGGGACGCGATCGAGGATCGCGTCACAGGACTTGACGTCGGCGCCGACGACTACCTGGTCAAGCCGTTCGCGCTGCGCGAACTGCAGGCCCGCCTGCGCGCGCTGCTGCGCCGCTCAGGCGACGGGCACGAGGGCGAGGTCCTTCGCTTCGGCGATCTCGTACTCGACCCTGTCGCCCACGAGGTTCACCGGGGCGAGCGCCGGGTCGAGCTCTCGCGCACCGAGTTCCTGCTGCTCGAGCTGTTCATGCAGCATCCCCGGCAGGTACTGACCCGCTCGACGATCTTCGAACGCGTCTGGGGGTACGACTTCGGTCCGACATCGAACGCCCTCGGTGTCTACATGGGCTACCTGCGCCGCAAGACCGAGGAGGGCGGAGAGTCGCGGCTGCTCCACACGGTCCGCGGTGTCGGCTACGTGCTGAGGGACTAGCGGTGCCGCTGCGTCGTCGACTTGCGATCGCTGCCGCAGCAGCGGTGGGGGTGGCGATCGTGCTTGTCGCGATCGTCAGCTACATGGTGGTCCGGGCTCAGCTGCGGGGGCAGGTTGACGACGCGCTGACGGCCCAGGCTGCCAATGCGCAGCGCGCCGGCTTTCGCGCGATCGGTGGCGCCGACAACGTACCGACGCTTCCCCCGAGCGCCGGCGGCCCGGCCTACGCCCAGGTCGTGAGCTCGGCCGGGGGGGTGGTCTACAACTTCGGCGACGTTCCCCTGCCCGTGAGTGCGAGTGTCCTGGCAGTCGCGCAAGGTAGGTCCAAGACTCTGATGACCGATGTCACGATTGACGGCAGCCACCTCCGCTTGCTTGTGTTCGGCGTGCAGAACGGCGCCGTCGAGCTCGCCCGCCCCCTCGACGGCGTCGACCGGGTTCTCTCCAACCTGCGTCTGATCCTGCTCCTCCTCTGCGCGGCCGGGATCGCGCTTGCCGCAATGCTCGGCCGGATGGCCGCCCGCCGCGTGCTCACGCCACTCGCCGATGTTGCGCGGGCCGCAGAGCACATCGGCGAGACGGAGGACCTGACCACCCGGATCCACGTGCGCGCCGATGACGAGGTCGGCCAGCTCGCCACCCGCTTCAACGCGATGCTCGACCGGCTCGAGAGCTCGCGTGCCGCGGTCGACGAATCAGTCCGTGCCCAGCGGCAGCTGGTCGCGGATGCCTCGCACGAGCTGCGCACGCCGGTCACCAGCCTGCGCACGAACGTCGAGGTGCTACTCCAAGGAGGGACCCTGTCCGACGATGACCGCGAGCGGCTGCTCGCCGACGTCGTCGAGCAGAGCGAGGAGCTGAGCGCGCTCGTCGGCGATCTGATCGAGCTCGCGCGTGGCGACCAGCCGATCGGATCTCCCGATGACGTCAGGCTCGACGGGATCGTCGAGGAGGCCGTCGACCGCGCGCGCCGCAACGCCCCCGGGATCGAGTTCCACACCCAGCTCGAGCCGGTCGTGGTCGACGGCGTACCCGAGCGCCTCCTGCGTGCCGTCAATAACCTGCTCGACAACGCCGCCCGCCACACCCACCCGGGCACCGCGGTCGACGTCCGCGTCGACGCCACGGGTGTCCGCATCCGCGATCATGGCGACGGCGTCGACCCGCAGGACCTTCCCCACGTCTTCGACCGCTTCTATCGGGGCGTCAACTCGCGCGGCCGCCAGGGCTCCGGCCTCGGCCTCGCGATCGTCCGCCAGGTCGCCGAGCAGCACGGCGGCTCGGTGACCGCAGCCAACGCCCCCGACGGCGGCGCGGTGTTCGAGATCCGCCTGCCGGTCGAGGTCGAATCGGCTGGCGCCGATTCAATTGGCGGATTTGCCGGGGGCAAATCCGCCGGGCCGCTGGAATCGTCCCGCGTCTAAGCCGCTGGCGAGCTAGGCACGCGGTGGGCGCGCGACGCGTGCCACGCGGGTCTGCTTGGCGCGGGCGAAGCGCTTACGCAGTAGCCAGAACGCCACTCCGAACACGATCGCGTCGCCGATCAGGGAGGTCGCGCGGGGCCACGAGCTCGGGATGATCTGGACGAGCACGAACTCGACAGCGACGGTGGGGATCGCGGCCAGCAGGGTTGAGTGCGAGCGGTAGCCGGCGAGATGCTCCCGAGCGGTGAATTCGAGCACTCCGAGCGCACACAGCAGGACGCCGACGAACAATGCCGGGCCGCCGCCCGAGAGGTAGCCGACGACGGCGGTGACGATCCCGGCGAGGATCGAGATCTCGGACACCGGAACGCCGCCGAACGGGTTCGGGGGACGCTCGCCGCGCGGATCGACCCTGGCGGTCTGCTGGCGCTGGTTGCGTGCTTCGATCTCGCGCGTCGTGCGATGATCGCGTCGCTGCGACGGCACCGCGCGGGGGGTCGCGCCGGTCTGGCGGCGCTTGCGTGAGCTGCGCTTCGAGCGTTGGCCGGCCATCGCGAAGGGAGGATTGTGCCACGCGCGCCGAGCGCCTGACGCCGATCGAGGATCGGATCAGATTATCTGTTACCGCGCGAACCCTTAGAGTGAGCCCATGAGCGCACAGAAGCCGCTCGAACTGATCCTGGCACGGAACCTTCTCTCAAGCCTGTCGACGGCAGCCTTCCTGGTCGGCGGTGACGGGGGACTCCTCTTCTACAACGAGGCGGCCGGCGTGCTGATCGGCCGGCGATTCGAGGAGACCGGGGCGATGCGCGCCGGCGAATGGACGCAGGCTTTCGGCCCGTTCGACGAGGACGGCGTTCCGATCGACTACGAGGAGACACCGCTGACGATCGCGCTCCGAGCCGGTCGCCCGCACCACGCTAGCTTCACAATCCGAGTCGCTGACGGCGCCCGCCGGGAGATCGAGGCCAGCGCATTCCCGATCATCGGCAACGGTGGCTTCAGCGGCGCGATCGTCATCTTCTGGCCGGTCTACAAGGACGGAGAGCAATGAAGCTCAAGATCTGGGGAGCGCGCGGCTCAATCCCGGCGCCGGGTCCGGAAACAATGCGCTACGGCGGGAACACCTCGTGCGTCGAAGTCACGCTCGGCGACGGCAGCACCCTGATCCTCGACGCGGGGACCGGGATCCGCAACCTCGGCCTCGTGCTCCCGCGCGTGGAACAGCCGATCCACATCCTGCTGACCCATCTCCATCTCGACCACATCCAGGGCTTGATGTTCTTCGCGCCGGCGTTCCGGCCAGAATCGGAGATCATCATCTGGGGGCCCGCGTCACCAGAAGCAACGCTGCGGGATCGGATCGCCCGATACATCTCAGCGCCGCTGGCGCCGGTCGAGGTGCGCGAACTGCCCTCGCTCGTCTCCTTCCGGGATGCCGAGCCGACCGAGTGGAGCATCGGCCCTGCACGCGTTCTTGCCCAGTCGGTCACCCACCGCGGGCCGACGCTCGGCTACAGGATCGAAGACGCCGGCACGACCCTCGCGTATATCCCAGACCACGAGCCAGGGCTCGGCGCGCCGCTCGCGGACCTCGAGGACGAATGGATCTCGGGATTCGAGCTTGCCGACGGCGCGTCGATGCTGATCCACGACTGCCAGTACACCGACCAGGAGTACCCCGCCCACGTCGGCTGGGGCCACTGCCCGATGTCCGACGCGCTCGCCTTCAGCCGCCGCGTCCGCACCCAGCGGCTGCTCCTCTTCCACCACGATCCGATGCACTCCGACGACTTCCTCGACACGCTCGGCGATGACGTCGACGTCCAGTGGGACGAGCTCGGTGGAACCCAGGGGCGCGTCGAGCTCGCAAAGGAACGACGCGAGATCGACGTGAACCCGGCCGGTGCGGCCACGGCGGACGTCGTGACCCCCTAGCCGGAAGTTTTCGCGCCTCTCGAGTCCCACCGGCTTGGGTCACCGGCTCGCCGGCTGGGCCACTCCGTCGACGAGCCATCGCGTGCCGACGCGGCGCACCGGGAGGTAGGTGTCGGAGCCGCCCGCTGCGAGGAGCGCGGCGTAGCCGTGCGAGCCACGGATGGTTGCCGCCCCGATCCGGGTGCCGCGTGCCGCCGTACGAGCAGCCGAGAGCTTCTGCATCGGCGCCACGAGTCCCTGGTCACACTGCGCCTGACCGGCGCCGCGATGCTCGATCTGCGCCTCGAGAGCACGCTTGGTCAGCAGCGAGCAGAACCTGACTGTGTTGCCTGCCACGAACGCGGCCAGGTACTCGGCCGCGACTCGCCGCGCCGATCGCTGCGCTGACGCCGAGCCGGTGGCCGTTGGTGTTCGCGGCGGCGGGAACGGCTCCGTCGGTTCGGGGACGAGGCCCTCTGGCCGGAGCACGACCGCTCCGTACTCCTCGGCCGAGCCCCAGCCAAGCTGACGCAGGATCCCCGGCCACGGTGAGTTGGCGGCGCCGGGCAGGGAGAGCACCGCCACGGTGACGTGATGTGAGGCGATGAAGCTCGCGGCTGCCCGCAGTTCGTGAGGCACCGTCTCGTTGTAGGTGAGGGTCGGATCGATCGCCAGGTGCTTGTATGGGTCGGTGGCTTCGGGGGGAACGACATAGCCGCTCGCCATCACGAAGCCGAGATGGGTCTCCGCCTGCCAGAGCATGCTCTGACCCTCCAAGCCGACCGGCAGCGCGAGGACGGTGTCGCCCGGCCTGAACACGCGCCGGTACGCCGTCGTCGTGAACAGCTTCGGGAGATCGGGCTGACTGTGCCAGAACTGCAGGTTGACGGCCGGCCAGAGGGAGACGATCACCACCAGCGCGAGGACCCAGCCGGCGATCCGCGCCGTCGCCAGCCAGATCGCGGCCAGCAGCGCGGCGGTCAGGAAGACATAGACGACGAAGCGAGCCGGTAGGAGCTGGCCGAGCACCGGCAAGCGGGCGACCACATCCCAGGGCAGCGGCACGCTCTCCGCCCCTCGCACGTGTAGTCGCGCGCCAAGCGAGCAGATCGCGACGATCAGCAGCACGCACGCCATCACCTTGACCTCGACGCGACGCCATCCCGCTCGCGCGCTCAGCAACAGCAGCACGATCAGCGGCAGGCCGAGGTACGCCCCACCCTCGATCGCGCCGGCCGTGAACCTCAAGCTGGTCGAGAGGAAGTGCACTCCCCCGACGCGGAGCATCTCCGTCGGAACCACGAAACCGAGCAGGTCGTTCGAGAACATCTCTCCGCGCGCTAGGTCGACAGGCGACCCTCCGGGCTGGAGCGCGTAGTAGAGATACGGTGAAACGACGATCGCGGTCGCCAGATAGGCGATCACGGCCGGCACGAGCAGAGGCCGGATCGATTCACGACTCTCCGTGCCGCCGAGCAGCCAGAACAGCAGCAGCGCGACTACCGCGAACAGCGTGAACGTCACGAGCACCTCGACCGACAGCGAGAACTGCCCGATCAGGGCGAGCGCGAGCAGCACGGCGAAACGGCGCCGGCTGAGCTCGCCCGCGCTGGCGCGAACCCACAGGTGAACGATCGCCGGTACCAGGAAGACGAACGTCAGGTTGAGGTGCCCGGCGTCCTGGCCGAGCAGGTAGGCGGAGAACCCGAACAGCCAGCCGCCGACGAGCGACGGCCAGAATGCGCCCGTCAACCGCCGGCACAGCAGAAACGCGAAGAACGCCGCGAGCGGTGGGCCGAGCAGTACGGCCAGGCTGTATGTGAACAACGGGCCGGCGAGGGCCGTGATCGGTGCCAGCGCCAGCGCCAGGCCCGGCATCAGCGCCCCGAGCGCGATATCCATCCCTTGCGGCGCGTAGATGATCCGTGGATGGAATGGGTTCAAGCCATGAAGCAGCGCGTGCGGCCACCATTCGAGCGCCCACGCGATCACGCCCGCGTCGGTCGTGCTCCCGATGCACAGGCACGTGTGGCTCGGATCATCCAGCAGCGGCCGTCCGAACAGCACCAGCGACGCGATCAGATACACGCAGAAGGCCGCAAGCGCCCCATGCCTCCTCGGCCCTTCTCGAATCGACATTGCGGAAGTCATAACCGATGGCGGGGCGCGAAGCGCCCCGCTCCTAGCGACGCCGATCCTGAGCGCAGCGCCAGAGCGCGCCCGGATCGCCGGCGAGCGCGGCGACGTCGCCTGCCGGCCCGGTGACGACGGCAGGGCCGAGCGGCTTACTCGCGCCGTCGCCGGCCGCGCCCGCCAGCAGGGAGCTGGTCAATCGCCTCGCGTCAGCCCGCGAAAGAGGCGTAATGCTCAGGTCCCGGCACCGCTTCGCGGGGATATGCGCGGGCGCGACCAAATGGCTCTCGGTCCCCGGCACCACGGTTGCCGCCCACAGTCCGGCCTCATTGCCGCCGAGGTATGTGACGTCGCCCCACATCTCCTGGCCGTTCTCCAGGCCGATCAGCTGGTAGCCGCCGGGCGCCGTCGAGTAGCAGGTGGGCTGCCTGGCCGGACACGTGCCTCCGTCCTCGCCTTCGATCTGCGCATTGACCCCGGCTACCGCCCGATCAAGGTCGGCGCTCGTGATCGCCGCCTCGTACGTGTGGCCCGCGCCAACCGCACCGGGGCCGGCGATCGTGTCGTGCGACCCGGGCTCTTCGGTGGCGAACCGGGTTCCTGGGTCGAAGTTCGTCTGGACGTTGGCGAAGCCCTGATCGATGTAAGGGTCAGGGAACGCGCTCACCCCGTCCGGCGCCGCGCCCCAGCTGCTCCACTCGTTCAGGCAGTACTCGAGGCGCTGGCCGGTCGTCGTGTCCTCGAGCAGAGCACACAGGTAGCCCCATCCATTGCTGTTCGACGCGGAGTAGCGGAAGACCGCCGGCTCGTAGCTGCTCGCAAGGATCAGATACGCGCGTGGCGCGTACCACGGCAGGTAGTACCTGGCCTCACCGAACGACACCGAGTGCTGCATGCCACACACCTGGGCGACATCTGAACAGTCCGCGCCAGGCTCGGTGCCGCTGATCGCCTCGGCCCAGCGATCACCGCTCGCCTCGCATCCCGACCCGGTTTGAGAGCCTAGCTGGTAGCTGCTGTCTGGCGTCGGCGTCGTGAGCCCGGTCAGATCACCCAGGCTGTCCGCGATCCCCGCGTCCAGCGGCGAGAGCCGGTAGTAGTTGCAGTAGTCGCCGTAATGGCTTGTCCACGGTTCGGCGCCGGTCCCGCCACCGGTCGTCACGTGCCCCGATAGGTACCCGGCGCCAACTGCCACGCACGAAGGACCCTCCCAACAGCTGCCAGCCGGCGCGCCTTCGTCGCCACCCCCCGATCCGTACCAGACAGTGAACCGCGGGCCGACGGCGGAGGCCGACGCGGGAACGACCAACATCGCAACGGCCAGCAGCAGAACCGCAAGCCGCCCACCGCCTCCCTGCAGCATCCCGCAATGGAGGCGACGTAGTCGACTCCACTGCCTCTGGCAAATCCCGCAATGGAGTCGGTATCCATGGCCGACGTAACGTCGGCGCAACACCCAGGCTGGTCGGCCATGGATCCCGACTCCACTCACGCCCGCGGCGACCGGAACAGCAGCCGGTACGAGTACGTGAAGTAGCCCGCCGCCAGGATCATCCCGATCGGGAACCAGACGATCGCGACGTCGAGGGCGTGGTGGGCGGCGGCCGCGTTGTCGATCGTGAGGCTGAACGGCCGTCCCTGGTGCGCAGGGAGGATGTCCGGGTAGACGCCGGCCGCCATCGTCGCCAGAAGCGCTGCGAGCGAGATCGAGTTGGCGGTGAACGCACGCCCCCAGCGCCCCTGCGCTTGCGCGGCGACGGCGGCGCCGATCGCCACGAGGCCGGCGAGCGGAAATACGAGCGCGAGTGGGCGGTGCCCGAATACGGTGAGCATATGGTGACGCACGGCGTAGGTGGGTCCGACCATCGCGATCCCGGCGACGATCTGTGCCGGCACGAGCCGCCGCGCGAGCGCCTGCGCCCTGGCGCCCAGCTCTCCCTCCGCGCGCACGGCGAGGAAGCTCGCAGCCTGCGCGCTGAGGACAAGCACCGCGAGCAGGCCGACCAGCAGCGCGTACCAGTTGAGGGTGTGGAACAGCGTCAGCTGGAAGTAGCCGCGGGCGTTGAGCGGGACGCCGCGGACGATGTTCCCGAGCGCGACGCCGAACACGAACGTCAGCAGCGCCGAGGAGAAGCTGAAGATGGCGTCACCGGCCTGGTGCCACATCGGGTGGTCGATCTGGTGCCGCAGCTCGAGCGCGAGCCCGCGGCCGATCAGCAGCCACAGCACGATGATCAGCCCGAAGTAGAGGCCACTGAATGCCCCCGCGTACGCCTTCGGGAAGGCCATGAAAAGCACCCCGCCGGCGACCACCACCCAGGTCTCGTTTCCGTTCCACACGGGCCCGATCGCGGATGAGATCCGCTCCCGCTCACGCGGTGAGCGCCCGAGCACGAAGTACAGCGTCCCGGCGCCGAGGTCGAAGCCGTCGAGCACCACGTAGACCGCGATCACTGCGGCCAGGAGCACGAACCAGACCGTGTGCATGTTCACGCCCCTGCCGGCTCGGGGACGGTGCTGCGGGGTGTCGCGCGCACGTCCTCCGGGCCCTTTGCGACGATCCGGAGGATCAGCAGCAGGTAGACGATCGAGATCAGCAGGTACAGGCCGCAGAAGCCGAGGAGCGTGAAGATGCCCAGGCCGGCGGGGACGCTCGTCGACGGGGACGCTGCGGCAGAGGTTCGCAACAGCCCGTACACCACCCACGGCTGGCGCCCAACTTCGGCCGTGATCCAGCCGGCGATGTTCGCGATGTAGGTGAACGGGAAGGCGATCATCAGCGCCCACAGCACGATCCGGTTCTCGAACAGCTTGCGCCGCCAGAGCAGGAAGGTCGCGATCAGCGCCAGCCCGAGCAGCAACGTCCCGAGGCCGACCATGATGTGGTAGGAGTAGTAGACGAGCGGGACGGAGTCTGGCCACAGGTTCGTCGGGATGCTGTCGAGGCCCTTGATCGTCGTCGTGAAGTGGTGCGAGGTAAGGAACGAGAGCAGCTTCGGGAGCGCGATCACCGACTGCAGCTGGCGCGTCTGCGTGTCGGGGTTCCCGATCAGCACGAGCGGCGCTCCCTTGGTGGTCTTGAACACGCCCTCCATCGCCGCGAATGTCGCCGGCTGGTCGTGATACACGTTCGCCCCCTGCTGGTCCCCGGTCGGGAAGATCTGAAGCGTCGTGAAGATCAGCGCGCCGATCACCCCGATTGTCAGGCACAGCTTCGAGAACCGCTCGTGTCGCCCGTTCAGCAGGTAGAAGGCCCCCATCGCGGCGAGCACGAAGGCACCGGTTACGGCGGCGCCGCCCATATTGTGTGGGTACTGCCAGATCAGCCAGGGGTTGGTCAGCAGTGCCCAGAGCGAGGTCAGGTGGACCGACTTGCCGGTTCCCGCATACCCGACGGGGTGCTGCATCCATGCGTCGGTGGCGATGATGAAGAAGCCCGAGAGCCAGGAGCCGATGAAGATCGCGAGTGCCGAGATCCAGTGCGCACGCGGGCCCACGCGTGCACGCCCGCTGAGGAAGATGCCGAGGAAGGCGGACTCGAGGATGAACGAGAAGGTGCCCTCGAGCGCCAGCGTCTGGCCGATCACACCGCCCGCGTAGTTGGACAGCACAGCCCAGTTGGTGCCGAACTCGAACTCCATCGGGATCCCGGTGACGACGCCGACGGCGAACGTGACTGCGAAGATCTTGGCCCAGAAGCGCGCGGCCGCCTCGTGCGCGTCGCGCTCGTTGTCGGACTTCCGGAGCAGGCGTAGCCGGCGATCCGGCCGCCCGAGGTAGCTCACCGTCTTCAGATAGGCGATGAACAGCCCGAGCCCCATCGTCAGGATCGGGAACAGGTAATGGAACGTGATCGTGAACGCGAACTGCAGGCGATCGACGAGGACGTAGCTGCTCACCGCGAACGGCAGATTAGGCCGCCGGCCTCCCCGCGTCTACCCCTGAGGCTGGTCGTTGTCAGCGCGCTCGCGCTGATCGCGGCGTGCGCGTGCGCGTGCGGAGCCTCAGCCGGCCACCGTGAGTCAGGCGCGAAGCGGACGGCCCGCGCGCGGACGAGCACAAATCCGTACGCCGGCCTGCCGCCCGACGTCCGCCCGCGGCCGGTCGGCCCCGGCCCGGCGTACCGGCCGGCCGCGGTGTCGGCTGCGGTCGCCCATCGGGCTAGGATCGTCGGCCTGCGCTGTCTCGCCTCGCCAGGCCGACGATTCGGCATCCACCTCGAGCTGTTCGCTCACCGGTTCGTCGTCCACATCCCCGGCGGAATCGGCGTCGCACCCCCACAGCGCCGGCGTGGCGTGTACGTCCTCGGCGGCGCCTGCTACTACCCACTGCGCACGCTCGAGCCGACAGGCGTGGTCCAGGTCGCCCGTGGAGGCGGCGCCAGCCGCCTCCACACTCTTGGTGAGCTGTTCGCGGTCTGGGGACAGCGACTCGGCGAACGGCACCTGCTCAGCTTCGCCGGCCCCGTGCTCGGGTTCGTCGACGGTCGTCGCTGGCGGCGGCCGCTGGCGCAGATCCCGCTGCGCCGGCACGCCGAAATCGTGCTCGAGGTGGACGGCGAGCTCGTGCCGCACCCGGCCTATGACTTCCCGCCAGGGCTGTAGAACCTTGAGTAGCGCGAGGAACTACGCGGCTGCCGTGCTGTGCGCGCTGGTCGCTCACGGCCTTGCGCCCGCCACCGCGGCCGCCGACGCCGACCCGGCAAGCGACGTCCTACTCGAGCAGAACGTCTTCTATCCCTACTCGAGTCCCGTCTCAGCGTCGCTGCAGCGAGCACTGAACCAGGAGACGGCACGCGCCAAGCGCGCCGGGTTCCCGATCAAGGTGGCGCTGATCGGCCACGCCTTCGATCTCGGCGGGATCCCGAGCTTCTTCGGCAAGCCAAAGCAATACGCGAGGTTCCTCGACGTCGAGATCAGCTTCAGGAGCCTGCAGCCGGTACTCGTCGTGATGGCAGCCGGAATCGGCGGATCAGGCCTCGGCAAGCCCGCATCGGCGCTCCTGGCCACACTCCCACCACCACCCAGCGATCAACCAGACGCCCTGGCCAGGACAGCACTGACAGACGTAGCCAAGCTAGCCAAAGCAGCCGGCCACCCCATAACCCCCGGCACAACAGGCGGAGCCGGAGGCATCAGCCTAACCCTCCTGATCGCGCTGGCAATAGCCCTAGTCCTGGTGGCACTAGTCGCAGTCACGATAAGGGACCACCGCCAACACCCAAAGCAAAGCTAGCCCCCCGCTGGGGTGGGGGGCGCCCAAGCCTAATCCCAGCGCCGCCTTCCAGCCCTCAGCGCTCTCAGCTCGGCCACCCCATCTGACTCCGCCCGGTTCTCCTGGGCGCCTTCGGCGTACGGGAGCAGGCGCATGTGGAGCTGATGCTCGGTGACGCCGCCGGCTCCGTCGGGCGTGACGCGCACGACCCGCGCGCCTCGGTGCGAGGCGACGCATTCGGCGAGGTGGGTGCCGGTGAACAGAACCGCCGCCCCATCGTCGGCTGCATAGCCGGGGGGGAGATCCCCGCTCGCGACGGCTGCCCGGTATGTCGGCAGGCGCTCGACGTCGCTGCCGAGGTGAACCGACAGGCTGCCGGGGAGGAAGCCGAGCCCCGCCACGGCCTCTGGCGCACCGCCGCTCATGCTCACCCCACCGTCGAACCAGCACATCGCACCGGCGCTCAGGCCGGCGAGCACGATCCCGCGCTCCCACGCCGTACGCATCGCGCCGTCGATCCCGTGCTCGCGCCAGATCGCGAGCATGTTGCGCATCGATCCGCCGCCGACGTAGATCGCATCCTGGCCCAGCAGCAGCTCGATCGGGTCGATCCGATCGCGACCGAGGTGAAACAGAGAGAGGTTGCTCGTGACGCACGGCCAACCACCGAACCGTTCGTAGAAGCGCGTCACCTGCTCGCGCGGGTCACCACTGGCGGTCGGCAGGAAGCAGATTTTCGGTACCGGCTTCCGGGTCAGCTCGAGCACGAAGCGGTCGAGCGCCGGCGTGCGCTCGTTCATCGTGAAGCCGCCGCCCCCCATCGCGAGGACTCGACGTGGGTCGCCACCAGCAGGCATCACTTGCCAGGATGACGCAACTGGGTGTTCAGTGCACGATCGTCGCGCGCGCGATGCGCTCACGCAGCGATCGCCTCCGCTGTCGGGAGGCCCACCGGCGCAGTGCCGAGATAGCGCACCGCGAGCGCCCGCTCGACGATGGCTCCCGCCGCGTCCCTGCTCACGTGGACGGCCGCGGCTCGCGGCCGCGAGCTCACGACCTCGGCCAGCTCCTGACCGACGAAATGCAGCGCCGCACTGTCCGAGGCGCCGTAGCCTGGGACCATGCCCGCGGCGATCGCGTCGTGGAACGCGGAGCGGCGTTCTGCCTCCTCCTCGTAGTGAACGGCGTTGCTCCAGGGCAGGAATCCGAGCCCCTCGATACAGCGCGCGGGGCCCTCGTGGAACGCGCTGACCGAATCCGCGAACCAGCACAGCGAGCCTGCCGAACCGCCGCACAGGACGACTCCGGCTTCCCACGCCTCACGCAACGCGAGGTCGATACCGTGCGCGCGCCAGGTGCCCAGCAGTGACACAAGGCTGCCACCCCCAACGTAGATGAGGTCCTGCGCGAGCAGGTGCGCGCGTGGATCGCCGACACCGGTCTCCCTACGGAATAGGGAGATGTGCGATGGCTCGCAGCGTGAGGCGGGAAAGGCGCGGTAGAACCGCACGACGTAGTGGTCGGCGTCACCGCTCGCCGTTGGCAGGAAGCAGACCCGAGGACGCTTGGCGCCCGTCAGCGAGAGCACGTGATCATCGAGCAGGGTGTTGCCCCACTCCATCGAGAAGCCGCCACCGCCAAATGCCACTATCTGGGGAGGACGCATGCTCATTGCAGGAAAAAGTAGACCTGCCGGGGTAGCTGGTCATTGGCCGCGTGGCCAAAGTTGAGATCAGGTTTAGATCCGCCCAATGGGGGCGGCGCGCCGGAAGACCTCGCGGGTCAGGATCGCCAGCGTGCCGGGCTCGGGCCGCCCGGCCGGGTGGATTTCGAGCTGCACCGGTGCTGGATGGCCGGCGATCCGTGGCGCGAGCGTGCTCCACGGCACCGTGCCCGCTCCCGGCGGGAGATGCAGATCGAGCCGCAGCGGTTCGATCCCGCCGCGACATGGAGCCATCCTGCGGGCGCCGAGGTTGTCGTGCACGTGAAACAGGATCACGTCGTCCAGCACCGGATCGACGAGCTCGAGGATGTCGCAGCCGGCGAGCTCAGCAGCGATGTGGGCGTGCCCAATGTCGAGACAGACGCCGGCGTTGTCGCTGTCCAGGCGGCGGGCCAGCCCCGCCACGGCGCTCGGGTCGTGGCATACGTGCTCAGCGCCCGGATACACCGGGGCCAGGTTCTCGATTGCGATTCTGACGCCAAGCCTGGCGGCCCGCCGGAGCGCCCGTCGGAGCGAGTGTTCCTCATCGCGAAGCTTGTCGCGCACCTGCCGGTCCGTGATCGGGATCCGCGCCCCGTGGTACACGATCAGCTCGCACCCTGCGACACAGGCGTATGTCAACGCCCCGTCGAGCTGGCGGTCATGCTCGGGGGTGCCGGCGAGGAGGTCGTCTGGCGCGTGCAGGATCAATCGCAGGCCGGTGAGGCGGAGCACATCGCGCAGCGCCGTCGCGTGGGTTTCGACCGCGCTCTGGTCTGCGAGCAGCTGGCGGGATGGCATCCGCACTTGCAGCAGCTCGAACCCGGCGGCCGCGTACGCCTTCAGCCGCGGCTTGCTCGGCCACGAGCCCGCAGGATGGTCGAGCCCAAGCCGATGGTCGAGGAAGGCGCCGCCGGCCACGTCAGCGCCGGCGGCGAGGATCCCAGCCTCGACCGCGAGGGTGTCCGGCGCCAGGCCAGTGATCGCCATACCCGACAAGGTACGCCGCCTCCCGGGGATGGTGTTGTGATTGTGTCACGACGAATCGGGCGTGCGCGAAATCATCACACCAAGCCTCGCCGGATGGCCTACGGTGCTAGCTCTCTCTCCGTGGGTCGGCAGCATCACGGCTGCCGGCCCGTTAATGGGCTCGGCCGTCCGGCGCGGCGCGGGAGGTGCGATTGACAAACGGCTTCGCTTCGACCAGCTCGAGTGTCTGCATCGCGGGAAACGTCCTGGTCGCCACCGCCACGTAGTGCTCGGGCGCCAGAGCCGCGGCCAGCTGCCGGGTTGATAGTGGCGGCGTAACCGTCCAGATCGTTCGCTTCGCGCGCACCGCGGCCTGCGCGCGATGGTCGGATGCGAGCATCACGGGCGTGCCGGGCGCGAGCAGGCGCCTGGCGTAGTAGTCCATGCTGAAGAGGATCGCGTCGTCCCCGACGCCGACGACGACATCGCCCGGCCGTATGCTCGCCCTGACATCGCTCAGCACGGCCCGCATGTCGGCGTAATGACCGATCGTCTCGTACGACGCGTGCAGGCCGAGACCTTCGAGGCCGAGCGACGCCAGAACCAACAGCGCTGCGGCCCACGAGCCTCGGACCGAGGCGAACCTCCGACCGCACAGTCCGACGACCGCCACCGCTAAGGCCACGATCACGAACGGAACGCCAACGGCGGCGTACCGGGCCAGGAGCGCGGGCTGGCCGCAAATCGTGACGACGAGCAGCGCGGCGGGCGGGGCCAGCGCACAGGCTGCCAGCAGCCTGGTGCGGACGCCCGGCGAGGAGAGCACGGCGATCCCGACGCCGGCGCAGACGATCGCCGCGCCGGTCAGCAGACGTGTCGGGGTCTCCGGTGCGCGTCCAGCGAGCGCCGCCCCGAACGTCTGTCCGAGGTCGGCGCCCCAGTGGCGCTCGGTGGTGCCGAGCCAGCCGCTGTGTCCGGCGCCGAGCTGGGCGAGGAGTAACGGCAGCCAGGCGAGTGCCGTCAGCGACAGCACCGCCGTCCAGATGATCCGGAGGCGGCGTGAGAGCGCCCCGGCGCAGAGGACGTACACCGTCAGCGGCAGCAGCACGAGCCCCGCGGTGTAGTGCAGCGAATACGCCAGCACGGCGGCCGCGAGGGCGAGCGAGAACCAGCGGGCGCGACGGGGCGCGACGGCCTTCTCGGCTGCCAGCACGGCAGCGACAGCGGCCGTCACCGCAAGCATCGCGAAGATGTAGGCACGTACCTGCTGCGCGTAGTTGAGGATCGCCGGATCGAGCGCCGCCATAAGCGCCGCCAGAGCCGCGGCGGCCCGCCCCGAGACGAGGTAGGCCAGCCAGTAGACGGCGCCGACCAGCGCGACGCCGGCCAGCATCGACGGCAGCCGCATCCACGCCTCCGATGTGGCGTGGAAGCGGTAGATCCACTCGTGCAGCAGTACGTAATAGGTGCTCGGCGCGACCTCGTCCATGCGCACGCGCGTGAACACGTCACCGAGCGATCCGACCGCGGCGTGCCAGCTTGCAGCCTCGTCGACGAATAGGCTCGACGCACCCAGGCCGTGAGCGAACACCACCAGGCCCAGCACCAGGCATGCGGGCAGCGCGGCCGCCTGCCAAGCTCCCTCACGACGCACCAGCGACCTGAGCCACCGCGGGAGCAGGCGCGAGGGGGCGACCGACTCAGAGCTCACGCCGACAACGTACCGGCCTTCACATCGGCCGTACCACCAGGCGACTGCACCTACGCCGGATGCGATGCGTCCGCGAACTCGCGGAAGAGCCCGGTCACCACGAAGGCGGTCTGCTCGCCGATGTCGACAGCGTTGTCGCCGATGCGCTCGAGGCAGCGCGCGACGAGGATCATGTGCATCGCCCACTCGCGCGTTTCGATGTCGTCGCCGATCGCGAGCGCGCGGTTGAAGATGTCGATGTTCAGCTGGTTGATCTCGGCGTCCTGGCGCAGCAGATCGTAGGCGAGCTGGGGGTTGCGTTCGGCGAAGGCCTGCTTCGACTGCGAGACCTGGGCGCGCGCGAGCTGCCCCATGCGCTCGATCGCGTCAAGGAGGTCCTTGTCCTTGGGGGCCTCGTAGCCCGACAGCGGCAGCAGCTTGGCGATGTTCACGCACTGATCGCCCATCCGCTCGGCGTGGCGAATGACGTGTAGCAGCGCGGCCACGATCCGCAGGTCTGTCGCGACCGGGGTCTGCAGCGCGAGCAGGGACAGGATCCCCTGATGCACCTCCAGGTACCGTCCGTCGATGCGGTCGTCGTCGGCGACGACCATGCCCGCCAGCTCGACGTCCTGGTAGCTGACGGCCTCAAGCGCCCGGTCGAGCGCCTGGACGACCATGTCGAGCGCCTCGAGCGTCTGGCGCTCAAGCTGCTTCAGCGACTCCCGGTAGTTACTCCGTGTCTCCTGCATTACAAGAATTTCCGGGGGAATTTGGAATTGATCTGTCGCATTGTCACCACCGTTACCCGAATTTCCCAGTCACATAACGCTCGGTGCGCTCGTCCTTCGGCTTGGTGAAGAGCTCCGAGGTCGGCGAGTGCTCGATCAGCTCGCCGTCGAGCATGAACACCGTCGTGTCGGCCACGCGCGCGGCCTGCTGCATGTTGTGGGTGACGATTACGATCGTGTAGCGCTCCTTGAGCTCGTCGATCAGCTCCTCGACCTTCAGCGTCGCGATCGGATCGAGCGCCGAGCACGGCTCATCCATCAGGATTACCTCGGGCTCGACGGCGATCGTGCGGGCGATGCACAGACGCTGCTGCTGACCGCCGGACAGGCCGATCCCCGGCTTGTCGAGGCGGTTCTTGACCTCGCCCCAGAGGCCGACTGCGCGGAGCGCCTTGTGCACAGTCTCGCGCAGGTTCTCCCCCCGCGTGCCTGTAAGCCGCAGGCCGGCCGCGACGTTGTCGAAGATCGACATCGTCGGGAACGGGTTCGGCTTCTGGAAGACCATCCCGATCAGCCGGCGCACCGAGGTGATGTCGACGCCGGCGGCATAAACGTCGAGCTCGTCCAGCGTCACGCTGCCCTCGGCGTACGCGCCAGGGATCTCCTCGTGCATGCGGTTGATGCAGCGGACCATCGTTGACTTGCCGCACCCGGACGGTCCGATGATCGCGGTGACCTCGCCCGCCGGGAACGTGAGGTCGACTCCCTTAATCGCGTGCTGTTGCCCGTAGTACGCGTTGAGGCCCTTCAGAACGACGTTGTGGCCCGCTCCCTTGGGCTTCGGCGCGCCGAGCGCCGAGATATCGGGAGTCTCCTCCGCTGATGCAGGGCCCAGCTCGGTCGATGGGCCAGGATTGATCGACTGACTTTGCCCGGTCGAATCTGGTGTTGACACTGCGATCGGTTCCTTACTCTCGGTGTCAGGTGGGGTCATGCTACGCGGCTCCTGCGCTGGACGGCTCGCGCGATCAGGTTGAGGATCAGAATCATCAGGACGAGAGTGAGCGCGGCGCCCCAGGCGCGGGCGACGATCGCGTTTCGCGGCGAGGTGATGTCGCTGAAGATCTGGAGCGGCAGCGCGTTCATCTGCTGTGAGAGGCTGAACGTGAGCCCTTGCGCGCCGGCGACCGTGAACAGGAGCGGAGCGGTCTCACCCGCGCCGCGCGCGATCGCGAGCAGCGATCCGGTCAGCAGGCCCGGGGCCGCCGTCGGGAGCACCACGCGCGTGACCACGCGCCAGCGCGGGGCACCGAGCGCGAGCGCGGCCTCGCGCAGGCTCCCGGGAACAAGGTTCAGCACGACCTCGGCGGAGCGCGCAACGATTGGGAGCATCAGCAGCGACAGCGCCACCGATCCTTTCCATGCTGTGAAGTTGCCACCCACATGGGCGACCACCAGCACGATGTAGATGAACAGACCGAACACGATCGACGGAACGCCGGTCATCACGTCCACGAAGTAGCGGACGGTGTTCGCGAACAGCGACTTCTTGCCGTACTCGACCAGGTATAGGGCAACCGCGACCCCGAGCGGAATCGAGATCACCGACGCGAGCGCGACCATCTCGATCGTGCCGAGGATCGCGCTGCGGACGCCGCCCGGGTAGCCGAGGAAGTTCCCGTTCGGGTCGGTGGTGAAGAACTGGCTGCTGAATTGACCGACGCCCTTGTAGAGCAGGTAGTAGATGACCAGGACGAGTGGCAGAAGCGCGACGCCGGTCGCGGCGGCGAGCGATCCTCGCATGATCTTGTCCTTGCGCCGGCGCCGGGCGCTGATCTGGGGTAGCTCGGTCATGTCCCCATCGCAGTCGCGACTTCGAGCTCGGTGCCGCCGTCGTCGCCGCTGCTGCTACCGCCGCCGCCGAACATCTTGCGTTCGCCGCGCAACACGTACGCGCGCGCGAACCCGTTCACGAATAACGTCAGTACGAACAGGACCAGCCCGCACGCGAGCAGCGCGGAGCGGTAGATGGCGACGTTCGAACCCTCGCCGAACTCGTTCGCGATCACGGCCGCCAGCGAGTAGCCCTGGCTGAAGATGGAATGCGGGATGTAGGGGGCTTCGCCGATCACGAGTACGACGGCGATCGTCTCGCCCAGTGCCCGGCCGAGCCCGAGCATCGCGCCGCCGGTGATACCAGGGCGCGCGTAAGGAAGGATCGACATGCGGATCATCTCCCACCGGGTCGCGCCGAGGGCCAGCGCCGCTTCCTTGTGCTCGGGCGGCACTGTTGCGATCACCTCGCGCGAGATCGCCGACACGATCGGCAGGATCATGATCGCCAGGATCAGGCCGGCGATGAATACGCTCGGGCCCGCGACGTTGCCGGCGACCCAGGGGATGAAGTGGAACGTGTTTGCGAACCACTGCTCGACCGGCTTCAGCTTCGGGATCAGGACGAATACCCCCCACAACCCGTACACGACCGACGGAACCGCTGCGAGCAGATCGACCAGGATCGTCAGCGGATAGCGAGCGCGCCGCGGGCACAGCTCGGTCAGGTACAGCGCGGTCGCGACCGCGATCGGGACGCCGATGATCAGCGCGATCGCCGAGGTCACCACCGTGCCAAAGAGCATCGCCCCCGCATGGAAGATCAACTTCGACGGGAGCCAGGCGGTCTTGAAGGTGAATCCGAATACCCCGAACCGGCTGAAGGCGAGCGTCGACTCCCCGATCAGCCGGATGAAGAAGTAGCCGATCAGGACCAGCACGCCGCCCGCGACGCCGATCAGACCCCACTTGAGGATCCGATCGGGAAGCCGGGCCAGCGGCGACCGCTCGAGAGCCGAGCGGCCGCCACCGATGACGGGGGTGTGAGCCTCCACTTCGTCCTACCTAGGTGAGCGGTGCTCCGTTGCAGGTGAGCGTCGCGAGCTTCGCCTTGTCGTCCGTGATCAGCGACCCCGGCAGGGGCGCGTACGGGAGCTGGTTCGAGGCCGGACCGAGCTCTGACTCTCCGCTCGTGAGGGCGTAGTTGAGGAACTCGTAGACGCCCTTCGCCGCCGACGAGCTCACGCCCGCCTTGCACATGTCCTTGTAGACGATGATGAACGTCTGCGAGACGATCGGATACGCCGCCGGGTTCGGCGAGTTGATCGCGGTGAAGCGGAGGTCGGGCGGGATCTTGAGCCCGACCGCGGCCGCCGAGGTGTTCGGGATCGTCGGCAGGATGAACTTGCCCGCCTTGTTCTCGACGGACGCGTAGGTGAAGCCGTTCTCGAGCGCGTACGCCTGCTCGACGTATCCGACCGCGCCGGCGGTCTGCTTGACCGCCGCGGCGACGCCTGAGTTCTTCGCCGCGCCCGTCTCACCGGCCGGCCATGGTACGAGCTTGCCGGCCCCGATCTTCTTCGCGAACGTCGGGTTATCGGCGGCCACGAAGCTCGTGAAGCCGTCGGTCGTGCCCGACGAATCGGAGCGGTGGACGACCGTGATCGTGGTCGACGGGAGCTTCACGCCCGGGTTCAGCGCCGTGATCTCCGGGCTGTCCCATTTTGTCACCGCCCCGTCGAAGATGTCTCCGATCACCTTGCCGTTGAGCTTCAGCCCGGACTTGACGCCGGGAAGGTTGTAGGAGACGGTGATCGCTCCGAACGCCATCGGGAAGTGGACGGGGACGCCCTTCTTCTCCGCGACCTTGATGTCCGCGTTTGCGAGCGGCGGGTCGCTCGCGGCGAAGTCGACGGTGCCGGATTCGAGGTCGGCGACACCCGTACCTGAACCGACCGCGCTGTAGTTCACCGTCAGCCCCGCGGACTTCAGGTTCGAGCCCCACTGCATGTAGATCGGCGCGGCAAGCGTCGAGCCGGCGCCGTCGATGGTGGCCGGGGTGACCTTCGCGGTGGTCCCGGTCGAAGTTGGCGTGGTGCTGCCGCTCGACCCGCATGCGGCGAGCCCGAGCGCGGCGGCGGCGGTCAGGGCGACCGCGCTGATGCGACTGATCACAGCTTCTCCTTCACGTTGATGTTCCCCGCAGTGTCGCCGGGATCCGAGCTTCAAGGTGTGACTGATTTGTAACTTTTCTGGTTAGCGTTCAGCGCTCAAGCGGTAGCCGAAGCCGAAATGGGTATGGATGAACCGCCATTCGGGCATGGCACGCTCGAGCTTCACGCGCAGCTTCCTGACGTACACGTCGACCGACCGGTCGCCGCCACGCATCTCGCGCCCCCAGACGAGCCGAAACAGCTCCTCACGAGCCATGATCCGATCGGCGCGCCGCGCGAGCTCGGTCAGCAGACGAAACTCCCGGTGCGACAGCATCAGCGTTCTTCCCGCGGCGACCGCGATGTTGTCGTCCGGGAGAATCTCGAGCGGGCCCACCGAGAGCACCTCGCGCCGCGCCTGGGCAGCCGCGGACGTCGGGCCCCCAGCCGGGGTCGACAGTGGCACCTGAGCGCCGGAGGAGGCTTGGGAGTGGGGATGAGCGGACGTCGACACGTCCGCTCAATCCTGATCGCCGGCGCCGCCCGCCGCGTTACCAAGCTGTGATCTAGATGTGAAGAACTTGTGTCGCGGGAGCCGCTCAGGCCCGCTCGCGCGCCCTCGCTGCGAGCACTGCCGCCGTGGGCCGGCGTGTCAGCGGAACGTCAGTTCGGGCTGCGGGGCGACTTCGTCCGGCCCGGTCAGGAGCGCTCCGTCGCCGCCGTCGAGCTCGGGCGCGAACCGGTAGCCGACGCCGAAGTGCGTGTGGATGTAGCTGTACTCCGGCGAGGCCGAGCGGAGCTTCTGCCGCAGCTTGCGAACGAACACATCGACCGAACGGTCCCCGTGGGCCATCGCATAGCCCCAGACACGCTCGTAGATCTCCTCGCGCCGGAGCACGCGGTCCGACTGTGCGAGCAGGTGCAGGATCTCGAACTCACGGGCGGTCAGCTCGAGGCTGCCCGAGTTCGCGTACGCCTGGTAGAGGTCGGGCCGGACCGTGATCTCGCCGACCACGATCGCGCCTTCGAGCTCGGGCATCTCGTTGCGCCGGTGACGCCGGATCGCCGCCTCGACGACACAGATCAGCTCCTCGGCGTGACACGGCTTGGTCATCCACGCGTCCGCGCCGAGGCGCAGGCCCCGCACACGCTGCCCCACGGATGACGGGCCCGTGCAGATCACGATCGCGAGGCCGGGAAGCCGTCCGCAGACCCGCTCGAGGTACTCCCAGCCGCCGGGACCGAGCACCGTGATGTCGAGTACGAGCGCGTTCAGGCGCATCGACACGAGGGCCTCCGCCGTCACCGGCGTCGAGAGGGCGCGGTGCTCCCATCCGAGCGTGTCCAGCCGGTTCGCCAGCACTTGCAGGAACCCGGGGTCGCGGTCGATGACCGCGAGACGTAGGCGACTGCTTGCGCGCTGCGAAGAAGCTTGCGCGCTCGCAGTCGAGTCGCTGGCCTCGGCCGGCATGGGGCGCAATGTAGAGGATCTGAGCACGCGGTGTGGGGGCGACGGGGCCTCGATAACAGGTTGTTTACACGCAAAGAGCGAAGATTCCGCTCCGCGAGGCCCCAGCGCGGACGGTCGCCGACGCCGTAACCGCGGCGCGATCCGGGGACGGCGCCCCCCGACGCCGGCGAAAAGATGGACTCCGTTGCCCGGCGGCCTCCGATCAGCGAGATCGGCCGCCGGGCGCACTGCACGGAGCCCGTGGGACCGTAGGGGCGCGCGGTGGGGAACGAGTGAGCGACTCGTGTTCGAGACGTGGCGATCCGGTTACCGACCCGGGTAACCGCCTCTTCACAGCCCGCCTGCGCGACGGGCGTACGGTGGCGAGAACGATGCCCACCCGCCTCGCCGAGCCAGGCACTCGCTGGCGTGCGCTCCGGTGCGCCAACCTCGAGATCCGCCCAGCCGAGCGCCGGGTGCTGGCGGACGGGCGCCCGCTCGGGATCACCGTGCGGGAGTTCGAAACGCTGCTCGCGCTCGCACAGCGACGCAACCAGGTCGTGCCGCGCACGGAGCTGTACGAACTGGTCTGGGGCACGCGGATGGCCCATCGGGACCGATCGGTCGACGTGTTCGTGCGCCGGCTGCGGATGAAGCTGCACGAGGGCGCTCCTGGATGGACGTACATCCACACCCATTTCGGGGTCGGATACCGGTTCGCGCCAGAACGGGCGGACGCCGCCGAATAGGCGCCGCGCCATCCGGCGATTGGTACCCTGGCCCGGTGCGGGTCACCCTGTCCCGGCGGCTTTCTCGCGGCGACATTCGATTGCGCGGAGCTTTGCTGATGCCGCTGTGCGCGCTCGCCGTGCACCAGCTCCGGTTCTACGTCGTGTTCGGGTCCCATGCACCCGCCGTGCTGCTCCGTGAGGGCCATGGTTACCTCGGGATTGCCGAGCCGGCGGTGGTGCTGTTGGCCGCGCTCGGCCTCGGCTGGTTCGCCGGGCTGCTGGCCGTTGCGCGCGCGGGTCCCGGGAAGCTCACCAGGCGGCGGCCGGAGCCTCGCGGGATCCTCCGCATCTGGCTCGTCTGCGCGCTGCTGCTGTTCGCGATCTACTGCTGCCAGGAGCTACTGGAGGGCGTGCTGTCGCCCGGGCATCCCGCCGGCATCGCCGGCGTCCTCGGTCAGGGGGGCTGGACAGCCGCACCGCTCTCGCTCCTGATCGGTGCCGGCCTCGCGACCGCTCTACGCGTCGCTCATCGTCTGCTCGAGGCCGCGACGCGCGGCGAGCCAGGCCTGTGGGCGGGCGCGCCGAGCGAGACCACCGATCACCTGGAGCCTCCGATCACCGACTGGCGACTCGATCCCCAGGCCGGTGTGGCCGCCGGTCGGGCCCCTCCCCGCGTGATCGCACCCTCACTGATCTGAGCCAGAAGCAGCGGGGACCCGGCGAGAAGCCGAGGATCAACCTGCTTCACGAGGAGCAAACGCCTTGACCGAAGGTCCTGCGTCCGCGCGCGAGCTGCGCGCGCAGCAAAATCTGAGCACTCCAGCCCGGCTGGCCGTTCGGGCTCGCCGGTGGACGGCGCACGGGGTGAACGCGACCGCGCTCGCACTCGGTCTGCTCGCGACCGCGCTGCTGTGGCCCGCGCTCGCGTCCGCGCACGGGCTCGTGGGACGGGCGTACCTCCCGTTCCCGCCGTGGCTGTTCGCCTGGGCCGCGGGCGCAGTGCTGATCGTCTCGTTCGTCGGCCTCGGACGGCTGTGGTCCGCTCCACGGCTCGAGCATCCCGCACCGCGGAGGCTGTTCGGCCTGCCCGCCTACCTGGAGCCGATCTGCGGCGTGATCGGCGTGGCACTGTTCGCGCTGACCGTGTATAGCGGGATCGTCGGCAGCCAGATACCGACCGCCAACCTGACCCCGACGATGATCTACGTCGTGTTCTGGGTGGCGGTCCCGGTCCTGAGCGCCTTCCTCGGCGACATGTACCGGCCTTTCAATCCATCGCGCGCGATCGCGCGCGCGATCGCGTGGGCGGGGCGGCGAACGGGGACGAGCAGGCTCGTCGGCGAGCCGCTCGCCTACCCCGAATGGCTCGGACGCTGGCCGGCCGTGGTCGGGGTGTTCGGCTTCGCCTGGCTCGAGCTCGTGTTCATCAACCGCGACGATCCGTCGACGCTCGCGCTGCTGACGGCGGGCTACGTGCTCGCTGCACTCGTCGGCATGGCGTTCTTCGGGATCGAACGCTGGACCGAGCGCGGCGACGCTTTCGCGGTGGTGTTCAACCTGTACGCGCACCTCTCGCCGCTCGAGTACCACGATGGCGCCGTGTACTGGCGCACCCCCTTGTCCGGTCTGACGAGCGTCAAGACGATGCCCGGCACGGCGCCGCTGCTGTGCGCGATGATCGGCACGACCACCTTCGACGGCGCTTCGAACGGGCCCGTCTGGCGTTCCGTGGCCCCGTCGATCGTCACCGACCTCCAGCATCTCGGGCTCAGCGGCGCGGCGGCGCTCGAGCTCACGGGCGCGGTTGGCATCCTCTTCTGCATCGCGCTCTGCGGAGGCGTGTACTGGATCGGAATCAAGGGCATGCAGTCGGTCTCGAGCGAGTACCGGACACGCGAGCTCGGCACTCGGTTCATCCACACGATCATCCCGATCTCGTTCGGGTATCTGTTCGCGCACTACTTCTCGCTGCTGGTGACGCAGGGTCAGGCGACGGCCTCGCTGATCTCCGACCCGCTCGGCACCGGCGCGAACCTGTTCGGTACCGCCAGCCTGCAGGTCGACTGGGGCCTGATCTCCGCCGCCGTGATCTGGTACGTCCAGGTCGCCGCGCTCGTCGGCGGCCATGTATCCGGCCTGGCGGTCGCCCACGATCGCGCGCTCGTGGTCTATGGCGGCGATGTCGAGGAGGCGGCCGAGTCACAACGCTGGATGCTCCTCGTGATGGTCACCTTCACCTGCTTCGGCCTGTGGCTGCTGTCGGCGGTGAACACATGAGGCCGCGCGCGCTGATCCCTTTCGCCGGGCTCGCGCTGCTTGCGGTTCTCGCCGTGCTGGTGCTGTCGAATCACGGCGTCGGCGGCGCCACCAAGGCCAACTCGACAGTCGGCTACGGCCCGTATCTGACCGCCAGCGAGATCCCGCAGGCGCTCGAAAATGCGCCGGCGCCTGTGTTCGATCTCGACAACGCCCGCGGCGGCACGATTTCGACCGCAGCGCTACGCGGCAAGCCGTATGCGATCACCTTCCTGTACGTCCACTGCCTGACGGTCTGTCCGCTGATCGGCGAGGAGATCCACGCCGCGCTCGCCGACCTCGGACCGCAGGCCGCCGGGATGAACGTGGTCGCGATCTCCGTCGACCCGGCCGGCGACACGAGGAGCTCGGTCCTTCAGTGGCTCGCGCAACACCAGGAGCCGTCGAACTTCGACTACCTGATCGGCTCGAAGGCCAGGCTGGCTCCGGTCTGGAGCGCATACCACGTTGCGCCGCAGATCGCGGGCGATCCGGACAGCTCTCACACCGCGCTGATCTGGCTCGTCAGCGGCCAGGGCAGACTCCAGGCGCTGATCGATGCCGGGGTGGCGCTGAACACCCGCAGCCTGGCGCACGACTTCCGCGTCCTGATGAAACAGACATGACGTAGTGGTCCAGATGCCCACTACATTGATCTTCCAACGGGAGGAGCTGAAACAGATGTTCGAATCGAACAGAACGGCACGGCCGCGCAGAGCCGCTCTGCGGGCCCGGGCGAGCGCGGCCGCGGTTGCAATCGCCGCCCTGGGTCTGCTCGGCGCTGGGTGCTCCGCCAGCAAGGGAACGGCCACTGCAAGCGCGGCGGCTGACAGCTCGAGCGGCATGCCGGCTGGGATGAAGATGGGACCGGCTCCTTCGGTCAACGGGATCAAGGCGGTCCCGACCCAGCTCCTGGCGAGCGCGACATGGCAGGGGATGCGGATCGAGGCGCGGACGATGACCCCGTCCACATTCCTCGAGTACGAGGGCACGAACCCCAACGGGAGCGTCAAGCTCCATACGGTGCGCCCGACCACGAAGGACAGCTTCCACCTGATGGTGATGCTGAACGACATCCATTCGAACTACCCGATCCCCTACGCCCAGGTGTGGGCGACGATCAGCAAGGCTGGCAGGATCGTCTACGACGACGAGCAGTGGCCGATGCTGTCCGAGTACATGGGGCCCCACTACGGAAACAACGTTGCGCTGCCGGGGCCAGGTCACTACCAGCTGAGCCTGCTGATCAGCCCGCCGGCCGCATCGCGGCACCTTGAGTACCAGGGAATGTGGATGGCTCCTCACCGGGTCAACGTGTCGTTCAACTGGAACCCACCGAAGTGACGCTGACCCGCCGACAGCTGCTCGTCTCCGCCGCGGGCGTGACCGTCGGGGGCGTTGCCGCCGGCTGCGGAACGAGCGGGGCGCCGGCCGGATCCGCCCGCGCCGACGCGGTCCGGTTCGGGCCGCAGCCTGCCGGGCTGCCCGCGCGCCAACACGCCTGGGTGGCCACGCTCGCCCGCGATGACCATGGCAACCCGGTCTCGCCCCGGTTCGACCGGCTGCTGTTCTTCGATCTGGACGGCACCCCGACGCCGGCGGACGCGCGGGCACTCGAGGCGGTGCTGCGCGCGCTCGAGCGCGAGTACCGGTGGGGGCCGAGCGGTCTGCTGTTCACCGCCGGCTGGGGCCCCGGCTACTTCGAGCGGGGGTTGAAGATCCCGACTCCGATCGAGCGCCCCGAGGCACTGTCGACGTTTGAGCTGCCGACCCTGGATGATTACGACCTCTGTCTGCACTTCGCTTGCGACGACGAGGACAGGGTGGCCGCGGTCGAGGCAGCGCTCGTCCACGGGGAGCCGCTGCCCGGCATCAAGGGCTCACTCCAGATCGAACGGGGCCTTCGCTGGCGCGAGGCGCGGACGGGCTTCGTCGGGACCGGCCTGCCGGCAAGCCACCAGAACGTCGGCGGAATCCCGCCCGGGAAGCCGGTTCCCAAGTCCTCGCCGCTGTTCATGGGATTCAAGTCGGGCCTGCTGAAGAACCAGGCCACCGAGGATTCCGTCACGATCGCCGACGGCCCGTTCGACGGCGGAACCACGATGCAGGTGAGCTACATGCGCCTCCGGCTCGACAGCTGGTACGGGATGCTCGACGAACGCGAGCGCGTTGCGCGCATGTATGCGCCCGAGGTCACACCCGCCGACGTCGCCCGGTTCACGACCGATGCCGAGAGCGATCCGCAGGACCTCCCCCAGGCGATCAACCGGTACGGCGTGATCGGGCATTCCCAGACGTCCGCGCGAGCTCGCAGGAACGGCAAGCCGCTGATCATCCGCCGGGACTTCAACACCGTCGACGGCGGCGAGGCCGGCCTGCACTTCGTCTCGGTGCAGCGGACGATCAAGGACTTCATCACCACCCGCAACGCAATGAACGCGTCGCACGCCCAGATCGAGAACCCGTCGATCACGCCCACGATCAACAACGGGATCAACGAATTCATCTTCGTCCTGCGGCGCGCCAACTACATCGTCCCGACACGCGCGGAGAGGTCCTACCCACTGTTGCCGGGACGCAGCTTCGCTGCCTGACTGTCCAGCTCAGCTGACCTTCTTGATCGCCGCCTGGAGCGAGCTCCAGGCGGGCACGCCCTGAGCCAGCGGCACCTGGCCCTTGGGGCCCTTGACGACGACCGCCGGGGTCTGGCTGAGGCCGGCAGCGCTCGCGGCGGTCTCGTCCGATTGCACCTGCGCGGTGAGGCTCGTGTCGTTACTGAGGTCCGACTGCCACTTGGCGAAGTTCAGCCCCGGCACCTGCTTGGCGATGCTGTCGAGGTAGGACTGCGTGACGTAGGTGGAGCCCTCGGCGCCCTGCTCGTTGTAGAACAGCTCGATGTAGTACCAGGCCTTGCCCTGTAGTCCGGCTGCCAGCGCGGCGGCCTGCTGCGTCGGGAACATCGACGGCGTCGCCCCGTTTCCGGTGGCTGTGTCGAGCGAGCGGTAGACGAGCGATGCCTGGCCCTTGCGTACGTAGGTGTTGATCAGCTGGTCTTCCACCCCGGACCCGGGGATGCCGGCCGAGGTGTTCACGTTCGTCGCGAGCGCGAAGTCGTCGCAGGCCGAGCACTCGAGATCGCCGTACTCGGTCACCTGAACCGGCGCCGTCGGCTTGCCGAGCGTGTTGTTCCCATACTCGGGGATACCGCTCAGCAGGGCGTCGACGCGGGCGACATCAGCTTCCTGCGCTTTGCTGCCGATATGGACCGGCGCGGTGGCACTGTTGTTCGAGCTGATCACGATGAAGGCGACGATCACCACGACCCCGGCGACGACGACGCCGGCCAGGCGCCCGAGCCGCTGCTTGCGGCGCGCTGCCTCGGCGAGCTTGCGCTCGTACTCGACTCGCTCCGCTCGCGCCTTTGCTTTCTGCTCGGCTCTACTTGCCATCGGCGCTCAGGGTAGCCGAGAGCGCTGCCTCGGCGGCGCCGTCGGCAGTGGGCTTCGCTCCAGCCCCGCGGCTCGCGCGCCCGCCGGTGCCCGCGGCTGCCGCACCGTCCGATCCGGCAGGACCGCTCGCGGCGTGCGGGGCAGCCGAGCCCGCGAGGTAGCGAAACACCGAGCCGGCGAACAGCACGGTGAGGATTACGGCGCTCGATGCGCACCACTCGCAGATCGCGTGGATCGAGAACAGCTCGCGGTAGGTCAGGTAGCCGCTGAAGCCGAAGCCGATCAGCGTCAGCGCGAGCGTCGCGAGACGGCTCTCCTCGCGATCGGGAAGGAGCAACGTGGCGAGGATCGCGACGTACCCGATCAGGCCGAGCAGCGCCACCGGCACGCCGTCCAGCCTCGACCACTGTGAGGTCTGCACCTTCAGGCAGGACTCACCGGCCGTGCACACCGGCTTGATCCCCGCGTAGTGGACGTACGTCAGGTAGATCGCAACGCCGAGTCCGATCGCGGCGAGACTGATCATCGCTCGTCGCAGCACGACCGAGCTCATCGCCGCAGTCCCAACTCAGATCGCATGTCGGTGTTGTACACGATCACGATAAGAGTTCGGTCAGAACGGGCGCTCACTTGAGCCTTCGCGACCGGCGAAATGCCCTGGTAGTCTGTTCGCCATGGGTCTGCCGTATGCCTGCCTCGGCCATTGGTACGTGCAGATCGCGTTCGCCGGGCCCTCGCTCCTGATTTTCGGCGCGATGGGGCGCGACAAGGTTCGCAATCGCTGGCGGGCGCACAAGGGGCTCGAGCCGATAACGGCGAGCCAGCGCAAGAAGGCCAAGGTCGCTCAGGCCAGGGGCAAGTCGGCGCCCGCCGAGGCTGCGGCCAAGCGCGTGCCAGTGCGTTCGCAGGCCAAGCGCGCTTAGGATCAGGACCCTAGGGGCTCGCGAGGTGTCCTACCGAGGTAGGACCGGCGTGTCGGCAGCGCTCACCTGTGTCGGCGCCGCGGTCGTGTGCGTGCTCCTATGCGCTCTGGCCGCTCCTCAGGCTGCGCGTGCGGATGGCGACCCTGCAAGTGACGTGCTGCTGGGGCAGGACCTCTTCCCCGGGTACGGCACGCTCTCGCCGAGGATCTCCGATGAGCTCTATTCGGTCACCGCCGCCGCGGCACACGCCGGATACCCGATCAGGATCGCGCTGATCGGCAGCAAGAGCGACCTTGGCGCCGTCCCGCAAGAGTTCGGGCATCCGGAGAAGTACGCCTACTTCCTCGACTACGAGATCAGCACGGTGGTCGGTGGCCACATCCTGGTCGTGATGCCGAAGGGGTTCGGGCTCGCCAGCGGCGGTTATCCGCGCAGCATCGCGGCGCTCAGCGGCATCCGGATCGGACCGGGCACGAACGGGCTCGGGATGGCGGCTGTCGCCGCCGCGGAAAGGCTCGCGGCAGCTGCAGGCCACCCTCTCGGCAGTGGCGCCGCGAGCGCGGCGGTCCCGCTCGGCGCGCCCGCCGCAACAATCGACTTCGCCGTCGACACGTTGCTCGTGCTCGCCGCTCTTACTGTGCTGGCGGTGTCGGCCGCAGTGGTGGCGCGACGCCGGCGCTAGGCGGCGGGCGGTCCGTGCTCGAGCGTCTGGATGAACAGCTCGCGCACCTGCTCGACCTGCTGATCGAGCTCGCTCAGCTCCCAATCGCTCGTCGCGATCGGCGCAAGCACGGCGACGTCGATCGTTCCTGGGCGGATCAGGAACGAGCCCCGCCACATCACATCGCCGGCGTTGCGAATCACGATCGGCACGATCGGCACGCCGGCCTGCATCGCGAGGTGGAAGGCGCCCTTCTTGAACCTGCCGAGCCGTGGCGTCGCGCTTCGCGTCCCCTCAGGCGCGATCGCGATCGAGACGCCGGACCGCAGCTTCTCCACCGCCGGCTCGAGCGCGGCACGGGCCCGGGCGCTGTCCGAGCGGTCTACGTAGGCGACGTCCACGACATACCCGATCAGCGCAAACCGTGGGTCGCGGCTCGCCTCCTTCTTGGCCACGCCTGTGAGGTCGCGCCGGATCAGCGAGCCGATTACGGCGACGTCGATCGAGCTCTGGTGGTTGAAGATGAAAACCGCGGGACGATCCGACCAGAGGTGCTCGGTGCCGCTGACCGTGAGGCTGACACCGGCGAGCGCGAGCGCGAGATCGGGACCGATCGACGTGGCGACGTTCGCTCCCTGGCGGCGGCTGCGATTCAGCGCGCCGACCGCGAGCCCAACGGCACCGGCGGCACCAAGCCCGGCCAGAGCCGAGCCCGTGCGCACGATCGACGAGACGCCCGGACGCCCGCGGCTCGAGAAGCGGGAGACCGGCCAGCTGCGCTCGCGAGCTACCCGCTCGAGGCCAGAGGCCGGGTTAAGTGGCCGTGGCGTGCCGACAACCTCCAGGAAGGGCACGTCCTCATCGCCGTTCGCGTAGCCGTATGAGCGCTCCAGGTCCAGACGCTCACGATTCGCGAGGGTGCTGACAGCCCGCGCCTTGGCTGGACCCCACAGCACCTCACCGGCGAAGAAGCCGCTGAAGTTTCCCTTGACGAGCTCCACCTCGGAGCACAGCACGTGTTCGACCCCGAGGTCGTCGGCGAGCGGCGCCGCCTGGTAGCGGGTCGCCGAGGTCGCCAGCGCGACCGTGTGGCCCGCCCGCCGGTGAGCGCGGACGAGCTCGCGGGCCTCCGGATAGACCATCCCGGCGATCCGCTCGCGGAACAGGCGGTCAAACAGCTCCGTCACCTCCGCTTCTGAGCGTCCCGCCCAGCTGGAGATCGCAACGTCCATCAGCTTCGACACATCGGTGCCGCGAATCGCCATCTCCGCCCCGGCGAGCAGCGTGCGCGCCAGCTCACCGGCCGAGAACTCCCGCCGGCGGGCCCTGTCCTGGTAGAACGCACCAGCCGAGTACCCGGCGATCAGCGTTCCGTCGAAGTCGAAGAACGCCCCGATCGCGGGGCCCTGGGGGCCGCCTTCGATCTCGGCGAGCAGCTCGTCGATCGTCACTAGATCGAGCGGATCCGGTACAGACGCGCGACGAGGGTTCGCATCTCGCCGGCGAACGCGGCACGGCGCGCGGCAAGCTCCTCACTCCCGGCGGCTACCAGATCGCGGTTCGCGGCGAGGCGCAGGGCGTTCCCGAACAGCTCGCGCGAGATCGACTCGGTGCTCCGGATCCGGTTCTGGAGGCGGTACTGGTGCCCGATGCCGAGGCACTCGGCGACGAAGTCCTGCTCGACGATGGTCACGCTCCGATCGCTTTCCGCAAGGCGCTCGGCGACGATCAGGTAGGCCTCGAGGAACGAGCACAGCAGGTGAGGCGCCAGTCGTAGGCGCGCCCGCGTCAGCGCATTCCATGCGGAGCCAGGCTCGCCTACGCGTCGTTCCCAGTCGGGGTCGAGAATCGCCAGCTCGGCTCTGAGGTCCGCCTCGAACTCGCTCGTGCCCGCGAAGAAGAACTCGAACTTCAGCAGGTCGCGGACGCGGAGGGCCGCGCTCCAGCCCTCGCGGACCGGATCGGACGTCGGAGCTTCATCGACCTCGGCTAGGACAAGCTCCGCGATCGCGCGGGTCAGGAAGAAATGCAGGATCGAGTTCCGATAGAAGGCCGCCTCGAGGTGGCGCTCCGGCGCGATCGACCAGACGGGTTCGGTACCGCCCGCATAGCAGCGTGCCACCCCGTGGCCGCAGAGCGCATCGAGCGCCTGGCGGACGCCGTCGGCTCGATCGAGGTCGAGATCGCCGAGCATCGGCAGGCTGCGGACCCGCACATGCTCGAGTAGCGGATCGAGCGTCGCCTGGACCTCGTCCAACGTGAGAGCGCGATCGTCGGCGCCCAGAAGTGCAAGCGCCACGAGCGCCGTCTCGGTGATCGGCGTCGCCCGGTTGATCCGATGACATACCTCGATGCCGACCCGCTGCACCGCGTGAGCGCGCTCCGAGGCTCCGAGCGCCTCCCGGAGCGACAGCGGTTCGCCGAACCCGACGCGCACCTTGCCGAACCCGTGGCCCTGGGCGCGCGCGTAACCGACGAGCCAGCCGAGGCTCTCCGGAGTCTTCTGCGCGCCGTGCTCCTCGGCGGCCATCGCACCGACCTCGTACAGCTGGTCGTACACGATCGACGTCGGGATCAGCAGCACGTCCTCGATCCCGCCGTCGCGGAACGCCTGCACGAGATAGTTCAGCAGCCCGTACCGGGGCGGGCGCAACTTTCCGGTCCGGGTTCGCCCGCCCTCGATGTACCACTCCAGGTTGAAGCGCTTACGAACCAGGTAGCCGATGTACTCGCGCAGAACGAGCTTATAGACGGGATCGTCGCGCACGCTGCGGCGGATGAACACGACGCCGCTGCGTCGCGCCACCGGCCCGATCGGCCAGAACCCGACGTTGAGGCCGCCGAGGACATGGTTGGGCGCAAACCCATGCCGGTGCAGCGCGGAGCGCAGCACCAGCGGGTCGAGATAGGAACGATGGCTGGGGAGGAACGCGAGCGGCATTCGCGTGCTGAGCTGCTGGAGCCGCTCGACTGCGACCGGGTCGACGTCGACCGTGTAGGCGCGGCTCAGCCAGCGCCCGAACTGCTCCCACGCATCGATCGCGAGCCGGCTGTGACTCGCGACCATCTCTTGCAGGTGAGCTGACGCCTCAGCGGCGACGGCCGTCTGCGGGCGGCCGAGCTCGGCGGCGAGCGCGCCGATCCGCTCGTGAAAACGTCCGCTCGCTTCGATGTCCTCCGCGACGAGCCGGGGCACCTTGTATTGCACTCCCAGCACCGCTCGCTCGGCGCGCTCGAGCGCCAGCCGAGCCTGCCGGGTGACGAACGCCGGGAATCCCTCTTCGCGACGGGCATGATCGAACCGCGCGCGGAGGTCGCTCAGCCGGGCCGGCTCGGCCGCGACGACGCGGCAGCGGTCGGGCTCCTGGCGCAGGATCCGAGCCTGGATCCTCGGGCCGGGCCGACGCGGATTCGTCAGCGCGAGCAGGTCGGACGGACGCGCCGCACGGACGCCGTCTCGCTCGCGTGGCAGCCACGTGACCCGGACGGGAACCAGCCACGGGTCGTCGCGCGCGTCCGCGAGCGCCTGATCCAGACGCGCGTCCGAGGTCTCGAGCACCTCGACCTGCGCCGCATTCGGCGGTGCCTGGCGAAGCCATTCGTCGAGCACTGCGCGCTCGGCGGCCGCTGAGGCGAAAGCGAGGACGAGCGCGGCGGACCCTGGTGGAGCCGGCCAGGCTGGGCCGTGCCCTGAGGAGGCTCCGTCCGTCACCGTCGCGGTGGTCAATTCGCCGCCAGCTCGGTGGTCGGACGGGTCCTGAACAGGCCGCGAAATGCCTCCTGCGCCGAGCAACCCTCGTTGACGACGCGATCGACCTCGCGCGCGATCGGCATCTCAACTTCGTGGCGCCGGGACAGCTCCATCACGACGCGCGAGGTCTTGATCCCCTCGGCGACCATGTTCATCTCATCGGTTATCTCCGCGAGCGCCCGCCCCCGCGCAAGCTCCTCCCCCACGTGGCGATTCCGGCTCAGCGGCGAGATGCAGGTGGCAAGCAGGTCCCCCATTCCCGCCAGCCCCGCAAACGTATGGCTCTCGCCGCCCATGGCGACGCCGAGGCGAGTCATCTCGGCGAGGCTGCGGGCGATCACCAGCGCCCGCGTGTTGTCCCCCGTCCCGAGGCCGGCCGCCATCCCGGCGGAGATCGCGAACACGTTCTTCAGCGCGCCGGCGATCTCGACGCCGCACACGTCGGTGCTGGCGTAGACGCGAAACAGGGTGCGGCGGAAGATCTCCTGGAGCGCGGCCGCGACGTGCTCGTCAGGCATCGCGATAACCGCCGCGGCGGCGTAGCCACCGAGCACCTCCTTCGCCAGGTTGGGGCCCGCGAGCACGCCTGCCGGGTGTCCGGGCAGGACCTCCTCGATCACCTGGGTCATCCGCTGATGAGTGTTCTGCTCGAGGCCTTTCGTCAGGCTGACGATCGGGATCCACGGGCGCACGTGCGCGGCCGCGCGTTCGAGAACCGCGCGGAAGCCGTGCGAGGGCACCGCCATCACGACAACGTCCGCCTGCGAGACCGCCTCTTCGAGCGAGCTCGTCGCCCGCAGCTGCCCGTCGAGCAGCTCGCCGGCGAGGTAGGCGCTGTTGACGTGATCGCGCTCGATCTCCTCGGCGATCTCGGCGCGACGCGTCCACAGGACGGTGGGGACGTTACGTGCGGTGAGCGACGCGACCGTCGTGCCCCACGACCCACCGCCGACGACGGCAACGCGTGCTTTTCGGCTGACTTGGGACATTCCTCGCCGCGATCAGTTCATCTGCCCCCGCGAGATCGCCAGGCAGGCCTCACATCTCGGCCAGGGCGGGTTCCATGGGTAGCCGGTTACGTCCTTGCCGCACAGGGCTACGTCCGGATCCCGCTCGGTGACCAGATGGCAGAGCTCCTCGAAGCCGTCGTCATTCGTGCGCGGCACCCCTGAGCACCGTGGATGCACGTTGGGCGACCTCACTGGCGCCGCGGCGCTGAACATGATGTCGAGGATAGCCTCCTCAGCCGGCGCGCGAGACCGCGAACACGGCCATGTCCCGCGGCGCGCCCTTGGCGTGAAAGCGACGGCGGCGCCTGACGGTCAAACCGCTCGTGTCGAGCTCGGCGAGGATCGCGTCGGATACGAGCACCTCACCCGGCCGGGCCGCGGCTCCGACGCGGGCCGCGATGTTGACGTCGGTGCCGAGGTAGTCGTCGCCGAGCTTGCGTGGATGCCCGATGTGAAGCCCGGCGCGAAGGCGCGGCCGGTGGCCCCCGACCTTCACGGATGCCATCGCCGCCTGGATCGCGAGCGCGGCTTCGACGCCTGCCTCCGCGGTCGGAAATACGGCCATGTGGCCGTCGCCGAGCCGTTTCACGATCCGCCCGCCGCGATGGGTGATCGCCGGCTCGACGACGCTGGCGACAGCCCGCAGCAGGTCGAGCGCCAGCTCGTCGCCGACCTCTAGGACCCAGGTGGAGAAGCCGACGAGATCGGTGAACAGGATCGTGACCACGTCGGCGGTCCCGAGCCGGCCGCCGACCCGGTCCGAGAACGCATGGAACACCTGCAGTGCCGCCAGCGTCGCTTCGCGGATCGCCGTCTCGCCGGAGTCGCCGAGATCGCCGAGATGGCGGGCGAGGACCTGGGCCGGACGGTCCCCGACGGTGGACAGCTCGTCTCCGAAGCGCGGATCCCCGGGCAGGATCTCCCGCGTCGCCCGAACCGCGTTCACCACGCCGGGGCGACGGTTGCCGCGCTTCAGCGCATCCGCCACCCGCATGCCGGGAAGCGGCGGCGGAGTCGGCGGCACCACCGCGGGAAGGCCCAGCCCCGCATCCGAGTCTCGCGCGGGCGCCGGGCCAGGCGTCTCGGGCGCGCCCGGCGGTTCGGGGGCCGCGGCAGGCTCGGCCGCCTCGCCCACCGGCGGCTGTTTCTCTCGCCTCGCCACGCTTACTCCGGAGCTAATCGGGCCGCCGACCCGACCTGCACGAAGTAATCGAGCGCCTCGGGATTGGCGAGCGACTCCCGGCTCACCGTCTGTTCCGGCGGCGCACCCATCAGGATGCGCTTGACCGGCACCTCGAGCACCTTGCCGGACAGGGTCCGCGGCACCGCCGCGATCTGACGGATCTCGTCGGGCACATGGCGCGGCGAGCAATCCTCACGGATCCGGCGCCCGATCTGAGCGATCAGCTGATCGCTCAGCTGCTCCCCTTCGCGGAGGACGACGAACAGGGGCATCCAGCCTTGATCGGAGCCGGCCCGCTCCGGAAGGTCGACCTCGACTGCGTCGAGCACCTCCGGGATCGCGAGCACCGCACGGTAGATCTCGCTCGTCCCCATCCTGACGCCACCTCGATTGATCGTGGAGTCCGAGCGTCCGTAGATCACAGCCGTCCCGCGATCGGTGATCATGATCCAGTCGCCGTGCCTCCACACGCCGGGGTAGGTGTCGAAGTAGCTGTCGCGGTAGCGCGAGCCGTCGTCGTCACCCCAGAATCCGACCGGCATCGACGGCATCGGCTCGGTGATCACAAGCTCCCCGACCTCGTTCTCGAGCGCATTGCCGTCGGCGTCCCAAGCCTGCACCGCGGCGCCGAGGGCGCGGCCCTGCAGCTCCCCGAGGTACACCGGCAGCGTCGGCACGCCGCCTACGAACGCCGTGCAGACATCCGTTCCGCCAGAAGTGGAGAACAGCCACTTGTCGGAACCGAGCTCGTCATAGACCCAACGGAAGCCCTCTGGCGAGAGCGGCGAGCCGGTCGAGCCGACGCTGCGCAGGGCGCTCAGATCCCGCCCGCGCGCCGGCTCGATTCCCTGCTTCATGCATCCGGCGATGAACGCGGCGCTCGTGC
>Ga0302325_10003014_pt1 | contig 40196 bp, 42 predicted proteins | sample Palsa_T0_2_FD_201948 | JGI IMG/M metagenome (GOLD analysis project Ga0302325, IMG submission 201948) | Peat permafrost microbial communities from Stordalen Mire near Abisko, Sweden - Palsa_T0_2 | ecosystem: Environmental > Terrestrial > Soil > Palsa > Peat permafrost | place: Sweden: Abisko...
CATGTTCTGGACCGTTCGCGGCGCAAACGCCATCCTGGCGCTCCGCTGTTGCCACTTCAACGGGCGCTTTGAGGATTATTGGGAGAGCCGCAGGGCGGCCTGACTTCCACTTCCATGTCGCACACCCAAAGGTCTGTCCCAGATTGACATGGCTTATGACATACTCAAGAAGGCCCGCTGCTCCCCTCCACGTCTCCCACATCCTCCAGCGCATCCAAGCCCAATTCGGCGTCACCGTCGATCGCGAGAGCCTGGTTTCTTCCCTCACCAAGAAGGTGGCCCGCGGGGATCGCTTCCTGCGCCCGGAAAAGAACACCTTCTCCCTCAAACCGGTGACCCGATAACTTTACTCGCCGCATTCCTCTCCAGCGTGGAAGACCCTCCCAGATTGGGACAGTCAAATTTCGCAGTCTTGTTCCTTGGGAGCCTCGCGCGCGCGCAAGTGGTCTTTTCGGACTTCTGCCACGGGCTGTTAGACTAGCGCCCTATTCGTCCGGCAGTGCTCGCATCGGATCGATCAGCGAAGCTCGCCGCGCCGACACATAGGCTGCCAGCAATGTCACCACCAGCAACGGCAACGCAACCGCCGGAAGCAGCGCGTAGTCCAGACGGCCGGCCACGGTCCAGAGGCTCGACGCCAGTGCGCGACAGGCCAAGAAGCTGAGGATTAGTCCCGCGCCGACGCCAATCGAACCCAGAATCAATCCCTGACGCAACACCATGCGAAGCACGCCCGGCCGGTCCGCTCCAATCGCCATGCGAATGCCAATCTCCCGCGAACGCCGGCTCACCGAGTACGCCACCAGTGCGTACAGCCCAACCATGGCTAGCGCCAGGCCCATCAGCCCAAGACCGGCGACCACCTCGACGATTGATGTTCGTGGTCTTCACCGCGCGCTGCGTGAAGAAATCCTGCATGGTTCGTGCATCGGAATAGGGCATCGCCGGATCGATTTTACGAACTACCTCACCCAGGACGGGCGCCAGTATCGCCGCGTCCGGCGCATTGGATTCGGCCAGCACCTTCAGAGCCCGCGTCCCGTGTTGTGTGTACGGAAGATATAAAAAGTCCAGCGGCGACTCCGAAATCCAAACGTATTTTCCGGTTTCCGCGATGCCCACGATCTCTACCGGCGGCCCTGTAGCGTCCTGAAGATGGGACCGCTTGCCAAGCGCGTCCTGCTGCGGCCAATAATGCCGGGCAAACTGTGCGTTCACGACAGCCACCAGCGGCGCATCGGCCTGATCGGTCTGGAGGAATCCACGCTCTTCAAAATCCGCACGCCCTGTGTCGCAAAGTAGCCGTCGCTTACGTAATAGTTCATTACCTTCAGGGATTGCTCCCCGCGCAGTAAAGCATATCCCTCCGGAGCCACGCCGACATTAGACTGGTTGAATCCCCAGCGGAATATCCGACGCCAGCGCCGCCCACCGGACGCCCGGCGCCACGCGAGTCTTGTCCAACAGGTCCCTGTAGAACCTCCGATTTTGTTCCTCGGAGTAGTTTAGCGGGCGCGTGTTAAAACCTGCGAGATACAGATGGTCGATCCGAAAGCCGGTTCCCTGCTTCAATTCATCCCGAAATCCTTGCCACATCGCCGCCGAAACAACCAGCAGAACCAGGGACAGCGCCACCTGTCCCGCCACGATCGTGTTTCGACCCCACAGCCGCCTTCGCCCGCTGCCGCCGCTATCCATCGCCTTGAGCGCCGAAACCAAATCGGGACACGTGGTTTGGAAGGCGGGAGCCAGACCAAAGATAAAAGTGCTCAAGATGGAAGCGCCCAGCGTGACGAGCAACACCCGCTGGTCGATGGCGGCTTTCAGAGCGACCGGGACATCGGTAGGAATGGGGATGCTGTTGAAAAAGTCGGTAGTGGAGAAGGCTAGAAGAATCCCGGCCAGACCGCCCGCCAGCGCCAGCAGCAGATTCTCGAGGAACAGTTGCCGGATCAGCGCGCCTCGGCCCGCTCCGATCGCCAGGCGCACCGCCATCTCTCGCGAGCGTGCCCGGGCGCGGCTTAACAGCAGTCCGGCGACATTGGCGCAGGCCAGCAACAATACGCACAGCGCAAGCACACCGAGCATCGCCGCGAACGCCGCCTGCGGTGGAACCTGCTTCACACGAAACTCCATTTGGGTCTGAACCCGGACCCTCTGATTGTGGTTCGTCTGAGGATATAGTTCTTCCAACCGGGCCGCGATGGCGCCGAGGTCCGCGTTGGCTTGTGCCACGCCGACACTGGGCTTCAGTCGCCCATTTATGGCCAGCACGCGCATATCGCGCCTCTCCAACAGGTTGTCCCGGTTCAGGCGGGAAGACATTGCCAATGGAACGAAGAGCGCGGACTTCACCATTGGCTCAGTGCCGATGAACTGCTCGGGAGCGACGCCGACGATCCTACACTCCACGCCGTTCAACCGCAGGCTGGACCCCGCAGCCGAGGGATTCGCGTTAAATTCGCTCACCCAGAAATCGTGGCCCAGCACGACCACTTCATCCCGTCCCGCTGCCTGATCTTCCGAGTCCGCGAAAACTCTGCCCAACGCGGGTTGCACGCCCAACGTCCGGAAAAAGTTTTCCCGACACATACGTCCCGTAGGTTGTCTTGGGAAGCACCGTGGCATCGGGACTGAATCCGAAGGCCCACAACCGGGAGGCAACCAGCCCCTCGAAAGTGCGGTTATTGTCGCGGAGATCGCGGTAATCGGGGTAGGAGATTGCCGAGTCAGCGCCGAACGCGCCCATTTTTGCAGGCGTGACGGCCACCACTCTGCCCGGCTGCGGCACCGGGAGTGGACGCAGGAGCAACACGTCGGCGATGCTGAAACTCGCCGAGGTAGCTCCAATTCCGATCGCCAGCGAACCGATGGCAACCAGTGTGAAACCCGGATTCTTGCGTAATATCCGCAAGGCGTAGCGTAGCGGCACAGTGCCCCTGCGGGGCAAACAGTGTCGGTTGAAATAGAAGGGCGTTCTGCGTTGTAGTATTTTCGATAGCTAATCTGAGAACACTACAAGAGAACGCCATGCAACAGTTTATCGAAAAATATGGCGATCGTATCGTGGGCGTGCTGTCCGGGTTCGATCGACTGGTACTGCGAGGTGCACCGCGCCGGCTGGATATCAGCTACTGGGACCCAGCCCGGCAGGTGATGGTGGCCAAGGGAATGGAAGAATTCCTGTGGCAGAATGGAGTTCCGTTCAAACATTACGGCGACTACTTGAAGAAGATCAGTGAGCGGGTCAAGAAGGCTTCCACCAGGGCCTGTAGCGAAGCTGGACTGCCGGTCATTTACGTGCGAGAGGCAGGCGTGGACCAGGACGAATATGCGCGGCGGGTGGCTGCCGAGCGGGGCATCCGTAGTGGGCCAGTATGTGTGCTGCGCGTGCTGGAGCCGGGTCCGACGTTCGAATATGTGAAGTCGAAGATCGTACGGCGGAAGCGGCCCTGCCATGTGCTCTATCACTATGGATGGGACGAGGGGCTGGGGTGGATGTACGCGCGGATTCAGACCTGGTTTCCCTTCCACATCCAGATCGGCATTAACGGTCGGGAATGGCTGGCGCAGCAGATGCGCCAAGCGGGGCTCGCGTTTCAGCAGGAGAAAAACTGCTTTACGCGGATCGCGGATTTTCAATGCGCGCAGGAGTTCATGAACCAGCAACTGCAAACCGATTGGGTGGATCTGCTCACCGGCTTCGCGCAGCGGCTGAACCCCATCCACGAAGAGATTTTTGCCCAGTATCCAACGCCGTATTATTGGACCTGCTACCAAAGCGAATGGGCCACCGACATCGTATTTCAAAGCGGCGAACAACTGAAGAGACTGATGCCGGCGCTCATCGCACACGGTCTGCTGAGCTTCCACAGTAGCGACATTCTGCGGTTCTTTGGGAAACGAACTACCCAGGCGGGCAGGAGGGCCAGCCTTCCACCGCGACACCCAGCCGATCCAACGACAGGCTCCAACCCTGCTCCATTCCCGCCAGATGCTGCGCCGCTCCGGGCTTGGGGTTCGTTACGCGAGCATGCACCGTCAGTTTCGTCGTGTCACCCTCCGCGGCGAACGTCACGGTATTGAGTATTTCAAACATCGGCTGGCCATTTTGATCCAACGCCGAACTGGTAAACACCAGCTTTTCCGGCTCCGAGACTTCACGAAAAACACCCGTCATCGGATAAACCGTGCCATCCGGCGCGCGCATGTGAATCCGGATCGCGCCGCCCGGACGCACATCCACTTCGCACACCGGGTTGGTAAATCCTTTCGGTCCCCACCAGCGCGCCAGCCGCTCGGGATCCGTCCATGCCTGGAAGACCAGTTCTCGAGGCGCATCGAAGACCCGCGTGGTGATCAGCTCCAGCATCTTTCCCAATTGCTCGCCCAGGCGATCCAGCGTTTGGTGCGCGCCCTCGATCGCGTGGTACGTCTTCACCACGGTCTCGCGCTCCGCCGCTGATTGGAAGAGCATTCGCATGGTCAGCTTGGTCTTTGCGCCTTCCTCTTCGAAGGTAACCGTGGTCTGAAAATATCCGGGCGCTCCGGCATCGCCGTGATCGTAGACCAGCCGCTCCGGTTTCACAATCTCTTTATACGTGATCTTGTTCGGGTAATCCACGCCGTCCGGTCCGTGCATATCGAACAACCAAACTCCACCGGGCCGCACGTCTATGGCGTGTGTGGTGATGGTGAATCCGTTCGGTCCATACCAACGCCCGATGTGCCTGGCATCGGTCCAGGCATCGAACACCAGGTCCCGCGGCGCATCGAATACCCGCGTGACCACGATGGAGCGTGCCGCGTCGGACAGGTAATCGGCCAAACCATCCAGCGCGCTGTTCCATCCGTACTTGTGTCCATCGCGCGATTCCACGGACGCGAAGCCGGTCTGTCGCAGCCTGAGTTCCGTCTTGCCATCGCGTTCGGCGAGCGTGATCGTTACTAACGTCTCCTTGCCCTTTCTGTTGCCATCCAGCCAGGCGTGTGTGAACACCAGCCGCTCCGGTTTCACCATCTCGCGATAGCCGCCCTCCAACCAGCGATCGATGCCAACCTCCGAGCTCATGCGGATGCGGAAGAATCCGCCCGGCCGTATATCGGACTCGTACGCGGTCACGGTCCACCCGCGCGGCGCGCCCTGCCAATGTTGCAGGTGCTCGGGCTGGGTCCAACATTCGAAGACCAATTCACGGGGCGCATCGAACCAGCGCGTAATAACGAGTTCGTGCCCGGTCGATTCCGCTGCGGCCATCCTTGCTAGATGCTCGGCCAGCCGGTCATAAGTCTCCCCTGCGCCCTGTTCCATCCCGGAAGCGATCACTGCATCGCGAATCTCCTTCGATTTGCAAAGGACCCTGGCAGTCAGCGTGGTCTTGCCGTCATTTTCTGAGAAATGCATCGTGTTGAGCGACTCTCCCGGAAAGTCGTCAAAGCTCTCCGTCCAGATCAGCCTTTCGTAGGGCGCAATCTCCCGATACTCGCCTCGCATTCCGACTTCTCTTCCGTCAGGCCCGCGCAGGATGAAGCGCCACGCGCCGCCTACGCGTAGATCCACCGTGCACACTGGAAGAGTCCATCCGCGGCGGCCGAACCAGTGCACCAGGTACTCGGGCTTGGTCCAGGCTTCAAACACCAGGCGGCTCGGCGCGTCGAAAACTCGCGTGAGCAGCACCTCCCGATCCGACGGCGTGGTCACGATAAGTGCGGAGTTAGCTTTTGCGGGGCTTGCGGACATGTCTCTTTTTCTCCTTCTTCGCTTTCAGTTTGTCGCTCTGTAGTTCGGCCAGATAAGCATCCAATCGGTCGAAGCTTTCCTCCCAGAAACGTCGGTAATTCTCCACCCAGTCCGACACATCCTTGAGCGGACCCGCTTCCAACCGGCACGGCCGCCACTGCGCTTCCCTCCCACGCGCGATCAGCCCCGCGCGCTCCAGAACTTTGAGGTGCTTGGATATGGCGGGCATGCTCATCTCAAACGGCTCAGCCAGCCTGGTAACCGAAACGTCGCCGGACGCCAGACGCGCCAGAATCGCGCGCCGCGTTGGATCGGCCAGAGCCGAGAATGTCGAGCTAAGAGGGTCTTGAGGCGTTGTTGGTAAACGCATCGGAGCTTTTGAACCACCTGGTTAAATAACCGGAAGGTTAAATATACTGCTTCCGCACGGCCCTGTCAAGAGCCTTGCGAACTTTGAAATTACAAAACTCTTGACCGAAGCGGAATCCTGCCCGCCAACAATGACGATCCAGTATAATAATGGACCAGCCACATTCCTTGCGATCGGGGATTTTTATGAACTACCTTTCGATGAACACATTGGGTGCGCTGGAAATAGCGCCTAAAATCGTCCAGTTTGGCATTTTTCTACCCGGAGTGGATTCGGGCGCGGGTTACGCTGTTTCCGTCAAAATTATTCACGAAACGGACCAATATCTTCAGGCCGCCCAGCCGGCGTTGGTGGCCCAGGCGCACTCCGTCGATCCCACCTACGGCGATTACTGGTCCGGGCAGATCGATCTCAACACCGCGCCACCGCCGCCGGGGTCCTCGGCGTTCGGGCAACCGGGCCGTTACGTCTACCGCTATGTGGTTCATAGCCCCACGCGCGGCGATATTGATTTCATCATCGATCCGTTCTCCCGCGAAGTCGGCGTCGGGCGCCTGTCGGCCATTACCGTTGGAAGCACGGCTTACACATTTTCCGCGAATGAAACGAAATGGAAAACACCGCCGCTTAAGAATGTCGTCATTTATGAGTTGATGATCAGCGAGTTTCGAGACGACCTGGCACGCACCATCCGGCAGCTTCCTTATTTGGCGGATCTGGGAATCAACTGCATCGAAGTGATGCCGGTCTCTAACGTTTTGAGCACCATCGATTGGGGATACGACCCCATCGGTTATTTCTGTGTCGCGGAGCGTTTTGGAAAAACGTCCGATTTTCAGCAGTTCGTGGATCTCTGTCACCAGCATGGAATCGCGGTGGTGGTGGATTCGGTCTACGGCCACACCGGCGGCGACTTTGCGTACACGCAGCTTTACGGCGCGCTGCAGAACGACCTTCCCCAGCCGTTCAACGGCAGCAGCGGCAACTTCGGCACCTTGAGCGATTTCACCAAGCGGCTCACCCAGGATTATTACTACTCGGTGAATCAGTTCTGGCTGGATACGTTTCATGTGGACGGATTCCGATTCGACGATGTGCCTGAGTATTGGGACGGCCCGGTTGGCGTGGGCTATGCCAATCTGGTATTTACCACTTTCCAATACATCAAATCCAAGGCCGGAGCGACGGATCATTATCAGCGATTCTTTGATGCCGCCGGGAATATCAATCTGATTCAGATTGCGGAATATCTTCCAAATCCTCCGGATATTCTCAATGGGAGCTACAGCACCGGCACCTGGCAGGACGGCACACTCGGAGCGGCCGCCAACTGCGCCGCCGGCAGCCCGGGCGCGATTGAGCAGCTTGGATTGCAGCTCGGACTCAACGGATATCCAACCGCGGTGACGGTAAACGGCGACACGGTGCCCAAGACCGGTCTCCAATACATCGAAAATCACGATCATCAGCGCTTCATTTGCAACTTCGGCACAGTTCCCGTCGATAACGATCCAGACGACGTATTGCTGCAGCAAGGGAATCGGGACGGCTATTGGCCCAAGGTTCAGCCTTATTTAATAGCCCTGCTGACTGCCAAGGGCACGCCGCTCCTGTCGGAGGGCCAGGAATTCTGTGAGAATTATTGGATTCCGGGGAGTGGCTATGGGCGCGTGATGCTCTATCGGCCGGTCCGCTGGAACTATTTCTACGATAACGACGGACAGCCGATCATCCGCCTGGTTAGAAAGCTGACGAAAATCCGCAGCGGCGGAGCGCAGTTCAGCGATGGCCAGCATTACTTCTACAACGACTACAACAATTTCAACTCCCTGGGTTTGTTGGCTTTCTCACGGCAGCTTGGGAGCACATTCAGCCTGATTGTCCTCAATTTTACAAATCAGCGGCAGACCACCAGCTTCGCGTTCCCAACCAGCGGTAACTACACCGAGCAGATCGAAGGCACGCAGAATTTAAATGGCGTGGTTGCAGGCGCGGCGCAGGCGCTGAATGTGCCGAGCAACTACGGGTGCATCTGGACCATCGCCTAACAGCCTGCGTCTAAAGTCCGTAAAGACTGCTTGCCCACGCGCGCGGCTCAGTAGATTGCGCGCGTTACAGAGCCGCGACCGTGAGGGAGCCGGTTTCTACACAGCCTGCTAAACAGCCTGACCGGAGCGCGGCTGTACTTGGCGAGTTTCGGGCCGCGCGCTAGAATTGCCGTATGATCACGATTCGAAGAAGCCAGGAACGCGGCCACGCCGACCACGGCTGGCTCAACACTTATCACACTTTTTCTTTCGCCAGCTATTACGATCCCGAACACATGGGGTTTCGATCGCTGCGAGTGCTGAATGACGACCGCGTAGCGGCCAGCCGGGGGTTCGGGGCGCACGCCCATCGCGATATGGAGATCCTCACCTACGTGCTGGAAGGCAGTCTGGTTCACAAGGACAGCATGGGTGAGAAGCGCACGTTTGGAGCGAACACGGTGCAGGCCATGTCGGCCGGCACCGGGGTAGTGCACAGCGAATTCAATGCCTCAGAGACCGAGCCGGTCCACTTTCTGCAGATTTGGATTGAGCCGGCGGTGCAGGAAACCGAACCGTCCTATCAGCAGATTCCTTTCAATCCCGAAGAGAAGCTGGGACGGTTGCGGTTACTGGCTGCGCCCAAAGCAGCCGTCAACGGCCAAGCGGCCGCCATTCATCAGGACGCGTTCGTGTACGCCGCGGTGTTGGGATCTGGAGAGAGTTTGAAACAAACGCTCGCTCCGGGACGGCATGCGTATGTGCAGGTGGCGCGCGGAGATTTATCGGTGAACGGGCAGACGCTGGGGGAAGGCGACGGCGCGGCGGTCAGCGGCGAAAGCGATTTGTGCTTCGCCGGCGCGGGTCCGAAGGGCAGCGAATTTTTGTTGTTCGACCTCGCCTAAACATGGGGGACATCCATGTTCTGGTGGTCTTTTATTCGCGGACCGGCCAGACCGAGAGACTTGCGCTGGCGGCCGCAGTCGGCGCGGTGCAGGCCAAAGCGAACATACGGCTGCGCTGGCTGCGGGAAGTTGCTGAAGACTTTACCATCCAGAGCGTGCCGGAATGGAAAGAGAATCGCGAGCGCATGGAGAAGGAATACGTCGCGCCCCGGGAAGCAGACGCGGTGTGGGCGGACGCGCTGGTAATTGGAACCAACGGCGCGCCGTCGGAATTGAAGGACTACCTGGCGTCGCTCGAAGCTCTCAGGACCTCCGGTAAGCTGGACGGCAAAATTGCGACGGCGTTCAGTTCAGGGTCGAGCGCGGATTGCGCGCCGCTGTTCGCGGCGCTCGCGCAGCTGGGCTGTGTTGTGGTTCCATCCGGCTTCCAACCCGATGCGATCGAGAACGCACGATTGCAAGGCCGCCGGGTGGCCGAAGTGGCGCGCGCTCTCCAGGGGCTAGTGGAGCGACATGGCTGAGGAGTTATGGCAAAAGAGCGCGGTGGAAACCGCGGCGGGTATCCGAGAGAAGCGATTTTCGTGTACGCATGTGATGGTGTCGGTAGTGCAACGTATTCGGGCGCTCAACCCGAAGCTGAACGCGATCGTGATGGACCTTACCGATAGGGCGCTGGCGGAAGCGGCGGAAGCCGATCGGACGCGTGGGCAGACTGCCGAGCTGGGGCCGTTGTTCGGCGTTCCGGTGACCATCAAGGTGAATGTGGATCAGGAGGGACAGGCGACGACGAACGGGTTGCCTGCCTTGGCCAACGTCATCGCCCCCGCCGACTCGCCGATCGTTCGCAACCTGCGGCGCGCGGGCGCCATCATCGTGGGCCGAACCAACACGCCCGAGCTTTCCATGCGCGCCACCACGGTGAACCCCTTGCACGGGCGCACGTGGAATCCGTGGCATCCGGATGCGTCTCCGGGAGGTTCGTCGGGCGGCGCAGGCGCTTCCGCCGCGGCGGGCTTCGGGGCCATCCATCACGGCAACGATATCGGCGGATCGCTGCGGTTTCCGGCCTTCGCAAATGGCGTGGCGACGATAAAACCGACGACGGGCCGGGTGCCCGCGTTTAATCCGTCGGCAAGCCTGGAACGCGGACTGCTGGCGCAGCTCAGTTCAGTGCAAGGCGCGATTGCCCGCACCGTGGCCGATGTGCGTCTGGCCACGCGCGTGATGGCCGGCGGCGATGCGCGCGATCCATGGTGGGTGCCTGCGCCCTTCGATGGCGAGCCGTTGAAGAAACCGGCTCGCGTGGCGGTGACGCGCAACCCGCACGGATACCGGATGCATCCCGGCATTGCCGGGTTGATCGACCGGTCGGCGGGTTTCTTGAGCGACGCGGGCTACGACGTGCTGGAGACCGAGCCGCCGTCTATCATGGAGCCGGCGCGCGGCTGGTTTACGGTGCTGCTTACGGAGCTGAGAGGCACATTGGGGCCAATTGTCGATCGGGCTGGAAGCGAAGACCTGCGCCGGATCTTCGGTTGGTATTACGAAATCGGCGAGACTCTGGATATGGACGAATATCGCAATGGTTTGGCCGATCGGACGCGCATGACGCGCGCTTGGAACGTGTTTCTGGAGGAGTATCCGCTGGTGCTGACGCCGTTCCTGATGAGGCCGATGTATTCGTGGAATTACGATGCGCAGGGTAAGGCGCAGACCAAGGATATTTTCGATGCGGCGGTCTACAGTTACGGCATCAACTATCTGGGACTGCCGGCCGGCGTGCTGCCGGTGGATATGGTGGAAGATCTGCCGGCGGGCGTTCAAATCGTGGGACGGCGCTTTCGCGAGGATACGATCCTGGATGCGATGGAGGCGGTGGAGCAGCGCGCGGGTTGTATGCTGCAAACGTTGTGGGCGCGGCAAGGGTAGGGCGCGAACTGGGGTTATACTGGTTCTCGCCTGCGAGCCAAGGATTCCACGATGAAAGCACCGGAGCCGGTCGACATCTCGGAGGTTATCGGCGACAGCAGCTTCGGCGGTTTTCAATTGGGCCTGTGCATTCTTTGCGGGCTCTGTCTGATCATGGATGGTTTCGACGTCCAGGCCATGGGTTACGTCGCGCCGGCGATCCTGCAGGAGTGGCACGTTCCCAGCGCGCAGTTCGGAGCGGTGTTCGGCGCCGGGCTTTTCGGCATTCTGGTCGGCTCGCTGTTGTTCAGCATGGCGGCCGACAAAATCGGACGCCGGCCGGTGCTGATTGGCGTAACGCTGTGCTTTGCCGTGCTGACATTTCTTACCGCCCGGGCCGTGAATGTGCAGCAGATGCTGCTGATCCGGTTCTTCGCCGGAACGGCGCTGGGCGGCATCATGCCGAATGCGGTCGCCTTGGTTGGTGAATATAGTTCACGCCGGCGGCGCGTGACGGTCATGCTGATCGTGGCCAACGGATTTACGGCCGGAGCGGCCTTTGGCGGATTCATCGCCGCCTGGCTGATTCCTCGCTTCGGATGGCGCTCGGTGTTTTATTTTGGCGCGGCTGCGCCCTTGGTCATTTGCGCCATTATGATTTGGGCGCTGCCGGAGTCCTTGCAGTTCCTGGTTCTGCATCGCAAACATCTGGAACAGGCCGGCCGTTGGCTGCGGCGGATCGATCCAACGGTTTCCCCGGATGCCAGTGGATATTTCGTGCACGAGATCAAAAGAAAAGGCGTTCCCTGGGTGCACCTGTTCCAGGAAGGCCGCGGCGTTGGAACAATCCTGCTTTGGATCGTCAATTTCGCGAATTTGTTGAATCTCTATTTTCTGGCGAGCTGGCTACCGACGGTCGCCAAGCAGTCTGGATATAGCATGGGGACAGCCGTTCTGGTGGGCACCATGGAACAGGTGGCGGGAATGATCGGAGGGTTCTGCCTGGGCTGGTTCGTGCAGCGGTTTGGCTTCGTTCGAGTGCTGACCATCTGCTTTGCGATGGGCTGCATCAACATCGCTCTCATCGGCCAGCCGGGCCTTACCCTGCCTCTGCTGATTACCGTGGTGTTCCTGGCGGGATTTGGAGTCGTCGGAGGGCAAAGCGCTGTCAACGCGTTATCGGCGACTTACTATCCCACGGATTTACGAGCCACGGGCATCGGCGCGGGACTGGGCGTGGGGCGCATCGGGGCGATAGTCGGCCCTGTGGTAGGCGGAGTCCTGATGGGTCTGCATTGGCCCTCGCAAAAGCTTTTCCTCGCCGCCGCGGCGCCCGCGCTGCTTTCGGCCAGCGTCATGATGGCGATGCACTGGGTGTTGAAGGCGCAAGTACAGCCCACGCGGAAGAGTACAGTTCCCGAGCCGGTTACTTAGTGGAGGCAAAGATTTTTCGGAGCCTTGTTCGCGTTGTATGTACACCGCGTTCGGGAAAAACACATCCTGTTCAACGACTAAAACCAGCATTTCATGCCGCCGGAGGAAATTCGATTTAGGCCGGTCTTAAAGAAGCGGCCAAGGAATTTCGTGCCCATCGCCTGCCGGGAACGAATGCGGCCCTCCTGGAGACCGCCATTCGCCGCCAGCTGCCGCGGAACGCGCGTCCAAGCAGCCATCCGAAGCATATCTACCAGCCAATTTCCGTATTTAGTCGATACCGGGGCCGATCCGGACTTGACCGGTGGCATCGAGGCGATCAAAGATGGGACTCGCCATGAAGGCCGCATCGTCAGTGGCGCGGCGATCCTTAAAAATGGAGCGTCAAATTCCCTGATCGTGGCGCACGAGAATGTGCTAAGCAAGTTGAGTTCTCCCATGGGCGCGACGCGCCTTCCGTCGCATGGTTTGGTTCCGCAGGTCCGGCGTGATCGGCACCGGGCACTTGTTCTGGGCCGCCTTCTATCCGGTCATCGATCTTGAAAACCACGGCAGTCTGAACGGCTTCATGGCGGCGCTCAATCATATTCTCTATATCGCAATTGCGGGCTTCGCGGAGGAGAGGGGAACCCACCTGGTCCCCAACGAAGGACGCATCTGCCACGAGGCCGACATCGTCGATTATCGGGACGCCCGCTCACCGCGGCGCACGATCTTGTGATAGTATCCCCCACGGCAAGCCCACTCGAATCTCCACAGATTCCAAGGAGGAAATTATCGTGATGTTCCGGTTCCGTTTCTTAGTCTTGACGATTTTCGCGAGTCTTTCGCCGCTTCTGGCTGCATCTGCCGGCAAGCAGGATTCAGCCAACGACTGGCCTACGTTCAATCACGACTTAGCGGGAACCAGATTCTCCTCTCTCGCGCAGATCGACACCAAAAACGTAGATAAAATGACCCTCGCCTGGTCCTATCGTGCTGCCGATATCGGCGGCCACGCTCCGCCGCAGGCTACGCCCTTAGTGATCCGGGGCGCGATGTACCTGCCTACCGGCAACGGCGTGGTTGCTCTCGAACCGGAGACCGGGAAAACCGTCTGGACTTATCTTCTGCCGGCCGGGCTCACTGCCAACTATCGCGGCGTCGCATTCTGGCCGGGAGATCGCGAGAACCCGCCGCGCATTCTTTTCACCGCGGCCCCGGGCGAATTCTCGCAGGGTCCGCAGAGCGTCGCCAAGTTCCGGACGCTGATTGCGCTAAACGCAAAGACCGGTAAGCTGGATCCCGGCTTCGGGAAAGAGGGGATGCTGGCGCTGGATGTAGCCTATGCCGGAGTGCCCACCGTCTTCAGGAATCTGGTGATGTTGGGCGCGTATGGCCAGGAGCACGATCCCCTCGGCATTTCCGGCGACACGCGCGCCTTCGATGCCCGGACCGGCGCGAAATTGTGGGTCTTCCACTCCGTACCGCACCCGGGGGAACTCGGCAACGACACCTGGGCGGGTGACAGTTGGAAGGACCGCTCGGGAACGAACGTCTGGGGGTTTCAGATGACCATGGACGAAGCGCGCGGGATTCTCTACATGCCGTTTGGAGCGCCGTCCTCCACCTACTACGGCGGCGATCGCCATGGCGCCAATTTGTTTGGCAACGCGCTGGTCGCGATCGATGCCCAGACCGGCAAGTATAAGTGGCACTTTCAGACCATCCATCACGACATTTGGGATTACGATCTCCCTCCCGCGCCGAGTTTAGTCGATATCGTCAAAGACGGGCAAAGAATTCCAGCCCTGGCGCAGGCGGGAAAAACCGGGCTGATGTTCATCCTGGATCGGGTCACGGGAAAACCTGTGTTCGGGGTAGAAGAGCGTCCGGCGCCCAAATCGGAAGTGCCGGAAGAAGAGACGTGGCCGACGCAACCCTTCCCTGTGAAGCCGCCACCTTTGGCTCGAATGAGCTATCGGACGGGGGATATCGTCTCGGCCGAAGACACCACGCCCGATCACGCGCAAGCTTGCCGCGAACTTGTGGAGCGGAGTGGCGGGTTGCTCAATTTGGGGCCATTCACGCCTTGGACGTATCGCCCGGAAGGAGCGCCTCCACACAGTACAATCTCCTTTCCGGGCATAACGGGCGGCTCCAACTGGGGCGGTACCGCGGCAGATCCGCGAACCGGATTCGTTTATGCGTTCACGCAGGATTTGGGCAACCTTGGTTGGATAGAGAAGTTCCCGGCCGAAGGCCATCGCGTCAAATACGCGAACGAGTTGAACCACCTCCAATACGATACGGTGGGCGAATCCGGCGAAGCGGGATCGCCGCGGCGGTTTGAAGCGGCAGTGAAGTTCGCGGATGGGAAAACTGTCACCTGGCCCTGCCAAAAACCACCCTGGGGACGGCTGAGCGCCGTGAACGCGAACACCGGAGAGATCGCGTGGCAGGTCACCGTCGGCGTCACCGATGAGCTGCCGGAGGGGAAACGTAGTACGGGCCGAACCGGGAACGCGGGTCCCATGGTCACGGGCGGCGGCCTGGTATTCCTGGGCGCCACCAACGATGGACGCTTTCGCGCCTTCGATGCCAAGACCGGAAAACAACTGTGGGAAACTCGATTCGAGTACACTGCCAGCGCGATCCCCATTACCTATCGAGGCAAGAACGGTAAGCAGTACGTAGCGATCATGGCTGCGGGTCAAAAACTGCCGAATGCAGTGGACGGGCATCAGGCTTTGATGGTCTTCGCGCTACCCTGAGGCCGTGGATGGGGCAGTGAGCGCCGCGCTGTTCGCTCAGCGGGCCGAGATCGCAATGCGTCGCACCGCGCTTGAAAGAAAGCGACCATCGACATCCCTTCCTTCTCACCGATGCAAAGAAAAACGGTGAAGACGCCAGTAATTTGGGGTTGACGTTTGGAAGTGCCGCCCATGGGCCTTTGCTCAGATCGCAACTCCACAGTCGCGGATCGAGCTGTCTTTACTCCATGGCGTCGTGAGCTCGTGACACCGGCTTGACCGGAGCATTGGCGGTGAAGGGCTGCCGCGATGACTTTCAATCAAAATCTGCTCATGGAGGCCGTCAAAATCATTCTGGGGGGTGAGGGGCGGGCTTGAAGCTGTTGTTTGTGAGCTAACTAATGATTTTATGGAGCTGGCGGAGGGGCTCGAACCTCAAGTCCAATCCGCGATCATGCCAAGTTTGTCGCTTCCCACCGCACTCGAATGGCTCGAACCCCCGACCCTCTGATTACAAAATTCCAGGGGGCCCACCGCTTCCGAATGGTCGTGCGCCAGGCGTCTTGCCTGCGGCCGCAATAAGGTTGGGGAAGGTCATTGCGACTCGCCTGTTGCCTTGTCGGGGAACAGAAAGGTGGTTCTCGCAAGGTCGGAAGAGAGCGTTTCGCCGCGGTAGTATTTCTTCAGGACGTTATCTTTCCAGTTCAGCAGGTCTTCGTTACTGGCCGCAAAGTCGGTCCAGGTCTGCTGAGATCCTGTCCGGGCGAGCCGCTCGCGAATCAAAAAGAGGAAAGCCCAGGTGATGGTTTCGTGGTAGAGCTTGGGCTTGCCGTTCGCTGTGGCGAATCTGAGCAGCGAAGCGGAAAAGCGCTCGAGAGCTTCCAGCGCCGGGTACCGGCACAAATACAGGAAGCCCATTCGCACATGGTCGGCATGGTGGAAAGACCCATTGTCAAGAGTGCCATTCTCGAAACTCGCGATGAACTCTTCATCGGTCATGCGGCGCCTCTCACTGCCTCTTTCTTTCGGCTGGTCATGCAAACGATCACGGCCATGCCGTAGACAACAAGGTACCCGACGTCATACTGGCCGAGAAGAAAGTGAATGGCCACAGCGATTGCAAAGATAAAAAGCAGCGCGTAGCCGCCGACCACAATTGCGGCGGGCGCCAGAAACAAGAGCGCCGCAATTACTTCGCTTCCGCCGAGCGCTGGAGGTATCCATTGCGGAAGACCGGTCTCGGCGAATTCGTGAGCGGCGGCGGGCGAAATCGCAAAGTGAGCGGACTCCAACAAAACTACCAGGGCCAGCACCCAGCGCAAGCCCGGAATAGCTATCTTCTTGAGTACGGCGTTCATTTCGGTGTCTTCTCCTTCTTCTGGGGAACACGCGCAAAACGGAGTGCGGCGCGGGCCGGTTCCTGACATCCTTGGAGGTGCGCACCGCACCCTTTGCGCTGCTGAGAGACGGCCTTCTGAGAGTCGGCCTCGATGAGGCGATGGCTTGAGCTGGAATCAAGATCGAGACCATAGAAGGTTTTCAATTCCGTGATGCGGCGCAGGCCGTCCCGATCGAATGGCCACTTTCCATCGAAATCATGAAGAACGATGCCTTCCAGGAGGCCGCCGAGCGTCAAATCGCGGTAGTCGGTAAAGGCCTTCAGGAGTTTCAAGATCCGCTTTTCCATGCGGACGCCCGTTTGCACGCGTTCGACAATGCGCTTCTTATCCGCTACCATGTTATCAATGTACCATATTACTATGGTACCAAGTAAAGACACACCATGCCGGGCCCCGCGGCTATTCCTAGCCCTAGCAGGCTGTTGTCAAAAAACCCGAAAAGACCCCTTGCTTACGCGCGCGGCTCAGTAGATTGCGCGCGTTACAAAGTCGACACAGCCTGTTATTGCCCGGCGAGTAGTGTTCAATAGAGGGTGATGGACGATCTCACAATTACAGCTGAGTTATGGGAGTACATGCGGCGCGTCACCCTCCGCGAGCCGGCGCTGCTGCGGCGTCTCCGGGAGGAGACCGCGTCGTACCCGAATTCCAATTTTCAGATTTCGGCCGAGCAGGGACAATTCATGGCCCTGCTCATGCACCTGATCGGCGCGCGGCGAACGATTGAAATCGGCGTTTACACCGGCTACAGCGCGCTGTCCGTTGCGCTGGCGCTCCCCGCCGATGGCCGGATCATTGCATGCGACATCAATGCGGAATGGACCTCAGTTGGGCGACGCTACTGGCGCGAAGCGGGCGTAGAGCAGAAGATCGACCTCCGTTTGGGACCAGCGCTTGCCACCCTGGATCAACTGATCGCCGGCGGTCTGGGAAACCAGTTCGATTTCGTGTTCATCGATGCCGATAAGACCAACTATGCCAATTACTATGAGCGGGCGCTGGCGCTGTTGCGGCCGGGCGGATTGATCGGCGTCGATAACGTACTCTGGTATGGACGGGTAATCGATTCGTCATTCGACGATCCGGATACGCGAGCCATTCGCGCGTTCAATGAACAGATCGCCAACGACGATCGAGTATGGTTGAGCATGCTGCCGGTGCGGGACGGCCTGACGCTCGCCTGCAAGAAATAAGGCGTTCCGCTGGCCCGGCTCTGCCACGCTCCGGCCAAAATAGTGATAGTCTTTTCATGGGATTTATCTGAACTCGAGCGGAGTCGAAATGGTTCAGTAGCCTGAACAGGAACGGAGGAAGGCTTGGTCCTTCTGCTCTTTGGACCGCCGGGCAGCGGCAAAGGAACGCAGTCAGGAAGAATCTCAAACTGGTTGGGCATTCCGGCCATCTCGACCGGCGATATGCTGCGAGAGGAAATCAAGGCCGGTACGGCGCTGGGGAACGCCGCGAAGTCCATAATGGCCAGTGGGGGATTGGTGGGTGACGACCTCGTCAACCGAATGCTAGCTCAACGTGTATCTTCACCCGATAGCGCGCATGGCTTTCTGTTAGACGGCTATCCGCGTACGGTGGAGCAAGCCGAGTATCTGGATCGCTTGCTCGGGCAACACCGTTTCCAAACGCCGATCGTGCTGCATCTGGACGTTCCGATGGACGCGCTGGTTGGGCGGTTGACTTCGCGCCGGCAGTGCCCGCAGTGCAAGCGGATTTATAACCTGCTGCAGTTGCCGCCGCGCGTGGCCGGAATCTGCGACGACGACGGCACGCCGTTGATCACTCGCAAGGACGACAGCAAGGAAGTGGTTACCGAGCGCATTCGCACCTATGACGAAGTGACGCGGCCGGTTCTGGCTTACTATCAAGATCGCAAGTATCATCAGATCCGGGGGGACCGGTCGCCCGAGTATATTTTCGAAACGATCACGAGCATTCTGGAACCGATGGTTTCTAAGAACGGGGCGAATTGCCGCGCGAACGGCAAGGGGGGTGGTTAAACCGTTCGCTGCGCGCTCGCGGGTTGGGGTTTGGCTCGCATTCGCTCGCGGGGTTGGCCTTGTAGTTTGGTAACGTACCCGAGTCTTTCCGGATTGGCAGTACTTTGGCGCGGCACCGCCCCGTTTGCCGCTGAGGGCTGGTCAAAGTTAAATCGTTCGCTGCGCTCGCGGGGTTGGGGCTTTTCGGTTGCCCAGATCTAATGCGCTTCGGCTGGAGAGGAATCTTCGGGAATCGGCACCACCTTCGCGTGCCGCCACAAGCGCTCGAGTTCATAGAAGGTGCGCGATTTTGGCGAGAAGACGTGAATCAAGTAATCGCCATAATCGGCCAGGATCCATTCGGCGTTGGCGAAGCCTTCCACGCTGACGGGATATTCGCCGCGTCTTTCAAGCTGCTCGCCGATCTCTTCCACGATGGCTTGGATTTGCTTTGGATTGCTTCCGCTGCAGATGACGAAAAAATCGGCGAAGGTGGTGACTTCGCGCAGATCCAAAACGCGAATGTCTAAGGCTTTCTTGGATTCGGCGGCTCGAACGGCGGTGAGCCACGCGGGGGTGGTGAGCGGCGGTGCAGCCGGGTGCGCGGCCGTGTTGTGTTGCTGTCGGATAGCTAAGGGTTGCTCCTACCCGTATGGTACACTGAAAATTCCAATGCGACAATTGCTCGCGCCCATATTGTCCTTGGGAGCGTTGATTCTCCTGGCGGCAGCGCCAGTACAACCGGCGGAAACTCCAGTGGATAAGGGGATCGCCTTAGCTCAACAGGAACTTTCCCGCGTAGTGGATCTGGTGGCTGCGGGAGCCCTGCCGCGGGTCCGCATCCAACAGGCCGAAGCGAACCTGGAAGACGCGAAAGACGAAGTGATCCTGGCGCACGATCTGTATGGCGACCTTCCCGAAAATGGGGCCGGCGAACTTGCCTCGGCGGAAATGATCGCGGCGGCCGAACGCCGACTGAAACGCCAGCAGGCGCGGCTGGATGAAGCGCGAAAAATGGTGGATGCGGGCATAGCGGCGAGATCCTACCTGGCGCCGTATGAAGCCGAATTGAGCGCCCGCCAGACCAGCCTGGATCTGGCTCAACTGCGCGCCCACTTGATGGCGGACCGCGCAGCCATGCATCTGGATCAGCCGCCAGCCGCGCCCGCGATGGAATCGGCGCCTCCGGACGGCTCCGAGTTGTTCTTCCAGGGCATGGAGCACTATGAAGGCGACGGTGCGTTCCATGAATCGCAAGACCTGCCGCCGCTGGAATTTGCCTACTCCAGCAAATTCGATCGTCCGCTTCCTATCAGCGCGGAAGGGGAGACCGAGGTACATCGCGCGCTGGGGTTCGATCATCGCGGGCGGGTGGACGTCGCGGTTGTTCCCGGCGCGCCGGAGGGCGTCTGGTTGCGGCAGTATCTGCAATTGCGCAAGATCCCCTACTATGCGTTTTCGCGCGCCATTCCCGGCAAGGCCACCGCGGCCCACATCCACATTGGTCCGGGAAGCACGCGGCTGAGTGGTTCGACTGCGAATCGGTTGAGCAAGCGTCTGGGCACTCGCACGCGTAGCGCCGACTAGCGAATGGCTCTGGTCCCGCGTGTTTTCCTTACAGCCGAACAGATCCAAAATCGCGTGCGCGAGATGGGCCAGCAGATCAGCGCCGACTATCCCGCAGGTCCGCTGTATCTGATCTCGGTACTAAAAGGCGCGTTCATCTTCATGGCGGACTTGTCGCGTCACATCAAGACGCCGGCGCGCATCGAGTTCATGGGGATTTCGAGCTACGGACGCGGCAAAACGTCGTCGGGTGAGGTGAAGGTGACCAAGGACCTGGACGTTTCCATCGAAGGGCATCACGTGCTGATCGTGGAGGACATCGTCGATAGCGGCGTGACGCTGACGTATCTGATGAATGTACTGGAGCAGCGGCGTCCCAAGTCGCTCGCCATCGCGACGTTGTTGGACAAGCCCGAGAAGCGCCTGCGTCCCGTGCGGGTGGCCTATGTTGGCTTTCAAATCCCCGACGAATTCGTGGTTGGTTACGGGCTGGACTTCGCGGAGGACTATCGGAACTTGGGCGACATCTGCGTCCTCACCGAGGACGCAGATGCCGCCGGGGTTGGGGATTAGGGGTTGGGGGGCAGGCACGGGTGAGAAAAGGTTGGGCTTTCTAGCACTATGGTGTGCATGGTCAAGAGCTTTCGGGATTTGGATGTATGGCACCTGAGCGTGGAGTTGGCGGAGACCGTTTACCGGATCACAGCACGATTTCCCAAGGCTGAACTCTTCGCCCTCAGTTCCCAGATGAGACGCGCGGCGGTTTCAATCCCATCGAATATTGCGGAGGGCCGGGCCCGTGACTCCACCCGCGAATTCCTGCATTTTCTTGCGATCTCTCGCGGGTCTTTGGCGGAATTGGAAACGCAACTCGAACTCGCGATTCGGCTCGACTATACCGATTCGGAATTACACGCTGCCAGAACACAGAGCGAAGTGCTGGGGAAAAAACTGAATCGGCTTCACTCGTCAATTCGTTCCAAGCTGCCAACGACAAAACCTAGCCCCCAATCCCCAGCCCCCAACCCCTAGACCTTGGGCGGCAAATCGCGCGCTTCGCAGGCCGACGCGAATCCGTTCGCCTTGTGGCTGCCATCGCAAAACGGCTTGTTCGCGGAGTGGCCGCAACGGCACAGGGAGATGATGCTGCGGCCGCCGAGGCCGAATTCCTTGCCTGCGGGGTCATGAATGCTGAAGTCGCCTTCGATGCGAATCGCTCCGTTGTTGTTGACTGTGATTTTCGTCGCTGCCATGCATTGCGATGGTAGCAGATTGCCTCGTATCGACTCCTGTCGGTTGCTAGAATCCAGAAAGCACGATCCGATCTGTCTGGCGCGGCCGATCTTCCGCCAGGCGGGTTCGGCTGCGACCGAATTTCAGGCCCCGGGGGGAATGGCCGGGACCGATCCGTTGACAACCGTGCAGCGCAGAGGCTCATTCGTAAGGTATTTCTACCTCGGTATAGCTGCCCGGCGTGGCTCCGTCCACGGCCGCGGCGATCTCGGCCGGCGCCCGGCGTACGTGTCCCCAGCGTCCTATGGTTAAAACCACGAGGGCATTGCGCGGCCCGCAAGGTTCTGCTGATGCCCCGATGCTCTTATCCGACGTCACCAGAACTTCGAAACCGGCTTTCTCTGCTAAGGTGAGCAAGTCGCCATTCCTCAAGGTCGCCCAGCCACGCTCCCGCGCTTCGGTGACAGTGTGGCCGGTGAGCGCGCGGGTAACGCCGCGTGGGACGTTATTGTCGAGCAGTATCAGCACAGCCTAGCTAGGAGCTGGGCGCTACATCGACGCTGTGAGCGGCGAACTCGAGCACGGCCTTTATCTTTTCGCGCGAAACAGGGTACTGTTCGATGATTTCGTCGATGGTCATACCGTCTTCGAGGTTCTCGAAGATGAGCTTAACGGGCGTCCGCGAGTTTCGGAAGGTCCAAGCACCGCTTACCTTGCCGGGGATGCTTTCCACGGCGGGGCATTGAGACCAATCGAGATTTGCCATGTTCCAGCGCTCCTTTCATTTCATCGTAGCCTTTTGAACGCAATCAGGTAAGCTGCTCCAGGCTGATAGAATCCAGAATGCATGATCCAATTTGTCGTGGAGACGGACCGCGCCCTTTTTGAAGACACCATGAAGTTCGCGCAGCATCAGGTGCGCAAGCTGGTTGAGACTCATCCCGATTTCTATCCGATGTACACCGCGGATGGCAAATGGAAGCACGAAGGCCAGGTATGGACGAACTGGTGCGACGGATTCCTGCCCGGCATGATGTGGATCTTTCACAGGTGGAACCTCGCATCCGGCGCCGCCGGGGCCTCTGGAACAAGCGACAGATTCTGGCTGGAGCAGGCTGTTCGCTACACCACGCCGCTGGCGCCGCGCCAGCATGACCGCGACGTTCACGATCTGGGTTTCATCTTCATGTCCACCTATTACCGGTGGTACCGGCTCACGCAAGATCCCAAGCTGAAAGAGGCGCTCATTCAGGCCGGGAAAACCGAGTCCTTGCGCTTCAAGGAGAACGGCCAATACCTGCGCTCGTTTGTCGGCGAGAATTCGCTGTTCATTGACATCATGATGAACGTGGGGGTCATTTTTTACGCGGCGCGGGAGACAGGCGATCGAAAGTTGCGCGATATCGCGCTGCGCCACAGCCTGACGACGCGCCGCAATTTGGTTCGCGGCGACGGGTCCACCGCGCAAGAGGGGATTTTCGACGTGCAGACCGGCGAGTTTTTGCGGCAGAGCACGCAACAAGGCTACCGGAGCGATTCGTGCTGGTCGCGCGGCCTGGGCTGGGCGTTGTACGGTTTCAGCCTTTCGTACGAATACAGCCGCGATCCGAGGTTTCTGGAGACGGCCGAATCCTGCGCCGATTACTACATCACGCATTCGAACAGCGATGGCGTTCCACCGTGGGATTTTAATGCGCCGCCTGAATCGCGGCGTTTGCTCGACACCTCCGCCGCGGCCATCGCCGCTTCCGGCCTGTTGCGCCTTTGCCGCCTGCTCCAGGATCCGGTGAAGGGGCATCATTATTGGTCGCTCGCGATTCGCATCCTGCGCTCGCTGTGCGAGCATCACGTGGCAAAGAAAGACAAGAAATGGGAAGGTATTCTCAAGGGCGGCGTGTACCATCTGCCGAAGGAATTGGGCGTGGACGAATCGGCCATCTGGGGCGAGTATTTTTTTGTAGAGGCGCTGGAACAGGCTTTGCAGCAATTGAGCTAGGGACAATACTGTTCACTTTGTGCGACGCCGGTACACGCGACTTTTAGTCGCGTCTCCTCCATGCCGAACGTGAACGCGGCTTAAGCCGCGCGTACCTTTGGCACGACCATACTAATTGAACAGTATTGGAGCTAGGGACAACCAGCGTTGTAGAAGATCACGGCAATGGTGTCGTTCCGGCCGGACTGAGACTGAGAAATGGTGACGTGTTCGTATTCAGTGGCTGAGACTCCGGAGAACGCGCCCGTGGACATCATACACCGATTCAATTCTTTGCCGCGCATGGAAGCAGGCACTAAATCCGCCAGAAAATCCTGCATTTGCTGCCGCGGGTTGAAAGGGCCCGACGCACCGGGCGGCGGTGGCGGGTCGGCGGGAACCTGTAGTTTGCAGACCTGGTTTCCCGCGCCATAATCGACGGTCAAGTCGAATCCTTGAGGCATATGGAATGTTTCTCGATTGAGCGGTGAGCCGAACTTTACGCGCAGCGCGGCGGAGTCGAGCTGAGCCAGCGCCGGCAGCGCCAACAGCAAACATCCAAGGGCTAATCGCATGCCTCATGGTACCTCCGCGAAAACGCTCTATGGAGCGGCTGCGACCCTGCCGATAAATAAGCAGAATGCAGGTTCAACCACTCGTCAATTACTACGATCTGCTGCAGATCAATCCGCGCGCGGAGGTCGAAACCATAGAGCGCGTGTACCGCATGATGGCGGCCCGGTATCATCCCGATAACTTGCAAACTGGCGATGCGGAACGGTTCCGGGTGCTCAACGAGGGATACCAGATGTTGCGAGATCCGGGGAAGCGGAAAGAGTACGACCGGCAATTCGAAGTGAATCCGGCCGGACCGCTGCCGATCTTTCTGGGTAAAGAGTTCACCGATGGAATCGACGCCGAGGCCAAGATCCGCATCGGTGTCCTGTGTTTGCTCTACAGCAAGCGGCGCGCCAATCCGGATTACGCCGCGCTCTCGCTTCTGGACATGGAGAACATCATGGCCTTCCCGCGCGAGCGACTTTTGTTTGCGCTATGGTATCTGCGAGCGAAGCACTACGTCCTGCAGGACGATCGCAGCAGCTTCATCATCGCTGCGGAAGGCGTGGATTTCCTGGAGAGCCAACTGCCTACCAACCAGATTCTCTACAAGATATTTCGCGATACCGAAGCGGGCGTGATGGTCTATCCGAAAGCGCTCACTTCGAAGACGTCGTAGCCGTGCTATCGTCTCGGTTGTGAGGAAGTTCGCCGCGGTGATGCTGGCGGTGGCGCTGCTACTCTCGCATCCCAACGTTAGCATCGATGCGATCACGGTGGTAAACGGATTGGCGGATGTGGATGCGGGCGCGCGCAACATGGGACGGTTGCTCGGTCTGGCCGGCCGCAAGAATGTCCCCCTGTTCGCGGGGCGGAGTACGCCGTTGCGCGGGGCTGCCGAGTTCCCAGGCGAATGCCGCAAGATTTCCGACGATCTGATACAGATTCTCGCGCTGGGACCGCTCACCAATATCGCCGAGGCTCTCGAACGCGATCATTCGATTGCCGGCAACATCGATTCGATTGCCCGCAACAGCGGCGAGATCGTCAGCATGGGTGGAGCGGCGCGAGTGCCCGGCAATTTGCAGGACGGCGGCGCGTTCAATATCGATAACCGCGGCGCAGAATGGAACATATTCATCGATCCGCCGGTTCATCGATCCGACGGCGGCCCGCATCGTATTTCGATCGGGCGTGTCGTGGCCGGAGTGCTGAAAGCGGATCGGGAGATTTTGCAGCCGGGCATGGTGAAAATGGCGGCTATGCACATCGAAATCGGGCAAGACGCGACGGAGGCGGGACGAACGAAGGAGGCGGCGGGTAAGCCGAATGCAAATGTGGGTGTCGACGCCGATGCCGCGGCGTTTCGCGCGCTGTTTCTCGAATCGTTCGCCAGATGAGCCCGCAAGCCAGTACCCTGCTTCGCCAGCTCGGGATTGGCAGCGCGACGGCGCTGGTGATCTCGAACATGATCGGCACCGGCATCCTGACCACTTCCGGTTTTCTGGCCGGACAATTGGGTTCGGCGCGTTTGGTTTTGTCGATCTGGGGTGTTGGCGCGGTGTGCGCGCTGGCCGGCGCCTTCTGCTATTCGGAATTGGGGGTCAACTTCCCCAGTTCCGGCGGCGAGTACGTGTATCTCACGGAAGCCTTCGGACCTACCTGGGGCTTCATGACCGGTTGGATTTCGTTTTTTGCGGGATTCTCCGCGCCAATTGCCGCCGCGGCGCTGGCATTTTCCGATTACCTCGGACATTTTTTCGCCGGTTTGCGGTTGGATAGCGCCCGGCACGTCGTCGGATCGGGCTCCTGGGAACTGAGGCTGGGCGCCGCGCAGATTCTGGCCAGCGCGATCATCGCGCTATTCAGCATGCTCAATTGCCTTGGAATTCGCCGCACGGCGCGCGTTCAAAATGTGCTCACCTCATTGAAGATTCTGATTATTCTGACTTTCCTAATCGCGGGATTCGCTTTCGGGCGGGGAAGCTGGGAGAATTTCACGCACCCGGCGGTGCGCACGTCGATCACGCCCTTGTTCGGGCAATTTTTCGTCAGCCTGTTTTATATTTATGTGTCTTACAGCGGATGGAACGCCGCCACCTACGTCGCCGAGGAGTTGAAGCATCCGGCCCGCACTCTCCCGCTGTCGTTGGCTTATGGAACCGCTCTGGTTGCGGCGCTCTTCATCGGACTCAATGTGTTGTTCATTTATGCCGTACCGCTGGAATCGATGAAGGGCGTAGTGGCGGTGGGCGCGCTCGCGGCCCAGCACCTTTTTGGACCAGCGGTGGCCGGCATCTTCGCCGCCGCGATGGCGCTTTCGCTGCTGGCGACCGTGAATGCCGAAGTCACCATCGGTCCGCGCGTTTATTACGCCATGGCCAAGAACGGCGCATTTTTCAGCATGGCCGCGAAAGTGGACCCGCGCTGGCACACCCCCGTCATCGCGATCCTTTGCCAGGGTGTCTGCGCCATTCTCATGACTGTGAGCCCGTTTCTGAATCTGCTGCTTTACATCGGATTGCTGCTGAACTTTTTTGCCGTCCTCTCGGTGGGTGCGCTGTTCATTTTCCGCCGTCGGCCGGGCTGGCAGAAGCTGGGGGTGGTGAGTTTCGGGTATCCGCTATTGCCCGCGTTTTTCGTGGCCGTGGGCCTATGGATGACGATTTTGGGCGTGATGCTTCGCCCGGGAATTTCAGCTATCGCGATTCTCACCGTCGCGGCCGGAGCGGCGGTCTACCACTTCAGGCTCCGGAAGCTCAGGTAGCTAAACAGAACGTCATTCGTGTTTGCGGATAAAACAGCTTGCTCACGCGCGCGGCTCGGGTCAGCCCATTCAGCGGATGCGCAAATACTTACGACGATGTGTTCAATAAATCCCTACTCTTCCTTAATTAAGCAGCTCAAAAAGCTCGGTCACTTCGGCCCGAATGGCGGCTTTGAGGGTGGCCTCGCGATCGGGTGCCCATTCCGGCGAATGCGGCGCGGGACCGGGTATGCCGGTTTGCTGGATTTCCGCAAACTTCGCCGCGTTGACCGCGCCGATGTGCAGCAATGCGGATGGGACTTTGCCAGTGTTCCAGTATTCGGCAAAATCCTCGGACGTCATCTTCGGAGGCATTTCGACTACCGCCTGCTCGCCAAGGACCGCTTTGAGTGCTTTCGCCAGACGCGCGGTGAGCGCGGGATCGTTATAGACAACCGGATGGACAGCTTTCTCCTCGGGAATAATGACTTCAGGCTCACGAGGAGCACCCGCGGCGATCGCCTCACCCAGGGCGATTCGGCGGATTGCGGCCAGCGTCTTCCGCCGGACTTCCAGCGTGTAGGTCCGCACCGAAAGCTGCAGCCGCACTTCATCCGGAATGATATTTCCCTGCGTGCCGCCATGAATGGATCCTACGGTTATCACTACCGGATCTACCGGATTGTTCTCGCGCGAGACGATGGTCTGCAACGCCAGCACGATACGCGACGCCAGGACAATCGGATCCACCGTGTTCATCGGCATGGCAGCGTGTCCGCCGCGTCCATGAACAACGATCGTGACGCCGTCCACCATAGCGCGGAAAGGCCCGGGATGGTACCCGATCATCCCCGCGGGCATCGTGTCGTCATCGTGCAAGGAGAGCGCGAAATCCGGGCGCGGGAAGCGGCTAAAAAGACCGTCTTTCAACATGGCGGAGGCGCCGCCGCCACCCTCTTCCGCGGGCTGGCCCACCAACACGAGAGTGCCGTGCCAGCGATCCTTGTGTTCGGCCATTAAGCGCGCCGTGCCCGCCCATGCGGACATATGGATATCATGACCGCAGGCGTGCATCACAGGAACCGACTGGCCGCTGGCATTTTTCGCGACCACCTTACTGGCAAACGGCAGACCGGTCTTCTCTGCGACGGGCAACGCGTCAAGTTCAGTCCGCAACATCACAGTGGGGCCAGGTCCGTTTTTCATCACTGCCACGATGCCGGTTTGCCCAATTCCAGTGGCGACTTCATAGCCGAGGGCCCTTACGCGCGCCGCTAGTTTAGCGGCGGTCTGTACCTCTTGAAACGCGAGCTCCGGGTGCTGGTGAAGGTCGATGTACAAAGCCTCGATATCGGGATAAATGGCATCGACGTCGGCTGAAGAGGGCGCCCAGGCGGTCTGACTTACTCCGCTTCCTACGAAGGCGAGCAGAGCGAAGAGTACGGCTGCAGCGTATCTCATGGCAACCCCATTATGCAAGGTTAGTGGTTCAGGCCGCTCGCCGCAACAAGCTCCTTCGAAGCGATTCCGCACGTTACAGAGCCGCGACCGTAGGGGAGCCGGTTTAGACACAGGCATTGCCGGGTGCTTAACCATTTTTGGGATTTCGCTGCTCCGAAACGGAATTCGCGCTAAGAAGCAGTGAAACATGTCGCGTACACACGAGTGTGCACGCTGCACGCAGGAGTGTTCCTATTGCGTTCCGCATAACAATGGTGATGAAAATGGGAGTAGATCAATGGCGGCAGTAGAGGTTGTCGCACGCACTGGATATGGCGAAGCCGCAGGAGTGTTTGATCTGGGACCGCGGGACGAAACGATGGATAGGGGTCCTGGCGATCGGCGCTGGGAGAACCTGTGAGGGTGACTGCAATCACGAGACCGGTCCTCTGCCGCACAACGATCGCCAGGAGACCAACATGGAACCAATATATCAACGCATAGCAGGGATCGACGTGCACAAGAAGATGCTGGCGGTGGTGATCCGCCGGTCGAGAGGCGAACAGGTCGAGTACCAGAAGCGGAAGTTCGGCTCGACGCGGGCCGAGATCCAACACTTGGAGGCCTGGCTGCAGAGTCAAGCAGTCCGGGAGGTGGTGATGGAATCCACCGCCCAGTATTGGCGGCCGGTGTGGTACGGGCTGGAGCCGCATTTCCAGCTGCACCTGACCCTTCCGCTCAAGACGCGAGCGCCGCGTGGGCGGAAATCGGACTTCCGGGACGCGCAGCGGCTGGCGGACCGGTGGAGTTCGGGAGATCTGGAAGACAGCTTCATTCCAGGCTCAGAGCAAAGGGCCTGGCGCTGGCTGAACCGGACGCGGGTGCAGTTGAGGAAGAAACTGGGCGTGATCCACAATCACGTGGAAGGACTGCTGGAACAAGGCGGAATCAAGCTGTCGGCGGTGGTGAGCGATTTGTTCGGCGTCAGCGGTTGGGCCATGCTCGAACATATTGCTCAGGCGTGACCGATGGGGAGGTGCTGGCGAGGGAAGCGCGGGATGTGCTGCGCAAAAAGGACGCCCAGTTGAAGGAGGCCTTGGTGGGGCGGTTGGAGCCGGTGTACAGACTCTTGCTGCGTCAGCATACGGACCAAGTGCGGCTGTTACGGCGGCAGATCGAAGAGATCAACCAGGCGCTGGCGGAGACGATGAAGGAACATCTCGCGGTGCTGCACCGGTTGAGCAAGATCCCCGGCGTGGATCTGTACGCGGCCCAGGAACTGCTGGCAGAGATCGGCCCGAAGGCGGCTGCGTTTGCCAGCGCCGAACAGTTCGCCTCCTGGGCAGGAGTCTGTCCCGGCAGTCAAGAATCGGCGGGGGTTAACTATAGCCATCGTTCGGCCAAGGGCAACCGCTACCTCAGGCGTTTGCTATGCCAGATTGCCTGGGCGGCAATTCACACCAAGGGCACCTTCTTCGCCAGTCTGTTTGCCCGCCTGAAGCCGCGAGTAGAAGGCAAAGGCGCCGCTTGGGCTGTGGCGCATCGCATCGCCAAGATCGTCTGGCTAGTTCTGCACCAAGAGGTGGAGTATCAAGAGAAGGGCTCGGCCCCACCCAACGAGCGTACTCTGGTCCGCAAGTTCAGACGCATGCTGAAGGAGTTCGGGCAGCTCGGGTTGGACGTCCGGGCCTTACTGGACCAACAACTTTCCAATCCCGCGTAGGAGTATTTTCGAGGGTGCGTGCGCCACGGGTTTGGCCAGTACAGCAATGGGTTGGGAGATAGTGGAAGAGGTCGGCGACAGATTGGCCCGCACGGTGAGAAGATATGGAGCCTGCACGCTGTTAGCTGCCGATGGTACAGGGCGTCGCCCATTGCCTGTTGCCGTTCACGCTAATCCCGCCGCAGCAGCACGAGAATAGTCCTACAATGCGTTCCAGCAGATTGCATCCTTTGCTCCTCCATACGACTTAGCGATTATACGCCGTGAGGACGTTTCGCGTGCCCGGTAGTGCTGCGAGCGAACAATTGCCGCTAAAGTCCCACTCTCGCTCGCCGATGCCTTATTAGAGGGGAGCGTTGAGATACGGGCAGCCAGAGGAGCGGGCCGGCGCGCGTGATGAAAAACTCGTTGCCAGCACTGGCGCAAAATATTGGGGACGCCGTGGAGAGTCCAGAGGCCTTAATTAAGGAAGAAGAAGACGTCCGGCAGACGAAACTGGCGCGCCTGGAGTCCCTGGTCGCCGCCAGCCCTATCGCCATGTTCACCTGCCGGGCTGGGGGCGACTTTGCCGCTACCTTCGTGACGGAGGGAGTCCGCGCACTATGGGGGTATGAGCCAGAGGACTTCGTGAGTCAACCCGCATTTTGGCCTGAGCGCATTCATCCCGAGGACGTCGCCGGGGCTTATGACCATCTCAATCAAGTGCTGCGGCGCGGTACGCAGCGCTACGATTGCCGCTTCCGCGCCAAAAACGGGGATTACCGTTGGAGCCATCATGAACTTCGGCTGGTGAGGGACGGGGCCGGGAATCCGCTGGAAATCGCAGGGTACAGCTTCGATATCACCGAGCAGAAGCTGGCCGAAGCGGCGCTGCGGGAAAGCGAAGCGCGGCAGAAAGCGATCTTCAACGCCACCACCGATCTGCAGGTGCTGTTTCGCGCCGGGCTCGGCGACACGTTCGTCATTGAGGCTATGAATCGAGCCATGACCGAAAACCTTCGGTCTCACACAGATCGAAATGCGGCGGATTTCATCGGCCGGGAATGCGGCGATCTAATGCGCTTGTCGGGACTTTCCAAGGAAGAAGCCGAGGGCCGCCGCGCGCTCTGCCGCCAGGCGCGCGATGAACGCCGGCTGGTTCGCTACGTCAGCCCGTCCGCCGGCCCGCGGGACGCGCTTGAGGTCTCGATCTACCCGGTGCTGGACGAACAGGCCAACTGCACCCATCTTCTGGTAAATGGGCACCACATTGCCGAGCGAATCAAGGCCGAGGCAGGGCGGCGGGAGAGCGAGGAACGCCGCGTCCTGGTGACGGAGGCCATTCAGGAAGGTATATCCGATTGGAACCTGGTAACGGGGTCTTACTATCTGTCGCCACGCTACAAGGAGATTCTAGGCTTTCGGGATGACGAACTGCCCAGCCATCCCGATTCATTCTTCGGGCGTGTTCATCCCGATCAACGCGCGTGGCTTCAGGAGAGGGTGGAACGCTATGGAGGCGACCCGGCCAGGGAGAGATTTGAAGATGAACTGAGGCTGCGGCACAAGGACGGCACGTATCGCTACGTGGTATGGCGCGGCCGGATCGTCCGCGACGATCGGGGAAAGCCCATTCGCGTGGTGGCCGCGATCGGCGACGTAACGGATCGCTTGGAGTCCGCGGCCAAGCTGGCCGCCAGTGAAAAGCGGCTCCGCGACATTCTCGACTCCCTCTTCGGATTCGTTGGCCTCTTCAGCCTGGATGGCAGGCTGCTCGACTGCAACCGCTCCACCTTGGCGGAAGCCCGGTATCAGCCGGAGAAGTTAATCGGCCAGTTGTATTGGGAAATGCCGGAATGGAGCAGCCCGCAGGACCGGGCGAAGGTCCGCGAGACGATGCTGCGCGCGGCGCAGGGTGAATTGGTGCGTTTGGAAGCCGCCCTGGAGCACGGCGGACATCGGATGATTATCGATATTACGATGGGACCGCTGCGCGACCAACAGGGGGCGGTTTGCAACGTCATCCTGCATTCCATGGACATCACTGCCCAGAAGAAGTTTGAAGCGGAATTGATTCACGCCAAGGAAGCGGCCGAATCCGCCAGCCGCGCCAAAAGTGATTTTTTGGCTAACGTGAGCCACGAGGTTCGTACTCCGATGAACGGCGTTATCGGGCTGACCGAACTTTTGCTCGGTACCACGCTGGATGCCAAGCAGCGTGAGTATCTGACGCTGGTTCAGAGATCCGCGGAAGCGCTTCTCACCATCATCAACGACATCCTGGACGTCTCGAAGATCGAAGCTGGCAAACTGCTCCTGGACATACAGGAGTTCGATTTGCGAGAAGTCGTTTTCGAGACGGCGGAGGGCCTGAAGGCGCCCGCGAGCGCCAAAGGGTTGAGTTTGTCTTGCAATGTTGAGCCGGATGTGCCTGCGCGAGTACGCGGCGACGCCGGACGGCTGCGGCAGATTCTGATCAATCTCATCGGGAATGCGATCAAGTTCACCGAGCGGGGTGGAGTTGCCCTTACGCTCAAGGCCGCCCCCGATAGCGCAAATTTTCCGCACTTTTCGGTGCGCGACACCGGTATCGGCATCCCCGCCCTAAAGCAGGCCGTGATTTTCGAAGCATTTACTCAAGCGGACGGCTCTTCCACCCGGAAATTTGGCGGCACCGGCCTCGGTTTGACCATCGCCAGCCACTTGGTCCACATGATGGACGGGCGGATTTGGGTGGAGAGCCAAGCGGGTAAAGGCAGCACGTTCAACTTTACCGCTCGCCTGGAGCCGGCTGCGGCCGGCGCGGGGGATACGATTGGGCCTGCCGGACTGTAAGCCGGTTTCTGTACCCCGAAAGGCGGCAGTCATTCCTCTGGGCCCGGCATTGCTGCCAGGCTCTAGCAACCTACCCGGAAGTCGAACGGAGCGGGCCGCTCCTCCTCCCCTATTTGGTCTTGCTCCGCATGGGGTTTGCCCTGCCAGACAGATCGCTCCATCCGCGGTGCGCTCTTACCGCACCTTTTCACCCTTACCGAATTTCGGGCTTGCACCCGGCATCCGGCGGTATATTTTCTGTGGCACTTTCCGTGAAATCCGCTTTGAGCGAACCCCCCCGGCCGTTAGCCGGCATGCTGCCCTTTGGAGACCGGACTTTCCTCCCGCCAACCGGTAAACCAGCTCGCGAGCGACCACCCGTACGACAGGCCCGAGTTCATTCTCGCAGAATGCCGCGGTGCTTCGCTTGAAACGGCGGCGTGATACGGCCACGTGGACGGACCACGCTGCACAACCGCGCCCACTCAAATGGGAAATCAGGATGAAGCCGCATAGCGTGTTGCGGCGGACCTGTTCATCCACCAGAGCAGCCCGAAGTTTATTGCAGCAAAGGCCATAGGCCTGTATGCCCTGCCGGGGGGCGTTGAGGCGGTAACCCCACGAATCCGTCGAACAACTGCACCAGGGCCATCGCTACGGCAAGCGCGACCACAGCAGCGCGCGAACGCAACGCCATCGCGTAGCTTTGTCGCCAATGGCAGCGCGAAACTACGCGAGGCCGCGTACAGTGCATATTCATGTCCTCCCGCCATTCGGAGTGACAGCAGCGAAAAACCCGCACTCACGACCGCGCTGAAAAGCGTGAATCCCGCACAGGTCCAATATGCTCGCCCCCGACCATTGACCAATCCCATTTGCCCGAGCCTAACGCCGTCTCACACACTGGATCAATCGGCGCACCCGCCGCGAAAGCACGCACGAGTGTAGCAAGAAGTGTCCAATTTGCAACGTTAAAATCCGCCTTCACTGCCGCTCCGGGTGCGTTTGCCCAAGCTCGCCCGGGCAGACGGTAGACTTCACCCGGAGATTGAATTCCGCAGCGGCAAGGCTCTGGTTCGCAGCATCTCCAGCCTCCCGCTGAAGCCCGGATAGGATTTCGATTCCTCCGACTCCGAATGAAGGTCTTCGATTCCCACCTCGCCAACGGAGCCTTTCCATCCCGATTGTGCTTCCCGTGCAAACTCCAAACATCCTTCTCCGCCCTTCACCACGAGCATGGTGTAAAATCTGGTTTGTATCGGAGGGTCCGAGCGAGCCCCTTCCGCCTCCCCCGGCAGCGCAATGAACTTGGACGGCATCCGCGTATTGCTGGTAGAGGATAACCCGGGAGACGTGCGCCTCTTTACGGAGTTGGTTCGCGACGCCGGCGCCGGCCAATGGAAGCTGGTGAGCGTGGACCGGCTATCCGCCGCGCTAGACCGGCTTCGCCGCGAGCCCTTCGATGTCATGTTGCTGGATCTGTCGCTCCCCGACACCGACGGCCTGGATACATTGATTCAAGCCCACTCGGAATCGCCCAAGATTCCGATCATAGTGCTCACCGGCCACGACGATGAAGCGCTGGCGGTGCGTGCCGTTCGCGCCGGCGCGCAAGACTATCTGGTGAAGGGCCGTGTGGACGGAGACCTTCTGGTCCGCTCCATACGATACGCCTCCGAGCGCAGCCGGACAGTGGAAGCGCTAGGGCGGCGCGAAGAGCATTATCGATCACTCATCGAAAATTCGATGGACTTGATCAGCATTCTGAACCTGGACGGCACTATCCGCTATGTCAGTCCGTCCCACGAGCGGATGCTAGGCTATCCTCTCGAGGAGTTGGTGGGCAGAAACGTTTTGTCGTTTATACACGCAGAGGACCAGTCCAGGATTCAAGCGGCCCTGGTGAACGGGAACAACGGCCGGCCGATCGAGTGCCGCATCCGTCACTCGGACGGATCCTGGCGCGTGCTGGAATCGTTTTCCCGCGACCTTTCGCACGTCGCCGGAGTCAATGGAATGGTGGTGAACGCGCGCGACATCACGGAGAGAAAGCGTCTGGAAGAACAACTCCATCATTCGCAGCGGCTGGAAGCGGTGGGCCGTCTGGCCGGCGGCGTGGCGCACGACTTCAACAATCTGCTGATGGTCATCACCGGCTATTCCCACATGCTGCTGGACGCCATGCATTCGAGCGACCCCGCGCGCCAGGATCTGGAGCAGGTGGTCAAGGCTTCCGAGCGCGCCACCGATCTTACACGCCAGTTGCTGGCCTTCAGCCGCCGCCAGGGCGTTCGCGCGTCGCTGGTGAACCTCAACGCGCTACTGCAGGAAATGGATCGCATGCTGCGCCGCGTGCTAGGCGAAGAGATCGAATTGATCGTCAGGCTCGCCGCTGAGCTGAAGACCGTGCGCGCCGATCCGGGCCAGATCGAACAGGTGATCCTCAACATGGTGGTGAACGCTCGCGACGCGATGCCTTCCGGCGGCCGTTTGCAGATCGAAACCAGCAACACCGGGCAGCCCAACCGGGGATCGGTGACCATCTCGATCAGCGATACCGGCATCGGTATGGACCCGCGGGTGCTCGCGCGCGTCTTCGAGCCTTTCTTCACTACCAAGGACCGCGGCACGGGGCTCGGCCTAGCCACCAGTTACGGAATCATTAAGGAAAATGGCGGCGACGTGCGCGTGGAGTCAACGCCGGACAAGGGAACGTCCTTCTATATCGAGTTGCCCGCCGCCGTGCCAACGCCCGAAGATCGGGAGCTGCGGGACGAAGGCGGGGCGCCACGCGGGACGGAAACCATTTTGCTGGTGGAAGACGAGGATCCCGTGAGGCGCGTGGTGGAGACCATGCTCAAGCGGCACGGCTATCAAGTGCTGGCCTCCGCTTCGTCCCAGGAAGCTCTCGCGGCCGCGGAACGGCATCGCGGCACGATTCATCTGCTGATCACCGACATGGTGATGCCGGGAATGAGCGGGCGCAAGATGGCTGAGTGTCTGTTGGCGGGGCGGCCGACCATGAAAGTGCTCTACGTCTCCGGCTATGGCCACGCCCAGGCGGAAGGTGATGCGCATTTTCTGCAGAAGCCCTTCTCCAGCGAAGAACTGGCCACTAAGATACGCGAAATGTTCCAGTGACTTTCGATCTGTTGGCGTGCCAATTTCACCTGGCGGCGCGGCGTGTCATTCAATTTCGGCCCGGGCTGGCGGGAAACGTTTTGCGGGGCGCACTGGGCTACGGCTTACGCGAGGTGGCCGGCGCAGATTATGCGAGAATCTTCGAGCCTGCCGCCGCGACGGCCGGACCAAGCGGTCTATCGGACTGGCCGAGGCCCTTCGTGATTCGGGCCGCGGCGCTCAGCGGACGCAGCGTGCAAGTGGGCGAGCGGTTTTGCTTCGATCTCCATCTCTTCGAAACAAGCTCCCCGACGCTCGATTACTTTACTCGAGCCTTGGCGCAGTGGGCCGAATTGATATCCGTGGAGCAAACTGCTGTAAGCGTGGAGCTGATTCCTTGGAACGTTCCTGTTTCACGCGTTCGAGTAGAGTTTCAAACACCAACGCAACTGAAGACCGCTGCCGGGCTAGCGGAAACGGGGTTCCCGGTATTGCTGGCGCGCGCTCGCGATCGAGTCGGCAATCTGCGCAGCTTGTATGGAGCGGGGCCGCTCGAAATCGATTTCCGCGGGCTTCAAGAACGTTCCCGATCCGTGAAAACGGCGCGGAGCGAAGTGCACCGCGTCGCAGTGCAACGCCGCAGCAGCCGAACGGGACAGCGCCACGGCATCGGCGGCTTGGTGGGGTTCGCCGAATACGAAGGAGATCTGACCGAATTCCTGCCCTACCTGGAAGCGGCACATTGGACCGGCGTCGGACGCCACTGCACCTGGGGCAACGGCGAGATCCACACCACGATTCTGAATTCCCAATCCTTGGTAGGCCTGAAGCCGGAAGCCAGAAGCCAGGACTCGAGGAAGGAAACGGTCATCCTATCTACAACGCCGGCCCATATGATCGATCAAAAGTCCGAAAGCCCGCTTGCTGACGGTCGCGGCTCCTGAGGAACTACTTTGGTAATATAAAGGCCCCAGCCCGACTGGCGGAGGCAGAAAGGTCACCAATGCCCGCGAAGAAAGAGAAGCACCACGCGACCGCGGGAGATCAACTCCGACAGCCGGCGTGTCACTCGTGTCGAGTCCGGCAGCTCGAATTCCGGTGCAAGTTCGTCAGCGATGGGAGCGTTTGCCATCGCCCGAGTCTAATAGCCTGTTCTAAAGCCCGAAAAGACCGCTCGCTCACGCGCGCGGCTCAGTAGGATTCCGCGCGTTACAGAGCCGCTACATGGCGGCGCAAGGCGGTATTCCAGGCGCGCCACCGGACCTTGCGCGCGATGACACGATGGTCGGGCGTGGAAGGCGACTCCGTCAGGCCATGATCGTTCGTGTGCCGAAAAGACTAGCCTAGCTAAGCTAAGCTAGCGCCACCAGCCAAACAACAACGCAAGCCGGAAAGTCCCCCGTCAAAGACTTGCAGGACGATCAACAAGAGGTAACACAAGCTTGCGCCCGCGAAATCGAACTGCAACCGAAACCCGGGCCAAGTAATAACTGCCAGGCCGAGGCTGCCCAGGGCACACCACTGAATCGAATTCCACCAGGACAGATCGGGGCGGCGCAGGATTTTTCTTGCGTCTTCGGACGCGCCGGGAATGCCACCCGGAGGGCGCGCTGAGGGCGCGATTGCGTACCGGCCCCCGACACGTGGCCAGGCTGTCGCAGGCTCACCGGCACGGCGGCCGATTCCTTCCGACACTCATCCTCACCAAACGGCGCCGGCGTATCGGCCGGGCTATATTACACTTAGCAACTTGAAAAGCGAGGCAGAGTGACGGGGCTGCAGCACATCCGAGGTTGCCCTGAACGCATGGCGTGATACACGTCGTACCTTTCAGAGACATTACTTGGCGTTACTCTCCTTAGCATAAGTACATGTTGCATGTATGGTCGAAGACTTATAAAAAAAGCATAAAGACTTCATAAGGATTGCATAAATACTGCTGCGGGAGTCGTTAGCGGTAGCCGGATTCTCGTCGTTTCTGGCAGAATATTTCCCGACGCCGGCGCGCCATCAAATGGAGAACTCGGAGACGACATTGAGTTGTTTTGATGGGATGTCGCTCTCATCCTCCCGCTTCTAAAAACCAGTACGTCAATAGTGTTCGCGGATAAAACCGGTCGCTAACGCGCGCGGCTCGGTTCAGCCGATTCAGAGCCGCGACCGTCAAGGAGTGGATGCGCAAATACGACGCTATGTCCATTTCACAATCCACGGGTAGCGGGTGGTATCTTGGCCCGCGTAGTCCGGGTCCAGGTAAATAAAGCAGCGCTGAATCAGGCCGCCACGGATCTCGAAAACGTCGCACCAGCGACCCGCTCCCCAATCCGGATCGCCCGCGCGCCACGGTCCGTCGGCGTGCTCGCCATGGCTGGTACCTTCGCAAACGATCGTCTCGCCGCCGGAAAATATCCAGTTCAAGCCGGCATAGTGGTGAGAGATCGATTTCAGCGTACTCCCCAAATCTCCAAACAGCTTCTCGATCTGTTCCCTTCCCTTCGCCACGCCCCACTTCGGGAAATAAACCTGGGCGTCGGGCGCAAACAGATCGAAAATCGATCCGCCGGATGCCGTCACACCCCCATCGTCCAGCGCCTTGAGATACTCCAGCGCGACCGACTTGCGTTGCTCGTCGTCCATAATTTTATTTCCCCACCAGGTGGGCGTCGGACCTTTCGTTTTCGTTGCAGATGAACTCGATCAAATCGGTATTCAGGAGAAGACGTTGTTTGATCTGTACTGTCCATGGCTGGCTGTAAGCTTTCGGATCTTCCACCGTAACGGCTATCTCGAGATGCCCGAAGTTGACGCGGCGGAGGCGTTCCGTCATTTTTCCAATGTTCGTGAGCGGGCTGCCTTCCACATCCAGCCAAACATCGTCGCGGAAGCCGGTGGTTTCAACCACCAGAGTGTCTCCGTCCCAATGGCCAATCGAATACCCGTACCACCACGGCTGCGGATCGTTGTCTGGCAGCGGACGTCCATCCATGAAAATCTGCCTTACACCGGCCTGCGCTTCGTACAAAATCAGGATCAATCCAGGCATCTGGATGATCTTTCTGGGCTGTGGATGGGTGTGCAACTGCATTAGTCCCAGAGGCAGACAGTGCGCATCCGGATTGTCTTTATTGTTTTCGTCCTTGCGCTGTTTCCGCAGCGCCGCGGCCCAGGGCGTGAACGGCAGGCCGTCCTTCAGAGTAGAACCGATGTCGAAGAACTGGTTCGGTCCAGGCGGGCGCGGACCCAGGCCCGTGCCGCCCTCGGCCGGCGGTGGAACGGGAGCGGCTGCGGCAACCGGAGCGGGTCCAGATCCCGCGATCACGCCGGGCGCTTCGGGCGGCCGCAATCCTCGGTTTCCTTCGAACATCCAGATGCCGGACAGATCCGGCTTGCCATCGGCAGTGTGCGGCGCCGGGCCATCCATATTGGGCTTGCCGTCAGCGAGTTTGGGAACGCCCGGTGTCGGATAAGGGGGCCACTGCGCCAGGATTGTGGACGGGATGGCGGCAAAGACGATCGCGGACGCGAGTGCGTGCAGCAAAGCTTTCATTTCGATGTCTAGAAATAAACAGAGCGCGTGTAACGCAACTCTATCAGCTTACCCCTAACTTAACTAGCCAAGGGCTATGCCCCGGGGAGATCGCAAACTCCCCGACGACAAGCGCACCCAACTGGACCGGCTCCATCAACGCGTCAAAGACGATCTCGACGAGCTATTGAAAGCCATCGGCCTCAAGATCGCCGCGTAGCATGCCCACAACGAGAACAAAATTCCCATTGCGAGCCGTACAACGGCAGCTAAAGTCCGAAAAGACCGCTTGCTACGCGCGCGGCTCCCAAGGAGCTACTTTGGTACTGCGCGCGATCTGCGGAGATTGGCTATGCTGCTTTTGGAACTAGGTTTTAGCCGCAATACTGTTCACCTTATGAGACGCTGGTACACGCGACTTTTAGTCGCGTCCTGGAGTTACTACATTTCCTGACTGGAATCGGGAGTGCCGGAGTGCTTCGGTGGGGCAGGCGGTGCCGCTGCCCGCCCGCGCTTGACCGACCCCACTGCTCCGCGGATGCCACCAACCCAGCCGACACCGGATGGTCCTCAATGTAGCGGACCATCCGATCTCTCTGCCGTCGGTTGCGTACCCAGTAAAGATCGTAAGACTCATCCTGCCAGAAGGGTTGTCCGGATCGTCCCAACAATTGGTTCGCCTGTCGCGCGGTCCGGGACTTCAACCAGCGCATGATGGCGGGAACAGGCATCCTGGGCAAGATTGGACTTGTCCCCTGCGGTGAGACAAACAGTTAAGAGACTGGTTACCGTTCGATGATAAATGATTTCATTCGAGGCGGCAAAAGTTTTAAGCTGAGGGTGCTGGCGAAGCGGAGACGGGCCATGCGGGCGCGCAACCCGATTGAGGAATAGCCGGCCGGAACTCATCGCGGACGATGGGCAGGGCGTGCTCTTCCCGTCGCGTCCTATAGCTTGGGCCGGGCCCGACGGCCTGCGAGCGAAGACTATGGCTGACCTTATCCTTTGACAA
>Ga0302325_10003015_pt1 | contig 40181 bp, 37 predicted proteins | sample Palsa_T0_2_FD_201948 | JGI IMG/M metagenome (GOLD analysis project Ga0302325, IMG submission 201948) | Peat permafrost microbial communities from Stordalen Mire near Abisko, Sweden - Palsa_T0_2 | ecosystem: Environmental > Terrestrial > Soil > Palsa > Peat permafrost | place: Sweden: Abisko...
GTGGATCTCCCTTAGCTACTCAACGGTAAAGCTCTCTCTTGTAGTGACCGCCCCACCCGGCGTGGTAATTGTAATCGGACCGGTAGCGGCTCCCGTAGGGACTGTGGCCCACACGTAATTGGGCCCAGCGTTGTAGACGCCCGTGGCAGGCACCCCGTCGAATTCAACCGACGCGCCGAACAGGTTGTAGCCCCAGATCCGCACTTGCGTCCCTACCGCGCCCGATTGCGGCGAGAACTGCTGCCCACGCGGTTTGGGTATTGGAAGGCCCACGCTCAGCGAGAAGATAAGGCCGAGACCCGAGGGGCCTCCTCCCAGGGCGGTACCGTAGATGACGCCGTCGCTGCCCTGCACCAGCGTACAGGTACACAAGCCCTGCATGTTCCCGTTGCTCGGCGCAAACAGTGCCTTATAGGTCCCGGAGGTGGTTAAGCTGAATATCACGCTGTTGCCCTCCGTAACGCCATAAAGTTTCCCGTCGCTGCCCTCGATCAAGGAATTCACGACGGAGTTCTCGCACACTCCGAAGTCGTGCAGAATGGTGAACTGGCCGGTTGGAGTCAGCTTGAAAACCGCGCCGTGCTGGTTGCTGGCCGAGCACCCGCCAGTGGTCGGCTGGATGCCGTAGAAATTGCCGTCTGCGCCCTGCAGTATGAGGCCGCTTCCTGCGTAGGGGGACCCGCCCCCGTCTCCCGGCCCGGCCCCGATGAATGGAAGTGAGGCAATATTGGTGAAAGATCCGGATGGCGTCACCCGGTAGAAATAGGACGTGGAGCCGGCGACCCCGGCGTTGTAGGAAATGCCATAGTAGTTCCCGTCTGCGCCGTAAATTGGGGTGGCGGGGCGGTCTCCTGAGGGGAACTCGTAGAAGGCCGTGGCCTTGCCGCTGAGGGCGACCGTGCCAAGGTTGCGTGAGCCATTGGAGAAATCATAAAGGACGCCGAAGAGGATGCCGTTGGGCAGGTTACCGGACAACGGTAGTGCCGCAAGCCTCTGGGCGGGGTAAATCTGTTCGCTGCCCACGGCCGAGGACACCGAGAATATATTGCCGGAGCCGACGCCTTCGACCTCCGAGACCGAGGAGTAGAACAGACCGTTTGCGCCGGTAGCGCCGGGGCTGGAACCGAGAATATATGGCGGGTCTAGGAACGTAGCCAGCGTTGTCTCTAACCCCTGTGTACCAACGGAGAAGATTGCCATCGTCGACCCAGTGGCCGAGTAAAAGACACCAGGGGATACCTCGACGATCCCGACGGCTTCCCCAGTCTGGTCAGTCTCGTAGTAAACGGCGCGATAGGTCGGGGCAGCGGCAGGCAATGGCCCGGTCCCAGCGATGACCGACAACCCGAGTAAGGAAAGATTACGAAAATAATTTTCCATGTGATTAGACTCCATAGACTCCGTATAAGCAAAAGCGCACAGCGGGGGCGCGCTGCTAGTGGTAAACAAGGATGCCGGATGGGTACGGGATGCCCGAGGTGGTGGTCGTGGGGCACGTTCCACCTGGAAAGCTCCGGCCGCTGGTGCTGACCGCGTAGGTCGGCACGAAGGCCCCGGCGTTCACGATGGTCGGGCGGGCGAAAGAGGAGGCACACCAAGTGTCGGCGCTGGCCCAGTCCTCGGCTAGCAGATCCAGCCCGTTTGGCAGGGCCGTATAAGCGTACAAAGTTCCCAAGCCGCGGCTTAGGCCATCAGCAGTGGAGCCGCTTCCCGGAAGCACTGCCCAGATTAGTGCGTTGGTGCAGGGCGGAGAGGTGCAGTTTGCGCTGATCGTCACCGCGGCGCCCGGATATCCACCGCTGCCTACGGTCGGAGTGTGGTCATGCGCCGGCTTCACGAAATAACCTTTGTACTGAAAACTCTGTGGAGCGGTACACGATCCAAAGGCGGTGGCGACCGTCATGTTGATGGTCAGCGAGGTGCTGCCTACCATGGTTGCCACGGGGCAGCCGCTGCCTCCGCAGGTGCAACCCGTGAGCGTGAGCGTGTCTCCGGCAACAACCTGATCGGACAAGCAATTCTCATCGGCCGTGCAACTGCCGCTGTACAGGCTAAGCGTCTGGGAGCTTCCAGAACTCCATGTGAGCTGCTGCACGCCCGCTCCGTTTACCCACGTCGAGTTATCGGACAACGTGAGCGCGGTCAGCCTTTCGTTGTTGGGCCAGTAGTTCAGGTAAACTGAGCGGCCCGAGCCCGATCCCTGGTTGTCAAACACCGCCATGCTGGCGATGCGGTCGCAATTGTTGGGATAGGCGCTGCAAAGCAGTTGGGATGCGCCAAAGGTCATTGCGCTGCCCGGATCGCCCGATGCGAAGCCTATGCACGCGGTGTCCGGGGTCCCGGCGCCGCAGATGTTTCCCTGCGTCAACAGGTAACCGTATCCGGCCTTGTCGATGGTTACCAGACGCTGGGTCCCGCCAAGGTCGTTGAAAAGCGCCATGCCCCCGACCGACATATCATAGTCGTTCGCGTTCATGGTTTGGAGAGTGAGGGTGCATGGTTGGCAACTGCCCCCGCTGGCGTTGCATCCGCAGAGCGTCGGCAGCGGCGGCGCAACCCCGGAAGCGGGGCTGTTAGGCGTGAATGTCTGGAAGGGCGTGGTGGAATCGTATCCGGTCTGCGTCAGCCGGAAGTCCATCACAGTCTGGCCATTGTTGTTGCTGGCATCGGGCGTGCTGCCATTGAACTCCTGGAAGCCGCCGTTGCCACAGCCAAAGAAGACATGTACGTCGTTGTCGGAATTAATGGCGTTTAGGGCGGTCGCCGCCGCTCCGTTTCCGGACATCCAGCACCCTCCCCCATGGCCTCCCCAATTCGGCGCACCAAGATTGGTACACACTGTGCCGGTGTTTACGGCGCAGTTGCCGGTCGAGTAGTTACACGTGTCGCCGGCTACCGGGCAAGTCAGATAGACCATGCAATCGCAGGAGGGGCTCCCGGAATTTCCGGCGCACAGAGGGTTCTCCGCTCCGCTAAGGGCTAAACCGCCGCCCGTGCCGCAACTGCTGGGTTGGTTCGAGTAGGCGAACACAGGCTGGGGACCGCCTGAGTTGACCGTATAGGCCACCACCCAGCCGGTGTAGTCCTTGGCGTAGGTGTTCTCCATGACGCCCGTTCCGAACAGAATGTAGAAGAGGTTGGGCGTGCTGCTGTTGCCGGAGTTCTTCACCTCAAGCAACGCCGGCCGCTGCTGCTGCCAACCGGCCGTAAAATTCGAGCAACCCGAACAACTGAGGCTCCGGACGTCGGTCTGGATATTGGTCGATGCCACGTCGTGTCCGTTCTGGAGGTTGATTTCGTGAAGCCACCACTCCGGTCCGATGCTGTTCGTACAATACGATGTCAGAAACATTAGGGGCGGCGAGCCGCTGGCGTCTATTACCGGCGTCGATACAATACCCTGAAACTGCAGGGTCGCGATACGCTGGGCGGGTGCACCTCCGGCACCGCAGTCGTCATACCAGAGCGCATTGCCGGAATTTCCCTGGCCGCCTGAAGGCGTTCCCTGCCTGCTCCACAACAGATTGCCCGCCCCGCTTCCGTCGGCGACCCAGGCGAAGACCGTGCCGTTGAGAGTCACGGCAACCACCATATTGCAGCCGCTGCAACTCCCGAGCGCCGTAGTGATGCCTTTGACATAGAGTGGCTGGGCCATGATCGGATTTGACGTGGCGCCGCTGGGCAACGCCGAGGAGCTGTCGTCGACCTCGAACAGCGTGCCGGTTGTACTGCCCGGCAGCGAGGTGGGAGAAAGCGTGGTTTCATAGGGATTGATTGCCTGCCGGCTGTTGAACTTGGCATCCGTGGCGGGTCCGGCGTACCCGGCAGTCAAGACGCAAGGCGGGCCAGTACCGGTGCAGAGCTGGGCTTTAAGGGGAACTACTAGGATTGCTAGGCCAACGAGAGCCAACGAGAGCCAACGAGAGCCAACGAGAGCCAACGAGAGCCAACGGCTTGCCACGAACAGATGAAAACATCCGTCCTCGCGGCGGAACGGGTGCATGCTCGGTGTAGACGCATGAAAAGCCTCCGTGTCAGGAAGTATATGCCGGATTGACTCGGGAGTCAAGAGAAATCTTTAGGCGCGTAGTTTCATGTAAGAAGATCTCGCGTTAAGGCCTTTCGATTGTGTTGGAAGCGGTAGTGCGGCGCATTGCTGGAAGGAAAAGGAGTTAGTGCGACTTATGCGTGCGCGAGTGCGTTAAGCAGTACGGATTGGCGGTCGAGTTACTCGCGTCAACGCGGCAGGGCGTTTTCCCCGAAACAGCGCCGCATCGAACCTGGTAAGTCAGCCGATGTGGGAGTAATTCGGGCCGCGCCTTGCGGCCATGCCCCGGTCCCCGCTCCGGCTGGGGCGCTGGGAAAGATGCTGTCCCGGCAGGGCGGAGGGCTGAAATTGACAATCCACATTCCTGCGCGCTAACCTCCGGTTGATCCGCGATGCTGCCACGTATAAGTTTGGCGATTCTATGTCTTCTGGCGCGATTGGCCGCGCAAACGCCCGGCACCGTGCAGCAGCTTGCGAGAAAACCGTGCCCGCGTTGTGGGTCCCGCCGTAGTAGGTCGTGCCGTAGAATACACCGCCGCTCAGCAGCAGACCCGCATATGGATAGCTGCCATCGCCGGTGCCGCCTGCGAAGCTGTACAACACGGTTTCGGACCACGATCCGGAAGACGACAGCAACTGGAACACGGTGCCGTCGCCGGTGCCGCCGTACACTGTGGTGCCGTACAGCGAGCTGCCGCTGAGCGTCACGGATCGTTTGGGATTGGCGCCGTCCGGGTCGCCGCCGAAACTGTAAATCACCGGCGACTGAGCGTGCAGCAATAGCAGGGCAGACTGAAGCGTCAGCGCCGAAACAAGAACGCGTATGCTTTTCATGGCGGACCTCCTTTAGTTACTCGACCGTAAAGCTCTCTTTGGTCGTGACGGTCCCACCCGGGGTCGTGATCGTAATCGGCCCCGTAGTGGCGCCCGTGGGAACGGTTGCCAGGATGTAGTTCGAGCCGCTGTTCGATACAGTTGTTGCCGCGACCCCGTTGAACTTGACCGATGCGGACAGCAGGTTGGATCCCCATAGCAGAACCTGCGTACCCACTGCGCCCGACGCGGGACCGAAATGCTGCGCCCGCGGTGTGGGCTTGGGCAGGCCCACGTCCAGGGCAAAGACAGCGCCGGCTCCGTACGCGCCGCCGCCTTGCGCGGTCCCGTAGATTGTTCCGTCGCTGCCCTGCACCAGCGTGCAGTGGCAAGAGCCGCTGGCGGACGGGTTGCTCATAGCGTGGAGCGCGGTGTATGTGCCGGACTTGGTGATACGGAACAGCTCACCATATTGGAACAGCCCGAGCGTCGCCCCGTAGAGGCTTCCGTCGCTGCCCTCAATTAACGCGTTCGGATTGGACGTTTGGTTCTTCGGGAAGGTGTAAAGCAGCGTGTATTGGCCACCCAGTGCGAGCTTGTAAATCGTTCCCGTCCCATTCGCTCCGCCGGTCGGAGTGACTCCGTAGAGATTACCGTCGCTTGCTTGCAGGAGCGGTACGGGGTAGTTCCCGGAGAAGCTGCCGACCGGAAAGCTGTATAGGGCGGTCGCGGAACCGGAGGGAGTCACGCGAATGATGCTGCCGCTAGTTGAGGTTGTCGTCAGGGAGACGGCGTAGTAGTTCCCATCGCTCGCGTAGGTTGCAGTAGCCGCGCTCTGGTCAGCCGGAAGCTGGTAGATCGATGTTACTGAGCCGTTCAGGCCTACCTTAGCCACGTACCAGGGGCTGGCATTAAGCCCGATAGCAGTACCGAGGATGTCCCCGTCCGGGAGGTTCTGGAACAGCACGGGCGCGATGGTCTGGGCAGCATAGACCTGCTGGCCGCCCGGCGCCGCGGTAACGGAGAACACATAGGCTGCGGCATTGCCGTGCGGGATGAACTCGGAGTAGAACCGACTGTCCGCACCACTCTGCACTTGGGATCCGACTCCGTACCCCGTCGGGATGCTCCCAACGACCGTCATCGCCCCGGCAGTGGTGACCGAGAAGATGACAGTGGGCTCCGATCCCGCGACCGAATAGAATATCCCCGGCGATCCCTCGATTAAGCCGGCAGGTTGCTGGTACCTGTACATTGACGCGACGAGTCGAAACGTAGTTTGGCCCGCCGCTGGGGCTGCTAGGCTTCCGGCCAGCGTGGAAAGCGTGAATAGTGCGCCGACACGGCGAAAATGCGTGGTCATTGCTGTTGTCTTCATAACTGAGCTCCGTCCGATCCGCGGGCCTAGTGATACCACACGAGGCCGGAGCAGGGGGATGCCGGGCACCCGGCCGGCAGCGTCCCGGTGATGGTGATACCGAACGTAGGGATGTAAACGTTGCCGTTTACGACCGTAGGCAAAGAAAATACCGGAGCGTTGAACGTGGCCGGAGAGGAGCTACAGGAAGGGTTGCTGCACCACTTCAGGGCCAGGGTCCCCGCGTCATAGGCGAGCACGGTGCCGCCGCCGGGCGGGCTTGCCCCGAGGCTGGCCATTCCCCAAGCCAGGCCGCCGCTTCCGCTGTTCGAGGTTACCAGCACCGAGCCGCCAGGATATTGCACGGCGGTACCGTTGGGGCTGGTATCGTACAGCGGCTTGATGAGGTAGCCGTTGTAGGTGAAGGCAGTAGCCGTACCGATACTGGTACTCTGATACGCCGTTAGGGATGTGTCGCTGCTAACCCCGGTGACCGTCAGGGTTGTGGCGGTGGGCGATGTACTTACCACGAGCTGATCGCCTGGGATAACCCATGAGAGGAAGTGAGTGTTGGTCCCGGTGACTGCCGTGCCGCTCGTTTGGACCTTCGGCGTTGGACTTCCGGGCGGGGTTTGGGCGCTGTTGTCGGATACCTGCAGCGCTGTCAGCTTTTCGCTATCGGGCCAGAGGTAGAGGTAATTGGGAGAGCCGTCCGGGTAGAAGGCGAGGCTCGTGATCCGGTCGCAGTCGTGCGAACTCGACAGGTCGGCGCACGGTGTAAGATTGGCAATGAAGGGAAAGACATCCCCGGTGTGCGGCTCATCTAAGAACATGAAAAGCCTCCGTGATGGTAGTGTATGCTGGATTGTCCTCGGGAGTCAAGAGAAATCGTAGGCACATAGTTTTCATGTAAGAAGATTTCGGGTTAAGGTCTTTCGATTGTATTGGAAGCGGGAGGGCGGCGTATTGCTAGCGGGCAGGAAAAACTGCGACCTATGCATGCGTAGGCGCGTTAAGCTCAGTAGTAATCTGCTCAGCCGGACGTGTAAATGCGCGCATAGCGGCCCGTGTTACTTGCGTTAACCCGCTCACCAAGTTTTCCCCGTGCAGCACCGCATCGAACCTTGTAAGTGGCCGATGTTGGAGTAATCCGGCCCTGCCTTGCGGCCTGTCCACCTTCCCTGCGCCGGCCAGGGGCTGCCAAGGGAAGGGAGATCAGGGAGCGGAGAGGGTTGAAATTGACAATCGGCATTCTTGCGCGCTAACCTCCGGTTGAGCCGCGCGATGCTGCCACGTGTAAGTTTGGCCTTTCTATATCTTTGGGTTCCCCTGGCCGCGCAAGCGCCGGCCACGGTGCAGCAGCTTGAATCCACCGCCCGCGAGCGCCTGGCCGCGCGCGACGCCAACGGGGCGCTGGCGGCGTACGAGAAGCTGGCGGCATTGGTCCCGAAATCCGCCGCTTATCAGGATGAAATCGGGTTTCTGCTGAGCGCTACGAACCGTTCCGCGGAGGGTATTCCTCATTTTCAACGCGCCACGGAATTGGATCCCAAGATGGCGCAAGCCTGGTATCACCTGGGGGTGGCGCTGTGGCTGGCGCAGCGGCCCGATCCCGCCGTGCGGGCTTTGCAGAAGGCGGCGGGGCTGGCACCCGATCGCGGCGAATATCATTACCGGCTGGGCTCGGCATACGCGCAAACGGCGCGTTATCGGGAAGCTGTTTCGGAGTTGCTACGGGCGTCGCGCCAGTTACCCGCTAACGCCGAGGTGTGGGCGACGTTGGGCGACTCCTATCTGCAACTGAGCCGTTACAAAGAGGCGCGAGACGCTTATCGGCAGGCGCTGCGATTCGATCCTAAGAACGACTTAGTGCGCAACGGTTATGGCAACGCGCTAGTCAGATCGGGCGATCCTGCCGCGGGCTTGAAGGAATTTCGGACGATCTTAGAGCACGACCCGAGTAACTTCCACGTGCAGGTGAACCTGGGCTATGCTTACATCGCGGCCGGCGACTTCCAAGGCGCCATCAAACATCTTTCCGCACTTATTCGCGACCACCCGGACGATGCCGGCGCGCATTACGATTTGGGAATCGCGTACAAGCAGACCGACGATCTGGCGCATGCGAGAACGGAACTCGAGCGGGCTGTGACGCTGGATCCGGCGCTGGCCGAGGCGCATTACAGCCTGGGTCTCACTTATATAGATGCCGGACTTCCGGACAAGGCTATCGAGCAATTGCGCGCGGCGGTGGCGCAGCGCCCCGAGTATAACGACGCCTGGTATATCCTGGGCACGACTCTGAAGCAGCAAGGCGATGCGGATGGCGCGATCGAGGCGTTGCGGCGATCGGTCGCACTGGATGGGTTGAACGCCGCGGCGTGGAACAATCTGGGATTGTTGCTGCGGCGGAAGGGCGATACGGCGGGGTCCGCGGAGGCGTTTGCGAAGGCGGCGGAGATTAGGAAGGCGGAGGAGCGGGAGAAGGAGAAGAAGCTCAAGCAGGGGAGTTAAGTGCCGCTCAAAATAGGATGCCTGCGACTTGTTCCGCTATCTTGCGGGCCTTTTCGCTAAGTGCGCCCAGTTTGGCGGAGCGATCGCTTGTGCTGATCCGGACCACGAAGGCCCGATCGCGCACACGGCCTACGATCTGCCCGGCGCCCTCATCGTTGCAAGCTAGCGCCTCGTTGCCAATGGCTTTCAGCGGCTGGGCGGAGGAGTGGCAGCGCGCCGCGTAAGAGGCGAAATCTCTGGCTGGGGAAGGCATGGTTTCTACTTCGATGCGAAGGTCAAGCAGCAAAGATCCGTCGTGCCGGATGAATTCGCAGGTTGCATCGTCTCCAGCGTGTGCGCGCGTTATGGTGACGTTGGTGACTGGCCCCCCCAACACTCCGCCGGCGGTCGCTGCGTTGAGCCACGGGCAGACCTCCGCGGCGGCGCGGGTGGACAGCAGGATCAGAAATAGCAAGACGAGTGCGCGCATGGTCTCACGCTCCGGTCTTGCCGGCCGGCTTCAACACTTCGCTCTTCAGGATCTTGCCGCCTTCCTGAATGACATACAGCCGGTTGACGTCCAGATCCTTTAGTTGGTCGATCTGGCCGCTTAGCCACTTGATTTCGACCATGTCCACCTTAGTCGCCTGTTCCAGTCCGAAATGCATGCGCAGATCGTTTTGTGAAAAGTAACTGCCGCCGCTGCGCAACTCATCCATTTGGGCCAACGGCTTCGGCGCATCGGGTTTGGTTTTGGCGATCACCGTGACCCGGCTGCCGATGCCGCTGCGATTGGACTTCACGCCGGATAGCTTGATTTTGATCCAGTTCCGCTTCAGCGTCGAGTCGCACCGCAGAAGCTGCGGGATCGCATTGACGCAGTTCACCGCCACGTCGAGATCGCCATCGTTGTCGTAATCGCCGAAGGCGCACCCGCGCGCCGGGGCGTTCTCCAGGATGCCCGGTCCGCCCTTGTCCGTGACCTCTTCAAAGCGCCCGTTCTGCAGGTTGCGGTACAGATACTTGTGCTCGGCGTACTTCAAATCGGCGTTGGACTTATCCACCTCCGGATAGACGTGGCCGTTGGACATCAGAATGTCGAGCCATCCATCGTTATCCATATCGAAGAAGCCCACGCCCCACCCCAGCAGCCGCGTGTTGACTCCCAGGCCGCTCGGATAAGTGCGGTCTTCGAAGTTCGCGTCGCCCAGGTTTGTATACAGCGAATCGGTATCGCCCGCGAAATTCGTCTTCACCACGTCGAGGTTGCCGTCGCGATTGTAATCGCCGATGGAAACGCCCATGCCGGCTTGCGGCTTGCCCTCGGGAGACAGCGCGGCGCCGGATTCGATGGCGATGTCTTTGAAGGTGCCGTCCTTTTGATTCTGATAGAGTGTGGCAGTGCTGGAATCGTTGGCGACGTATATGTCTGGCCAGCCGTCGTTGTCCAGGTCCGACGCGGCCACGCTTAAACCATAGGTACCTTGCGTCTTCCAGATGCCGGCTTTCTCACTAACATCCGAAAATGTCCCGTTGCCGTTATTGTGGTACAGAATGTTCTTGCCGCCGCGCAGACCGGGCGGCCCGCAGGCCACCAGTAATCCCTTGTAAGTGCACGGCCCAGCCTCGGGCGGAGGAGCGGTCTTCAAATCGAAATCGACGTAGTTGGCCACGAAGAGGTCAAGGTGACCGTCCTTGTCGTAATCCACGAATGTGCAGCCAGTGTTCCAGCGAATCTTGGGGCCAGGCTGGCTCAGACCCGCCTCTGTGGTGACATCCGTGAAGGTGCCATTCCCATTGTTGCGGTAGAGGGCGTTTTGGCCGTAGTAAGTGACGAAGAGATCGTCGTTGCCGTCGTTATTGTAATCGCCCACGCAACAGGCTTGTCCCCATCCCGTGCGGTGTTCCAGGCCGGAACCTTTAGTCACGTCCATGAACGTGCCGTCGCGATTGTTCTTGAACAGATGGCAGCGCGGTTCTTTGCCTTCCGGAAAGCCTTCCAGCCGCCACCCATTTATTAGGAAGACATCCAGCCAGCCATCGTTGTCATAATCGTAGAAGGCCAGGCCACAGCCAGTGGTTTCCAGCAGGTATTTGTTCTTACCCTCGCCGCCGTAGATGGTCTTCACGGCAAGGCCCGACTCCTTGACCACATCCACGAAGCTTAGACCAAGAGGGGTGCCCTCGATCGGCGACTTAGGACCGGCCGGCGCCGGCATGGCTTTCGCGTCGTAACTGCGCTCGAGCGGCCCAGGCAGTTTCTGGCCCAACGTCGCCAGGTCGGCGAATGGAAGCACCAGCGCGGACCGGCTTAGCGAGCGGATGAAACGGCGTCGCGATGCGCGCATCTAAAAGTGTCCTCCGCCGCTGGAAACAACCGCCGCCGGCGGGATATCGGTATGCATATGCCAGGGTACGCTCTCCGTCGAAATCTCGGGATGCTTCCGCAGGAACTCCAGCGAGTAAGTCGGGGCGCCCGGGTCCACTTGTTTGGTCAAAAACAACGCAGCCTGGTCGGCGGCTTTGTCTTTCATTCCCATGCGCCGATATAGGACCGCCAGGTTGTAGTGCGCGGCTAGATCGTCCGGGTCGATCTTCTGCAAGGCTTCGAACTGCTCCTTAGCTTCTTGGTAAGCATGTCTCTGGTAGTACGCGATCCCCAACTCGCGCCGCGGGTCGCGGGCCTGCGGATACTGGATCACGACTCTTTGCAGGTCGGCCACTTCCTCGTCGTAATGCCCCTCGCGCCTTTCCACCAGCGCCAGATAGTAAAGCGCGCGCGCGTTGTTCGGGCTGAGCGCCAAGGCCTGCTCCAAGTGGCTGCGCGCATCGGAATACTTCTCCCACTCGATATAGGTCAGGCCGATATTGATATGGCCGTCGGCGTAATCCGGCCGCAGCTTGACGACTTGCTCGAAGGCGTGCATGGAATCCGCATACTGCAGTTGATCCAGATAAGCGATGCCGAGATTGTTCCAGCGCATCCAGTCCGGGTTATCCCGCGAGTCGGGAGGCGTGGCCGGGTTATCGCCGATAATGAGCGTACGGCTACGCGAGGCCAGTTCCACCACCGGATAAGCGGGATGGTCCGGTCCCAAAACGTTGTTCAAGTAACTCTGTCGCAGGTGACGGTAGTTCACGCGCGCCGTAACCGTCAGGGGGCCGCTTGCGCCGGCGGGAATCTGAAACTCATAGCGCACCAGCGCGGAACGGCCGGACTGAATCGTGTTGTCATAGGCGACCGAGTGGATGGTCCATACTTTATGATTATCCACAAAGCTGCCGTCTATATTTACAGGTCTGTTGGTGAAGCTGTGGGCGCGCTCATCAAGCGAACCGTCGGGCTTCAGGAAGCCACTGCGATAGATGTCTTTGCCGGCGGAATCCTGTACAACAAACTCCACCCATGGCTCGTATAGGTCGCGTACTTCGGGAACCAGGGAGTGGCCGATGTTCTTGTTCTGGATCACCACCATCATCTGCACGATTTCATTCGGAGCGAGCTGAAAAGGCGCCGAACCGAGAGGCGCTGTCATGCCTGCATCGTCTGCCTTCTTGATCCCGAACAGATCCACGTTCAAGTACATGCCGGACTTAAGGAATTCCACAGTCTTCTGCAATTGCTCGTCAAAGCCGTAGTAAAACGGAACGGCGGTGTTGCCGGCCGGCCAGCGATGCGAGGCAAAGGTGCCGTGCTTCGCGCCATAGTCTTCGAGCTGCAGTTTCGCGCGCGCCATGTGACAGTCCTGGCACGTCGTGAATCCCGTGGAGTAGAAAGTAAGCGGGTTGCGCTGCGAAAACTTCGAGTTCTGCCACTCGTCGAATACCGTGAAGGCGCGGATGAACTTGTAATCGTTCAACGGTTCCGGCAGATTGGCTTTGTGGCACGCCGCGCAGAACTCCGGCGTGCGGTAGAATTCCTTCATCACGGCCCTGGAGTGCCTGTCCGGATGATTCTTGATCTCTTCGTCGGGCACCATGCCGGGAATGCGGTTGCCATCTTCATCCACCATCGCGGAGGGGACTCCGAAAACAAAGCCACCGTTCCCGTTGGTCGATTGCAGTTGTTGAATGGAATGACAAGTGGTGCAGGTGAGCCCGTCTTCGTCGAAGCTGCGGTCCACCTGCGAGTCTTGCGTCAGCGCTCCCGAAAGGACCCCGATCGGGTTATGGCAGCTATCGCAGTGGCGCGTGAACTCGATGCCCTTGGTGCGCAGCAGAATGTTGACGCTGGTGCGATAGAAGGGTGTGCGAAACGCATTCGAGTGCAGCGCCTGGCGCCACTGGCTGTACGCCTCCTGATGGCAGCGCCCGCAATAAGAAGCCGGCAGGAAGGCCTGCGGTTGAATGAAATCGTGGCCTTCAACCGCCGCGTTGCCCGGCGTCGAGATTTTGTCGCGCCCGAACCGGAAATTATAGGTCGCGCCGATTTTGGCGGCGTAGGCCTTGCGGTCGGTGGTCTCATCCTGCTGTGCCCAGGATGTGACCAGCGAAACGCTGCACGCGCCAGCGAAAACAGCGATCGTGACGAACCTGCACTTTGTCCCGAACATGGGGCACCCTTTCGCGCAATGGACCTCGCATCAGTATACCAAACGACGGCATTACCGAGGCCTGCTCCACTATACAATGGACCCTGAGGATTCTCAGGGATGATGCACAGACTGCTTTGTTCGTTCGTTCTCCTGCTTGCTCCGGCGCTGCACGCGCAACAGTCCGGAGGGCGCAGCCCCGAACACATATCCAGCATCGAGGAGCGCACCGCCGGCATGCGCAAGCTGGACGGCTATTTCCCGCTGTATTGGGACGAGCGCACCGGCAATCTGTGGCTGGAGATTCCGCGCCTGGGCGGCGATTTCCTGCTGGCTACGGGCGTGGCTGCCGGATTGGGGTCGAACGACATCGGTCTCGACCGGGGCCTCGAGGATAGCGGCAAGGTCGTCTCATTTCAGCGCGTCGGGCCGAAAGTGCTCCTGGTGCAGGGTAGCGAGTCGTTCCGCTCGTCCAGTGCCAATCCCGCCGAGCGGCGTTCAGTGGCGGATTCGTTCGCCAAGTCCGTCCTTTGGAGATTCACCGTAGGGGCCGAAACGAACGGCCGGGTGCTGGTTGACGCTACCGATTTCTTCGTGCGCGACGGCAGCGGCGCCGGCAACGCGCTCTCCGGCGGCGTCAGTTATAAGGTTGATCGCACGCGTAGCGCCGTCTACCTGGAACGCACCAAAGCCTTCCCCAAGAACACCGAGATCGAAGTCACTCTGACGTTCACCAACGAGCCTTCCGCGGGACGCGGCGGCGCGGGCTTCGCGCCCACTCAGGGACCACCCCCGATCCAGGTCCCCGCGCCAGGCGCAGCATTGGCAGTCGGGGGCGCGCGTGGCGGGCGAGGCTTCGGCGGAGGATTGTTCTCCGGCACCGTGGCTAGCGTCACCCCCACCCCCGAAGCCGTCACCCTGCGCGAGCATTATTCGCTGGTCGAACTGCCAGACGACAACTACCGGCCGCGCCTGGACGATCCGCGCGCCGGTTACGGCGGCCCGAACTTTGTGGACTACAGCACGCCCATCGGCGAACCCATGGTGCGGCGCTACATTCAACGCCATCGCCTGGAGAAGAAGGACCCTAGCGCCGCCCTCAGCGATCCGGTGAAACCCATCGAATATTGGGTGGATCCCGGCGCGCCGGAGGACGTGCGGAATGCCCTCATCGAAGGCGCGAGTTGGTGGAACCAGGCGTTTGAAGCCGCCGGATTCCGGGACGCTTTCAAGGTCGCCGTGCTGCCCGACGGCGCCGATCCCATGGACATCCGCTACAACATGATCAACTGGGTGCATCGATCCACGCGCGGCTGGAGCTTCGGCGGCACAGTCAGCGATCCGCGCACCGGCGAGATCATCAAGGGCACGGTCACGCTCGGCTCGCTGCGCGACCGGCAGGATTATCTGATCTTCGAGGGCCTTCTCTCGCCCTACAAAACCGGCGGCGAAAAGCCTGATATCCTCTATCGAACGGCCCTGGCGCGCATACGGCAGCTTGCCGCGCATGAAGTCGGGCACACGCTGGGGCTGGGCCACAATTACTACGACAGCACACAGGGTTGGATCTCCGTGATGGATTACCCGCACCCGCAGGAGAAGCTGCTGCCTGATGGCGCCATCGATCTGTCGCAAGCGTATCCCGCGCACATCGGCGAATGGGACAAGATATCCATCAAGTATGGCTACAGCCAATTTCCGCAAGGCGACGAAGCGGCGGCGCTGGCCCGCATCCTCGACGACGCATGGGCTAGGGATCTGCGCTACATGACGAACCAGGATTTGGGCATTCGTCCCGGCGTGGATCAGTGGTCCAACGGCTTGAACCAAGCCGACGAGCTGAATCGCATCATGAAGATTCGGCGCGCTGCGCTCGACCGGCTGGGCGAGCACACCATCCGCACGGGCGCGCCCATGGCCATGATCGAAGAGCCGCTGGTGCCTATATTCATGTATCATCGCTACTCGGTGGAAGCCACCGCGTCCAGCATCGGCGGACAGGAATATATCTACGGCATGCGCGGCGATGGCCGCACACCCATGAAACGGGAATCGGCCGCCAATCAGCGCAAGGCGTTGGAAGCGCTGGCCAATACGCCGAAGCCCGCCGAGTTGACTGTGCCCAAGCAGGTGCTGGATGCGATTCCGCCACGGCCGCCGGGCTTTGGCCGGCACCGAGAGCTGTTTCCGCGCACCACGGGCGATGGATTCGATCCGCTGAGTCCGGCTACGGTGGCCGCGGACGTGACCATCGGCTTCGTGCTGCAGTTGGATCGCGCGGCGCGTATGGTGGCGCAGTATGCCGTCGATCCTGGGCTGCCGGGCCTGGAAGAAGTCATCGACCGGCTGACGAAAGCGACATTCGATGCGGCGGCCGCGTCGCCTTACGAGGCTGAAGTGCGCCGCGCCGAGGAGCGCGTGCTGGTGGATCGCGTGATGTGGCTGGCCACTGGCGCGTCGAATAGCCAGGTGCGCGCCATCGCGTCGTGGAAGCTGTCGAGGCTTGCCGCGCGTATGAAGAGCGAGGTTGTCACAGGCGACGCCGAACAGGCGCAGCGCGCGCTGCTGGCCGCCGATATCAAACGCTTCCTGGAGCGCCCGGCTGACCCAGCGCAGCCCACGCCGGCCCCCGGCGCGCCTCCCGGCGCACCCATCGGCGGGGATTCGGGAATGGACTGGCTGGCCCCGGTGCCGGCCTGCAATGGACCGCCGAACATCCGGATGGGTGGTAGACCTGTGGCGCACTCTGCGTGCCGTGTCCTCGCTTTTGAGGAACTCCTTCCCCGAGGTTTTCGATTCAACTTGGTTACGCGGCAGGTTTTTCTTTCAGGGGCACCAGCTTGTAGCCGAGTTGTTGCGCCTGTCGTTTGAGTTTCGCTTCGAACCTTTTTCCCCGCTCGGCGACTTGTTGGCAGGTTTGAAAGGGAGTTCCATGGAAACGGGCCAGCGGTAAACGCTGGAACCGCGCCATAATCTACAAATGCGCTGTGTTCCGATACTGGCCGTGTGCGCGGTTGCACTGACCGCCGCCGATCTAAGAGTTGACCATGTCACCGCCGCGGGGAGTAGCCTGAAACAAATGCAGGCCAATCTCGCCGCGATCGGGATCGAGACGGTGTACGGAGGCCCGCATAGCAACGGAGCCACCGAGATGGCGCTGGTGAGCTTTCCGGACGGATCGTATCTGGAACTGATGGCGCCGCAAGCGAATGCCGATGCGCAAACGCTGGCACGCCAACCGTGGACGAAGTTCATGCGGGCGGACGCTGGGCCTTGCGCCTGGGCGGTGCGTGAGCAGGATGTGGCCGCGGAAGTCGAGCGGCTGCGGGCGGCGGGCATCGCGGTTTCCGCTCCGGTACGAAATGGCCGGCAACGGCCGGACGGGGTACGCCTTGATTGGGAGACCGCGCAGGTGGGCACGGAGCCTAACGGCACGTTTTTTCCGTTTCTGATTCACGACTTCACTCCGCGCGAACAACGTGCCTTCCCGCAGGGCAAGCCGCTGAACAAGGATTTCGGTGGCGTGACCAAGGTAGTGATCGCAGTGCATGATTTGGATGCGTCGGTGAAGCGCTATGGCAAAGCCTACGGCGTCCCGCCGGCGATCAAGGAAGCAAATCCAGTCTTCGGAGCGCATCTGGCGCTGCTGGGCGGCGTCCCCGTGGTGCTGGCGCAGCCGCTTGCGCCGGACTCGTGGTTGGCGCGGCGTCTGGCGCAATTTGGCGAAGCGCCGTGCGCATTTGTGCTGGATCGGCGGCGAGGCCGCTATCGGGCGGCTTCCGAGACGCGCTGGTTCGGCACGAAGATTTCGTGGTTCGATGCGCAGAAGCTCGGCTGGCGCCTGGGATTCGAATGACGTGGCGCACGCACTCTTGCGTGCCGTGTCGAGACTCATCTCGACACGTTGGTGGGGCGCGAGTGCATGCGCCACGTCGACGCGCTACCCGTTGCTGGGGTTTTGATGGCTCTCCGTCCTGCGCTGCCGCATCTGCCGGAAATGGGCCGGAAGGGTATCGGCTTTCGCCCGCTGTTCCGGGGTCAGGGTGCTATAGACTCTGGCAAATGCCTCTTCGCGCACAGCCAGTATCCGGCCCCGCAGACCAGCCTGTTGAGCGCTCAGCCGTTCGATGCCGGCGGTGTCGTTCGCCCGGACCGCCTGGAACATTGCCGAGCGAACCTGTTTCAACTGCTGGCGGATGGGTTGCCCGGATTGGCGCGCCGACTGAAACTCCGCATTGGCGCGCGCTTCCTGCGCCGGCGTCAGATTCAGATAGCGGGCGATGCGCGCGCCGCCATCGTGCGGGCGTTGCTGCCGATGTTGTTGCACGGCCGGTTGCGCCGGCTGGCTGCCAACCTCTTGCGCGGCCAGAAGCATGCCTCCCGCTACAGCCGTTGCTGCCGCAAAACGTAACCAAGTTTTCTTCATGTTGTTTCTGCTCTCCTCAATTTCCAGATTAGGATGCGTTTGTAAAGCGGGTTTGTACGGCGTGTAAGAGTTTGTAACGGTGCTCGTAACGTTGGTCACGAATTCAGTACAGTACTGCACCCCGAGCGCTCCAGCGCCACACGGGCCAGGTCGTCCTGCTTCTTTGTGCACGGCCATCTCCGCTTTGCGCACCCATTCCGCGGTCTTCTCTTCGTTTTCCTGGTGCTTCTTCTCCAGCCCGTACTGATCGGCGATGGCGATGGCCACCTGCGTTTTGACCTGCAGCAATTGGTTCTACATGTCGAGAATCCCCTGCTTGAATCATCACTGCCCACCGATCCGCTGACCCTCGCGATTGCGCTGGCGTGGCCGTCGCGGCGCGTGCTGGATTCCCGCGCGGGCGATACGGATGAGTCCGGTCACGGCGCTGCGGCAGGAGTGATCAAGTCGCCAGGCAAAGTGGGGCGGAGGCCCTTGTTCGCGCCCTCGGCTCGTCATTGAATCCGATGCTGAAACAAGATCTCCAACTGTCGCGCACCGCGCACTACCGCGACGATCAGTATGTGCGTGGTTACCCAGCGATAAGCGATGACGTAGGAGTGAACCGTCCGGAAACGTGCCGAGAGTCGTCAAGGCCCTCCCAGTGGTGGCCCATCCCCGGCGTCCGCCCAAGCGTGTGAACGCGTGATAGAGCTTCGCCAATACCTGGTCCGCGCGGTCGATGCTGTCTTCGGCGATATAGTTCCAGATCTCAATGACGTCCGCGTGCGCCTCTGGCGTAAGGACAAATCGTCGGCGCCGGCTCATTTGCCGGCCGACCGGCGGCGGGCGCTTAGCTGCCGGATCTCCTCAAACGCGACGTGCCCATCCAGCAACTCGCCGCGGTCGGCCTGCTGCATGCCGCGCCGGATCTTGGCGCGGAGTTCTTCCAGGGCGATCTCGCGCTCTTCGAGCAGCCGCAAGCCCTTATAGGCTGCTGGCCGCGCGACTGGCGCCATCTATTCAACCACAGGCACGAGCTCCGACTGAATCATACGCTCATCGGACGTCACCAGCCGAAAACCGTGAACACGGGCAGTTGCGACGATGGCCCGGTCGGCGGGATCCTGCAACCTGTCGCCTAAAGCCGCGACCTCGGCGGCAATCTCGACGTCGAAGGGTACAACATGGAAGCCGGCGCCTGCGTCGAGAACGGCGAATAGTTCCCGAACGGGAACCCGCAGCCGCGTGCGTCCCTTCCCGAACAGCACCGCGATCTCAAGCAGTGTGATGGCGCTCACCGCAAGCGGAACCCCTCGCCGGAGGGCGTCGCGGAGCACGCGGGTCTGATCCCGCGAGAGCCTCTTCGGTTCCAGCAGCCAGCCGACGAGCACGTGAGTGTCAAGCAGGAGTCGAGCGGCCAGAGCGGGTATCCCTCATCCTTGCCGGAGAACTTCCCACAGATCCGACATGTCGGCGGTCAGCTCCCCATCCGGAATATGCACTTTGCCCCTCCACAGTCCCTCGGACGACGGCCACAGCCGCTTCCGGACCGGTCCCACCGTAGCCATGGGCCGACCCCGTTTGGTGACGGTGATCGTGCCGCCGTTGCGGCCGATCTCATCCAGCAACGCGAGGCACTTTGCTTTGAACTCCGTGACGCCGACCACTCGGCTATTCATACGCTCATGATAGCACAACTGGTCACCTGACCATATTGCGGATCGTAGCTGACCGTGCCCGCACGCCAACAGGCCCGTGAACCGTCAGCTCGTGGATTGCAATTCGCCGTGTATCAAGTCAAAGGGCGAGCCGCGTTATCGGTCTGCTCCGGATGGCCGGAACCTGCCGATGAGCAACTACCCCATTTTTTCCGAGTCTTCGGCCTTGTCGATAAAGTCGTTCAGGTTCGCTCAATGACTAGGACTTCTCTCATAATGTCTGGTCAGTGAGTGAATCTTCAGCGTAAGAATATAAACGAGCAGAACGACCGTCGAGCTGGCCCCGAGCTTTAGGGAATACGGTTGCAATCCAGTGTTCTTGAATTGAGACGCGTTTACAAAGAATGCGATCGCCGAGGTGCGGACCGGCATACCCCAATCAATGGCACATCCCGTTCTCAGTGTCAATATACGTTACGGCGTACTCGATTCACGCGGGAAGCCCGTGAAATGGCTGGGATCCCGGGGGACGACGACGGCCCCGTGCCCTCGGGACAGCCTTCACCATCATTCCGGTCCTGCCGACGGATAGAAGTCGGGCGCCCAAATGACCGAGGCAGTCTCGAAGAAGGGTCGCCGCGTCGCCCCCTCGCTGCGTCGCCCCTTCAACATCGACGTACCTTGTCGATGTTGGCGAGCGCAACTCCTTTACCGCCTCCCCTCCACCGCCATCTCCCGCGCGGGTGCCACAAATTCCAGCAGCGCCCGCTTGATCCCCGGCGGAATGCTGAAGCGCTCGATCTCATTCAGATCGCCGGCGGCGTACGTCACACTGTGGCCGTTCATGGCGATGGCGATAAACAGGTGGCGAGTCACTTCGTGGAACAATCCCCGCGGCTCCTGCTTCTCCGCTTGAAAAGTGAGTGCCCGGACGGGCGTCTCATCGTCCGCCAGGCTGGTCTCGTACGCCATCGCCACTTCGGTCGAAATGCGTTTCTCGTAGTCGGCTTGAATGCGCCGCGCTCTGTCCCTCCAGGAAACCTCCTGGTAGACCAGCGCGGCGATCGCAAACAGCAGCGCTATTTCCATGGGCGTCATCGTTCAGCTCCGCTTGGCCTTCATGTCCGCCAGCATCTTCTCGATCTGGTCCTGTTTTTCGAGCGCGGCCAGTTGATCCTCCACGTCGTCCTTGAATAACTCCGCCTTGGCCTGGCTGACCGCTTCGCTATGACGGACCTTGTCCTTCATGCGCTCGAACGTGGCTTCCGTGGAGTGGTCGCTGGTGGCAAACTGCGCGTCGGTCGCCTTAGTGGCGGCACGGGCGCGGCGATGCTGCGCAATCAACACATCTTTCTTAGCCTGCGCCTCCGCCAGCTTTTGCGCCAGCTTCTGCAAGGCGGACTTTAGATTGTCCACCTGTGTCTTCTGATCGGTCACCTGTTGCCGGAAGCTCTCGCCCATCTGGCGGTAGCTCACCGAGCGCTCCAGCGCCACGCGCGCCAGATCGTCCTGCTTCTTGTCTACGGCCATCTCCGCTTTGCGCACCCATTCCGCGGTCTTCTCTTCATTTTCCTGGTGCTTCTTCTCCAGCACGTGCTGATCGGCGATGGCGATGGCCACCTGCGTTTTGACCTGCAGTAATTGGTTCTGCATATCGAGAATCACCTGCTTGATCATTTTTTCCGGATCTTCGGCCTTGTCGATAAGGTCGTTGAGGTTCGCGCGAACCAGTGTAGATACTCGTTCCAGTAGTGCCATATTCGTTCTCCTTTCTCAGTTGCACCAATCGCTTATGCGTGTGGCTCAGTAACTTTGTCCTCGGGCGGTTTGGGTTTGTTGTCTCCGATCTGTTTCACCTTGGAGAACAGCTCGGACATCTTCATGCCGGAGAGGGTTTCAAACAGCGCCGGAATCTGCGCGGCCATGGCCGCCATATCTCCGGTAATCTTGTTCATGCCCGCTGAGTGGCCATCGCCTGTCGAGACGATGGTGATCTTGTCCACGTTGGCCAGCGGCGCAGCCAGCGCACGCACGATCTCGGGCAAACTGGTGATGAGCTTGTCCACGACCGCGGCCTGGTTATATTCCTGGTAAGCCGCGGCTTTCACGTTCATGGCGCGGGCCTCGGCGTCGCCCTTCTTGAAGATAATTTCGGCTTCCGCCTCGCCCTGCGCCCGAATGGCGGCGGCGTGACCGTCGGCTTCCATCACCAATTTCGATTTCTCGGCTTCGGCCAGCGTCTCGATGCGCCGGCGCTCCACCTCCGCCGGCTTCAGCACGGTGGCGATCAACTCGCGCTCGCGGCGCTGGATCTCGGCATCCTGCACGGCGACTTCGTGCTCTTTCTGCACCTGCTGGATCTTCACCTGCTCCGTGATCACCTGCTGTTGCATGACGTTGGCCTGGATCTCATAAGCCTTATCCGCCGAGGCCTGCTGCTTCTTGATGGTCTCGTTGTAGTTGGCCTTCTTGATCTCCAGGTCGCGCGTGGCTTCGGCCTGCTTAGCCTGCGAGAGAGTTTCGGCCAGCACCCGCTCCTGGTCGGCTTGCGCCCTAGCTACGGCGGCGGCGCGCGTGGCTTCGGCGCGCTTGATGGCCGTGTCGCGCTCGGCCTCGGCGGCGGCTACATCGGCATCGCGCTTGATCCGCGCCACGTCCGGCCGGCCCATGTTGGAAATGTATTCGTTCTTATCGCGGACTTCCTTGATGGTGAACGAAATCACCTCCAGCCCCATCTTGTTCATGTCGTCCGCGCAGGTGGAGCGCATACGGTCGCCCACCATCTCCGGCTGCTTCACGATCTCTTCCACCGTCAACTGACCGATGATGCCGCGCAAGTGGCCTTCCATCACCAGCCGGATCAGGCCCTCGCGTTCCTGGTCGGTTTTGGTCAGAAACTGCTCGGCGGCGGTTTGAATGGACTCCGGATCGGACTTCACCTTGATTTGCGCGACGGCTTCCACGGTGACCGCTACGCCTTGCCGGGTGTAGAGGTCCTGCTGCGGCGCTACGTCAAACGACATCAGTTCCAGCGACAGGCTTTTGTAGCTCTCGACCACCGGCCAGATGACGGTGCCACGCCCTTTCACGATGCGGGTGCCCTTGCGTCCGTATACGATCAGGGCTTCATGCGGACCCGCCTTGCGGTACAGCCGTGCCATCATCGACGCGATCAGCACGATCGCGAGTAACATCAATAACACGACAACGACAACCATGTCCTTCTCCATACGTCTCCTTTTCAAGCCTTCCGCCTACGCATTCCGACTTCTGTCTTCCGACTCCCGACTGCTTGCTTCGGTCTCCTCCGCCATATCCTCCCAGCGGCGCACGTAGGCGATACCCTTCTCGTAGCGCTGCACCACCACCTCCGTGCCCTTGGCGATAGCCGTCCCATCGTCGCTGCGGGCCCCGGAAACATGGCGCACGCCCTCCTGCGAGAAAACGATCTCGCCGGTGCCGCCCTGGCGAATGGGGATGCTCAACTTGCCGAGCACGCCGATCATGTCGTAGTCCGCGGGGTCCAGGCTCTCGTCACCCGAGGCCAGCTTCGCCAAGAACCAGAACACGATGGCCGCGCCGCCCAGCCCGCTCAATACGGCAATCGCCAGCGCCACCAGGAACCACACCGCGTAAAAGCGCTCCAGCAAGTAGCCCGTGCCGCCGAACCACGCGAGAAACGCGGTCATGGTGCCAAAATTCAGCCACGGGATGCCCTCGGACTGCGCGCCGCCCATACGCACATGCGGCACATGCACGTGCGGCACATGTACATGCGGCAGATGCAGATATCCGCTGCCGGTGAGCACCGACAGCAGGCTCAGCGCCAGGCCCAACAGAAAACAGATCAGATAGAAATCCGCCCACGTCATTGCGATCGCCTCCTCAATTTGGGCGAAGCCTCCGCGGCGCCCGCCGCCGGAGAGGGCTTCAATACCTGCAACAACCGCTCGGCCAGGCCCGGGTTATCCAGGATGGCGCCCAGCAACACCACGCACATGCGCGAATCGTCGTGCCGCGCCACGCGCAACAGCGCTTGGCTCACGTCTGGGTCGCCGCGGAAACGCTCGGCGCCGTTGATCAGCCACAAGTCCAGCTTGTCCTCCAGCGCGCCCACGTCGGACATCAGCTCTTCCTGATAGCCCTCGGGATCGTCCACCAGGTAGCCCGGATGCACTTTGTAAAACTTCGCCAGCAGCATGCGGCTGGAGTTGGTCAGGTGCGGCCGCGCGCCGCTCTCGATCTGCGAGAGATAAGCCTGACTGATGGTTTCGCGCAGCTCCTTCTTGAGCAGGCGCACGACTTCGGCCTGCGTCAGCGCGTCCGGGCGGCCCCGCAGCGCGCCTTCGATTTCCCGCAGGTACCGGAGTTTTTCGCCTAGCTTCATATATTGCAGATCGTAATTATCGTATAGCAATATGCAATATCATGTCAAGACAAATATTTGCCCTGTTTTCAGCAACTTTTCGGTTATCATGGAATGGATGCCGCTACACATCTTCGCCCGCTTTGAGCCCAAACTCGGAAAAGAGGTACAACTGCGTGACGAGTGGACGCGCGTTCTGAAGCCGACGCGCGCGGAGCCGGGGTGCGTACGCATTCATATATACGAATCGACGCGCGGTCCCCTGGTCTACTTCATTCACTCCGAATGGATCGATGAGGCGGCCTTCGACGCGCATGCGGAACTGCCCCACACACGGCGGTTCGTGGGCGCGGTTGTCGATCTCATAACCAATCCTCTCCAGGCCGTGCGCACGAAACAAATCGATTGATCCCTGAGGCCCCGGAAGATCTTGCTGCCTGCAGTTGTGGGGCGGCCAATCTTGGCCGCAGCCGCCTTTCCAGGCGGCTCTTGCGCCGTCAGCGGGAAATCGTCAGCCCGGTCTGGAGAATGTGCGCGCGAAAGCCTTCGTATTGGTAGAACGCTTCGTCGTAGCCGTAGTAGCGGTATTCGGATTTCCAAACTAGCCCTTTGTGCAACGGCAGCGAGAGGCGCGCCAGCGGTTGGTAATACGTGGTGGGCCGGCTGCCCGAGGAGATGAACAGCGATCCGCCGAAAGCCAAGTGCGGCGCGAGTTTCGCGTAAGCCGGCAATGCCAGATCGACCAGCGCGCTGGCGTTGTGGGCATTGTCGCGGTAGAGCGACGTCTCGGGGCCGAGGGTTTCGGGCTCCAGGTAGCCGATGTCGGAGCGCAGCGTGGAGCGCGTGTATTCGCCCAGGATGCTGACGCGCTTGGACGGGGTCCAGGATGCCGACAGCGAATTCTGGCGGCTCAGGAAGTCGTAGTTGATGCCAGTCGTCGGATTCTGATTGTTCAACAACGAGAAACTGGCCTGTAGAGCCAGCTTGGAGGCGAGCTGGTATCGCGCGCGGGCGCGCAGCTTCTGATAGTTATAAAGGCTGGTGCGGAAATAGGCGTGAGACGTATCCGCGGCTTCGAAATCGAGGTTGGCCGAAAGCTTCTGGCTGGCGCGAAAGTTGATGCCCGCGATGCCCACCTGCTGCCGTAATTCGCTGGATTCCTGGCCGGGGCCCGCGATGAGCATGTTGCCGGTTTGTGCATCGCCCCACGCGTAACGATAGCCGCCGCGCACCGTGAGCTTGTGGGTGACTTCCAGCAACACATCGGTCTGTTCCTGGTTGTAGTTCATCACCAATAGACTGGTCAGATCCGTGGGCGTGGTCAGGGCGGCGGAAGCAGGCTGCAGGATCATATCGGTTACCAGGCCTGCCGCCGCGGTATGCATGCGGTCCGTCATCCAGGATTCGAGGATGCGCACGCGCTTCAGCGGGCGCAATTCGAAACCCAAGCTGCCGGTGGTATGCGGCTGTTTGCCTTCGGCGAATCCCAGCGCCTGCTCTCCGGTATAAAACAGGATGGCCTCCTGCAGCACCAGGCTGCCTGTATCGTACTGCGTGTAGTTGACGTTGGTATCCGGAAGGCTGTACAGGAACTGGCCCGATACATCCAGCCAGGAGTAAGGGTTGGCGGTGAACAGACCCTTGCTATAAATGCTGCTGCCGCGGATGCCGTAGGCCTGCGCCAGGTTCGTTAAATCGAGCGTCTGGCCAAAGTACGGTTCATAGTTGTTGCCGTAGTTGAGAGTGGAATCGTAGGCCTGCTGATCGTCGCGTAGCGTGGTGCCGCCCTGTTCCAGGGTGACGTGAAAGCGGTTGAATTCCAGGTGGACTCCGCCGCGGTAGTTATCCGTCTTATCGAAGGTGTGGTCGGCGACGGGGTACGCGTTGTCATCGGAAACGAACGTAGTGATGCCGGTCCCTTCGCCGGAATCGCGGCCGTAGGCGAGATAGGGAACGATGCGATGGCCGGGAAAGAGGTCCAACTGGAAATCGCTCATGCGGCGGCGGGCGAAGTAGGAGTCTTCGTCCAGCACGAGGCCGGTGCCGAGCAAGGGATCGGCGAAGGACGGCAACAGGTTGAAGTAGGCAATATCCCGGTAGTCGAAGTTGAAATCGTAGAGGCCGCGCTTGGAGGCGTCGATGTGCAAGGTGTTGTAGGGATCGCCGCCCCAGTTGTTGGCGCGCACGTCCAGACGGTCGAAGAGGCGCTTCTTCGGATCGACGATGGTGAGATCCAGGCCCAGCAGGCGGGGACCCTGGCCCAGATTGACCACGCTGCGATATACGTCGTTGTCGCCGCCGACGCTGGTGAAACGGTAGCCGAAGTCGACGCTACCGGTAATCCACTGCTCGGTGGAAGGCGTCGGGGAGGCGGCGGGTGCGGGGGAAGTGGCGGGCGCGGGGGATGGCGGCGCCGCGGGAGCGGTCTGAGCGGCATCCTGCGCGAGCAATGGAATTGAGACGAGCAAAGCCAATGCGAGTCTCATTTGATTAAATCCTGGTTCACGTACGACCCGTGGACTTTGATATGGCAAACGGTGCAATTCTGAAACTGAGGGCTGAGCAGGTCGTGAAACGCGGGAGGCACTCCGCCCAGTGCGGGAGGATTCTTGATGGCTCCGGGCGCGGTGGGCAGATTGGCGTGGCACTCCAGGCACATGTAGCGGACTTCGGCGCGCGCCAGCATGCGCGGGTTGGCGGAACCGTGCGGCTCGTGGCAAGCGCCGCAGCCTTCCAGGCGCACCGGCGCGTGCTCGAAAGTGAACGGACCGCGCAGGTTGCCGTGGCAGCGGAAGCAGCCCGGTTCGTTGGCGGCGTAGGATTGTGCGTTGACCTGGAAGATGCTGCCGTGCGGGTTGTGGCAATCCACGCAGGACATGGCGCCCTCGGGCAGGCGGTGTTTGTAGGGCCGCTGGAACTCGGCCCAAACCGCCGTGTGGCAGCTTGCGCACAGCTCATTAACCGCCGCAAATTTTCTGGGGACCAGCCCGTTGGGGCCCTTGGCGTGGATGGAGTGGCAAACCGTGCAAGCGACTTCGTTCTTCGCGTGGCTGCTTTGGATGCGGCCGATGTGCGTCGGCTGATTCAGATGGCACTTCAGGCAGTCGCGATCAGCCGCCTCGCCGGGCAAGTGGGCCGGGTTAACGATGGCCGCCTTTTCGGCCGACGCGGCGTGGGCGCCGCCCGGTCCGTGGCAGGATTCGCAGGCCTTGCCCTCCCAGCCGCGCCGTTCTTGCGTATCGACCAGTTTGTGGGGATTCTTTTGGAATGCGGCGTAGATGTCTTCGTGGCAAGGCTGGCAGGCTTCCGAGCCAACGTATGCCGGAGCAGCGGGCGCGGCTTGGGCAGGCGCGGCGGGGGCAGGCGCGATGGGGGCGGGCGTCTGAGCCCCCGCCGGCCAGCAAAGCAGGATTAGCGCTATCAGCCAACGCGGGCGCGCTTCGCCCGCCGAGCGGGTCCAGGGGGACCCGTGCAGACCAGGGGGTCTGCCCCACAAGTTCTGCAGAACTCCAGAGTCCTGGGACACATTACTGAACATGTACCGCGTCAACCGCAAATTGCGCACCCGCGGCATGGCATACGTTACAGCTCTCTCCCAACACATCGGTGTTTGCCAGGAAGTGGGCCGATTCGCCCTCCGAAACGTGACATCCGCTGCAAGCCGACGAAGCCGGCTGCACCGGGTTTCCGGTCGCACCCTGAATCCAGCCTTGGGGATCTTGCACCGCATTCAGGCCGATCGGCAAATTCTGCTCGCTGCCATTTACGTGGCAGACCGCGCAGTTTTGCATGTAGGTGGCGTCTCCCGTTGGGCTCATGACCGGGAAGAGGGTGCCGGAGAAGTCGTTGTGGCTCCCCATGTAGCCTACGACGATGTAGGGATACTTGGGCGGCCCGCCTGGGTTGAGCGCGGCATTCACGCCATCGTGAATGCGGTGAACCAGCAAATTGAAGTTGATGCCTTGCGGCGGGAGCGCCTTGTCGGCCGCGACCACGGCATCGGGGCGCTCGCTGCTATCCGTGTTCGATGCATTGTGGCATAGCACGCAGTACTCGTTGTTGTTGCGCAGGCCGCCGTGCAGAGAAAGCGCGACGTGGCAGGCGTTACAGTTGCCAAGCGCCACCACCGTGCGCCGCGGCGCTACCGGCGAGCCGTCTACCGAAAAGTTCACCACGGGATTCGCGGGGCTTTCGTTGACGCTCTGCGACGAAGTGGTGCCGGGATACACTGTCACCGTCATACGCGCCTCCCCGCCGATGGTGTACGTTCCGGTGGCGGCTGCCGGGATGGCGTTCGTGAAAGTGTACGTGCAGGCGCCGCTGGAACTGCAGGCCGCCATTGAGGCGCTTTCGGTCACATAGCCCGGAGTACTAGCGGTTCCGAAAGTGGTGTAGCCGTAGTCGGTAGTCGGACCGGCCATGGTGAATGCCAGGGTGGAGGTCTGCGATAAGGGGATGTTGTTGCCGCTGTCGTCCTGCAGGGTGAAAGTGACGGTGGGTGTTTGCCCGGCGGAGGTATTGGTCACGCCGGTAATGGCGAGGTTGATGCCGGCGATCTGGGTATCCGGGTTCTGGGGGTACAAAGCCGCGGTGTCGGTGGGCACCACGTGCGCGCCCATAATGGAGGCATCGAAGATCTCGTCGTCTTGGGGGACGTGGCAGGTGGCACACTCGCTGTCGTTCAACTGGAATCCGCCGGGGTGGTTGGCGCCGGTCGCAAAATTGACGTCGTCGTGGCAGGCGCCGCAGGCAGCCCGAGTGGGCTCCGTCAGGAACGCTTTGGCTTGCGCCGCCCCGGTGGTCTGATCGTGGCAAACCTCGCAACGGCGGGGATCGGCGGGATCGATCACCGTGGAAAAGTTATTGACTGAATTCATGTAGCCGATGATTTCATAGGGAGCCGGCGGAATGGTTTGCGTACCGGACGTGTACCCAAGAACGCTGGGCAACTGCGACCCCATGTGCAGCTTATGCGCAAACACCTTGAGATCCAGCGTATTGCCGGTTGTCGGATCGGCGTTCTGCGGCTGGTGGCACATGACGCACATCGGCATGCCATGGGCATTGCCGCCATGGAATGCCAAATCATAGTGGCAGGTGTTGCAACTCTGGGTGCGGATGACATCGCGCGTGACGGTAACCGCCGAGCCATTGGGGACGAAATTGAAGGTGGCGCCGGCGTAGTTCGAGCCTAGGTCGAACGCCGTAAGATCGCGGATGCCGTTGACCGCGACCGTAGTGGTCACGGTGGGATCGAATCCCGCCGGCGCCTGGGCTTTGAAGGTGTATTGGTATTGCCCTGCAGCCACCGGCGTGGCCGTGCCGCCCGACGTTTCGAAATCCGGCCGGGTGATCGTCCCCAGCACCGGGCCGGTCGCCGACGCAGTCGTGTAAGCCACATATTGTTCCTGGCCTTTGGGGATGTAGGCGGCGACGTATGCCAGCGAGACGGGGCCCGGCGTGGTTGAGCCGGACGCATCCAATGGCAATCCCGTGGGATCAGTGAGCGTGTATGTCACACTAATGACGCCGGTGCTGGCGATACTGGCCGAGTTGATCGTGATGTTCAAGCCGGGATTGACGAAGTCAACCAGGAGCTTATTCGCGTAGAAGGCCTTATCGCGCGGTGAGTACGGCGATTTGGACCCGCCGACCAGGGCGACCGAGCCGGCCACCAACGTCAACACCACAAGGACTCGCGAAACCCCAGAAACCGAAGACGATATGCGCATCATTTCCTCCGACGGCGTGCGCTGTATGCCGCACGCAATCGCCGAGCGGGAAGCGACCCGCCCTCCCGGTTCGTCAAATCTGAGCGAACAAACTCATGTTATGTCTTGAACGGCATGCCCAACTGGCGCAGATCCTTCGCCTCCATTGTCATCATCCGCGCAATCGCCCCATGCGAGCGTTTTCTTTTATACACGCAACGTGGTGAATGATGCCCCCTATCGCACTACCTAGGTGAGGGAGTTATTTTTCGCACACTCGCACCGCCCGGCTCAGTTCCAAACCCTATAAGAAAGTTTTCTTAATTTGTTGCGGACGCCGGCTGACCGGCCCGCCGGGACGAAGCCGGACCTGTGCAAGCCTTGGCCCAAAACAGAAAATCCACGATTTCATGCGGAACGCCAGCCACCCCTGGACGCAGTCATCAGATGCAGGTGCAAAACCTGCACGCAGAAATGCCGAAGTTGCCGTGCATCGCAGATGCGGGCTCTTCTGCTATCGCCTAACTCTCGCAATTTAATGATGCCATCCGCGTTTCAGCCCCGCCCGAATTCGAGGACCACCCGCGATGCCACATTGCCATGCTCGAGCCGGTCGAAGATTTGGTTGATTGACGACAGAGGCTGCACTTCGATATCGGCCTTGACCTTGCCCCCAACGGCGAAGGCCAGCGCTTCGGCCATATCCTGGCGAGTGCCGACGAACGAACCGCGGATGGTGATGCAGTTCGCCACCACATCGAACAGCGGGACGGGGAATTCGCCCGGTGGCAGCCCCACCAGTACGCAAGTGCCACGCTTCCGTGTCATGCCAACACCCTGTTTGAACGCAGTGAGCGAGGGCGCCGTAATCAGAACGCCATGAGCTCCGCCGCCGGTCTCCTTCTTCAAGACGGCTGCCGGGTCGCCGGCCTTCGCATTGATTACCAGGTCGGCGCCCACGCGCTTGGCGTGGGCCAGCTTGCCGTCGTCGATATCGATCGCGCAGACGAGGAGTCCCATGGCCTTGGCATATTGGATGGCCAGATGCCCGAGGCCGCCAACGCCGGAGATGGCGATCCATTGGCCAGGCTTCGCCGCGGTCTCCTTGATCCCCTTGTATGTGGTGATGCCGGCGCAGATGAGCGGCGCGGCATCCGCAGCGGCAAGACCGGCAGGTATATGGGCGACGTAATTCGGATCGGCGAGGACGTACTCGGCAAACCCGCCGTTCTTAGTGTAGCCGCCGAACTGGGCTAAGGGGCACACCGTCTCCCAAGCCGCCAGGCAATACTCGCAATGACCGCACGCCGAATAAAGCCAGGGCACGCCTACGCGGTCGCCCTCCTTCACGATCGTTACGCCCGATCCAAGCGCGACGACCGGCCCGATGGCCTCATGGCCGGGAATGAACGGGAGGGTGGGCTTCACCGGCCAGTCGCCATGCGCGGCATGGAGATCCGTGTGACACACCCCGCAGGCTTCGGTCTTAATGAGGATCTGGCCCGCCCCAGGAGACGGGATGTCCCATTCCCGAAGCACCAATGGCTTTCCGAACTGCTCGACAACCGCGGCGTGCATCTTAGACGCCATGGGCAACTCCTTTTCGCACCTTAATTTCCCCCCTATCTTGTGGGTCTTACTGCTTTTCAAATTTTGACAATCGATCGGCTACTCCAAGGGCCTTCAGTATTTCAGGCGACGTTTCTTCAATGGCCAGCGCATCGTGGCACGTGCTGCAGTCCTGTGGGATGGTTTTCTTATCGGGCGTAGCGTGGCTGTCGTCGTGGCATCGGAAACAGCCAGGGTCGTCGGTATGGCCGAGATTATTGGGGTATGTCCCCCAGGCGACCTTGAGATCGGGAAAGACGTTGTGCCGATAGATGGCGAGCAATGCTTGGCCCGCGGCTTGAATGCCGGCAATGCGTTGGCTGGCAACGGCTGGATATTTCCCTTGATAGTAAGCGGACAAACCGGCGGGGATTTTTTGCGCAGCTTCGCCGTCGCTCGAATAGCTTGCCTTGAGCAGTTCGACGGCGGTCTTTTTGAGGAATGGCAACCCAACTGGTATCTCGCCGCGAGCCATGGCTTCATCGACCGCGCGGCCGGGCAGCTCGAAGGAATGTGCCGCGCGGTTGTGACAATCGACGCACTGCATCTCGAAAGTTGAAAGAAGGCGAATTGACTCGGGCTTAGCGTCTCCCGCGAGGTAGGCTCGCGCGACACCGGTCTCGGTGTTGCGATATTCGACCCAGGGAATGGTCTGGCGTTTCCGGTCCGACGCCGCATACCGTATGCGCACACCGGGTCCCATGTGCGCGCCATGGATGCCGCCGAATCTCCCGCCGCCCACGAGCATCGTCAGAACGGTCTCGGTGCGGGTATTCGTTTCGTCGTCTTTGAATTGGCTAATGACGCGAAGGCGCGGTCCGATCGGCCTTTCGCGCGCATGACACTGCTCGCAAGTTTCGGCCGATGGAACCAATCTGTCGCTCTCCATCGCCGACTCGATCGGACGCGGAAAAGTATTGAACATCACCGCCATGAGCTGGCGCGTTCCGGACATCTTCGCTTTCAGCCAGCCGGTGGCTCCTGGTGCGATGTGGCAGGAGGCGCAGCTCACTTCTTGGTGCGGAGCGAGCAGATGGGCCGTAAACTCGGGCTTCATCACATGGCAGCTTTGGCCGCAGAACTGGACGGTTTCCATGTGCTCGACGGCGCGGTAACTCAGTTGGCTTCCGATGACGATGTTCGCCAGCGTCATGACCGCAAAGAAGACGCCCGCGCGCCGCCAGGCGGTCCTGCGGTCCGTGGCATCGGCGAAGCCCGCCTTGACCCGGCGCCTGGAAAGCGCGATACCAATCGGGATTAGCACCAGGCCGGCGAAGAACACCGCCGGGATGGCGATGAAGATCAGCAGCCCGATGTAAGGATTGCCAACATGCCCACGAATGTTCGCCGGCAGAACGAAGAGCCACGAGAAGCCCGCCAGCGTCACCAGGGTGACTCCGGCCATACTGATCCAATGGCTGGTGATAAGCACAAGGATCGGACGCTCTTGTTGGTCGGTCACAGTCTTCTTCCGTTTGTGGAATTCAAGAAAGCCGATTCGTTGGCAGCATTACTGCGTTGGATTCCTATGACCGGCCTGCTGGCCGGCGCCGCGCGGCGCCGCACTTCCAAGCGGCGGCCGCCCGGAGATCCTTGCAGCCCACTGTTATAATCCTCGCAATCGACCGATGGCGGGTGGTCTGTTTGGTACACTTCCAACGGCGGATTGTGCCCGCTCTTACGCTATCCGGGGGCACGCGGTCTTGTTTAGTACGCCCCGCCACTGTTGCAGCACGGCTACTTCCGCGAGCCTCCGACTGACGACCGGCAGCCGAAAGCGCTTTGCCCCACCAAGACCGCTATAATCAAACTACGTGGAACTGGAAAAGGCACTGCTGCGCAAGGTGGGAGAGGCGATCCACCGCTTCAAGATGATCCGCGACGGCGACCGGGTGGCCGTGGCGCTCTCGGGCGGCAAGGATTCGGTGACGCTGCTGGAAGCGCTGCTGCTGCTGGCAGAGCGCGCGCCTATCGACTTCTCCGTGTGCGCTTTCACCGTGGAACAGGGTAAATTCCTGCGGCCCATCGAGCCGCTGGGCGAGTACCTGAAACAGCGCGGCGTGGATTGGACCTACTATCGCGATAAGCCGTCGCTGCGGCTGCTGGAAGAGGAACCAAGCCATGGCTGCGACCTGTGCAGCCGCTATCGCCGGCGGGCGGTGTACGAGATCTGCTCGGGACTAGGCGCCAATACGATCGCCTTCGGGCACACTGCCGACGACTTTTGCGAGGCACTGCTGCGGAATGCGCTGTTCACGGGGCGGTTGAGCGCGCTGCCGCCCATCACTTACTCGCGCGACCGGCAATTCCGCTTGATCCGTCCGCTGGTCTTCGTGACGGAGGACATCACCCGCGCCTATGCCGAGGCGCGCGCCGTGCCATTGACACCATGCGATTGTTCCCTGCGCACAGGCACCGTGCGGCGGTCGTTGCGCGGGCTTTTCAGCGAGTTGGAGAAAGAGTATCCGCATCTGAAGGAGAACATGCTTTCGGCGATGGGGAATGTGGATACGAAGAGGTTGCTCGACCCGCGCCTCTTGGAAGTGGAGCGGCCGGAAACGTTTCCGATTTTGGAGGAGTCTTGAGGCCTGTCCTGCTATTTTCTTGTTCGCGCCACCGCTCACCAGCGGAATCACCGTAAATTGGAATCCCCGGGACCCCACCGTAGGCCCGTACCCCACCGACGTTTTGACTACGCCGGATAGCACCCGGAAGAACGGCATGCGCATCGACCTGCCGATGCCCGATTGCACCACGGCCCCCAGGCGATTGCCAGGACGTCTGGCGGATTCGATTCTCCCGGGAGTGCCGAATCCCGTTCCAGTTGGCGCGCTTGGACCCGACCATGCCGAATATGGCGACGACACGGCGGATCAAGGCTGCCAACCACCCTTCGACTTGAGAGTACCGGACGATATCGCTTTGGCAGCACGGTGGAATTCCCGAGCCTGGATGGGATACCGATCGGCCTGGCGGCGCAGCAACAGGTGGCGGGCTTCTTCGCCTTCGGCGGGCTGACCGCCGGACCCCAATACGTTCCCGTCGGCGAAGGCGCACGGAAAGTGCGGCCGAAGAGATCGAGGCGCCTGAAATGACGTGCCGACCGGTCTGGTGTCTGGCCGGTAGCTCGCGCGACGGTGCTGTGTTCTGGGTGTTCTGGGCCTTCAGCTTGCTTGTGCCTGCCTGCACGATCGGCGGGCGGCGCGCGCTACCGTCTGTTTGAGTTGAGCGATTGAAATTGGGCGATGGAGATGTGCACTTCTCCATCCACCGAGAGCCACAACCGCCCTTCGGCGCCGCTCACGAACCGCGCGCTCGTGAGCGTAGCTGCGGATGCGGCAGCCGGTGGCAACGTGGACTTGAGATCCAGTCCCTTGCGAAGGGACGACTCGATACCGCCGGCGATCTTCTCCTTGACCGCCGTGCCCAGAGATCCAGAACGCAATACGTCGCCGAGCGACCCATCGGCGTCGATCTTTTGGACCTCCGAAGCCATCGAGATGCCGTCTGCTCCAGCCGACAGCGTCAGCTTTACCGTGACCACCGCGCTGCCGCCCACCAGCCTCTTGACAACGTTCTTGCCGAACGCCTTGACGCAAGCCCAACGCTCGTAGTGCAGGTGTGCCGTCAAAACTGCGGCCGGAGATGCTGGGACGAGTGTAGCGCTCTCGACCGAAAGGCGTTCGCCGCAGCGGTCCGAGCGGTCCAGTTGGGAGGCGAGCAGGGGGCCGATGTTGCCCTGCAAATCGCTCAAATCCGCCGTCAATGCCAGCTTGAATGGCGTCTGGGGCCCGCCGGAGACGGCTCCCCACGCCGTGATTTTGACCGCCTGGCCCTTGACGTCGAACGAAGTCTTGACCGGCGCAATCTTGAGTTCGAGATCTTCCGCTCCGGCTTGCGCGGCGAAGATCGGCGCGACGCACAGGAGTATGCAGCACCGCATCAAATACAGTAGATGCTGTGCCCGGCTGACCAGTTACACCGGCACGCTTCGATCACGCTCGATAGCGGCTGCGTGGGGACGATTCGCGTTTAGCGGAATCCGCCGGCATCGAAGAGTGCGCGGAAGCTGGCTTCGGTCCGCTCACAGCCCTCCCGCGTTCACCAGCATGTTCACGCCGCTACCCGTGGCGCGGCGGTGAGGTAATCCGCTCCGGTAGGACGGTCTCGACAAGCAGCCGCTTGCTTCCGGCGACCGGCGGGCACGGCCTCGCAGAAGTCGCCACTGGCAATCTCGGCGTGCAGCACCCGGCCATCGGCGTCCGCCTGGCGCATCAATTCGGTGGCGCCGAATGCCTTCTTGTAGAACTCGATGGCATCGGCCGAGCCACGGATCATCAGCTACGGGGTGAAGGTGTGGTGGCCTGCGCGATAGCCAGTCGGCTTGCTCACGATTGGCCTCCCGTGGCTTGCGCAGCCGCGCGCTTCTGCATTTCTTCTTTGGACACATCTTCTTTGTGCGTGGCGAAGTGCCAGACGTGTCCGAACGGGTCCTCGAATTGGCCCGTGCGATCGCCATAGAATTGATCCGCCACCGGGCGCCGCACTTTGGCCCCGGCGGCTTCGGCCTGCGCGGCCAACGCTTCCACATCCTCCACGTAAATATGGATGGCGACTGGCGAACCGCCCAGCGTCCGCGGACTCAGAAAGCCGATCTCCGGGTGCTCGTCCGCCAGCATGATGTTGGCTTTGCCGATCTTTATTTCGGCGTGGCCGATTCTGCCGTCGGGGCCGGCCATGCGCATCGTCTCGGTTGCGCCAAATGCCTTCTTATAGAACTCGATAGCTGCGGCCGCGCCCTTGATCGACAGGTACGGAGTCGCGCCTTCAAAACCCTCTGGTATTGCTTTGACTGTGTTTGCCATGCTTCCATTTTGGCCCAGCGCGGCGTGGCGCGTATTGTAAAAAAATTGCAGTTAGCAACTGTTGGCAAACGGGGCAACAGCAGCGATCCTGCACCCGAGAGGATGTTGCGGCCAAGAGGGGCACCCGCAAGTGAATGCCACCCAAGGCGGTGGTAAGCCAGATCCGCATCCACTACGAAGGCGACCCGCAACTCAAGGAAGGTCTCCACAGCTTCTTTGGCAAGCTCGCCTTTGAGGGTTACTACCGCCGGTGCCGCGTGCGCTTCATAGCCGGTACGGGAAGGAACGATGCGATACACGACCTTCAGGACGCCCTCGAATCGCATCCGTGTTCATGGAACGTCTTGCTGATCGACAGCGAAGGACCGGACGATGGGCGGCTCTTCGCACGGTTGAGGCTCCCGGCGGCGCAGAAGAAATCCGTATTCTGGATGGTACAGTTGATGGAATCCTGGTTCCTCGCGGATATCCAAGCGCTCAAGCTTTACTGTATGGCCGACCTTGTGCCACTATGGGACAGTGAAGAGTTGGGCAGAGAAGGGCGGCCTGAATGAGCTTATGCATGAACTAGAGCGATGGGCGAATTTCTATCTCCTCATGTCGGCGGCGGCCGCGACCCTGCTCGGCCTGATGTTTGTCGTAATAACACTCGCGGCTGAGCGAAGGCCAGGAGACGCCGCAAAGATTCCCCTTTACCTTACTCCCACCGTTATTTATTTCGCTTCTGCGCTATACCTTGCTGCGCTTCTGACCTTCCCGAACCACACTCGGTTGACGGCCTCTCTTTGCACCTGCCTCGTGGGTGTCGCCGGCTTAGTTTACTCGGGGTCCTTTCTTATTGGGCGAGGCGGTAAGAAGAATTACTACGGACTGCATGACCGGATCGTTTACGCGGTGGTTCCGTTTGCGGCATACGGGCTCCATGTATTCGGCGGTGTCTTGTTCTTCCACGCCCCCCAACGCGGACTCACCTTGGTGGCTGCCAGTATGCTGTCGTTGCTTGCGGTTGCTATCCGCAACTCATGGGCCATCGCCATCGATGTCGTCTCCACCCCTCCTAGGCGGGAAAATTCAAAGTAGCCCACTCCCCGGATTTCGAGAAGCGCAAGTGCGCATCAAACGAGAGGTCGAACAGATCCCGAAAAAGAACGTCCTGAAGTGGCTTGAAAATGCTACGAACAAAACTCAGAAGGGCGGGTACGACAAGACCGATCATGCCCCGCGATTGCTGGGTCTGATTGATCCGGCGCTGGTCCGCGAAGTCTGTCCCAACTGCGGGCGCATCTTCGATGCCTTTCACGCGCGCCTACACGAAACCTGAACCCCGCGCTCACCCATACCGCAGCGCCTCCACTGGCGCGCGTGGAACCGGGGCCCTGGTCCGCAGTTCGTGCCACCGGTTCCGTTGCGCGCGCCTGAGCCCGCCACAGGGCCCAATAATTTGAGAGAATTGACAGTGGAGATATGAATGAGTTCAGCGTCGATCTTTGATCTAAGTCCCTCCGAGACGCTTCAACTTGTCGAAGATCTATGGGACGACCTTGCGGCCGAACCGGACGCGGTGCCGGTTCACGACTGGCAAAGGAGGAACTGACCCGTAGAAAAGCGAAGCTACTGAAACATCCCACCTGGGACGAGGTGAAGCGCAGGGTGCGTGCCCGCTATGCCCCTTGAGCTAGTCATCGCTCCGGAAGCCGAATTGGATATCGCAGAAGCCTGCTTTTGGTGTGAAGGCCGCAGGTCGTTCACGAAGGCCACCGTCGCGCCCTCATACGGCGCTTTCCGTACGCCGGCTTCGACGAGCAGGGGCGGCAGTGGCGCGATCTACGCGGTGTTTGACGCTTCTCGTGACCCGGACAGATGGCACCGACGCCCTCCCTTGCGCCGCGTCGCGGAACCCATGACGTTGCTACTTGCCGCACCGGCGGCAGTGTTGGCGCCACGATCAACATAGGAAAAGAACCGTCGCACCGTAGTGGCTCCGTATTCGAACGTGCGATTTGGCAATAGACTTAAAGAAATGGGAAACAGAAGTACGGCCGCCGTCGTGGATAGCCTGAACCGCATATCGGAACCACCTCCGCAAAAGGAAGACTTCGATACGTGGTTGGAGATGGGCAGCGCCCTTGACTTCCTGCGCGATAACAGGCAGCAGGACGACTTCGTTGTCTACGCGTCGAATCGCTACACCTTCGTCCATGCGGTTCTGGCTCCTGCGCCCGCTTAAAATCCGCCGGATATCGACGACCTGATGTCCTGGAATTGCAACCCTGCGTCATCCTGGGGAATCACGGTCCAATTCTCGGAGCCGCGCTCGGTGTGGATCTCGCCCCCGCTCGACCACACGGGGAGCAAAACGCTTGACAAAGGCGAACAACTGGCGTTTGCACGCCAGTTTGATGGGCTCTCTGGCAAAAAGAGTTATTACAAGATTCTGCAAAAGTTCACGCATCTCTTCGATCTTCACTACTTGGAGGAACGTCAGTCGTACTGCCGTCTCGACGAGCACAGTGACGTGGAGGACGCGATTCGCATCGTCAAGATACCCGGGAAGGGAGAAGAATTTGACACAAATGTGGTGATTTTCAACCGCGGCCTGCTCGATGAATATCTCATCCTCACAGACGCCGTCTTCGTGCGGACTTTCGATTTCACGCAGTATCGCCCGGGCACCTTCGGCGGGTGGCGCGCCGCGCATGATGTAAGCTTTCGGAGCGACGGAGGGATGCATTACCGCTACCACGTCGAGGCCGCGTATGCGAGTTACTTGCGCGGATTTGATTTGGTCCGCTCGGCGGCAACGAGGGACGCGATCATCAAGCGTTTCGATTATACGGCGGCGAAAGATAAGCAATACGCATCCTTCATCGCGTTAGATTGGAAAAATAAAGTCACGATAGAAATTTCGTGCGCGCCAGGGCACACGGCCAACTACTTCACGGAATCCGATCTGCCTTTCGAGACGAGCCCCGCATTCTTCAAGTCCGAGGTGCTTCTGAAGTACAAGGCAGACTCGGAGAAGTACCGCCTAGCCGAGCGGTCGATTTCGTGCCGCGGCGCATGGTCTCTTCAGGCTTATGACACCAACGACGCCGGACAGGTTCACACTTATCTCGTATACCTGCGAGCCTTGCCCTACGAGGAACAGCTTTACTGGAAGTCCTACAACGAGGAACCGAAGGCCCCGATATCGAAGCGGGCTTTTACTACCGATTTTGAGGGCACATGGCACCTGGAATACGATCCCCTCGACAGCCTGAAAAACGCAGTCAGCGACCTCAATCGCGACCAGGTTCCCTGGTGGACCCTTCGGTCCGAGAAACTGCGCGACCAAGTCCACTACCCGGTCACGTCGTCTGCCGACGAATGGGCGACTGAGATTCTGAATCTTGATCAGTTAGTAGTGGAAGGATTTGAAACCAAGTGGCTCAGGAACAAGCGCAGTTTTTGGGACGAACTCCCGACATCCGTTTCGCATCATTGAAACTGGTCGAGGAGTGTCTTCTCGCGCTCGGATTCGGAGATGAGCATGCTATGGCCGTTGTCGCCCCCCTTAAACAGGCGCACGATCTTCGCTCCAAAGTAAGAGGACACGCCTCCGGCAAGGACGGGGCCGCGATTAAGAAGCAGATCCTCAAGGACTACCGCGCGTATAAGGAACATCTCCGCGCCCTTTGCCAAGCATGCGATGAATCGATCAGGGACATCGCGGAAGCCTTTAAGAAGTTGGGCTGAAGCGAGGCCCACTCCGACGACGGCTAGATGAACCCGCCCTACTCATACCTCAGGGCCTCCACCGGGTCCAACTGCGCCGCCTTATAAGCCGGCCAAATCCCAAAAAACAGCCCCACACTCACCGACACCACAATCCCCAGCACCGCCGCCCACAACGGCACCTCCGCCGGCAGCGACGTAAACACCAGCCGGCTGATCAGCGAAATAATCCATCCGAACAGAATCCCCGCGACGCCACCCAGGCTGGTCAGCACCGACGCCTCCAGCAGAAACTGCAGGATGATATCGCGCCGCCGCGCCCCGATGGCCTTGCGCACGCCGATCTCCTGCGTCCGCTCCGTCACCGACACTAACATGATATTCATCACTCCAATGCCGCCGACCAACAACCCGATCGAACTCAGCACCGCCATCACCAGGAACGTCATGGCCGTGATCTGGCGGAAATCGGCCACCATCTGGTCGGCGGTCGAAAGCGCGAAGTTGTCGGGCTTATCGTATGGCACCCGCCGGTCGATGCGCAGGATGGTCCGCACTTCATCCAAAGCCTTGGGAAGCTGGCCGTCTTTGGCGGTGACCACGATGGC
>Ga0302325_10003017_pt1 | contig 40148 bp, 35 predicted proteins | sample Palsa_T0_2_FD_201948 | JGI IMG/M metagenome (GOLD analysis project Ga0302325, IMG submission 201948) | Peat permafrost microbial communities from Stordalen Mire near Abisko, Sweden - Palsa_T0_2 | ecosystem: Environmental > Terrestrial > Soil > Palsa > Peat permafrost | place: Sweden: Abisko...
GCAGATCGGCGACGACGTGCACGGGCTCTTTCAAGCCGACAGCGGCATCGTCGCTGCCGAGCTTGCCACGGCCACCCTGCGCGCGACCGCGTCGGCGTTCGGTGCGACGCTGCGCGAGAACGCGGCCATCACGGCGATCCGCGACGACGGCGGCGAGATCGAGGTGGAAGCCGGCGGCGAACGCTTCCGCGCCGGCAAACTGATCGTCGCGGCGGCGGCGTGGACGCCGCAGGTCCTGGCGCATTTCGACTGCCGGATTCCATTCGACGTCACCAAAGAACAGGCGATGTATTTCGCGAGCCCGGCACTCGAGCGTTTCGCCCTCGGCTCGTTTCCGATCTGGATCTGGATGGACGATCCGTCGTTCTATGGCTTTCCCGTCTTCGGCGAAGACGGCGCGGTGAAGATCACTCAAGATGCGGGCGGCAAGTCGGTGGATCCCGACACGCGCGGCTTCGAAGAGGATCGCGACCTCACCGCGCGCGTCACGGGGTTCCTCGAGCGCCATCTTCCCGCCGCACTCGGACCGGTCGTGCGCCTCAAGACCTGCCTCTACGCCTTGACGCCCGACCGCGATTTCATCCTCGATACGCTCCCGAATCATCCGAACGTGAGCGTCGCCGTCGGCGGCGGCCACGGTTTCAAGTTCGCGTCGGCGATCGGGCGGATTCTCAGCGACCTCGCACTCGACGGCGCGACGGCCTCGGATATCGGCGCGTTCAAAATCGATCGCCCGATTCTGCAGCAGCTCGACCCGCCAAAAACCTACATGCTGTAGCACAGGCGTGATGCAGCCCACGCAGCGCGTCGCCGATCTCATCGTCATCGCGCCGGTCGTTCACACGCTGGACGACGCGAGCGTGAACGCGCGCGCGTTTGCCGTGCGCGACGGACGTTTCACCTACGTCGGCGACGTTGACGGCGCGATGGCGTGGCGAGGGCCGCGTACCGAGGTTCTCGGCGTGCGCGATGGAGCCGTGCTCCCCGGCATCGTCGACGCGCATTTGCATCTGACGAATCTCGGCCTTTCGCTGCAGCAGGTCGCGCTCGACGACGCGCGCGGATTCAACGAGGCGATCGATCGAACGCGCTCGTTCGCGCAAACGAGCGGCGAGCAATGGATTCTCGGCCGAGGCTGGGACCAAAACTCGTGGCAAGACGCGGCGTTTCCGGCACACGACGCGCTCAGCGCGGCGATTCCGGATCGTCCGGTCGTGCTGACCCGCGTGGACGGCCACGCAGCAATCGCCAACGCGCGCGCGATGGAGCTCGCCGGGATCACCCGCGCCACGCCGGATCCGCCGGGCGGCCGTATCGTGCGCGATCGCGACGGTGCGCCGACCGGACTCTTCATCGACGCCGCGCTCTCGCTGATCTACGGTTGCGTTCCGAAGCCGGATCGCGCGCGCCTAATGCGCGCCATCCGCGCCGGCATCGCGGAATGCAATCGCTGGGGCGTCACGGCGGTTGCCGAGCCGGGATGCGACGAGGCGGTGCTCGCCGCGCACGAGGCGCTGCTCGGGACCGGGGAGTACCCGATGCGGACGCACGCGATGATCGAAGCGGATCCGGCGTTGATCGAGTACCGAACGAGCGGCGGCATCGTGGACGGCGCGTACGACGGGCGGTTCTCCGTGCGAGCGATCAAGATGTATGCCGACGGCGCGCTCGGCTCGCGCGGCGCGGCGCTGCTCGCGCCCTACGCCGACGATCCCTCGAATGACGGTCTCGTCCTCGCGCCGCAAGCGCAGATCGAAGCCGTCGCGGCGCGTGCGCTCGCAACCGGCTTTCAGCTCTGCGTGCATGCGATCGGAGATCGAGCGAATCGTTCGGTGCTCGACGCCTTCGAAGCCGCCTTGCCGCGCGGCGGCGACGGCGACCCGCGTTTTCGCGTGGAGCACGCGCAGATCGTCGCGCCCGGCGATATCCCGCGCTTCGCTCGGCTCGGCGCGATCGCTTCGGTGCAGGCGACGCACGCGAGCAGCGACATGCGATGGGCGGGCGAGCGCTTAGGACCGGAGCGTCTTGCGGGCGCGTACGCGTGGCGTGCGATGCTCGATGCAGGCGCGGTCGTCGCCAACGGCACCGACGCGCCGGTCGAGCCGGTCAACACCGTGCGCACGTTCCTCGCCTCGATCTCCGCCCACGGCGCGATCGATCACCGCATGACGCGCCGCGAAGCGCTGGCCTCGATGACGATCGCGGCCGCCTATGCCAACTTCCAGGAGCGCCGGATCGGTTCGATCGCCGAGGGGAAGTATGCCGACTTCGTCGTTCTAAATCGGGATTGGATGGCGGCGGCCCCCGATGAGATCGCGGCGACGCGCGTCGTCGCGACCTACTTCGCGGGCCGCTGCGTCTACGAGCGCGCTACTTCGTAGCGATCCCGACTGCGCCGGTCGAGCATTTTCCGCCGCCGGTCGGGCACGCCTTGAGGTCTTGTACGTAGACCACTTTGCCCTTGCTGTTCTTCAGCGTGACTTTGGCGGTCACCGTCACTTCGGTCGGATTGCCGGGATTCGGCTTGAACGAGCCCGTGATCCCCTTGTAGGCTTTGCCCTTGAGCGTGACGATCTTGTTGCTCCACTTCTGTTTCGGAAACGACCCAGAGGTGCAGTTCCCGGTGGTCGTGATGCAGATCTGATATTTCGCCGGATGGCCCTTGGCGACCGTGACGCAGCCGATGTACTGCGACGGGCACGATGCGGGCGGCAGTTCGCCGTTAACGATTTGCATCGACGCTCGCTCGCCCGCCTGAGCGGTAATCAGCGAGCCCGGAATCGCCGGTGACGTGCCGCCCGAGCACGCCGCAAGTCCGAGGCTCGCGACGATGGCGGCAACGAGAAGGCTCCTGTGCACGATAGACTCCTTTAGAAGAAGTTCGAGAGTGAGAGATATCCTTTACCCAATTCCGGCGTGGACCTTTCGCCGGCCGAGCAAATAGATGCCGGCGCCGACGAGCACCATCATCGCGGTAAGTCCGATCACCTTAACGACGGCAAGCGTTTTGTTCGGATCGTCGTCGGCTGGAAAGCCGGCAAAAACGATCGCGGAGAGCGTGGTCAAAAGACCGATCGCTGCGGCGATCGCGACCGTCCACTTTCCGCCTGGAATGCTCACCATGTCGGGCAAGCAGGGCGCATTCCAGAACTTCAGCGCCGATGCGAACAGAAAGAGGAAGGGCACTAGCGTGATCACGACCGTCGAGCTCACGAGCACGTCGTATGCGCCGCGCACGCTCGTGCCGGCCTGACCCAAAAAGATGAAGACCGACGCGATGACCGCTTGCGTCACCAACGCGGCAACGGGTGAGTTCCAGCGCGGATGCATGCGTCCAAACCACTCCGGGAGATAGTGATCGATGCCGGCGACGAAGGGCAGGCGGGCGACGGCACCGAGCCACGCGCCGGTGCTTCCCAGGCAGCTTACCAAAACGAGTACGGCGGCGATCGGCGTGAGGCTGCTCCAACCGAACTGCGACGACGCGTGAGCGATCGCTTGCATCACGCCCGACGACGGATTTACGTCGCGCGGCGCCACCAGGGCGAGCACCGCGGCGGTGCCGGCGATATAGATGATGGCGATGGCCGGCGCCGCCATCGCAAGGCCGAGCGGAATCGTTCGCTTCGGATTCTTGATCTCGCCGCCCATAAACGGCATCGCTTCGGGTCCGGTCCACGCAAACGCGATCACCGACCAGAAGATCAGATCCTTGATCGCAAAGCCCGGACGCATCGTCGCGGCGTTGATCGGGGTCGCGGGGCCGAACTTCCACCACGCGAGGCCCCCGAGCACGACGAGCAGCAGCGTTGCCGTCCAGCGGGAAATCGCGCCCGCGTTGTTGAGCCATTTACCGATCGCGAGGCCGTAGACGTTGACGATCGTCCCGAGCGCTAATCCGCCCAGCGCGACGGCGATGAAATATGCCGGCGTCGCTGCAAGCGCCGTTCCGCGCGTGCCTCCGATGAAGAGCGCGTTGCCGGCCGCAAAATACAAGAGCGCGGGAAAATATGGTAAGACGCTCGTCCAGTACGTCCATCCGGTGATGAAGCCGGCGAACGGCCCGAATGCGCGCTTGCTCCAGATGTAGAGCCCGCCTTCATCGGGGTGATGCGACGAGAGAAAGACCACGCAGATCGAGAGCGGAAGGAACATTGTTAGCGCGCCGATGATCCAGACCGGAATCGAGCTCGGGCCGGCCGCCCCGGCCGTCACGATCCATTGCAAGTTGGTGCTGGCGACGACAAAAAATAGGATGACGTCGGCCAAGCCGAGCGTGCGCCGAAGCTGCATCGTCCGCGCATTCAACGCCAAAAAGCGAATCGCCCACCGGCGGTGACGGTGGGCGATCTGCGTTCGCGTTGCGCGAGCGATTTAGTACGGGCGTCCCCAGTGTCCGCCGCGCCAGTACCAGCCATAGGCGCCGTGCGCCCAGTGTCCGCCATGCCATACCGCGCCGCCGTACGGCGGGTATGCGTAGTGTCCGCGAAGCCAGACGTAGCGGGAGCCGTTCCATTGCCAGTATCCGCCGACCCAATAGTAGCCCGGACCCGGTGCGGCGGGAACGGTCTCGTAGATCGGAGCCGGCGGCGCGATTTGAACGTAAATCCCGCCGTAGACCTGCGCGGCTGCGGGAATCGCCGTTCCGGTAGCGGCCGCTCCGCCGAGTGCCGCGGCGAGGAGAAGATTTCGTAAGTACATCATGCATTCTATGTACCACCATGCCGGCGTCTTCTCGCGGTCAAGCCGATTAAAGCACCATTGAGATCCGATGAGAGTCGAGCGCCTGCAATACTTGCTGCGCGTCGCGCCAGAGAGCGGCCGCACGGTCGACGCATGCTTCGCGCTCCTTGCGCAACCGGCGCTCGGCTGCCGGCATGGTCGGCGGAAGAATCGCGAGCAACACCTCGCGATCGTGTGCCTCGCCCAGCGCATCCTGTACGAGCGTTAGCCGCTCGGCGATGCACCCCAGCGACGGCTCGAGCATTTCGAAGCGCTCCACCGCATAGCGCAGCCGCTTACATGCGATGCGAAAGTCGTGCAGTTCGCGTCCCTCGCGCCGCTCGAGCGCGTGGGCGAGCGCGCGCGTTTCCTCGAACCGCGTTTGCAGCACGAGCCGGGCGAGCTCCCGAACGTCGCGCGCGCCGGAAAGGTCGATGCGCTGCGGTTTCACGACGGCCGATCGAACCGTACCCGCCGCAGTTCGCGGCAGGCACGCTGCGTCGCGAAGTCTTCGCGTTGCCGCAAATGCCGGAGCAGATCGTCCACGAGATGGGCTTCGCCGGGATCGACGCTGCGCTCGAGCAGCTCGACGATGACGGCGGCATCCCGCGCCGCATCGGTCGCGGCCGCGGCGCGCTTGACGCGGCGCCGGAGCCGCTTCGACCCGGCGATGCTCGCCACGTCTTGGAGCAGCGAGCGAAATCGTCGGCCGGTGGTGCGCACCGCGTGCAGCCGCTTCTCATTCGGCTCGCGAAGGAAGCACCGCCGCGCCCGTTCGAGCGCGCGGCGTTCGCGCGCGATGGTCTGTTTCAGCCATTTCATCGCGAATGGCGGCTCATGCCGCGCGGTTCGACGGGGGTGATTTGGGCAACCTTCGCGAAGGAACCGTCCCGACGTGAGAACGACGCGCTTGCCCGTCCTCGTCGCGATTGCAGTCATCGCCGCAGCGGCCTATTGGTATATTCACTCCACCCGCGCGACGATCAACGGCGAAACCATCGCGATTTACTACACGAAGCTCGACGGAAAAACGCTGGGCGAGGTGCGCGTTTCGATGCGGCCCCGCCAGGCCGGCGAAAGCGCCGCCGAGCATCTGCACAACACCGTGCTCTACGCCGCGGTGCAAGCCGTGGCCGGGCCGCCCAACGAAATCGAAGCGATCCGCTTTCCGCCGGGCACCAGCGTTCAAAGCGTCGCGATCGCGGGCAGCACGGCAACCGTGGATCTCTCCAAGACCGTCGAGTCGCAAACCGGCGGATCGTTCGGCGAGAACGGCGAGTTCAAAGGACTCGTCTACACCGTGACCGGCATTCCGGGCATCGACGCGGTGGCGATCACCGTCGATGGCGCGAATTTGGAAACGCTGCCGGGGGGACATCTTGAGCTCGATCAACCGCTCCATCGTTCGGACTGGTAGCGCGCTCGCCGCCGCGCTGATGCTGGCGCTCGGGGCCGCTCCGGCTCGGGCCGATTCGCCGCTCGTCGTGCTCTACCAAGGGCATGCAATTCGTCTCACGCATCTCGATACCAATGGCGGCGCGATCGCCATCGGCGTCGGCGACCCCGGCTTTGCGACGCTCCTGCGCGACGCCGGCGCGTGGCTCACCTGGAAGCCCGGCGAGCGCTACATCTTGATCACGACCTCCGCGCCCGCGGTCGCCAGCTTCGCGATGGGCGATCGCCGGTACGACGTCGGAACGATCGCCCTTCAAGCCCCGTTCGCGCCGTACGCGCGCGGCAACGAGGCGTATCTGCCGTTGAACGAAGTCTTGCGCGCGCTCGATCTCGCGCTGCGCCAAGACGGGAGCGCGACCGTGCTTCAGCCGCAGTTGGCGTCGTTCGACGTCCGTCGGCAAAGCAACGGGGTCACGCTGGCGTTCACGGCCGGCGCGCCGATTCGCGCCCGCGTCCTGCGTCAAAATACGTCGCAGATCGTCTATGCTTTCGCTGGCGTCGGCACAGCGTTGAGCGGGACGCAAACCGTGAGCGCCGCCGGCATACGCAGCATGCAGATTCAGACCAGCGGACCGGTTCGCAATCCGACGACGCTCGTCACGATCGCCCTCGATCCCGGTACGGTGGTCCGCGCGTCGCAGAGCGGCGATCGCGCCGTGCTGCTCTCGGCCGGTGCGGGCGCGCCGGCGCAAGCGCAGCCGGAGCAGGAGCAAACCGTTGCCGAGGAATCGCCGACGCCGGAACCCGCGCCGGCCCAAACCGGCGCGTCGGCGACCGTTACCGGCGTGAGCCTGCAGGCGTCGAGCGACGGCGTCGCGGTCGCGATCGCGGTAACCGGTGACGCCGCGTACCAGTGGCATCGGCTGCGCGATCCCGACAATCGCTTCTGGGTCGACCTCGAGAATACGCAGTTGCAAGGGCCGCCGGTGGACCAATCCTCGCCGGCCGCGCCGCCGGGCGGCGGATCGAGCCCGATTCTTTCGATGCGCGCGCGCCAAATCGATCCGACGACGGTGCGGATCGCACTGACGCTCGACGGACCCAAGTCCATTGCGATCACGCCGTCCGCGACGGGACTGCTCGTGGACGTCGCGTCGCAAGACGTCGCCGACGCCCCGCGTGCGGGAAACGGCAGCGTGGGTACCGTCGTTTCGGCGGGGCAGCAGACGGTTGCGGCCGTCACGCCGGCGGCGCTCGACGACTCATCGAGCGATTTTTCGAACCCGCCCACCGATACGAGTTGGAAGTTCGGGCCGCACGGTAGTTACGTCCCGACCTCTCCGCGCCTCATCGTGATCGATCCGGGGCACGGCGGCAGCGACCGCGGAACGACGCACGGTGGTCTCGAGGAAGCCAACCTAACGCTCGACATGGCCAAACGGTTGCGCGATCTGCTCGTCGCGCAAGGCTGGCAAGTAAAGCTGACGCACGATACCGACGTGGACGTCTATCAACCCAACGACAGCGCGCACGACGAGCTGCAAGCCCGCGTGGACGTCGCAAATAACGCCGGTGCCCGCATGTTCGTCAGCATTCACGTCAACGCGTTCATCAACTCCGGCCCCAGCGGAACCACGACGTATATCTCGAAGCCCGACGACGTCGCGCTCGGAAAACTCCTCGAGACGAGCCTTGCGTCGGACGGTACGAAAGACGACGGCGTCGTCAAGGCGCACTATTACGTCACCTATCACACGCGCATGCCCGCCGTCCTGATCGAGACCGCTTTTCTCACCAACCCGGCCGACTATGCGCTGCTCTCGTCGGCCGCGTGGCGCCAAAAAGTAGCCCAAGAGATCGCCGCCGGCATAGCGCAGTACGCGCGCCAATACCCGGTTCCCAACCAGCCCGCGCAGTAGTGATCGGCCTCTTTGACTCAGGGTTAGGAGGTCTCACGGTTCTCGCGCGCGTTCGCGAACGGCTGCCGTCTGCCGATATCGTCTACTTTGCCGATCAGGCGCACGTGCCGTACGGCGATCGAACCCATGCCGAGTTGCTGGAGCTGCTGCACACGAATCTCGAACGCTTCGACGAGTACGGCGTCGAAGCGGTCGTCATGGCGTGCAATACGTCGTGCGCGATCGCCGAACGGTACGGCTGGCCGCGCGCCAACGCGCCGATTCTCGATTTGATCGAGTCGGCCGCAATCGCCGTCGAGCGCGCCGGCGTCGCGCGCGTCGGCGTGGTTGCGACCGCGGCGACGGTCGGAGCCGGGTCGTACGGCCGTACGCTGCGCGGCCGCGTCAAAAATATAGACGTCGTCGAGGTCCCGGCGCCCGCGCTGGTGCCGCTCGTCGAAGCCGGCCGCATCGCCGGCGACGTTTCCCGCGCGGCGGTCGAAGAAGTCTGCTCGCATCTGCCGCTCGATCTCGATGCGCTCGTCTACGGCTGCACGCACTATCCGCTGCTCGAAGCGCATTTCCGCGCGGCGCTGGGCGAGAGCGTGAGGCTGATCGATCCCGCGGTCACGCAGGCCGAACGCGCGGCCGAGCTGCTCGGGGAACGCGGGCGGGGCAACGGTAACACGACGTACGTGACGAGCGGCGACGATGCCGCATTTCGCGCGAGCATCGAGCGCCTATGCTTCGCCTCGCGCTGATCTACGCGGCGATCCTCATCGCCTACGATGCCCTCGCCGCGGCCGTCGCGCGCTCCATCACGATTTCGTACGATTCGTTCCTCGTGCTCTCGCTCGTCATCGTCTTCTTCATGGGCGTCTATGCCGGGAGGAAGAAGCAGTGGCGCGGCGTCGTGGTGGTCGCGATCGCGGCGGCGCTCGAGGCGACGCTGGGCTGGTACGTCGCGGCGCTGATCGGTCCGGGATACGTGCCCGGATGGACGATGCAAACGCTCGTCGTCATGGCGCTGGAGGGTGCGCTGCTCGCCACGGTCATCGGAGCCGCCGGCGTTTGGATCGGATTGGGCGTCGCGGGTGCGCGCCGCGGCCTCTTCTAGCGGGCGACGACGTCTGCGTCCACGCCTAATGCGCCGAGAGTATGCCGACGTGAAAGAGCGAGAAGAAGAAGGCGGTCGTCGCAACGGCGAGCCCGATGCCGGCCAGCACTTGTGCGATCGTGTGCGCCTTGAGATAGACGCGCGCCCAGCAGACCATCGGGACGAGCACCAAAAACGGAAGCGGCTGGCGTCCGTAGAGGAGCGTCATCGCTGCGAGCGGCGCGGTGATGCCGATCGCGTGGGTGCTGATCTTCCAGTACCGGGTGATGTACTGCACGATCAGCGTCGATACCAGATAGCCGAGCATTGCGGCGATCATCAGCCGCGGTGCGTGTGCGATCCAGAGCGTCGCCACGCCGAGGACGTCGAAGATCACGAAGGCCGAAAAGACCAGCTCCCGTTCCTCGCGTACCGACATATCGAGATCCGAGATCCGCTCGGTTGCGTCGAGCCAGAAAACGTAGAGCATCGGCCCCACCGAGACGAAGAAGGTCGAAAGGAAGAGCAGCCGCCAGAAGTCGAGCGTGCTCGTCGCGCCGACGTGCGAGAGGAGTGCGAAGAGCGCGAACGCGGTCAGAAACGGATTGAAAACCGTCGATAGGCTGCGCGCGAGGTCTCGCCAGACGCGCCGCCGCTTGATGGGGACGACGGTCTCGTGCGGATCGGCGAGCCTCCCCGATTCAGGCACCAATCGCTCTTTGGGCTTGGTCGCGCACCGACCTCCGCCGAAGGGGCCTCGAACGCGGCAGTCGTAGTCAAGTGCCGCAATGCATCCCCTGTTACTCGCCGCTGCGGCGGCGCCCAAGGCCGTTCCAACGGCTGCGGCCACTCTTTTGCCCCAGCAAGCGCTGCCTGCCATTCCGCAGATCGAGCCGAAGACGTGGTTCGCGCAGCATCTGCCGTGGCTCACGCACGGTTTAGCCGGGCTCTTCGTCCTCTCGGCGATTCTCCTGATCTTCTTGCTCGCAATCCAGACGACGAAACAAGAGGGACTCACCGGATCGATCGGCGGCCGCGTCGAGTCGAGCTACCGCGGACGTCTCGGCGCCGAAGAACAGTTGAAGCGCTGGACCGGAATCGTGGCCGTCTCGTTCGTCGTCGTTGGATTCGTTCTCTCGCTAACCGGCATTTAGCGGACGAGCGAGGAGTGCCGCTTCTCGAGGTCGCGAATCTCCGAACCACCTTCAGAACCGAAGACGGTCCGGTAACGGCGGTCAACGGCCTCTCGTTTTCGCTCGAAGCCGGTGAAACGCTCGGAATCGTCGGGGAGTCCGGATCCGGCAAGTCGGTCACGGCACTTTCGATCATGCGCCTCTTGGCGCGCACCGCCACCGTCACCGCCGACCGCGTCGATTTCGAAGGCGAGGATCTGCTGCACAAGAGCGAAGCCGAGATGCGGCGCATCCGCGGCTTCAAGATCGCGATGATCTTCCAGGATCCGATGACCTCGCTCAACCCGGTGCTGACGATCGGGGAGCAGATTTCCGAGGCCGTGCGGCTCCATCTCGGTTTGGGGAAGCGCGACGCGCAAGACCGCGCCGTCGAGATGCTCAAGAAAGTCCGCATCCCGTTGCCGGAGAAGCGCCTCGGCGACTATCCGCATCAGTTCTCCGGCGGCATGCGCCAGCGCGTGATGATCGCGATGGCGCTTTCGTGTAATCCGCAGCTGCTCATCGCCGACGAGCCGACGACCGCGCTCGACGTGACGATTCAAGCCCAAGTCCTCGAGCTGATGGAGGATCTGCAGCGCGAGACCGGGGCCGCAATTATCTTGATCACCCACGACCTTGGGGTCGTCGCGGAGTTTTGCCGGAACGTGCTGGTCATGTACGGCGGAAACATGGTCGAGTACGCCGGCGCCGAGCAAATCTTCGCGCAGCCGCGCATGCCCTACACGCAAGGCTTGCTGGCGTCGCTCCCGCGCCTCGACGATACCCAGCATCGGCGGCTCGAGCCGATTCCGGGCCAGCCGCCCAACCTGCTGCGCCTCCCGCCCGGATGTGCCTTCGCGCCGCGATGCGTCTATCGCATGCCGATCTGCGCGAACCCCGTGCCGCTGTACGACTTTGGCCACGAGCACGTCGCGCGCTGTTATCTTTACGACGAGCGCGCGCGCGACCAACGTCCGGCGTCGGCGCAGAGTTTGCCGACCGTTCCGGCCGGCGGATCCGCGCCGTGACCGACGCCGCGCTCGTCCGCGCGACCGACCTCTATAAATACTTCCCGATTCACGCCGGATTGATGTCGCGGCACGTGGCGGACGTCAAAGCCGTCGACGGCGTCAGCTTCACCATTGCGCCGGGCGAGACGCTCGGTTTAGTCGGCGAATCGGGATCGGGCAAGACCACGGTCGGGCGGTTGCTGCTCCGGCTGCTCGCCGCTACGAAGGGCGAGATCTTCTTCGAAGGCGAGAACGTGCTCGCGATGAACCGGACGCAGATCCGGCGGATCCGCAGCTCCATGCAGATCATCTTTCAGGATCCGTTCGCCTCGCTCAATCCGCGCATGACGATCCGCGAGATCGTAGCGGAGCCCTTGCGCATCCACGGGCTGGCGCGGGGCAAGGATCTGGACGACCGGGTCATCGAGCTGCTCAAACTCGTCGGTCTTCAGGCCTATCACGCGAACCGGTACCCGCACGAGTTCTCCGGCGGTCAGCGCCAACGCATCGGCGTGGCGCGGGCACTCGCGGTGCACCCGAAGTTCATCGTCTGCGACGAGCCCGTCTCGGCGCTCGACGTCTCGATTCAGGCGCAGGTCATCAATCTGCTCGAGGAGCTGCAGCAGCAGTTCAATCTGACCTATCTCTTCATCGCGCACGACCTTTCGGTCGTCCGGCACATCTCGACGCGCGTGGCGGTGATGTACGTCGGTAAGATCGTCGAGCTCGCCGACCGCGACGGCTTGTACGAAAATCCGCTCCATCCGTACACGCAGGCGCTGCTCTCGGCGATTCCGATTCCGGACCCATCGGTCGAGCAGCGCCGCAAGCGCGTCGTGCTCACCGGCGACATTCCGTCGCCGGTGAATCCGCCGCCGGGGTGCCGGTTTCACACGCGCTGCCCCGTTGCATTCGATCGCTGCAGCGTCGAGGAGCCCCCGCTGCGTGAATACGCACCGGGCCATTTCGCCGCGTGCCACTGGGTCGAAGAGCACGGCGGCAACGGCCCCGACCTCACGGCATAAGAAAAACGGGCGACCACTGGCCGCCCGTTTCTCACATCCCTGGTGTTTAAGAGCGCCTAGCCCTTCTTTTTGCGGCCGCCCTTTCTCACTTTCCGCGCGACCTTTCGCGCGGTCTTTTTGCGGGCCGCGCCCTTGCGGCGGACCGTCTTGCGTGCCTTGCGGGCGCCCTTGCGGACTGCCTTGCGGACCTTGCGGCCTACCTTGCGCGTTGCCTTACGGCGTTTTCGAGTCACCTTGCGCGCGGCTTTGCGGACCTTGCGGCCTACCTTGCGCGCGACTTTGCGCTTCGCAACGGCCTTACGAACCTTGCGAACTTTGCGGGCTTTGCGAACTTTACGCACCGCCTTGCGAACGGCTTTCTTCGCGACCGCTTTTTTGGCAACCGCGGCCTTCGCGGCCTTACGGCGTCCGCCTTTTCGGCGCGGGGCTGGTTCCGCCGCGCTCGGAGCGCCGTTCGTTGTGGAATCGGAGTCCATTCAATCCTCCTCGTCCCCGGGGACGATTAACGTTGTGGACAAGCGCATGTCGCGCTTTTGAACGCATCATAGATGATTTCGTAAAATGATGCAAATTAACGTACGCGCGTGCGTGCGCGTAAATCCGCGCGCCGCGCGGTGGCGCGAAGGATTGTCTGGGGGTTGACCCCGGCGGTATACTAGGCCCCGTGAAAAAGCCCCTGATCATCGTGGAGTCGCCGACCAAGGCTCGAACGATCAAAAAGTTCTTGCCGGCGCGATACGCGGTGAAAGCATCGGTAGGGCACGTGCGCGATCTTCCCAAGAGCACGCTGGGCGTTGACGTCGACCACGATTTCGCCCCGAAATACCTCACGATCAAGGGGAAAGGCGAGATCATCAAAGAGCTGCGCGGCGCGGTGAAAAGCGCTAGCGACGTCTACCTCGCGACCGACCCTGATCGCGAGGGCGAGGCAATCGCCTGGCACCTGGCCGAGCTCCTCAAACTCCCGCACCCCATGCGCATCGAGTTGCACGAGATCACCAAAGAGGCGGCGCTCGCCGCGCTCAAGGAGCCGCACACGATCGACATGGATCGCGTCAACGCGCAGCAGGCGCGGCGCATCCTCGACCGGCTCGTCGGCTATAAAATTTCACCGCTGCTCTGGTCGAAGGTGCGCAGCGGTCTCTCGGCCGGGCGCGTGCAGTCGGTCGCCGTCAAGCTGATCGTCGACCGCGAGCGCGAGATCCTCGCCTTCGTTCCGAAGGAATACTGGAGCATCACCGCGCTGCTGGCCGGAACGGTGCATTCCGAGCCGGCGTTTTCGGCCGAGCTCGTCTCGCATCGCGGCGAGAAAATCGAGATCGGAACCGGCGAGCAGACCGAAACGATACTGCAAGCGCTCGACGGCGCAGAGTACCGGGTCGCGGCCGTCAAACGGCGCGAAGTTCGCCGCAACGCGCCGGCGCCGTTCACAACTTCGACGCTGCAGCAAGAGGCCTCGCGCAAGCTCAAGATGCGGGTCCGCCGCGTGATGCAGGTAGCCCAAGCGCTCTATGAAGGCGTCGACCTCCGCGGCAGCGAGGGGACCGTCGGCTTGATCACCTATATGCGGACCGACTCGACGCGCATCAGCGATCAGGCCCGCGCCGCCGCTCGCGATTTCATCGTCTCGACGTACGGCGAACCGTTCCATGGCGGCCGGCTCCATCGCGTCCGCGAGGGAGCGCAGGATGCGCACGAGGCGGTCCGGCCGACGTCGGTCTTGCGGACGCCGGAGCACCTTTCCGGCGTGCTCAAGCGCGACGAACTACGTCTTTATACGATGATCTGGGAGCGCTTCGTCGCGTCGCAGATGGCGTCGGCGCTCTTCGATCAAACCATCGTCGATGTGGTCGCCGGCGAGTACGGCTTCCGCGCGACCGGCACGGTGATGCGGTTCCCGGGTTTCACGCGCGTCTACGACGAGTCGCGCGACGAGGACGCCGCGAAGGGGCGGGTCCGCCTTCCAGATTTAGAGGAAGGCGAAGCGCTCGACTGCCGCAAGCTCGACCCGAAGCAGCATTTTACCGAACCTCCGCCGCGCTTTACCGAGGCGGCGTTGGTGAAGGCGCTCGAAGATAACCGCATCGGACGACCCTCCACCTACTCCTCGATCGTCGAGACGATTCAGGCGCGCGGGTACGTTACGCAGCAGGAGCGGCGCTTTCTGCCCACGCCGATCGGATTTGCGGTCAACGACCTTCTCGTCGAGCACTTTCCGAAGATCGTCAATCTGGATTTCACCGCGCGGATGGAGGGCGATCTCGACCGCGTCGCCGAGGGCCACGAAGATTGGGTCGGTCTGCTGCGGCGCTTCTACGGTCCCTTCGAGAGCGAGCTCGAGGAGGCGCAGAAGAAGCTTCCGCGACTCGAGCTTCGCGACGAGCCGACCGACGAGATCTGCCCGGCGTGCGGACGCCCGATGGTGATCAAGCACGGACGTTTCGGCAAGTTCATCTCGTGCAGCGGCTATCCCGAGTGCAAAACTACCAAGCCGATCGTCAAGGAGACCGGCGCGATCTGTCCCAAGTGCGACGGCGCGATCGTCGAGCGCCGCTCGAAGAAGGGCCGCACGTTCTACGGCTGCGGCAACTATCCAAAGTGCGACTTCATCTCGTGGGATGCCGTCGCGACGGAACGGTGTCCGGTCTGCGGCTCGTACGTTGTGGTCAAGACGCGGCGCGGCGGGAACGTGCTGCTCCAATGCGCCGCCGACCGCGCGCACCACGTCGCGGGTCTCGCGCCGGCCGCATCGTCCTGAACGCAAGCGAACGGCTGACCGTCGTCGGCGGCGGCCTCGCCGGATGCGAAGCCGCGTGGCAGGCGGCGCGCCGCGGAGTCGACGTGGATCTCTACGAGATGCGTCCGGCCGTCAGCGGTCCGGCGCATCGTACCGGTTCCCTCGCCGAGCTCGTGTGCAGCAACTCGCTGCGCGGCGCGGCATTGGAGAACGCCGTCGGGCTGCTCAAAGAAGAGCTTGCGCGGCTCGATTCGCTGGTCATCGCGGCGGCGCGGGAGACCGCGGTGCCCGCGGGCGGCGCGCTCGCCGTGGATCGCGAACGCTTCTCGGCGCTAATCGAAGCGCGCATCGCCGCCGAGCCTCGCATCACGCTGCATCGCGAGGAAATCCGCGCGATTCCACTCGATCGTCCCGCCATCATCGCCTGCGGCCCACTCCCGACCGAAGAGTTCCTAGCCAGTCTCGATGCCGTGCTCCGCTACTGTCATCCTGAGCGCGGGCGCCTGCACTACTTCGACGCAGCCTCACCCATCGTCGCCGCCGATTCGATCGACGAATCGGCGATGTATCGCAAGTCCCGCTACGACAAGGGCGACGGTGACGACTATCTCAACATCCCGCTCGACCGCGACGCCTATACCGCACTGCTGCAGGATCTGCGCACCCTCGACCGTCATCCCGCCAAGGATTTCGAGGAGACGCGCTACTTTGAGGGTTGCCTTCCGATCGAAGAAATGGCCGATCGCGGCGACGACGTGCTGCGGTTCGGTCCGCTCAAGCCGGTCGGTCTGCGCGATCCGCGCACCGGCGCGACACCGTACGCGGTCGTCCAGTTGCGCAAAGAGAACCGCGAGGCGACGGCTTACAACCTCGTTGGCTTCCAAACGCGCCTCACATGGCCGGCGCAGCGCGCGGCGTTCGGCAAGCTTCCGGGCCTTGCGAACGCCGAATGGCTGCGACTCGGGGTGATGCATCGCAACACCTTCGTGGACGCGCCGCGGCTGCTCGACGCCCGCCTCAAGCTGCGCGGATCGCATGCGCTCTATCTCGCCGGTCAGATCACCGGAGCGGAAGGCTACGTCGAAGCCGCGGCATGCGGCGCGATGACGGGGATTCACGTATCGCGTCAGATCGCGGCTCTGCAGCCGATCGACGTCCCGCGCGCCACCGCGCTGGGCGCGGTCGTAGCGCACTTGCAAAACCGCGACTCGCCCGATTTTCAGCCGTCGAACGTTACGTGGGGGTCCTTCGACCGCGATGCCGCGCTCGGCGCTCAGGACGGCGCCGGCGCTGCACGTCTCGGCAAGCGGGAGCGCCGGCGACTGCTGGCCGAGCATGCGCTCGCGGCGGTCGAGGCCTTCGCCGCTGAAACCCTCCTGCTGCCGGCGGGGTACTCACGCTAGCATGAAATCCACGACCATACTCGCGGTTCGGCGCGACGGAAAGCTGGCCATCGCCGGCGACGGCCAGGTGACGCTCGATAAGACGATCGTGAAGCACGGTGCCCGCAAAGTCCGCAAAATCTGCGGCGGCAAAGTGCTGGCGGGCTTCGCCGGATCGGCCGCCGACGGCATCACGCTGCTCGAGAAGTTCGAGGCAAAGTTCGGCGAGTTCAAAGATCTGCGCCGCGCCGCCGTCGAGTTGGCAAAGGACTGGCGGCAAGACCGCGTTCTGCGCCGTCTCGAAGCGCTGATGATCGTCGGAAATCCCGAGCATCTCTTTTTGCTGTCGGGAACCGGCGACGTCATCGAGCCCGACGAAGGCGTTGCGGCGATCGGCAGCGGCGGCGCCTACGCGCAGGCCGCGGCCGCCGCGCTTCTGCGCAATACCGGCCTCGATGCGGTCGACATCGCCCGCAAAGGTCTCGAGATCGCCGCCGAGATCTGCATCTACACCAACGACGACATCACCGTGGAGAGCCTCCCATGACCGCCATCCTCAGCACTATCCTCGACCCCGCCCATCTCACGCCGCGGCAAATCGTCGAAGAGCTCGACAAATACATCGTCGGTCAAGGGAAGGCCAAACGCGCGGTCGCGATCGCGTTGCGCAACCGCTACCGGCGCTCGAACGCGCGAGAAGATCTGCGCGACGAGATCACGCCGAAGAACATTCTGATGATCGGGCCGACCGGCGTCGGAAAAACCGAGATCGCCCGCCGCCTTGCCGCGCTCGTCGGCGCGCCGTTCGTCAAGGTCGAGGCGACCAAATATACCGAGGTGGGATACGTCGGGCGCGACGTCGAGTCCATGGTGCGCGACCTCGTCGAAGCCTCGATTCGCACGGTCACCGCCGAGCGCCGCGACGAAGTGCGCGACCTCGCCGCGCGGCAAGCCGTCGAGCGCGTGATCGACGCGCTCCACCCCGAAACGCGGCCTCCCTCCGCACAGGGACAGGGCAATCCGCTCGGCGCGGCCCTCGGCTCGATCTTCGGCAGCGGGTATTCCGGGCAGCAGCACCAGCAGCAGCCCAGTCCGTCGTCGTCGGTCTCGGCCGACGCGCAGCGCGTCCGCGACCAGACGCGCGGCGAGATCGAGCGTGGATTCTACGACGTCCGATTGATCGAGATCGAGGTCGAGGAGGTGGCCAGCCTTCCGATCGGTATGATCGGCGGCATGGATCAGGGCGGCGATATCGGCGAGATGCTCGGCGGCATTCTGCCGAAACGCCGAAACAAAAAGCGGGTCACGGTCGCCGAAGCGCTGCGGATCTTCGAGCAAGAAGAGGCGGCGAAACTGATCGATATGGACGCGGTCAAACGCGAGGCACTGCGGCGCGCCGGCGAGGACGGCATCATCTTCATCGACGAGATCGACAAGGTCGCCGGCTCGTCGCAGGCGCGCGGCGGTCCCGACGTTTCGCGCGAAGGCGTGCAGCGCGACATTCTTCCGATCGTCGAGGGCTCGACCGTCAATACCAAGCACGGCACGATCCAGACCGACCACATCCTCTTCATCGCGGCCGGCGCGTTTCACATCAGCAAACCGTCGGATCTGATTCCCGAGCTGCAAGGCCGCTTGCCGATCCGGGTCGAGCTCGACTCGTTGACGGCCGAGGATTTCAAGACCATTCTCACCCAGCCGAAGAACGCGCTGGTCGAGCAGTATAAGGCGCTGCTCGCCACCGACGGCGTGACGCTCGAATTCGCCGCCGACGCGATCGAGCAGTTGGCCGACTTCGCGATGCGCGTCAACGAGCAGACCGAGAACATCGGCGCGCGGCGCCTGCACACCGTCCTCGAGCGGGTGCTGGAAGACATCAGCTTCGCCGCACCCGAAACGACCGGCCGCGTGACCATCGACGCCGCCTACGTCCGCGACCGGCTCGCCGGCGTCGTCGACGACGCCGACCTCTCCGGGTACATTCTCTAAGGAGATTCACATAGCGTTTGGAAGGGCAAGGGCGCGCCGTATGAGGATTTCCCAAGCATGAAAAAGTCGATTGGTGTTCTCTTCGCCCTCGTCGCGGCCGCCGGCGTGTTGGCGGCATGCAACGGCGGCAATGCAATCGGACCGGGTCCGGGGCCGACCTCGGGGCCGACCGGTAACTGCGGCGGCCCGCCCAACAATCTCGAAGTGCTCTTCCCGATTCCGAACACGCGCAAGGCCCCGCCGGCACTCGCCAACATCTACGTCGCCACCAAGGGCGCGCTCCCGCCCAGCAATCAGTTCGATTTCTACTTGTCGCAATCGAGCGGCGCGAGCACGTTCACCGGCCTCTTTACCCCGATTAGCGCGTCGCAGATTCCGAGCCCCCACGCCACGCCGAGTTACTCGAATCCGTCGTACTACGCATCTGCGATCGCGGGGCCCTACGGATCGAGCTACGTCATCGGGCCCGATCAGTCGGTGAGCCTCCTCTGGAACAACGGCGGCGAAAACTGCACCCCGCACTTCCTCGTGTCGTCGTTCCGCACCAAGAGCTAGGCACGGCGCGCGGGGGATAGCGCCATGCCCTACGTCCGAGAGATCGTCCCCGAAGGCCATCCGGCGCTCCGCAAGGTCGCCAAGCGCGTCGATCCGCGGGAGATTGCCGATCCGCTCTTTCAGCAGTTGATCGACGATATGTTTGAGACCATGTACGATGCGCCGGGCGTGGGCCTCGCGGCACCGCAGGTCAACGTGTCGAAGCGCATGTTCGTGATGGACGTACACGACGACGAGCACGAGCCGGCCGTCGTCATCAACCCGAAGCTCGAAGTCTTCGGCGAGGAGATCGAGCTTCGGGAAGGCTGTCTCTCGGTTCCGGGAATGGTCGGTGAAATCGTCCGCGGCACCAAGGCCGCCGTGACCGGCCTCGACCGGCACGGCAACAAGATTCGCATCGAAGGCGAGGGGCTGCTCGCGCAATGCCTGCAGCACGAGGTCGATCATCTCGACGGCAAGCTCTACGTCGATCGTGCCACGAACGTGCGCCCGGTGCTCGAGGACGAGGAGAAAGAAGCCGCCGAGGCTTGAGAACGCTTTTCTTTGGCACGAGCACCTTCGCCGTGCCGAGTCTGCGGGTCGTCGCGCAGCGCAGCGAGCTTGCGGGCGTTGCGACCCAGCCCGACCGTCCGTCGGGACGCGGACACCGGCTAACGCCTAGCCCCGTAAAATCCGCCGCGCTCGCGCTGGGCGCGCGCGTCCTCGAGCCGGTGAACCTGCGCGCGTTCGCGCAAGAGATTGCCTCCGAGTCGTTCGACCTCTTCGTCTTGGCCTCGTACGGCCGCGTTCTGCCGCAATCGCTGCTTGACGTGCCGGCGCTCGGCGCGCTCAACGTTCACCCGTCGCTGCTGCCGAAGTATCGCGGCGCCACGCCGATTCAGAGTGCGATCGCGCGCGGCGAGCGGGAGACCGGCGTCAGCATCATGCTGATGGACGCCGGGCTCGACACCGGCGATCTCGTGCTGCAGGAGCGCGTGGCGATCGAGCCCGGAGAAACCTACGGCGAGCTGCACGACCGGCTCGCGCGCACCGGCGCGGAGCTGTTGGGCACCGCGCTCGATCTCGCCGCGCGACGGGCGCTGCCGCGCGAGCCGCAACGCGGTGAAGCAACGGTGACGCGACCGCTCACCAAAGACGACCTCGTGGTGGATCTGTCGTGGCCGGTCGAACGAATCGTGGATGCGGTGCGCGCCTTCGCGCCGCAGCCGGGCGCGCGGGCGCAACTCGGCGGCGAGACGGTTAAAATTCTCAAAGCGCATGCCGGCGAGGGCGGCGAGCTCGTCATCGACGAGTTGATTCCGCCGAATCGCGGCAGAATGACCGGTGCCGACTATCTGCGTCTGCGCGGGAGCTCGTCGTGAGCGGCGCGCGCGAGGTCGCGCTCGGGGTCGTCTGCGACGTCTTTCCGCCGCCGGGCTCGCGCGCGGTCGAGCGCACCGCGCAGGCATCGTTCGATTATCGCGCCCGTCGCGCGGGCCTCGGCGATCGCGACCGCGCCTTCGCGGCGGAGCTTGCGTACGGCGCGATCAAGATGCGGCGCGCGCTCGACTGGGAGCTCGCGCCGTTCGTCACGCACCCCGAGCTTCCCAGCGTGATTCGCGAGATCTTGCGGCTGGCCGCGTACGAACTGGTCTATACACGCGCCGACGTGCACGCGACCGTCTTCGAGTTCGTCAACCTCGCCAAGCGCTTCGGCCATCGCGGCCTGGTCGGCCTGGCCAACGCCGTGCTGCGATCGCTGCTGCGTGCCAATCCGGAGCGGCCGCAGCGCGCGTCGTTTGCAAGCGACGACGAGTACGTCGCGACGCACTACTCGCTGCCGACGTGGCTCGTGCGGCAGTGGCGCGAGGTCTTCGGCGAACGGCTCGAAGCCGTCTGTGCCGGCGTGAACGAGCCGGCCCGCTCGGCGATCGTCGTCAACGAGTCGAAGAACGCGCCCGACGACGTGGCGCGCCGGTTGCTCGCCGGCGGCATCGAAACGGTGGCATCCGCGTTCGTGCCCGGGGTGTTGGTGATCGAACGCGGCGGTCTTCCGCGGCACGACGGCGAGGGCGCGTGGTGGTCCCAATCGGAAAGCTCGGCGATGTGCGTGGACGTGTTGGGTCCGCAGCCCGGCGAAGCGGTGCTCGACCTGTGCAGCGGTCGCGGAAATAAGGCGCTGCAGATCGGCGCCCGGCTCGGCGGCGACGGCACGCTGGTTTGCGTCGAGCGCGACGCGCGAAAAGTCGCGGTTCTCGAGCGGCGCATCGAACAAGCCGGCATCGCGGCCGCGATCGTGACCGGCGATGCCACGAGTGAGATTCTGCCCGCGGAGCAGCGCTTCGACCGAGTGCTCGTGGATGCGCCGTGCTCGGGAACGGGGATCGTCGGGCGCCATCCGGAGGCGCGGTGGAAGAAGCAAGGAACCGACGGCGAACGCCTCGCGCTGACGCAGCGAGCGCTGCTCGAGACGGCGGCCCGGCACGTTCATCCCGGGGGCGCTCTCGTCTATGCGGTCTGCTCCACCGATCCGCGCGAAACGACGGAAGTGATCGACTGGTTTTTGGCTCGGCAGAACTTCGAACGCGGACTGATTCCGTCGGCGCACGCTTCCTTCGTCACGCCCGGCGGCGACGTGCTCGTTCCGCCGGGCATAGACGGCCGCGACGGCTTTTACATCGCGCGGATGGACCGGCGTCCGTGAGTTTCTTTGCGAGAATCGAGCGATTCTGCGCCGATTTGATCGAGCGTACCTTTGCAAAAACCTTCCCCGCCGATCTCGAGCCCGCGCAAATCGCGCGCAAGCTCGTGGCAACGATGGAAGCGCAAACCCGCGACGACGACGGCAACCTGCACGCGCCCGGCGCTTACGCCGTCTATGTGAGCCCCGACGACTACGAGCGTCTCGCCGAGCACCGGCGATACCTCGAACGCGCGTGGGCCGATCTGCTCCGCAATCTCGCGCGCAAGGTCGGCGTGACGTTCGACGGAGGGCGCGTTACCGTGACGATGTCCGTCGCCGCGCGCATTCCATTGGGCGCCATCGAGATTGCCGTTGCCGGCGCCGATGCCGGCGAGGGCCCGCGCAGTTTCCGGCTGCTCACGATCAAAGGCGTACCGCCCGACGGCGTCTACGAGATCGGGCAGCGCGCGCGCATCGGGCGCAGCGATGACGGCGAGGTCGTGCTGCTCGATCCCGGCGTCTCGCGGTCGCACGCCGTCATCGAGATCGTGGGCGGAGCCGCGGTCGTACGCGATCTCGATTCGACCAACGGGACCTTCGTGAACGGGAGGCGAGTTACGCAGCGTTCGCTCAAGAACGGCGACGAGCTGCGGTTTGGAAACACGCGCATGCGGCTCGAGGCGCGGTGATCGGTCTCGTCGCCGTCGCCGCCGGTTTCGAGCGCCAGATGCGGCTCGGTACGCTCGAAATCACGGCCGCGCTGCTGGTCGTCGCATTGCTCGCCGCCCGACCCCGCACGCGGGCAACCGCCGAGATCGGCGAGCTGACGCCTATGCACGTAGAGCTCGAGATCCTCGAGCGCGGTACGCGGCGCACCGCACAGCTTGGCGCGCCGTTTGAAGTCGGCCGAACCGGCGAAGCCGATGTGGTGCTGCCCGATCCGGAAGTGAGCCGGCGGCACGCGCGGTTCGAGGGACACAACGGTCTACTCTACTTGGAAGATCTCAAGAGCAGTAACGGCACGTTCTTGAACGGCCGGCGTCTGCGCGATGCGATCGAAGTGCGCGCCGGCGACGAAATCGACGTTGGAACGACGCGCTTGATCGTGGCGTCGGTCCGCCGAGGCTAAATCGTGCTGATTCTGCGGCGTGCGGCGCCGATGGCCGGCGCGCTCGCGGTCGCCGCGCTGATCTTGTCCTACGCTCCCCCGCACACCGTCGGGCCGCCGTGGATGCTCGCCCTGCTGGGAGCGCTCGCGATGCTGTGGGTGCTGTGGCAGCCCTCCACGACGGTGCGCGACGACGTCCTGCCGGCGCTGGCAGTAGTGCTCGCGGCGTTTGGTCTGGGCATGGTCGCGCGCCTCGCGCCGGCGCTGGCGCACCGTCAGCAGCTTTGGATTCTCGTCTCGCTCGCGCTGGCCATCGGGCTCGGCCCGGTCTTTAGTCATTATCGCCGCTTCGCCGCGTACAAGTATCTCTGGGTCGTCGCCTCGCTCGCGCTCTTCGCGATGCTGTTGTTGTTCGGCCAAGAGGTCAACGGCGCGCGGCTCTGGATTCGGCTCGGGCCGATTCAATACGAGCCCATCGAACTCATCAAGCTCTTCATCGTGCTGTTTTTGGCGGCGTATCTCGCAGAGACGGCCGATGTGATCGGCAACGCCCGTCCGTGGTCGCTGCGCGCGAACGTCAAGTATCTCGGGCCGCTGTTCGTCGGCTGGGGTGCTTCGATGGCGATCCTCGTGGTGCAGCGCGATCTCGGCATGGCGACGTTGCTGCTCGCGACCTTCGCCACGCTGCTCTTCGTCGCGACGAGGCGCGTGGACATCGTGCTCTTCGGCACCGTGCTCTTTGCGCTCGGCGCATTGTGGGCGGTCCATCACTATCCGTACGCGAGCGCCCGCATCGCGGTCTGGCGCAATCCGTTCTCCGATCCGCTCGGCGCCGGATACCAATCGTCGCAGGCGTACTATTCGCTGGCCGCCGGGGGCGTTTTCGGCAGCGGGTACGGGCTGGGTCATCCCGAATTCATCCCGGACGTTGAAACCGACTACGTCTATGCCGCGATCGCCGAGGAGTTTGGATTGATCGGTGCGTTGATCGTGCTCGCCATCTTTCTCGATCTCGTCCGGCGCCTGCTCGCCACCGGGCTGCGCCAGCCCGACCTCTACACGAAACTTCTGGCGACGGGTTTGGGAGCGACGCTCGGGTTCCAAGTGGTCATCATCGTTAGCGGCGTCATCGGAGTCTTACCGCTCACCGGCATCACGCTGCCGTTCATCTCGTACGGCGGCAGTTCGCTGGTCGCCAACTTTCTGCTCGTCTCGCTCGTTTGGGCGATGAGCGCCCGTCCAAGGAGCACTGCATGAAAATTGCCGTAGCGCTCGCGCTGATCGTTGCCGTCGGGGGTTGCGCAAAGAGTTCGCAGGAGGCGGCGGCAACCGCGTCCGCGGCCGCGGCAAACAATCCGGCATCGGCGAGCGACGGCGGCGCGATCTACCTCGCGAACTGCTCGAGCTGCCACCAAAGCGACGGCGAGGGAATCCCCGGCGCGTTTCCGCCGCTAGCGAGGAATCCCGCCGTCACCGGAAATCCGGTCGCAGTCATCGCGATCGTCAAGAACGGCCTGGAAGGCCGGCTCGTCGTGAACGGTCAGGCGTACAGCGGCATCATGCCGGCGTGGAAGAATCTGCTCACCGACGAGCAGATCGCCGACGTGATCAGCTACATCCGCACGTCCTGGAAGAATGCAGCCGCCCCGGTCAGCATCTCCGACGTCTCGTCGCTTAAATAGACGTTAGATCGAAATCACGCTGCGCGCGGGCACGCGTTCGCCGAACTCGCGGGTGAAGAGCAGCTCCACGTAGTCGTGCATGCCGGGATCGGCGTGGCGCAGACGCGCGCGCGTGGCGCGCGGCCAGGGTGACGCCGGGTCGTTGGCTTCGACGTAGGCGCGCAGCGACTCGGCAAAATACTCGTCGACTCCCGTTGCCGCGTACGGCGTAACGAAGGCCGTCGCGTTGGCGAAGAGGCCGCGCACTTGCGGATCGATGCCGCTGCGATAGACGCCGCCGCCGAGCGCGCAGTCGAGTGCGTGCCCGAACTCGTGCGCGACCGTCATCGGACTGCGCGATCGCAAGTAGAGCGAGCGCTCTTCCACCACGAAGAGCCCGGCCGGCGGCGCGGGCCACGCGTCCACGTCGATTCCCAGGCGTGCCAGTGCGGCCGAGGCCTGCCGGTACAACTCGCCGGAACGCAGCAGCGTCACGCGAATGCGGCTGCGCAGCGCGTACGCAAGCGCCCCTTTTCCGAAGCGCAGGAGGGTCTCGACGACGTCGCTTTCCGGCGGCCGTCCGCGCTCGGCCTCGAAGAGCCGTCGCGCCGTCGCGAGTGCCTCCTTGTGCATGAGCGCCATCGTCGCGCACGACGCTTGTCGCAGTATGGCGTCCGCGTTTCAGAGTTTTTTCATGCCGCGCCCCTACGGTGGTGGAATGTTTAAACCCACAGCCATAGCCGTTTTCGCGCTGCTCGTTACGGCCTGCGCTCAACAATCCGCCGGCGTCGTGCCGGCCGGCAGCAACGCTTCGCCGCTTGTCGCAGCGCAAACGATGCGCGATTTCGCGGCGCCGGCGAAAGAATTCTCGATTCTCAAAATGCTGAAGAAACAGGTCGTCATCGGCTCGACGATCGATCCGAAGCTCCATCAGCTCAACCCGTATGGATTGACGATCGCGCCGGAGACGGCGGGAGCGTTCCAAGCAGGCGATCTCGTGGTCTGCAACTTCAACGCGAAGAGTAACGTGCAAGGCACGGGCTACACGATCGTGGCGCTCCATCCCACGCCGGGCTCTACGCCCACGCTCGTCTCCGACAGCAAGATCCTTCGCGGCTGCGACGCGCTCGCGCTTGGGCCGACCGACGATATCTGGGCGGCGGATTTCTCGGCCGACGACAATCCGGTGCTCTCTCCGGCGGGCAGCGTTGAGGTGGATATCAAAGGCAAACCTTTCGATCGTCCGTGGGGGCAGGTCTACGCGCAACCGGCCTCGGGCACTCCGGCGTTCTATGAGTCGAATGCAGGCAACGGAACGATCGTGCGCATCAATCTCGGCAACTCGTTCACGTACGACGTGATCGCCAAGGGCTTCGCAGTCAACCACGGCAAGCCGGGGGGGATCTTTGGGCCGTCCGGTCTCACCTACGACCCGAGCGTCGACACCCTGTATATCGTCGATGGAACGAACGACACCGTCGTTGCGTTTAAAGACGTGTCGACGATTCCCGCCGGCGGCATCGTGGTCGGCAAAGACGGCACCAGCTTCTCCGGTCCTTCGGCCGGTGACGCGCGGGCGGTGTTCAGCGGAAAGCCGCTCGACGGTCCGATCAGCGCGGCGCTGCTTGCCAACGGAAACGTCGTCGTCGGAAATACCGGCAACCCGAGCGGTCAGAACATCATGGTCGAGCTCTCGCCGAGCGGCAAAGTGATGGACGTCCGCAACGTGGACAAAGGCGCGTCGGGCGCGCTCTTCGGCATCGTCGCCACCGGAACGACGGCGGCGGATTCGAAGGTCTACTTCAACGACGACAACGACAACAATCTGCAGGTGCTGGAGCGGTGAAGTGTACGCACGCCTTCATCGCGACGGCGTTCCTGGCAGGATGCGGCGGCGGTGCTTCGGCGCCGCCGCTTGGCGCATCCATCCCACCGGGCGCGGGCACGAATCTCGCGCACCATCGCGTCGGCCTCGGCAGGGTGCTCTCGTCGAAGGCCGGCGGTCAGATCTTCGGCTTCGATATAGATCGGAACGGAAACGACGGCGTGCTGGCAACGGCGTCGAACGTCGAGACGTTCGACCAAGATACCGGCACGATCACCAAAGTCTTTCCCAAAAAGCTTCCCAGCGGCACGTCGTATAGTATTACAAACATCCTCGCGGGCGATCTCGGTTTGGTGATCCGGTACGTCACTCCGACGGGCTCGATCTTTGCCAAACGCTTCTACGATCTGATGAATCCGGTAACGAAGAATACGTTTACCGGCAAGTGGAAGCCGCCGGTCAAAGACATTCAAGTCGAGCAGGCCGGCCCCAATCAAAGCACGAGCACGACCGCGATCTTCGCGATCGAGCTGCAGAATCAAGACCGGATCGACGTCTTTTCGTCCGACGTGGCGAACGACACGTTCGGCAAGGTTTTTCACCCTAATCCCGGTTCGGTCGGGATCGGCGATTCGCCGCAGTGCGCGGAAGATACGGCGACCGACCAGGCGGTGATCGCAACCACGCCCGATGGCGGCCGCGTCGGCGGCGAGGCGCCGATCAATATCCTGATCGATCTCAAGACCGGAAAAGAGACGCAGTTCAACGGCCTTAACAACGGCTACTTCGGCTCCGGCTTCGTCAACGGCTTGGCCGTGGATTCCACGACGGGAATTGCAGCGACTACGACGGAGCTGAACGCGCAAGTCGAGTTCTACAATCTCGCAAAGCAGACGGCGGCGTTCGCGCAGCTTCCCTGCACCGGCGATACGTCACAATCCAACAGCGGCTCGGGCATCGCCAACGATCCCGTCAACGGGCTCTTCCTGGTGACCGACACCTTCTATTGCAATGGCAGTCAGGGCAGCGCGATCGTCGTCTACGATGAGAACGCCAACGTCGTCGAGTCGATCACCGGCTTCAAGTTTCCGATCGGCGTCGGCGCGCCGGCAATCAATCCGAGCAAACGAATGGGTTGGGTGACCGGCCCCTCGCCCAGTCAGATCCAGCAGTTCTTCTACTAGCGGCGCGGCGCGCGCCGGGTAAATCCGGGCCGCGCATCCCGCGGCGGCGCAACCACGCGAATCACGACCGCATCGCGATGCGCGCCGTCGGTCGCGGCGATGCGCCACGTTCCAAGCCGTAGCGGAAGGAACGCCGTGCCGTTCGCATCGGGCGCGAGCCGATTGCCGTCAACGCTCCATCGCACCGGTCCGCGCGCCCCCGCGACGCGTAAGGCGAGCTGCTGCTCGCGCTCTCCGAGCGCGCTCGTCGCAGCGTTGCGCACGAACACGTCGCCGTCGTGCGGAAAGGCGATCCGCATCGCCGGACCAGGCCGCGGCTGACGGATCGTCGTGAGATCGCGCGCGGCGACCCATTCTCGAACGATCCCCGGACAACGCGCGTCGGGCGCGTGCCCGGTCGTCGCGCAGATCGTGGCGCGCACGAACCCGCGCGGTGCGGGGAACGGCGGCGGGTCGTCGTTGCGCTCGTACAAATGCATCATGATGCGATTCCAGAGCGGCCCGGCACCCGTCACGCCCGACACGCCGCGCATGGGGCTGCCGTCGAAGTTGCCGACCCATGCGCCGACCGTGTAGTCGCGCGTGAATCCGACCGTCCACGTGTCGCGGAAGTCCGACGATGTGCCGGTCTTCACCGCAGCCGGAAACGGCATCTGCAGCACCGAGGCGACGCCGAACGATTTGGCGCGCGCGTGCGCGTCGGCGAGCATGTCGGTAACGAGTTGCCAATCTGCGGTTTTACCGACGCTGTGCGGCGCCGTCGCGCCGGGCGCGGCGACCAGCGTAAGCGGAACGAACTCGCCGCCGCGGGCCAGCGTCGCGTAGGCTTGCACGAGTTCCCACAGACTCACCTCGCCGCTCCCCAGCGTCAGCCCGAGCCCGTAATACGCGGCCGGCCGATTGAGGTGCGTGAATCCCAGCTCGTGGAGCCGGTCGAGCAGCGTCCCCACGCCGAGTCGCGAGAGCACCCCAACCGCTGGAGCGTTGAGCGAGTTGGCCAGCGCGTAGCGCACGCGAACCGGGCCGCTGAAGCGCCCGCTATAGTCGGCCGGCTCGTAGAGCCGCCCGCCGGGAAGCGCGTACGCGGCGGGAACGTCGGCGAGAATGGTCGTTGAGGCAATCGTTCCGCGTTCGAGCGCGAGCTCATAGGTAAACGGCTTGAGCGACGATCCCGGCTGGCGCAGCGCCTGCACGCCATCGTTGCGTCCGAGCGTTTCGTCGTCGAAATAATCGGGCGAGCCGACGTAGGCGAGCACTTCGCCGGTGCGGTTGTCGGCGACGAGCGCAGCGCCGTCGCTCACGTGATAGCGCTGCAGCGCCGCGATCACGTCTTCGGTTTGAGCCTGCACGAAGCGCTGCAAGCCCGGGTCGATCGTGGTGCGGATGCGTCCGCCGGCCGCGCCGTTGCCGCGCGCGAGGAAGAAGAGGGCGTGCGGCGCACCCGCGATCCCGGTTTCGCGTATGCGAGCGTGCAGCGTCTCGCGGTACGCGAGGTCGGCATCGGGGCGTGAGATCTGGCCGAGCGAAACCATGCGGTTCAACACGAAGCGCTGACGCGCTCGCAGCGATCCCCAATCGTTGCCCGGCGCCAGGCGCGTGGGATCGTTGGGAATGGCGGCCAGCAGCGCGGCCTGCGCGAGATCGAGATCGGCGGCCGGCTCACCGAAATACGTTCGCGCCGCCGCCTCCACGCCGTACACGTTGCCGCCCATCGGAATGCGATTGACGTAGCTTTCGAGGATTGCGGCCTTGCTCGAGCGCGCGGCGATTGCCTCGGCGGCGGCGATCTGCGCGAGTTTACCCCTCAGTTGCACTCCGATGCCGGCATCCTCGCCGGCGGTGGCCGAGGAGCGCGCGCCGATCAGTCGCGCCAGTTGCATCGCGATCGTGGAGCCGCCGCTGCGCGCGTCGCCGGTGAGCAGCAGATCGCGCGCCGCGCGCGCGAGCGCCGGTACGTCAACGGCGCCGTGCTGCCAGAATCGAGCATCTTCGGCGGCGACGATCGCTTCGAGAAAGACCGGCGAGACGTCGCCCAACCGCACGCGCGCGACGTGCGCCGACCCCGTGCCGAGGACCGTGCCCAAAACGCCGCCGTTGCGATCGGTGAAGGTCGCCGATTCGGGATCCTTCGGGAGCCGGGCGACGTCGATGCCGGCGAGAAACGACGCGAGGATCGCCGCGAGTGCGGCGCCGGGGATCGCCCACGCAAAGAGGTTACGCGTCACTGACGAGAATCTACGACGTCGAGAAGAAACTTGCTGCTGCGAAGGAGCTCGCCGTTGCGCTCTCTCGGCTTCGCTTGCGTCGCGCTCGTCGCGCTTGCGCTGGCATCGTGCGCGGGCCCGTCGCCGGGCGCGAGCAAACTCGCGGCCGTCGCGGCGATGCCGAAACCGTCGCTGCCGCCCTGGATTGCCGCGATCTCTCCCGCGGGAGTCACGGAGAACCTCGCGCAGGTGCGCGTGATTTTTGCAAAGCCGATCGTGCCGCTGACGGCGCTCTCGGGTTCGGGTCCGCGCGACGTACTCGACCACGTGCGCATCGCGCCGGATCTTCGCGGGCGTTTCGCCGTGCTGACCCCGCGCATGATCGCGTTCGTTCCCGAGCAGGCGCTGCCGATCGGCACGCGCGTGCGGATCACGCTGACCGCGGGCTTGCGCGATATGGACGGCGATCGTCTCGACCGCGACCTCGCCTGGTCTTTCGAGACCGCGCCGCTCGAGTTCACGAACGTGCCGCAGTCGCAGGCGACCGGCGACGAGGCGACGCCGCCGCCCGTTGACCTGCTTCCCAAGCTTGCAGTTACCGCGAATGCCGCCGTGGATCCGGATTCGCTCGCGGATCATGCGGCGCTCGTCGGCGGAGGTGAGGCGGTTTCGGTGACCGCCTCGCTCGAGACGCAGCCGACGCCGTATCCGGGCAGCGGCGCCGACGCGCTCTTCGATCCGTCGCTCAACTCCTGGATCTACGACCTAAAACCGACCCGCGAGCTGCAGCGGGGAACCACCTACCAAATCGCGATCGATGCGGGCGTCGAGCCGCTCTACGGTAACCTGCCGACGCGGCGCAGCTTCGGCGGCAGCGTGCGAACCTTCGGCCCGCTGGCGGTCGTTCCGACGCCGAGCGCGAGTCCGGATAATTCGGTCCGCTTCTTGGGCGGCGATCCGCTGGTGCGATTTACCAATCCGCTCGACGCCGGCTCCGTCGCCGGCGCCGTGACGATTTCGCCGATGCCGGCGAAGACCAAAACTATCGCGTCCGTCCCCGACGACCGGCCGGATTCGATCGTCGTCGATCCCTACGCGCTCGAGCCCGATCGCGCGTACACGGCGACCATCGCCGGAAGCGTTAAAGACGTGTTCGGTCAGACACTCGGTGAAGACGTGCGCGTCAAGATTCGCACCTCCGGCTTCTCGCCGGGAGCGTGGGCGCCGTCGGGCACCAACGTCTTTCCTGCGGGAGCCCCGATTGCGCTCAACTTTTACGCGACGAACCTTCCCGGCGACCGCTATCAAGCCGCGTACGCGCGCGTGACGCCGCTGCAGATGCTCGGCGATCCGGCCGCGCTCTCGTTGCTGCCGCCCTACGCTTCGTGGCCGGCGCGAACGTTGAGCGGAACCCGGCGCAACGCGCAGAGCGCGCTGAGCGTTCCGATTCAAGCCTCGCTCGGAGGCGCGTACGGCGCGCTCGCCTACGGTTTCCGCACGGCGCTCGACGCGCCCAACTCCGATCCGGCCAATACCGGAATCGTGCAGCTCACCAATCTCGGCGTCTTCGCCCAGTGGTTTCCGTCGCACGGGATGGTGCTAGTTGCGCACCTCAGCGACGGCGCTCCCGTGCGCGGCGCCGATGTGACGGTCTACCGCGTCAGCCAGGATGGGAAGGTCGCGCCGCAGCCATGCGCGCACGGCACGACCGATGCGCGCGGCGAGCTCGACGTCGCCGGCACCGGCATCGAGCTCTGCGCCGCGACCGCGAGCGCGAATCAGCCCCCGAACCTCGGGGTCGTCGTGCGCGAGGGGACCGACGTCGCGACGGTGACGGTGTGGAACTACAGCGGCGTCTACCGGTTCGACGTCAACGGCGGCTGGACGAGCGGCGCGCCGCTCTCGCGTGGAACGATCTTCAGCGACCGCGCGATGTATCAGCCCGGCGAGCGCGCCCAGATCACCGGCATCGCCTACTACGTAAAGGGCACGAGCGTCGTAGCCGACGCGAACGCCCCGTACAAGGTTACGCTGACCGATCCGAACAACGCCGTTGCGTCGCTCGGTACGGTTCGCACCGATGGCTATGGCGTATTCACGCTGCCGGTGACGTTCTCCAAACGGCAAGCGCTGGGATACTACACGATCGATGCAAAAGGCGCCAACGGCAACGACGTCAGCGGCGCGCTGCGCGTTGCGGAGTTCAAGCCGCCCAACTTCAAGATCGCGCTCACGCTGGGGGCGACCTCGGCAACGGCGGGCGCGAGCGTGCACGCCGCGGTCGCGGCATCATATCTGTTCGGCGCTCCGCTGCAGGGAGGACGCGCGCACGCCTATGTGACGCGCGACCTTGCGACGGTCCAGCCGAACGGCTGGGACGACTTTTGGTTCGGTCCGCAGTGGTACTATCCGGAGCAGACGCCGTCGTTCGATACCGACGTGCTTCAGCGCGACATTCCGCTCGACGCGCAGGGAACGGCGGCGCTCGACGTCGCGGTCCCGCGCGACCTGCCGTTTCCGATGACGTATCGGGTGGATTTGGAGACGAGCGACGTTTCGAATCTCTCGGTCGCCGACTCCAAGAGTTTCCTCGCGCTCCCGGCCGGCGCGGTCATCGGCCTGGCGTCCGATGCGGTCGGAAAAGCCGGCTCGCCGATGCCGATTCGCGTGATTGTGACCGACGCCGACGGCAAAGCGCTCTCCGGACGCAGCGTTCGTCTCGAGCTGCAGAAGATGACCTACGTTTCGGCGACGCAGGAAGTCGCGGGCGGGCAAGACGCGCAGCAGGCGATCGAATACGACAAAGTAGCGAGTGCCGACGTAACGTCGGCCGAGCAGCCGGTCACGGCGCAGCTCACCCCGAGCGACGCGGGCGCGTATCGCGTGCTCGCGACGTTTCCCGGCGGCGAGCGCGGTACGGCGAGCGCGTCGAGCATTCAGGTTTTTGCCTTCGGCGCCGGCGAAGCCGACTGGGGTCTGAGCGATCCTAACGCCGTTGCCGTGAAACTCGACAAGAAGCAGTACGCCCCCGGCGAGACGGCAACCGCTCTCGTCGCGTCGCCGTACGCACGCGCCGACGTCTATTTTGCCGTGATCCGCAACGACGCGATCTATCGCACCACCCTGCACGACGTCCGCGGCGCGGCGCGGATTGGCTTTAAGGTGACGCCGGAAATGCTGCCCAACGCCGCCGTCGAGGCCGTGGTCGTGCACCGCGGCCCGTCGAAAGGCAGCGATGCGCGGCTCGCCGTCGTCGGCATGGCCGGATTTAGCGTTGCTCTCGGCGACCGCTACCTCAAGCTCTCGATCGCGCCGCGCGACGCAACGGTTCGGCCCGGCGGCAAACAGCACGTCGCCTTCGCCCTCGCCGACTCCCGCGGCGCGCCGGTGCGCGGTGAGATCGTCGCGATGGCGGTCAACGATGCGATCCTGCAACTCTCCGGTTACCGTTTGCCCGATCTCGTGCAGACCGTCTTCGCGCAGCAGCCCGTTGCCACGATCTTCGCCGACAATCGCGAGAACGTGACGCTCAAGACGCAGACGCCGCCGCTCGAGAAGGGCTACGGCTACGGCGGCGGCTTCCTCGCCGGAGCGGCGAGCACGCGCGTGCGCGCGAACTTTCTCCCGCTCGCCTATTACGGCGTTCTTCGCACCGACGCCGGCGGTCATGCGAGCGCCGATTTCGCGATGCCCGACGACCTCACGACGTGGCGCGTGATGGCCGTCGCGCTCGCCGCCTCGCGCTTCGGAACCGCCGACGCGACGTTTCTTTCCACCCAGCCGCTGATCGCGAACGCCTTGCTGCCGCAGTTCGCTCGGCCCAGCGACCGCTTCGATCTCGGCGTTTCGGTCGCGAATCAAACCGGCGCCGGCGGAGCGCTCGGTCTCATGCTCTCGTTGCACGGCGCGCTCGCCTTCGCAAGCGGCGACGCTTCAACGCTGCAAGCGAAGGAGAGCGCCGCGTCGGGAGTGCAGGCCTACCGCTTCCCGGTCGTCGTCGGGACGCCGGCGGCGACCTCGATTCGAGCGCAAGTGAATCTAGGCAGCAACGGCGATGCCTTGAGCGTTCCGTTCGAGGTGCGCGATCGCGAGAGCACCGATTCCGTGATCGAGAGCGGCGCGACGCGTTCGCAGGCATCGATCCCGCTTGGCTTGAGTGCCGGCGGCACGCTGCGCGTGACGCTTGCCAATACCGTCGTTTCGCAGTTCGTGACTCCCTCGGAGCGCGTCATGAGCGCGAGCCTGCTGCCGCTGGCCGACGAGGCGGCCTCGCGCTTGACGATCGCGGCAGCGCTGCGAGTGTTGCGCGGTCCGTACCGCTTACAGCTTGCCTTCGATCCCGCCGCGGCGATCGCGTCGAGTGAGGCGGAGCTGCTGTCGTATCAGCGCGGCGACGGCGGATTCGGCGCGTACCGCGGCGCGAGCGAAAGCGACCCCTTCGCTACGGCCGGCGCGCTCGAGGCGCTCTCGTTTGCGCGCGCTCGCGGCGTGAGCGGCGCGTCCACGACGATAGCCAATACATCCGCTTTTCTGTCGCGCGCGCTGGCCGATCCCGCAACGTTCAAATGGTGCGCGCGCGACGCGTTCTGCAAGGCGCAGTTGCGTTTTGAGGCGCTCTGGGCGCTCGCGACGGTCGGACCGCCGCGGACCGATTTTCTGAGCGACGTCGTGGCGCAGTCCGACGGCTTCGATAGCGCGACCCAGATCCGGCTGGCACGCTATTTGCTGCGCGCGCCGGGTTGGCAAGCGCGCGGCGCGGCGATGGCGCAGCGTCTCCGTGCGACGCTCTACGTCACGGGACGCTACGCGGTCGCCAATCCGTCGCAGCAGTGGAGCTGGTTCGGATCGCGCTCCGACGCGCAGGCGCAGATGCTGCAGTTGCTCGTCGAACAGCACGCGCCGTCCGAGCAAATTGACGGAGCCGTGCGCGGGCTGGTCGCGCAGCAGTGCAAGTGCGGCTGGCCGACGGCCGGCGATACGGCGTCGGCGACGACGGCGCTCGCGGCCTACGCGGCAACGGAGCGTTTCGAGCCGGGCGTCGCAACCGCAACCGTCGGCGGCCGCACGATCGGCACCGCGCGCTTCGGCGCGACCGCATCCTCGACCACGTTTACCGTCGCCGCTTCTTCGGTGCGCGGCGATTCGCTGGCCATCGCCGGCAGCGGCAAAGCCACGGTGCATTATCTCGTCTCGTACACGTATCCCGTGGCTCCGGACGCTCCCGGAGAGCTCGCGGCACTGCGCGTGATCCGAACGCTCAACGATCCCAGCGTCGCCACGTCGGGAACGGCGGCGGCGCCGCTTGCGACCATGGATTTGGCGACGGCGTTGCCGGTCTCGCTTGCGGCGGGACGCGTCTTCGACGTGGGCGTGCGGGTGATCGTGGATCATCCCGTTGATGGAGTCGTCATCGACGATCCGCTCCCGGCCGGGCTCGAGGCGGTGGATACGACCTTCCGCACGTCGCTGCAGGCGATCGTGCCGCAGAGCAATAGTTGGGCGATCGATACCAGCGAGATCTACCGCGACCGCATCGTCGCTTACGCGCAGCACCTCGAGCCCGGCATCTACGATCTGCACTACCTCGTGCGCTCGGTGACGCCGGGCACGTTCGCGTGGCCCGGCGCTCGCGCGTATCTCAAGGATGCGCCCGAGCAGCTCGGCCGCAGCGCCGCCGCGACGTTGACCGTCGCCCGGTAGCGCAAAAAAAGGGCTCGCGCGATGCGAGCCCTTTTCGGCGAACGTTGCCGCGCTAGGATGGCGGGCAGTAATAGTTCGCGCTGGCGCTTCCGGTGATGCCGATCGTCTGGTTCGTATCGTTGACCCAGTAAACGTAGGTCGTCTTGGTATTGGTCTCGGTGACGTTGATGGCGAGCGGCGTGCCGCCGTAAGAGTTCGCTTTGTAGGCGTTGTTGAAGAAGCAGCCCTTACCGACGCTGGTCTTCTTCGAGGCGCAGATCGCGCCGGGTTTGCACGACGAGTCCGGCGAGATCGAGTTTGCGAAAATCTGACCGGTTTGTCCGCCGGCCGGCCCGTGCGGCGCGGTCGCCGGCATGAACGATACCGCGGATAGAAGTAGTGAGAGCAGGAACATCGTTGATCGTTGTCTCCTTGCGAAGTATGCGACTGTGTGTGACTAAGATACGCTGCCGGGCTGCGAATGCTCGCAAGCAGGCGGAAAGTTTTGTGCGTTTTCTAATTCCCCGCCGGCGGCCGGAGCGGCCGCCCGTGCCGCCGCCTTGAACTATTATTTTTAATAATGTATTATTTATCACTCTCGCACCCGTTCGCCTCGGACGGTACGATAGTCGTCTGAGAGGAGACCCCCATGAGCGCCTACCGAGCCCCCCTGCGGGATATGCAGTTCGTTCTGCGCGAGCTTGCCGGCATCGACGGCATCGCCACGCTCCCCGGCTGCGAGGAGACCCTCGATGTGCTCGATTCGATTCTGGAGGAGGCCGCGGGCTTCGCCGCGGGCGTCCTCGACCCGCTGAACCGGATCGGCGACACGGCGGGGTGCACGTGGCGCCAGGGCGAGGTCGCGACGCCCCCGGGCTTCAAGCAGGCGTATAAGAAGTTCGCCGATGCGGGCTGGATCGGTCTGCCCGTGCCCGCCGAGTACGGCGGTCAGGGTCTGCCGCAGATTCTCCTCGGGCCGACGCTCGAGATGTGGAACGCCGCCAACATCGGTTTTGCCAATGGGCCGCTGCTCAATCAAGGCGCGATCGAGGCGATCGAACTCGTCGGCTCCGACGAGCAGAAGCACCGCTTCATTCCCCACCTGGTCTCCGGCAAGTGGACGGGCACGATGTGCCTCACCGAGCCGCAAGCCGGATCCGATCTCGCGCAAGTGCGCGCCCGCGCCGTCCCCGAGGGCGACCGCTATCGCATCACCGGAACGAAGATCTTCATCACCTTCGGCGAGCACGATATGGCCGAGAACATCATTCACTTGGTGCTCGCGCGGCTGCCCGACGCTCCCGAAGGCACGAAGGGCATCTCGCTCTTCATCGTTCCGAAGTTTCTCGTCAACGACGACGGCAGCTTGGGGGAGCGGAACGACGTCGTCTGCGCGAGCATCGAGCACAAGCTCGGCATCAACGGCAACCCGACCTGCACGCTCAACTATGGGGAGAAGGGAAGCGGCGCGATCGGGTACTTGGTCGGCGAGCCCAATCGCGGGCTCGAATACATGTTCATCATGATGAACGCGGCGCGCTTCTCGGTCGGCGTCCAGGGCATCGCGCTGGCCGACCGCGCCTACCAAAGCGCGCTCGAGTACGCGAAGGAGCGCGTGCAAGGACGCGACCTCAAGCCCGGATCGCGGGCGCCGGAGCCGATCGTCAAGCATCCCGACGTGCGCCGCATGCTGATGACGCAGAAGGCGACGATCGAGGCGATGCGAGCGCTCGCGTACGTCACTGCGGCCTCGCTCGATTATGCACTGCGTCATCCCGACGAGCGGGTGCGCAAAGAGCATAAAGCCTTCGTCGAGCTGATGATCCCGGTCGTGAAGGGCTGGTGCACCGAAAGCGCCGTCGAGCTTTGCTCCACCGCGTTGCAGGTCTTCGGCGGCATGGGATACATCGAGGAGACCGGCATCGCGCAGCAATACCGCGACGTTCGCATCCTCACGATTTACGAGGGGACGACCGGCATTCAATCGCTCGATCTCATCGGACGCAAGCTCCTGCGCGACATGGGGGCCGGCGCGATGGCCGTCGGCAAGCAGATCGAGGCCGCCGCAAAGGAGTGCGCGGCGCACGCCGATCCCGACGTCAAGCGCATCGGCGAAGCGCTCGCCACGTCGCTGGCGGCGGTGAACGAAACCTCGCAGTGGATCGGCATGAACGCCATGGGCGATCTCCACAAAGCCTTTGCGTGCTCGGTGCCCTACCTGCGGCTCTGGGGAATCGTTGCCGGCGGCTGGCAGATGGCGCGCGCGGCGAAGATCGCGGCCGATCGGATTGCGGCGGGCGATGCCGACGCGGAGTTCTATCGCGCGAAGCTCGCGACGGCGGCCTTTTACGCATCGCACGTCCTCTCGCAAGCGGCGTGGTTCAAACGGCAGATCGTCGACGGTTCGGGAGACGTGATGCGGCTGACCGACGCGCAGTTCGAGCTCGACAGGAAGATGATGGCCGGCGTCTAGCGATGAGCGGTACGATCCGGGTCATCACCCTCGACAATCCGCCGGTCAACGCGCTCTCGTTCGCGTATTGCGCGAAGCTGCTGGGGGAGCTGCATGCGGCGCACGCCGACGATTCGGTCGCCGCGATCGTGCTGACCGGCGCGAACGGCCTCTTCAGCGCGGGGGCCGACGTCAACGATTTCAACGCCGAGATACCCGCCGACGCGGTGACGATTCGCGACGTGATCGCCGCCATCGAAAGCAGCAGCAAGGTACACGCCGCCGCGATCGACGGCAACTGCCTCGGCGGCGGGCTCGAGCTCGCGCTGGCCTGCGATTATCGCGTCGCGACGCCCGGATCGAAACTCGGTCTGCCCGAGATTCGTCTCGGCCTCTTGCCGGGCGCCGGCGGGACGCAGCGGCTCCCGCGGCTGATCGGCGCGCGCGCCGCGCTCGAGTTCATGCTCAAGGGATCGTCGCACGCCGCACCGCGCGCGCTCGAGCTCGGCGTGCTCGGCGAAGTGACGCCCGGCGATGTCGTCGAGGCAGCGAAGGCGCTCGCGGCCGGTCCGAAGCGGCGCGTCTCGGAGCGGCGAGCGATCGTCGCCAAAGACGTTCCGATGCAAGCCGCGCCCTACGTGGTCGCGCAAGCGCACAAAATGGTCCCCGCGGAAGAGCGCGGCGGTTTTGCGGCGCACAAGCTGATCGACGCGGTGCAGGCCGCCGTCGAGCTGCCGTTTCCGTTCGGCATCGCGCGCGAAACGCGGCTCTTCGACGAGTTGGTGCGCTCCGAGCCGTCGCAGTCGTTGCGGCATCTGTTTTTCGCCGAGCGCGAGCTTGCGAAAATTCCCGGCGTCGCGCCGAGCGACGAAGCGCAAGAGGTCAAGAGCGCGGGCGTGGTCGGCGCGGGCACGATGGGCACCGGGATCGCGATTGCGTTCGCGCAGGCCGGCATTCCGGTGGTCATCGTCGACAGCAACGACGAAGCCGTGGATAAGGCGCGCCAGACTGTGATGGGCATGTTCATGTATCAAGTGCAGAAGGGCCGGCTCACGCAGGAAGAGGCGTGGAAGCGCGGCCAGTCGATTCTCTTCAGCGACGATTGGAGCGAGCTGGCCGATGCCGACGTGATCGTCGAGGCGGTCTTCGAGAGCCTCGACGTCAAGCGCGAGGTGTTTCGAAAGCTCGATGGCGTTGCGAAGCCGGGCGCGATGCTCGCGAGCAATACGTCGACGCTCGACATTGACGCGCTCGCCGCCGAAACGAAACGCCCCGAGCGCGTGCTCGGACTGCACTTCTTCGTGCCGGCCAACATCATGCCGCTGCTCGAAATCGTTCGCGGCGCGAAAACGTCGCCGCAGACCCTCGCGACCGCATTCAAGCTCGGGAAAACGCTGCGCAAAAAGGCAGTGCTCTCGGGCAACGCGTTCGGTTTCATCGGTAATCGGATGATCTTCGACTACCTGCGCGAGGCAAACGCCATCGCCGAGGAGGGCGTTCCGCCCGCGCGCATCGACGCCGTCATGCGCGACTTCGGTTTCCCGATGGGCCCGTTCGCGATGAGCGACCTTTCGGGACTCGATATCGGTCTTGCGGTGCAGAAAGCGCGCGGCGCCGAAGCGCTCGGCCGTACGAACGTGCTCGAGCGGCTCGTGGAGATGAAGCGTCTCGGTCAAAAGACGATGGCCGGCTTCTTCAAATACGATAAGGCCGTCGGCAAAGGGCGCGAGCCGATTGCAGATCCCGTCGTCGACGCGCTCTTTGCCGAGGAGTCGCGCAAGGCCGGCATCGCGCGCCGCGATGTGTCCGACGACGAGATCCGCCGGCGGCTGCTGGACGCGCTCAGCGAACGCGGGCGCAAACTGCTCGACGAAGGCATCGCGCTGCGTCCCGGCGACATCGACATCGTCTACGTCTACGGCTACGGGTTCCCGCCCCACCACGGCGGCCCCATGTGGAAAGCAGGTCTGCATGCGTGAAGCGGTAATCGTTTCGGTCGCGCGCACGCCGATCGGCCGCGCGTTTCGCGGCGCGTTCAATCAAACGCCCGGCGCTACAATGGCGGGCCACGCCGTTAAGCATGCGATGGAACGAGCGGCGGTCGACCCCGCCGACGTTGACGAAGTAATCCTCGGCTGCGGTCTGCCCGAAGGGGCGACGGGCAACAACATCGGGCGCACGGCTGCGCTGCGCGCCGGCTGTCCCGTCACGGTGGCGGGACAAACCGTCAGCCGCTTCTGCGCGTCGGGCCTCGATGCGATCGCTGCGGCCGCGCGCCGCGTGATCGTGGACGAAGCCAAAGTCGTTGCCGCCGGCGGCGTCGAGTCGATCAGCATGGTGCAGAACGAGATGAATCTGCACTTCTTCACCGAGGAGTGGCTGCTGCGCCACG
>Ga0302325_10003018_pt1 | contig 40148 bp, 40 predicted proteins | sample Palsa_T0_2_FD_201948 | JGI IMG/M metagenome (GOLD analysis project Ga0302325, IMG submission 201948) | Peat permafrost microbial communities from Stordalen Mire near Abisko, Sweden - Palsa_T0_2 | ecosystem: Environmental > Terrestrial > Soil > Palsa > Peat permafrost | place: Sweden: Abisko...
GCACGAACTCCATCGTGTACTCGCCGCGTCCGCCCGTGATCGCCCGCAGATCGGGCGCGTAGGAGAGCATCTCCGACATCGGCACCTCGGCCTTGATGTCGGTCATTCCGGACCCACCCACCCCGGGCTCCATCCCCAGCGGCCGGCCCCGGCGGGAGTTCAGGTCGCCGATCACGTCACCGACCGATTCCTCCGGAGAGTTGATCGTGACCAGCATGATCGGCTCCAGCAGCACCGGCGAGGCCGCTTCCATCGCCTGCTTCATCGCCTGCGAGGCCGCCACCTTGAACGCCATCTCGGAAGAGTCGACCGTGTGATAGGAACCGTCGAACAGGCGCACGCGAACGTCTTTGACCGGGTAGCCGGCCACGACGCCCTGCTCCATCGCCTCGCGGACACCCTTCTCCACCGCCGGGATGAACCCGGTCGGGATCACGCCGCCCTTGATCGCGTTGACGAACTCGAAGCCGTCGGGGTTGGCGGGATCCGATGCCAGCGGCTCGATGTCGATGTGGCAGTCGCCGAACTGGCCGCGGCCGCCGGACTGCTTCTTGTGCCGGCCGTGGGCCCTGGCCGATCCACGGATCGTCTCCTGGTAGGGCACGCTTGGCGGCTTCAGCGTCACCTCGACGCCGAACCGGGACCGCAGCCGCTCGACGATCACCTCGACGTGCACCTGGGAGAGCCCGGCGACGATCTGCTCGCCGGTTTGCGCGTCGCGGTGCAGGTCGATCGTCGGGTCCTCCTCCTGCAGACGCCGCAGCGCGCTGAACACCTTGTCCTCGTCACCCTTGGTCTGCGGCTCGATCGCAAAGGCCATGACGGGCGCGGGGAGCTTGATCGAGGGCATCGAGATCGGCTCGTCACGAGACGCGAGCCAGTCGCCGGCCCGCGTCTCCTTGAGCTTGGCGACCGCGCCGATGTCGCCGGGACCGAACTCGTCGACGTGGATGGTCTCCGAGCCGTTGAACGTGATCAGCTGTCCGATCCGCTCCTTGGCGTGGCTGCGGGTGTTCAGCGCCTGCGTGTCATGGTCGATCACGCCCTGATAGACGCGGAACAGATTGATCCGCCCGGCGAACGGGTCGGCGCGGGTCTTGAACACGTACGCGAACAGCTCCTTGTCCGCCGACGGCTCGAGCGTGATGTCGCCGACCTCCAGCCCGCCGTGCTTGACCGGCGAGGGCAGGTCGTCGACGATCGCGTCCAGCAGCCGGTTGGTGGCAAGGTTGCTGGTCGCGATCCCACATGTGACCGGGAACAGCGAGCCGTGGTTAGTGCCGTCCTTGAGCGCGGTCACGATCTCCTCGTGGGAGATCTCGTCCCCGTCCAGATAACGCTCCATCAGGGCGTCGGAGGTCTCGGAGACCTCGTCCATCAGCTTCTCGCGGTACTCCTGGGCGCGCGCCAGCTCGGAGTCGGGGATCTCGATCTCGGTGCAGTTGTCGCGGTCGGCGCCGTCGTAGCGGTAGGCCTTCATGTCGACGAGGTCGATCACGCCGGAGACCTCGTGCTCGGATCCGATCGGAATCTCGGTCGCGACCACGTGCTGTCCAAACGCGGCCTTCAACGATTCAAGCGTCCGGAAGAAATCGGCGCGCTCGCGGTCGAGCATGTTGACGAACACCAGGCGGGCCAGGTCCAGCTCGGCCGCGCGCTGCCAGAGCCGGTTGGTGTGGACCTCGACGCCCATCACGGCGTCGACGACGAACACCGCCGACTCGCAGACGCGCAGCGCGCCGAGCGCGTCTGCGATGAAGCTCGCGTCACCGGGTGTGTCGAGTAGGTTGACCTTGCGCTCGAGCCACTGGAACGAGGACAGCGCCAGCGAGATCGACATCTGGCGCGCCTTCTCGTCGGGGTCGGAATCGGACACGGTCGTGCCGTCGACGATCGTGCCGAGCCGGTTGATCACGCCGGCTTGAAACAGGATCGCCTCGTGCAACGATGTTTTGCCGGTACCGCGGTGGCCGACGAGGGCCACGTTGCGGATCCGATCCGCGGCCTTGTGCATGCACAGCTCCTCTCAGTCGGGTGAGCGTCCCCGGCGCGTCGGCAGCGAGGAGCGCTCAAACGCAAAGGCCGACCTTACCGCCCCGGGCGCGCCGGTGCGCGCGGGCTCAGTCGAGCTCGGAGCTGAGCTTGGAGCGCAGCCGTAGCACCGCCTTGGTATGCAGCTGGGAGATGCGTGACTCGGTCACCCCGAGCACCTCGCCGATCTCCCGCAATGTCAAGTTCTCGTAGTAATAGAGCGCGATCACGAGCTTCTCGCGTTCGGGCAGCGCCGCGATCGCGTCCGATACCCGTTCACGCAACTCCGACTCATCGACCAGCATCTGTGGATCGGGCGCCCCGCGGTCGGGGAGCGTGTCCAGCAGCGACACCTGGTCCCCGCCCGCGTCGGCGCCGCTCCACAGCTCGTCGAGAGCGACGATCGTCGAGTTGGCGATCTGCAGCAACTGCTCGTGGAACTCCGAGATCGTGATCTGGAGCTCGGCCGCCATCTCCTCGTCGGTCGGCGCACGCTGCAGCCGTGACTCGAGCTTGACGTTGACGCGCTCGATCTGGCGGGCACGGGCACGCACCGAGCGCGGCGCCCAGTCCAGCGTGCGCAGCTCGTCGATGATCGCGCCGCGGATCCGAGTCATCGCGTAGGTTTCGAACTTCGTCTCCCGGCCCAGATCAAAGCGCTCGATCGCCGAGATCAGCCCGCCGAGACCGTAGGAGATCAGGTCGGCCTCCTCCACGTGTGCAGGCAGGCCGGCACCGAGCCTGCCGGCGACGTACTTGACCAGCGGCGAGTAGGCGACGACGAGCCGCTCGCGCGCCCGCGAGTCGCCGTTGCCCTTGTAGCGTCTCCACAGATCGTGGAGCTCGACCGCTTTGACGTTCGTGTCCAGAGCCATCCCCGTTCGCCTACGCCCTCGGATGCGAGCCTACGTACGCCGCGCGCAGGCGATCTCTCTGGACCCGAGTGTAGACCTGCGTGGTGGAGATGCTGACGTGTCCGAGCAGTTCCTGGATCGCCCGCAGGTCCGCGCCGCCCTCCAGCAGGTGGGTCGCGAACGAGTGGCGCAGCGCGTGCGGATGCGCGTCGACAAGCGCCGGCGACTCGCGGGCCGCCAGCCGTGCCCAGACGCGCAGTCGCCGCCGCACATCGGACGTCCCCAGCCGGCGGCCGGACTTCGACAGCAGCAGCGCCGTCTCGTGCTCGGCACGATCAGCCGGGTCGGCCGCGCGCGACAGCGCAGGGCGGCCGCGCTGCAGGTAGCGCTCGACCGCTTGCAGCGCGTGCTCGCCGGCGGGCACGATCCGCGTCTTGTCGCCCTTGCCGTGTACGCGCACGGCTTCCTGGTCGAAGTCGACCGAGTCCAGATCGAGCGTCACGAGCTCCTCGGCGCGCAGCCCCGACGCGTACGCGAGTTCGAACAGCGCCCGGTCGCGGAGCTCGAGCGGGGTCGTCGCGGGGATCCGGTCCAGCAGCGCCGCGACCTCCTCGGGCTTGAGCACGCGCGGCAGCCGCTGCGGGCGCTTGGGCGCCGAGAGCAGCTCGGCCGGGTTGTCGCTGCGCGTGCCGCACGTGACCGCAACCGCCAGAAGACCGCGCAGCGAGGCGAGCTTGCGAGCGACCGTCGTCGGCGCCTGCCCGTGCTGGGAGAGCGTCGCGACGTAGCGGCGCAGCGAGCGGACGTCGACGCGCTCGGGCGACAACCCCGCAGCGGTCGCCCAGCACGCGAACTGGATGCAGTCGCTGCGGTACGCGGTCCGCGTCTTGGCAGCGACCGCCCGGCGGCGCAGGTCCGCGTCAAAGTGATCCAGCGCAGCCTGCCAGGCAGGTGTGATCGGCTCTGAGTCGGTCCCCGTCACAGCTCGACTATTCGTGGCGCGCGGTCAGACGCCTGCGCCGGAGCGCGACGCCGTCCACTCGTCGTGGGTGGGCGGTCACCCGAGCATGTGGCCGCGTCGGCACGTCACTCGCCGACGATCAAGTGCTGACGTCGACCAGCGCGCCGATCGGCGTGTACGGGTAGACCGCGGCCGCGGCGGCCAGCGGCATCTCGACGCAGCCGTCTGACTGCGGGAACCCGTAGGAGCCCCGGTCGTAGTAGTGCAGCGCGTCGCCGCCGTCGAAGTAGCTGACCCACAGGATCCCGGGGTCGACGTACGTCGAGCCGTCCGGGTTGGTGCCCGACATCGTCACCGACGGCGCGTGCTCGAACACCGGATAGGTGCCCGTCGCGGTGCCGCCGGCCGCCGCCGTGCCGGTGTTGGCCGGGGTCTCGACCTCATCATGGCCGCTGTGCCAAACCGTCACCGACTCGTCGACGTCGGCCTCATGGACCATCACGAACGTATAGCCGAAGTTGCTCTTCTGCTTGTGGACGACGGCGTTGATCAGTGCCTTCCAGACGGCCGGGCCGAGCACGCCGTCGGCCGTCATGTCGTGGTCTGACTCAAACATCATGAGCGCGCCCTGAGTGACGACGCCGGACTGGCCGGGCTGCCACTGCGCCATCAGCTGCGCGGGGGTGTTCGGGTAGCGCCATTTGAACTTGCCCTTCGGCGTGTTGACGGCGGCGTTCTCCTGGTCCGACACCGTGCTGCCGGGGACCTTGCCGGAGTACTTGATGGTGACGGGCAGGTAGCCGAGCAGCGCGAGGATCTGCTGGGCACGCATGACCGTCCCGCTCGGGACCGTCCAACTGCCTGACGTCGCCGTACCTGACTGCCCGCCGACGAGCCGGATGCCGTTGGGCATCGTGATCTGGACGTGCGCGTCGAGCCCGTAGCCGTAGCCGCTGGGGATGAACTCGATGCGGTGGCTGGTGATCTGCTTCCAGGTGCCCGTCGTGGCGGGCGTCACCGTCGGCCGACGCGACCCGAGCACCTTCGAAACGGGCTTGGAGAAGCTCAGCGTGATCGGCGTCGTCGGGTTGATCGTCTTGCCGGGCTTCGGGTAGGCGACCGCGGTGGCATGGCTACCGCCGGGGAAGTAGCTGATCTGCGCGGTCCCGGAGCTCTCCCACTTGTGGATCTGCGCGGCGACGTACAGGGTGCCGGCTTCGCCGGTGTGCGGCAGCGTGACCGACGTGCTCGGGGAGCTCAGCACCTTGCGCGTCAGCTTGTTCGCGCTCGTGCCGTACTCGTAGGCCTCGATCGGGGTCTTGAAGCGGAGCTGCAGCGGCGCGCCCTTGTGCAGCGTGATGTAGTGGGTGCGCGTCGACGCGGTCGGCGTGGTGTAGGTGAGCGTCAGCGTCTGGGTCTTGCCGGCGAGCCACGAGATCCACCCCGGCCGCTTGATCACGACCCTGATCTTGAGCGTCTCGTTGGCGGGGACCGGGTGCTTGGCGACGATCTCTGGATCGCCGGCGACCCTGACGGGGACGAGCTTCTGCTCACGTCCGCCGATCACCGAGACCGACACGATCTTGCCGCCGCCGAGCGGCATCCCGACCTTCGCGATCCCGCTGCCGTCGGCCTCGAGGCTGGCCTTGGCGGACACGAAGACGAGCGCGAGGACGCCGAGCGCGACCACCACGACGAGCAGCCCGCCGACGGGCAGCATCCACCGACGGCGGCGTTTGACGCCCCCGCGATTGATCGTCGCCCCGGAGAGCGGCGATTGAAAACGCCGCGGCTCCGTCGGCGGCTTCAAAGGAGAGAAGGTCGCCACTAGGCCGAGGATGCTAGCGAGAGCGCGGGCGTCCGCGACTCACTCACCGTTAGCGGTCTCTTAATGCACGCGGTCTTGCAGGGTGCCCGGGCTGACGCGGATCTTGCCGTCAGCCGTGTGCACGGCGGGCCGTGGTGCGCATTGGTTCACGATCGCTGACAAACCCTCATCAGGGCGCCTCTCCGGTCGCTCAGCCGGCGGCGTCGATCCGAGGCGTCGCGTCAGTGCCTTGGCCGTCCTTGCCCGGCTTGCCGGCGCTACGCGCCGCGTCGCGCATCCGTGCGCGCTCCCATTGCGACAGCCGCCACAGGTCCCGCTTGACGCGCGCCGGATCGAGCTGGCGGCCGGGCAGGTGCATGTTCGCCGTCGAGATCAGCCGTTGCTCGTCGCCCGTCAGCGCCATCCACTTGGCCAGCACGTCGTCGGAATCGGGCAGCCGCGCACTGCCGTAGGGCCGGGTCTCGTCCGGGAACGTGACGCAGTACTCGTTCAGCAGCCGGTGCGTCTGCGCGAGGTAGGCGATGATCGCCTTGTGCGGGTAGATCAGGTAGGCGTACGCCGCGCCACGGGTGTCGCCCGTGCTGGCGGGGCCGGCCGACTCGGCGCCCCAGACCCGGATGAAGCCCAGGTCCCGGTACATCGCCCACTCCTCCTCATTGACGCACGACTGCAGCAGCGTTCGTGCCCGCTGCTCGGCGCGGCGCTCGCGCCCTGGGTCATACGCGATCCCCTGCAGCGGGGTTCGACCGGCTCGCCGACGCTCCCACAGCTCACCGACGCGCGGGATCAACTCCTCGGACAGCAGCGCGACCACGACGAACGCGGCGACCAGCAGCGCCAGCAACACCGTGCCGGCCCGCTAGCGCCCGCCCGCCGCGCGGGGGAAGAAGATCACCCGGTCGGCGTCACGCGGAATCTCTTGGAACGTCTTGACCATCTGCGCCTCACGGCGGCCGGTCCGGGCGGTCTGCGGCACAGCGGCCCACAGGCCCGCGTCGAGCTGCCTGCGGAACTCCTCGATCAGCCGCAGCTCGTCGTCGGCGATCTCGACATCGCCCTCGGCGATCAGCACCTCGCCGTGGCCCGGCTTCATCCTCAAGAAGCGCACGGCCTCATTATGTCACGCTTAAGATGCTGACCGGGCCGGGTCCGCGCCCGATTTGACCCAGCCCGTCGCGAACCGAGCCGGCGGCCGCCTGCTTGGCCGCTCTCGCCGCGGTCAGCGGATCGTCGCCGTGGGCAAGGCGCGCGGCGAGCACCGACGAGTGCGTGCACCCCGATCCGTGCGAGGCATCGGACGCGTAGCGCTCGCCCGAGATCTCCACCAGTCGCTCGCCGTCGTAGTAAACGTCAGTCGGCTCCGAGCGATGGCCGCCGGTGACGACGACGATCCGCGGGCCGAGCGCGTGAACGGCGCGGGCGAGCTGTGCCGGTTGCGCTTGCTGAGCGGCGCCGGTCAGCGCCCGCGCCTCCGGTAGGTTCGGGGTGACGACCGTCGCGAGCGGCAGGATCCGCGTGATCAGTGCCTCACAGGCTTCCGGTTCCAGCAACACCGCGCCGGTCTCCGACACCATCACCGGGTCGACGACCACCGGCAGCTCCGGGTCCTGGGCGCGCAGCTGCGCCAGCGCCTCGGCGACCGCGTCGATCGTCTCGATGCCGCCGAGCATTCCGACCTTGACGGCGTCGACGCCGATGTCGCTGGACACGGCGTGCACCTGCGCGAGGATCAGCTCGGGCGTGACCGCCTGGATCGCCTCGACGCCGACCGTGTTCTGCGCGGTGATCGCGGTGATCGCCGTCATCCCGTGCACGCGGCAGGCGGCGAACGCCTTCAGGTCGGCCTGGATGCCCGCGCCGCCGCCCGAATCCGAGCCGGCGATCGATAGCACCCTGGGAATCCGGCTCTCGCCTCGCATCCCCGGGCGAGCCTAGCTCGTGGACGGCGAGCGGGCGCCCCGCGATCTTCGAGCCCAGCCCGTGGACGGCGAGCGGGCGCCTCCCGTTCTTCGAGCCCAGCCCGTGGACGGCGAGTTGGCGATCTTCGAGGTTGTTCCGGCTATCGGGCATCTAACCTCGAAAACCACGGGGAGCCGCCTGCGACCGTCAGAACCGATCCAGGGTCGGGACCGCAGCGTTGGCGTCGACGCAGTCCTTGCAGGTAAGGCGCCGACGTCGCCCGTCCAGAGCGTGTGGTGGCTATTCATGACCGGGTTGCTCCACGTCGCTCCGCATCAGCGTGACCTCGTGACCTCCCGGGAGCCGCCGTGACCATCAGCCGGCCGCCGGGCGCCCGCCGGATCAGCCCCGCGAGCTCCAGCGCGGCGACCGCCTCCAGCCCCTGCGCCGCTCTGAGGCCGGCGCGCGCGAACGCCGCGGCGCCCTCATGACCCTCGCCGATGGCGTCAAGCAGCGCGGCGTCGCCCGACGCCAGCCGCGCACGGCGTCGGTCGATCGGCGAGCGCTCACCCGGCCCGTACACCGCGTCGAGGACATCCTGGGCGTCGGTGATCAGCTCCGCGCCGTCCCGGATCAGCGAGTGCGGACCGGCCGACAACGGCGACGAGACCTGCCCGGGCACCGCGCCGACCGGTCGCCCGAGCTGTGCCGCGTGGCGGGCGGTCACCAATGCGCCCGACCGTGAGCGCGCCTGCACCACGACGGTGATCGCGCTCAGCCCCGCGATGATCCGGTTGCGGGCCGGGAACATCCATCGACGCGGTCTGGCCCCGGGCGGCAGCTCGGACATGACGAGTCCGCCCTCGCAAATCCGGGCGTACAGGCGACGGTGGCTGGCGGGATACGGGCGATCGGCGCCGCCGGGGAGCACCGCGACGGTGACGCCGGAGCCGCCGGCGGCCCCCTGCAGCGCGCCGCCGTGCGCGGCGCCGTCGATCCCGAGCGCCATGCCGCTGACGATCGTCACGCCGGCTCCGGCCAGCTCGGACGCCAGCGACCGGGCCGTCTCGATCCCGTACGGCGCGGCCCGCCGGGCGCCGACGAACGCCACCGGCGGCTCGGCCAGCACCGCGGCCAGCCGCCGTGCCGAGCCGCTCAGATACAGCGCCGCCGGCGGCGCTGACAGATCGAGCAGCGGCCGCGGGTAGTCCGGCGAGCAGCGGCAGACGACCTCGAGCCCTGCCGCGACGACCCGCGCCCGTCTGGCGGCAGGATCGAAGCACTCGAGCACTCGGCGCAGCTCGTCGCTCTGCGTGCTCGCGACGCCGACCACGAGCTCGTCGTCCGAACGGACGAGCAGCTCGTCGATACGCGCCCGCTCGTTCTCGAGATGGCCGGCCAGCAGCTCCAGCACAAAGCCGCGCCGTAGGCACCTGTCGCATGCGCTCACGCGGACATCAACAACTCCGATGCCGACCGCTGGCGAAGGCTCAGCGCCAGTAGCACGTCGGACCTCAGCACGTGGTCGCGCCCGTCGAGGTCGGCGATCGTCTGCGCCACCCGGACGACGCGGTGGCGGCCGCGCGCGCTCAGCGCCCCGGTCTCATAGGCGCGGCCGAGCTGCGCCCAGCCGTCCGCATCGATGCGCACCGACCGCTGCGCGGTGCGCGCGTCCATCTCGCCGTTGCAGCGGGCCTGCGTCCCGCGCAACCGGCGCCGCTGGCGCTCGCGTGCCTCGGTCACCCGGTCAAGCGCCCGCGCCGAGGTCGTCCGCGCCTGCGAGCGCAGCTCGGCATCCTGCGGCCGGCGAACGTCCACGAGCAGATCGATCCGATCGAGCAGCGGTCCGCTCAACCGCCGGCGGTGGCGGCGCAGCTCCAGCTCGCCGCAGCTGCAGCGCTCGCCGACGCCCGCATATCCGCACGGACACGGGTTGGTGGCGGCGACCAACATGAACCGCGTCGGGAACTGCAGCGACCGCTGGCCGCGGACGATCACGACGCCGCCGTCCTCCAGCGGCTGGCGCAGCGAGTCGAGCGCGGGCCGCTGGAACTCCGACAGCTCATCCAAGAACAACACGCCGTGATGGGCCAACGTCGCTTCGCCCGGCCGCGGCGGCGAGCCGCCGCCCGCCAGCCCCGACGGCGAGATCGTGTGATGCGGGGCGCGGAACGGCCGGGCCGTGATCAACCCGTCGGCGTGCATCCCGGCGACGCTGTGCAGCCGCGTGACCTCGATCGCCTCGCCGCGGGTCAGCGTCGGCAGGATCGAGGGCAACCGCCGCGCGAGCATCGTCTTGCCGGTGCCGGGCGCGCCCTCCATCAGCAGGTTGTGCCCGCCGGCGGCCGCGATCTCAAGCGCCAGCAGCGGCACTTCGTGCCCCCGCACGTCGGCCAGATCAGGGGAGGCCAAACGGGGCTGTGCGTTGGGAGGGTCATCGGGCATCGCAGGGACCGGGCGGCCCAGAAGCACCCCGGCCGCCTCCGACAGGCTCGTCACCGCCACGATCTGCAGGCCCCCGACGAGCGCCGCCTCCCGGGCGCGCTGGCGCGGCACGAACAGCCGGGCGCAGCCGGCTCGCCGGGCGCCCTCGGCGACCGCCAGCACGCCCGGCGAGTCGCGCAGCTCGCCTCCGAGCGACAGCTCCCCGAACACCGCAGTCTGTTCCAGCGCCGCGGTCGGGACCTGCTCGGACGCCGCCAGCAGCGCCAGCGCGATCGCCGCATCGAACCCGGGTCCGGCCTTGCGCAGCGACGCCGGCGCCAGGTTGGCGGTGATCCGCCGGTCCGGGAACTTGAAGCCCGAGTTGAGGATCGCGGCGTGGATCCGGTCACGGGACTCGCGTACCGCGGTGTCGCCGAGCCCGACGATCGTGAACGACGGCAGGCCGCTGCGGATATCGACTTCGACCCACACCTTCCGGGGCTGGACGCCGTCGATCGCGAACGTGATCACCCTGGCGAGCATGCCTCACCACGCTACGCCGCAAAGCGTGAAAAGTGGCTCCATGGTCGTCACAGAAGTGTGCCAATTGCAGGGACGATTGGAACCAAACCGTGACGACCACCGACCCTGCTGGAACGGGATCGGCCGTACCGTCAGGAGGCATGGAAGAGCATGACCCGCAGCCTCCGGACCGACCCCCGCGGCCTGACCCGCGACGCCGGGTCGGCGCATTCGGCGAGCAGTTGGCCGCCGAGCACCTGGAGCGGCTCGGATACCGGATCGTCGGGCGCAACTACCGCACCCGCTGGGGCGAGCTTGATCTGATCGCTCACGACGGACGGCTCCTGGCGTTCGTCGAGGTCAAGACCCGGCGCGCGTCGGGCGCCGCGGGCACGCCGTTCGAGGCGGTCGATCGGCGCAAGCAAGCCCAGGTGCGGCGGATCGCGGCTGGGTGGCTCGCCGAGGTGTCTGAGCGGCCCCGCGCCGACGATCTCCGCTTCGACGTGATCGGCGTGACCGTCGACGCCGCTGGGCGGCTGATCGCGCTCGAGCACCGCGAGGGGGTGTTCTGACTGTCATGAAGAAGGCCTCTCGGTACGACCGTGTACCGGGGCGGGGAACACGCCATATAGGCGCGTTCCCGGCCCCGGACCGCCGACAGACCCGGACCGGCATCGCCCGTGGAGCGACGACGGTCACACGGGCGATCCGACGGTTGCCGGACGGTCCGACGGCTGCGGGGCGGGCGAGGGCGCCCCCGGCCCCCCGCCCGCCGCGCTGTCAACCGCAACCGTTCATTGCGGCCGCGCCCGCTGGGGGCGCGGTGCAGATCGTCCGTCGGTTGGCGATCCGCCGGCTGCGGAGCGCACCCCCGCGCTCCACTACCTGTAACGGATCAGACGAGCTCGAGTTGCTGATAAGCGGTCGACTGGAACGACATACGGTGCAGCGGCGAGACGCCGAGGCGCTCAATCGCCTGACGGTGCTCCGGGGTCGAGTAGCCGACGTGCTGGGCGAACTCCCAGCCGGGATGGTGGGCGTCGGCGCGGCGCATGTAGCGGTCACGGGTCTCCTTGGCGAGCACCGAGGCGGCGGCGATCGCGGCGCTCTTGGCGTCGCCGCCGACGACCGCGCGCTGGTCGTGACCGAGCTCGGCGACCGGAAAGCCGTCCGACAGGCACACGCAGCCGGGCACGGCCACGCGGACGAGCGCGTCACGCAGCGCCTGCAGGTTGGTGCGATGCAGTCCGCGGGCGTCGATCCCGGGCGCGCAGCGCGAGACGATGCAGACGCGCGCGGCGACGTCCATGATCACCGGGTAGAGCTTGGCCCGGCCCTCGGGGGACTGTTGCTTTGAGTCGTTCAGCTCGCCGAGTGCGCGTGCCTGGGCGGGGCCGATCCGCTCGAGGTCGAGCAGCACCGCGGCCGCCACCAGCGGCCCGGCGAGGCAGCCGCGGCCGGCCTCGTCGGCGCCGGCGACGAACCGGACGCCGAGCCCGCGGTCGAAGCTCAGCAGCTTGCGGCCCGGTCGGGCGGAGCGGCCGGGCCTACGTGCGCGCTTGGTTGCCCGGACGGTCTTATCGGGAGCGGTCGTCTCGCCAGCCGCGCGGTCGGCAGCGGTCGTCTCGCCAGCCACGCTGCCGGCAGCGGTCATATCGGCAGCGGTCGCGTCGGTGGCGGCGGCCGTGTCGGCAGCCGTCTCCGGGCCCAACGGGCCGCCGTCGCTAGAGGGTTCCGATGCGGTCGGGCGGCCAGTAGGTGAAGAACGCCTCGCCGATGATCCACTTCTGCGGGACGGGGCCCCAGAAACGGCTGTCGTCTGATTCGCCACGGTTGTCCCCCATCATGTAGTAGTCACCGGGCGGAACGACGATCGATTTCGGGAAATTGCAATCTCCGACTCCGTCACAGGGGGCGATATAGGCGTCCTTCTCCCTGACGCCGTTGCGGTAGACGTGGCCGTTGATGATCTTCAGATGGTCGCCGGCGACGCCTACGACGCGCTTGATGAACGTCTGACTGGACTCCTGCGCGGTCGGCTGGTCGCACGCCTGGGGGTGGCCGGCGCCCTGTGAGCCGTCGCCGCAGACGGGGTTGGCCGGGTCGGCGCCTTCCGGCGGATGGAAGACCACGATGTCGCCGATGCCGGGGTGGGTCGAGAGCCGATTGGCGAGGATCCGCTGGCCGATGTTCAGCGTCGGCTCCATCGAGCCAGAGGGGATCCGGTACGGCTTGACGACGAACGCCTGGATCAGGAACGCCAGGCCGACGGCGACCGCGACGGTCGCGACCAGCTCGATCAGTGAGTACAGCGGCGACTTCTGCTTCTTCTTGGACGTTCCGGGTGCCATCAGCGAGCCTCGGTCGGCGTTACAGGGTGCCCATCCGGTCGGGGGGCCAGTAGGTGAAGAACGCCTCGCCGATCATCCACGAGCGCGGCACCGGCCCCCAGAAGCGGCTGTCGAGCGAGTCGGGGCGATTGTCGCCCATCATGTAGTAGTCGCCTTCGGGCACGGTGAAGGGCTTGGGGAACCAGCACTCGCCGCCGCCGGTGCACGGCACCGTGTCGCCGTTGGGCTCGCGAACGCCGTTGCGATAGACGTGACCGCTGCGGATCGAGAGCCGGTCGCCGGGCAGCCCGACGACCCGCTTGACGTAGGTCTCGCCCGACTCTTGGGCGCCGACGACATCGCACGCCTCGGGGTCCCTGGCGTCCGCACTGGTCAGCCCCTCAGCCCCGTCGGCGCACGTCTCGGACACCGGCGGGTGAAACACCCAGACCTGCCCGAGCTTCGGGCCCGTGAAGTCGTCGCCGACCCTGTCGACGAGGATCCGCTGGCCGATGTGCAGCGTCGGTTCCATCGATGCTGAGGGAATCTCGTATGGCTTCACGACAAACGCTTGTATCGCCAACGCCAGGCCCAGCGCGATGGCTACGATCAAGACCAGCTCCGCCACCGTACGCGGCAGCGACTTGCGGGTCTTGGTCACACCTATTCGCCGTCTGCGGCGGCCTCGCCGTCGGCCTTTGGCTCCGCCTCGGCGACCGGAGCGGCCCCGCCGTCAGCCGGAGCAGACGCGCCGGCGACCGGAGCGGCCCCGCCGTCAGCCGGAGCAGACGCGCCGGCGACCGGAGCAGCCGCCGCGGCGTCAGCGGCCTCCTGTGCCGTCTCCGCGGCGGTCGCGCCGTCGGCGTCGACCGGCTCGTCTGTGTACAGCAGTTCGCGCTCGACGGCGATCTCCGGCCCGGCCGAGCGGCGCTCGCGGACGCGGGCGCGCTTGCCGACCCGGTCTCGCAGGTAGTAGAGCTTGGCGCGGCGGACGTCGCCGCGGGCGGCCACCTCGATCCGCTCGATCTTCGGCGAGTGCAGCGGGAACGTCCGCTCCACGCCGACCCCGAAGGACTGCTTGCGGACGGTGAACGTCTCACGGGCCCCGTGGCCCTGGCGCTTGATCACGACGCCCTCGAACACCTGTGTCCGGCGGCGCGTGCCCTCGATCACCTGGAAGTGGACGCGCAGGCGGTCGCCGGCGTCGAACTGCGGGACCCGGCGCAGCTGAGTGCGCTCCAAGCTGTCGATAACTGTGCTCATCGCAAAAGGAAACTCCGCTTGTCACATGGTCGCGTGCTGCGCGCGCAGCCCGCTCGCCGGGGCGTGCCGCGTCGCCGCGTCGCCCACCCCATGCGGCGGCTTATGGTAGCGCGTCGTCGCCGTCTCCAGGCCGGTCCCGCGCGGCGTCCGGGCCCGCCGCCTGCGCCCGGGCCCGGCTCTGGGCCAGGCGCCAGTCGGCGATCCGCTGGTGGTGACCGGATAGCAGCACCTCCGGCACCTCCCAGCCCCGGAAGGAGGCCGGCCGCGTGTAGTGCGGGTACTCGGGCCCGCACTCCAGGGCCGCACTGAAGGACTCCTCCAGCGCCGAGTGGCCGTGTCCGAGGGCACCGGGCAGCTTGCGAAGGACAGCGTCGCAGACGACCATCGCGGGCAGCTCGCCGCCTGCCAGCACGTAGCGCCCGATCGACAACCGATCGGTCACGAAGTGGTCGAGGATCCGCTCGTCGAACCCCTCGTAACGGCCGCACAGCAGCGTCAGCGCGGGCTCGGCGGCGAGCTCGTCGACCAGCGGATCGTCCAGCAGCCGGCCGCTCGGATCCATCGCGATCACGCGCCGGCGCTCACGCAGCGCGACCGGATCGGAGCCGTAGCGCGCGCGCAGCGCGGCCTCGACCACGTCGACCCGCAGCACCATCCCGGCGCCGCCGCCGAACGGCGTGTCGTCGACCTGGCCGCCGCTCAGCGGCGTGTGCGCGCGGTAGTCGACGAATCCCAGCTCATGTCCGAGCGCGACGGCGTTGGCGACGTGACGCTGCGATGCGAACCAGTCGAACGCCTGGGGAAACAGCGTGAACACGTCGACCCGCATCTAGTGGCCCCTCACGCAAATACGATCGCATTCGAGGCACGTCTGGCGGCACCTGGCGGCGTCCTCGGAACCTTATGTGGCAGAGCCACACCGCGGTTCCTGCGTCCTTGCCAGCCACCCCCAGCCACACCTCTCGGTGCGACCGTACCTACGTGAGCGACCACTAGCAACCCCTCCGCGCGGCCGCCACGGTCAGCCGTCCTCGCCGAGGAAACGCAGGTCGACGTCGATCACGCGCCGCTCGATGTCGACGCTGCGGACGGCATCTCGGATCAGCGGCACGAGCAGCGGCCGGTCTGGAGCGCCACCGCGATCGCCCGTGCCGCCCGCGGCGCCGTCCGCGTCCGGCGCGTCGCCATCCTCCGCCCGCCGGCGCACCTCGAGCACCTCGCACGACGGCAGCGCCAGCAGCGCCGAGACGACGCCGACCGGCCGCTCTCCGTCGCGCACGGCGCAGCCCTCCAGGTCCTCGGCCCACCACTCGTCGGGCTCGAGCTCGGCGACGTCCGCGCGCGCCACCATCAGCTCCCTCCCCGTCAGCGCCTCTGCGTCCTCGCGACGCTCGCATCCCTCCAAACGCATGATCGGCCGACCCGGATGGCCGGCCAGCCGCGTGACGCGGCGTACCAGCGCGCCGACCCGGACCTCGGAGCCGACGTGTACCCCGGCGAGCACCTGCTCGGCGAGACGCCCGATGTGGAAGCTGCCGTCGAGACCGTGTGCGCGACCGATGGTCCCGGCCCGCAGCCAGTCCGGGCCGGCGCCGGGGGTCACCCGTCGACGATGTCGACGAACACGCGGCGGCGATCCTTGACGGCGGCCGCTTTGATCACCGTGCGCAGGGCGCCGGCGGTTCGCCCGCCGCGACCGATCACCGAGCCGTAGTCGTCATCGTGGACCGACAGCTCGAGCACCAGCGAGCCGTCATCCTCGGTCACCTCGGTCACGCGCACGGAGTCCGGGTGCTCGACGAGCCCCCGGGCCAGGAAGTCCAGCAGCTCGCGCACCGGCGCGACCTCGTCAGGAGATGTTCTGCGTGCGCAGCAGCTTGCGCACGCTCTCGGACGGCTGTGCGCCGCGAGCCAGCCAATCGCGGATCCGGTCCTCGTCGAGCACGATCGTCGACGGGTCGGTCTGCGCGTTGTAGTGGCCGACGGTCTCGATCACGCGGCCGTCGCGCTTGGCACGCTGGTCGGCTACGACCACGCGCCAGATGGGGTTCTTCCGCCCGCCGATGCGGGTCAATCTCAGTCTGACAGACATAGCGAGCGATCAGGTTAGCGTGCGCGCTCAGCGACCGCCCTGGCGCATCAGCGCGCCAAGGTCCGGCATCTTGCCCTGGGCCACCTGTCGCATCACCTTGCGCGACTGCTCGAACTGCTTGATCAGCTGCTTGACGGCCTGCACATTGGTGCCCGACCCTTTCGCGATCCGCAGCCGTCGTGAGCCCTTGATCAGCTCCGGATGGCGGCGCTCCTGGGCGGTCATCGAGAGGATGATCGCCTGCAGGCGGTCGAAGTCCCGCTCGTCGATGTTGACGTTGCGCAACTCGGCGCCGATCCCGGGGATCATCCCGAGCAGCGACTTCAACGGCCCCAGCCGCCGGATCTGGCGGATCTGGTCCAGGAAGTCGTCGAGGTCGAACTCGGACTTGCGCAGCTTGCGCTCGAGCTCGGCCGCCTGGTCCTCGTCGTAGCCGGACTGCGCCTTCTCGATCAGGGTCATCACGTCGCCCATCCCGAGAATCCGCTGCGCCATCCGGTCGGGGTGGAAGCGCTCGAACTGATCGAGCTTCTCGCCCGTCGACGCGAACAGGATCGGCTTGCCGGTGACCGCCTTGACCGACAGCGCCGCGCCGCCACGAGCGTCGCCGTCGAGCTTGGTCATCACGACCCCGTCAAAGTCCACGACCGCGGCGAACTGCTCGGCGACGTTGACCGCGTCCTGACCCGTCATCGCGTCGACGACGAGCAGGATGTCGTGCGGCTTGATCGCCTTCTTGATCTGCGCCAGCTCGTCCATCAGCTCTGTGTCGATGTGCAGGCGCCCGGCGGTATCGACGATCAGCACGTCCTTGCCCTCGGTCCGGGCCCGGTCCGCCGCCCACTTGGCGATCGCCACCGGGTTTGCGTCGGTGCCCTGCTCGTAGACGTCGACGCCGACCTGCCTGCCCACCTTGACGAGCTGGTCGACGGCCGCCGGCCGGTAGACGTCGCAGGCGGCGACCGCAACCGACGAGCCCTGCTCACGCAGATAACGCGCGAGCTTGCCCGTGGCGGTGGTCTTGCCCGAGCCCTGCAGGCCGGCCATCAGCACGATCGTCGGCGGCCGCGGCGAGAAGGCCAGGTCCCCGGCGGCGCCGCCCATCAGCTCGGTCAGCTCGTCGGACACGATCTTGACGACCTGCTGGCCGGGGTTCAGCGCGCCGACGATGTTGGCGCCGAGCGCCTTCTCCTTGATCGAGCTGGTGAAGCTCCGGACGACCTTGAAGTTGACGTCGGCCTCCAGCAGCGCGAGCCGGATCTCGCGCATCGCCGCGTTGATGTCGTCCTCGGTCAGCGTGCCGCGCCCGCGGACATCCGACAGGGTCGCCTGCAGCTTCTCTCCGAGCGATTCGAACATCGAATGGAGTCTAGGCGCGTGGGACGGTCAGGACACGAGCGCGCGGGCGAACTCGCCGGCGTCGAACGGCCGCAGGTCCTCGAGCTGCTCGCCGACCCCGATCAGCTTGACCGGGATCCCGAGCTCGGACGCGATCGCGAGCGCGATCCCGCCCTTGGCGGTGCCGTCGAGCTTGGTCAGCACGATCCCCGAGACGTCGATCGCCTCCGAGAACAGCTTCGCTTGGCGCAGCCCGTTCTGGCCGGTCGTCGCGTCGACCGTCAGCAGCGTCTCGTGCGGTGCCTCGGGGATCTGCTTGGCGATCACGCGCCTGACCTTGGTCAGCTCGCTCATCAGGTTGTCCTGCGTGTGCAGACGGCCGGCGGTGTCGATCAGAACGACGTCGGTTCCCTGCCGGCGCGCGTGGTCGATCGCATCGAACGCGACCGATGCGGAGTCGGCGCCGAGCCCGCCCTTGACGAACCCGACCTGCGCGCGCTCGGCCCAGATCTCCAGCTGCTCGACCGCGGCCGCGCGGAACGTGTCGCCGGCTGCGAGCACGACCGAGCGGTGCAGCTCCTTGCTCAGATGCCAGGCGAGCTTGCCGAGCGTGGTCGTCTTGCCGGTGCCGTTGACGCCCGCGACGAGGATCACCGTCGGCTCGGCACGCAGGTCGATCCGGTCGTCACCGGTCCGGGCGAGCTCGGTCAACAGCTCGACCAGGCGGTCTGACAGCTGCTGCCCGCCGGTCAGCTTGTTCTCGGTCGCCTCCTGCTCGAGCTGGGCGACGACCTTGGCGGTCGTCGAGGCGCCGACGTCGGCGTAGATCAGCGCCTCCTCCAGCCGCTCCCAGGTCTCGTCGCTCAAGTCCTCGAACAGCGTCGCCTGGATCTCTGATTGAAGCGCCTGGCGAGTCTTGCGCAGGCTCTCCCGCAGCCGCGCGAACCGCCCTATCCGCTTCCGGGCCCGCCCGGCCTCCACGCCGCCGTCCGGCGCGTCGGCGTCCGCGGCCGGTTGGCCGTCGACGATGAAGATGTCTGACCAGTCGCGCGCCATGCCGGCGGCGACGTTACCAGCGGCCGGAGCCGCCGACCCGGGGCGGCGGTACAGTCAGCCCATCCGAGCGGCGGGGGTGACAGCGATCGCGGTGCTGGTGCTGGCGGCGGGGTGCGGCTCGAGCAAACAGCAACCGCTCAGCGAGACGCACGCGCAGGTGCGCGAGAGCTCATCGACGGGCGCGTCGGCGGCGACCACGACGACGACCGGCACGGTGCCGACCGCACACGCGCAGGCGGTCGAGCCGAGCGCCGGCCAGGCGTCCCCGGTGACCGCCGTCACAGGCGGCACCTCGACCAGCTCCCCGGGCGGCGCGCCGTCGGCGCTTTCGGCGCATCCGAAGCTGAGCGGACCCGCGAGCGTGACCAGCGCCCCGGCCAAGGGCGCGCCATCCAACGCCCAGGTCAGGGCCGCGCTGGTGTCGCTGCAGGCCGCGGAGAGCCGCTACCGGCTCGACCGGATCGATTTCTCGGGCTCGCTGCTCGACCCGGCGGCGCTACCGGCCGGGCAGTGGTACACGAGCATCGCGTCGTTCTACGACCTGTTCGGCAACGGCGTGGCGTGCGGCGGGATCCTGCATCCGTGGACGCTCGGGGTCGCCAACAAGACGCTGCCGTGTGGGACGCGCGTGATCTTCCAGTACGGCAGCCGCGCGATCGAGGTCAGGGTGATCGACCGTGGCCCGTACATCGCCGGACGCGAGTGGGATCTGACGGCGGCGACCGCGGTCGCGCTGCATTTCCCCGGGCTGGGCCCGATCCGCTGGCGTCTGGCCGGGTAGCGATCTCGAGCCCGCGTCAGGCGGCCCGCTGGTCGGACGGCGGCAGCTTGCGCGAGATCACCTTCGAGATCCCGTCGGAGCCCATCGTCACGCCGTAGAGCGAATCGGCCGCCTCCATCGTGCGCTTCTGGTGGGTGACGACGATGAACTGCGCGCGTGAGGAGTACTGCTCCAGCAGCGTCAAGAAGCGGGTGATGTTGAGATCGTCGAGCGCCGCCTCGACCTCGTCGAGGATGTAGAACGGGCAGGGACGGGCTAGGAACACCGCGAACAGGAACGCGAGCGCGGTCATCGACTTCTCGCCGCCCGACAGCAGCGACAGCCGTTTGGGGTCCTTGCCGGCCGGCGTGATCTCGATCTCGACCCCCTCGAGGTCGTCGCCCTCCGGCCCCGGATCACCTGCCTCGCCGGGTGCGGGCTCGCCGGAGCCGGCGGACGGCTCGCCGTCGTCGTCCCCTTCTGATTCGGGCATCGGCTGCCCTCCGATCACGCGTGCCGGGCGACCGTTTCGATCGCTCTCGGCGACGAGCGAGAGCCTCCCCTTGCCGCCTGGAAACAGCTGCTGGACAAGCTGTTCGAACGCCGCCGCCGTCGCCGAGAACGTCTGCTCGAACGTCTCCTTGATCTGACGGTCGATGTCGACGATCAGCTTCTGCAGCTCGCGCAGCGAGGACTCCAAATCGTTGCGCTGGGTCTCGAGCTCCTCGACGTGCTCCAGCGCCTCGGCGTACTGCACCTGGGCGAGCGGGTTGACCGGCCCGAGCTGCTCACGGCGGCGCCTGACGCGTTCCAGCCGGGCGAAGAGCGCCTCGCGCTGCTCGTCCGCAAGCGGCTCGGTCGCCGCCTCCGGCTCGAGCTCCAGGCGCTGCGCGATCTCCTGCAATTCGGCTCGGGACTCGGCGACGTGGTCGCGGCTGCGCTCGAGCTTGATCTCCGCCGCGGTCAGCGCGTCATTGCAGGTGGTCATCCGCTGGTGCAGCGCCGCCTCCTGCTGAGCGCACTCGCGCAGCTGCGCGGCCGAGTGCTCCCCCGCCTCCCGATCCGCTACGAGTGCGGCCTCGAACTGCGCCAACTGCTCGCCGACGGCCTCCGAGCCGCACCGCAGGATCGTCAGCGCCTCGTCGATCTCTGGGATCAGCGCCTCGTCACGCGTCACCGAGGCGACCTGCTCCCGCAGGCGGCGCTGACGGTCGGCTCGCTCTCGAGCGGCCCGGTCGAGCGTCGAGCGCTCGGCTGTCAGCTGCGCCGTCAGCTGCGCGCGCCGGTCGGCCCCGGGGCCTTCGTCGGGAGCCGCCCGCCGGCGGTCGATCTGGGCGGCGACGCGTCGGCGCTCCTCGACGGCCTCGTCGTGCGTCCTGACGGCGGCGCGGTGGGCGCCGACGAGCCGGTCGCGCTCGGCGTCGCTCTGGGCAGCCGCCGCGGCGGTACGGTCGACCGCGTGACGCGCTTCGAGCTCGGCCTGGGCGGCGCGCTCGGACTCGGCGACCAACTGCTCACGGCGGTTTCGCTGCGCGAGCACCCGGTCCTCGCCGACGGCCGGTGCCTGGCGAAGCTCTCGGGTCCGCCCGCTCCAGACGCGGCCGGCGCGGGTCACGGCGACGCCGGTGAAATCAGACGGGCAGTCGTCGAGGTCGTCGACCACAAACGTATCGGCCAGCAGCCGCGCGACGACGGCGAGGGTCGCATCGTCGCCGCGGACGCGTCCCAGCAACAGCTCGGCCCCAGGGGCCGGCGGATGTTCGTCCTCGGCCACCTGCGCAGGCTCACCGGCCGGATCGCCGGCGGCGGTGGCGTCCTCGCCCGCTTGCGACCCGCTCACCAGCGCTCGCCCGCCGTCGTTGCCCGCGCGGTCCAGCAGCGCGGCGCCCGCGGCCGTCTCCGTCACGACCGCCGCCGCCAGCCGGCCGTCGAGCGCCGCCGCAACCGCCAGCTCGTATCCGGGCGCCACGTCCAGTGAGTCAGACAGCGAACTGGCGCCATGGATCGCGCCGGCGTGGTTGCGCAGGAACTGGTTGACGGCCGCCAGCTCGCCGCCGACGCGGGCGGCGACGCGACGGGCCTGCTCGGCGCCACGCTCGGCCTCCCGGATCGTGCCGCGGGCCGCCTCGGCGGTGCGGTCGCCGTCGCGGCGCCGCTCGAGCGCGGCCGCGACCGACCGCTCGGACTCGGCGATTTGCTCGCCGGCCGCCTCGAGCTCTGACTCGAGCGCCGCCAGCTGCCGGTCCAACTCGGCCTCGCGGTCACGCTGCAGCGCCTCAAGCTCGCCCTCGAGCGCCTGGATCCTCGCCGGCGCCTCGGGGTCCTCGTGCGCGGCTGCCAGCTCGGCCCGCAGCATCTCGGCCATCCGACGTGACTGCTCCAGGCGCTGCGCCACTCGCGCCCGGGTGGCGTCGATCGACTCGGTTCGGTACTCGATGCGGTCGCGGGCGGACCGGGCGGCGTGCGTCCGGGTGGACAGCTCCTCACGCTGAGCGCTGCGCGCGGCGAGTGCCTCCTCGGCCTGCTGGCGCCGCGTGCCGACGGTCTCCAGCTCGGCGGCCAGCTCAGAGCGCTGCGCGCGGACCTGCTCGGTCTGGGCCTGGGCGGCGTCGCACTCGTCGACGCGAGCGCGCAGCGCATCGCGCACGAGCTCCCAGCGGATCTCGAGCGTCTGGCGCTCGAGGCGTTCGTGCAGCTCGGCCGCCTCGGCCTGGCGCTTGAGCGGGCGCAGGCGCGAACGTGCCTCGCGCTCGACGTCCAGCGCGCGGTCGAGGTTGTCGCGGGTGCGCTCGAGCTTGAGGTGTGCACGCCGCCGCCGCTTGCGGTGCTTGCCCAGCCCGGCGGCCTCCTCGATCAGGAGCCGGCGCTCACGCGGCTTGGAGGTGACCAGCGACTCGACCCGTCCCTGCGAGATGACCGAGTGCATCTCCTTGCCCAGGCCGGTGTCCGAGAGCAACTCGATCACGTCGATCAGCCGGCAGCGGGCGCCGGCGAGCCGGTACTCGCCCTCGCCCGAGCGATCCAGCCGGCGGACGATCGAGATCTCCGAGATACCGAGCCCGAGCGACTGCTCGGAATCGTCGAGCACGAGCTCAACCTCGGCCGTCGCGGCGGCCTTGCGTCCCGGCGCGCCGCCGAAGATCACGTCCTGCATCGACTGGCCGCGGACCGCGACCGGCGACTGCTCGCCCAGCGCCCACAGCACCGCGTCGGTGACGTTGGACTTACCCGAGCCGTTCGGACCGACGATCACGCTCGTGCCGGGACCGAACTCCAGCAGGGTCCGGTCCGGGAACGACTTAAAGCCCTTGACCGTCACCGATTTCAGATACACGGCCGCATCCGTCCGCTCATGCCACGATCTCTGCCAACGCCAGCCGCGCGGCCTGTTGCTCGGCGTCCTTCTTGGAGCGGCCGGCGCCGGTCGCCACCTGCTCCCCCGCGATCTGGGCTGAAACCGTGAACGTCCGATCGTGCGGCGGACCGGTCTCGTCCACGACCGCGTAGATCACGGTCTCGCCGCGCTGCGCGAGCCGCTCCTGCAGCGCCGATTTGAAGTCCACGGGATGTTCGAGCGCCTCGTCGATCTCCGGTGCGAATGCCTCCACGACCGCCGCGGCCGCGACGTCGTAACCGTGCTGCAGGTAGACGGCGCCGATCACGGCCTCGATCACCGACGCCAGCACCCGTTCGGTCGCAATCAGCGCCTCGACCGTCGGCGCCGCCACATCGGGTACCGCCGCCCGCAGGCGAGCCGGCACGCCCAGCCGCTCCGCGACCGTCCGGCAGGACCGTCCGGAGACCGTCTGCGCGCGGATCTTGGTCAGCCGACCAGGGCCGTACTGATCGGGGTCCAAGCGCGGGAACAGATGGGTGGTGATCGCCAGTCCGAGCACACTGTCGCCGAGAAACGCCAGCCGCTCGTAGGACTCCGAGCGCTTCTCGGTCCAGGAGGAGTGCATGAACACGGGCGCCGCCAGCTCGGGCGCAAGCCCGTCCAGCAGCTCTCGCAGCACGTCCGCCGATCCGGCGTCGGAGCCGTTCGGCTGCAGGCGCTCGTCGCCGACGGTCACTCAGGGTCAGCGCCCGTGCTCGCGGTCGCCGATTGCGCCGTCGCCGTGGCGGCGTCGCGTGCGAGCACGAACTCCACCGCCTGGCCGACGGTCAGGATCCTGGCGGCCTCCTCGTCGGAGATCTTGACGCCGTAGGAGTCCTCGAGCTCCTGCACCAGCGTGTACAGATCGAGCGAGTCGGCTTCCAGGTCCTGGCGAAACCGGGTCGTCTCCTGGATCGAGCTCGGATCGATCTCCAGCTCGTCGACCAGGTGCGCCCGGATCAGCGAAAGGACCTGCTCACGATTCATAGCCGCAACACCGTAGCCGCGGGACCGGACGCCTTCTCAATCACCATCCTCCTCCTCTCCACCTGCCGCCGGGGTTCGCAGCGCGCCGGCCGCGGCCAGCGCGGACCGCATGGCGCTGATCACATCTTCCTCCACTCCGTGCGCGGCGACCTCGATCGCCCGCTGAAAGCCTCGCCGCGTGAACCGCCCGTGCGCGACCACGCCGAGCCGGCGCAAGCCGAGCAGATACGCGCCGCCGGGCTGCTCGGGGTCGACGTCATCACGCAGCCGTCGCATCGCCGGCGCCAGCAGCCAACCGCCGAGCTTGGCGCGTGGCGAGCTGCGCGCGGCGTCCTGGACGCCTCGCAGCGTCCGGTCCGACACCCCCTCGATCAGCTTCAGCGTGATGTTGCCGATGAACCCGTCCATCACGACGACGTCGGCGACGCCATCGGTGATCTGGGTGCCCTCGATGTTGCCGACGAAGTTCAGGCCGGTGCCGGCGCTGCCGACCAGCTGCTCGTACACGAACACGAGGTCCGGCGTGCCCTTGTTGGGCTCCTCGCCGTTTGACAGCAGCGCGACGCGAGGGTGCTCGCGGCCGAGCACCGCGTGCGCAAACGCCGAGCCCATGTGCGCGAACTGGACGAGGTGCTCGGGCCGGCAGTTGACATTGGCGCCGACGTCGAGCAACAGCACCGGCGGTCCGTCGAGCATCGGCAGCGGCAGCGCGAGGGCGGGACGGTAGATGCCGCGGTCACGCCGGACGTTGAACAGGCCCGCGGCGAGCGCCGACCCGGTCGAGCCGCCCGACACGAGCGCCTGCGCGTCCCCGTTGGCGACCGCCTTGGCGGCACGGACGATCGACGCGTCCGGGGTGGAGCGGACCGCGTGCGCCGGGTCCGAGGCCTTGGCGATCGAGACCGGCGCGTCGATCACGGTGACGCCGGGGCCGACCTCGCCGATCTCGGCGGCGGGGCCGTACAGCAGCACTTCGATCGCGCCGCCCGCGGCGGCGGCCGTCGCCCCCGCGGCGACCTCGGCGGGACCCAGGTCCGCCCCGCCCGTGTCAACGGCGACGGTGACCATCGCTGCCGGAGGTTAGTGGTCGCTCACGTCAGTACGGTCCGCACCGAGAAGTGTGGCTGGGGGTGGCTGGCAAGGACGCAGGAACCGCGGTGTGGCTCTGCCACATAAGGCTCCGAGGACGCCGCCAGGCGCTGCCAAACGCGCCTCGAATGCGAGCGTACTTACGTGAGGGGCCACTTAGTCCGACTGCTGCTCGGTCCCGGCGATGACCTCACGACCCCGATAGGTGCCGCACACCGGGCAGACTCGGTGGGGACGGCGGGGGCTATGGCACTGCGGGCACTCGTTGTACACCGGGGCCGACAGCTTGTGCTGGGCGCGGCGCTGGGCGGTGCGGGCGTGTGACTGCTTCTGCTTGGGGACGGCCATCGGACGCCGCAGGCTAGCAGGAGCCCGGGCGGCGCGCTCATCGCGCGATCGGTCAAGCTGATGGGATGGTGCAGCCCGGAAAGCCACGCAGGCGGGCGGTCCGGGTGACCGTCCGGGACGCCGCCGACGCGCAGGCGCTGCTGGCGGCGACCGTCGCCGCGGCGGGGGCGAATGGCGGATTGGGCTGGGTGCGCGACGACGGCGACGGGCTCGTCCGCGCGCACCTGGAGGGTCCCGGAGACGCGGTCGACGAGCTGGCGGCGCTGCTGACCCAAGCGGGCGGCGAGGTGGAGCGCGGCAAGGTCGAGGGCCACGAGCAGTTCGCGATCCGAGGCATCAGCGCGGGGCGGTTCGTCGTCGCCGAGCACCAGGCGACCAGTCACCATTACGACCTGCGGCTCGAGGTCGACGGCGTGATGCGCTCGTGGGCGGTGCCGCGCGGGCCGTCGATGGACCCGGCCGTCAAGCGGCTGGCGGTCCAGGTGGCGGATCACGACCTGGATGCCAACGTCTCCGAGCGGCCGCCCACCCCCGACGGCCACGGGGCGATCGTCTGGGACCGCGGCGAGTACGAGCAAGGCGGCCGGGTGCCGTGGCCAGAGGCGCTGCAGCGCGGTCACGCCGTGTTCGTGCTGCACGGCTCAAAGCTTCAGGGCGGCTTCGCGCTGCAGCGGACCGGCCGCGGCGACCCGCCGCAGTGGCTCTTGATCAAGCGACGCGACGACTCGGCACGTCCGGGCTCCGACGTCGCCGCCGAGCGCCCCGAGTCGGTGATCAGCGGCCGCACGCTGCAGTCGGGTCAAACCAAGCGCTGACCGCCCGGCGGCGGTCAGCGGGTCGACGCGCCCGGGCCGATTGGGGCGCGCGAGAAGGATGGCGATTTGACCCACATATCCGGGGGCGATTCGCCACGCTTCCGGCCCGGCGGGCCTCATTTGCCACGCTTCCGGCCCGGCGGGCCTCATTCGCCACACCTCCGGCCCGGCGGCTCTCAGGCTCGGGGGCCCAGCGGCAGCCGGGCCTCCACGCCGCAGCCCCCCCCGCGCTACCCGTCGAAGCGCAGCTCTGACAACTTGGCCCACCGCGGGTCGGGCGCGGGCTCGTGCGAGTGGTCGGGGCCGGCCTGGTTGAGGTCCGCGCCGCAGAGCGCGCACAGTCCGAGGCACTCTGGGCGGCAGAGAACCTGCGCGGGCAGCGCCAGCGCGAGCGCGTCATGGGCCCACGCTCCGAGGTCAAGCACGACCGGCAATGACTCGCTCACGTACGGAGACTCCAGCTCGTCCCCGCCGCCGGGCTGGGAGACTTCGCGAGCGTCGATCGCAAACGTCGGCGCGGCATGGGTCAGGCACCGCATGCATGCCCCGGCGAGGGCCGCCTCGAACCGCAACCGGAGCGCGTAGCCGTTGGCGGTCGTGCGCGAGACATCGAGCCTGACGTCGACCACGGCCGGCTGGGTCTGGTAGTGCTCGCCGGCCAGCTCGAACTCGCCGAGCGCCACCGCCAGGTTCAGCCGTCGGCCCTCGCCCGTCGCCATGTGCAGGCTGCTCAGATCGAACGTGTCTGCCCGCTGCTGCATCGAGTCTCAGGTTATCTCCGTCGGTCGCGCCCGCGCAACGACGATCCGCCATCCTAGGTTGGCGTCGATGTCCAACTGGTTTCAGAGCTATGGCTTCGCCGAGGTCTTCCCCGAGCTGCTGATCGGCGCCTACCCGCTCGACGGCAAAGACGTCCGCACGCTCGCCTCACGTGGCGTCCGACGCGTGCTGAACCTCGTCCAGGACGCCGAGTATCACGAGGGCCAGCGGGCCCAGGTGGAGAAGTTGCTGGCTCGCCACGAGATCGAGGAGGTCCGTCTCAGCATCGTCGACTTCGGCCGCCTGCCGCCGGATCGGCTCGATCACGCGGTCGCGCCTGTGGTCGGCTGGATGGACGAGTGCGTCCGCAGCTACGTGCACTGCCGCGCCGGCTGGCAGCGATCGGCCTCGGTCGCCGCCGGCGCGATCGCTGTGTTCAACGACGTCGATATCTCGACCGCACTGGACTGGATCCGTCAGCACAAGTCGACCGCCGACCCGCTCCCACACCAGCGGGATGACCTGCTCGACTGGTGGGTGACCCGCGGCCGTCAGCAGGCGGCGGCGCATTCGGCCGCCGACGCGCGCGCGGCCGCGACCGACACCCCCGGCGCAACGCCGTCAGCCGCCGCGTCTTCGGCCCGCGTGCCCTAAGGGTCTGCGGAGTCGTAGGCCCTCAGCACGCCGCATCACTCGGCGGCCCTCAGCCTTCTGGCCGCCACCTCGTCGCTGGCCGACACCGAGCCCCCCAGCTCCAGCTGGGGCTCGGCCAGTGCGACGCGCCGCGCCGACAGCGTCACCCGCTCGAGCTCGAGGAGCTCCGAGGACTCGGCGACGACGCCATGATCGGCGAACCGCCGCGCGCTGGGGAGCACCCGGTGCTCGTATGAGCCGATCGCGCTGTTGTAGGCCTCGACTGCCGAATTCAGCCGCTTGCCGACCGTCGACAGATGGGTCGACAGCTTGACGATCCGGGCGTGCAGGTCCCTGCCCAGCTCGGACACCGCCTGGGCGGACTCGGCCAGCCGCTCCTGCTGCCAGCCGTACGCGACCGAGTGCAGCAGTGCCAGCAGCGTTGTCGGCGTCGCGATCAGTACCCGCTGGGCCATCGCGTCCTGCATCAGCGACGGGTCGGCTTCGAACGCCTCACCCAGGTGGGACTCGAGCGCAAGGAACAGGACCACGAAGTCGGGGGAGCCCTGCTGCTCCCAGTACCGCTTGCCCGCCAGCGCCTTGGCGTGGGCGCGCAGCCGGCGCGCGTAGTCGGCACGACGGATCATGCGCTCGGCCTCCGAGCCCTCCGCGGACGGATGCCACTCGGGCGCCTTGGAGTCCACAACCAGGTGCTTGCCACCGGGCATCCTGACGACCGCATCGGGGCGCAGCGTCGATCCGTCGTCGGTGTAGGAGGCCTGTTCGACGAAGTCGCAGTGGCGCAGCATGCCGGCGGCCTCGAGCACGTTGCGCAGCTGCATCTGACCCCACTGGCCCCGCGCGTTGGGCTTGCTCAGCGCGTTCACCAGCGAGCCGGTCTCGGTCCGCAGCCGCTCGCCGGACTCGGCCAGCGTTCGCAGCTGCGCGTCCAGCCTGCCGCGCGACTCGCGGCGCTCCTGATCCAGCTCGATCAGCTTGGTGTCGACGCGCCCCAGCTGCTCACGGATCGGCGCAACCAGCGCTTCGACCGCCTGCTGTCGCTTCTCGAGCTCGCCACTGGCGGTCGCCTGTGCCGACTGCAGCTGTCCCCGCGCCAGTTCGACCAGCTGCGTCATGTTGGCCTGCAACGCCTCGTTTGAGAGCACCTTGAACGACTCGCTCATCCGCTCCTGCGCCCGCTGCACCGCCGAGAGCCGCTCGGCGCCGAGCGCCCGTTCGTGCTCCAGGTCGGCGCTGGCCTGCACCAACTGCCGGTCAAGGCCGGCGGCCCGGTCGGCCTCGACGACCAGGCCGCGCAGCCGTGGCCGCAGCGCCACCAGCACGATGCCGGCGCCGATCAGGATTCCGACGATGAGGAAGATGATCTCCATGGGCCGACCAGCGTTGCGCGCGTGCCGGACGGAACGGGAGAGTCATTGCAGCTATGGGGCCACGCGCCCTTCGAGGGCCCGTGCGAAACGTGGTCAGCGCGCCTGGAGCCCGGCGTCAGACTTCGACCGGCTCGTCCTTGCCGGCCAGGCGATCGCGACCACGCTGGACGGCCGCGATGAACTTCGACAGGTTGACCTCGAGCGTGTTGAGGATCTCGTCGGCGTAATCCTCGGCGCCGAGCCGAATCTCCCGTTCACGCGTGCGAGCGTCCTCGATGATGTCCTCGGCGGCGCGCTCGGCCTGCTTGGTGACCTCCTCGTCGGAGATCAGGCGCTCCTGGCGGTCACGCGCCTCCTTGACGATCCGCTCGGCCTCGCGCTTGGCCTCGGCGAGCATCTCCTGGCGCTCCTTGACGATCCAGCGGGCCTGCTTGATCTCCTCGGGGATCGTCGCGCGCATCTGATCGAGGATGTCGTAGATCTCCTCTTTGTCCACGCGAACCTGGTCGGTCAGGGGGACCGGTTTGGCGTTGTGGACGAGGTCGTCCAGCTTGTCGATCAGTACCAGGACATCCATCTAGCGCACCTCTGTTTCGTCAGCGGCCGAGTCGTTCCTTCAAGTGCCGCGCGACTTCCTCGGTCACGAGGTCGTCGATCTCGCCGCCGAACGTCGCGAGCTCCTTCACACCGCTCGATGAGATGAAACTGTACTTGGGTGAGGCCATCAGGTAAATCGACTCTATTTCTGGGGCCTGCCTGCGATTGAGCTGGTTCATCTCCAGCTCATACTCGAAATCGGAGATCGCGCGAAGTCCCTTGACGATCGCCATCGCCCCCCGCTCCCGTGCGAAGTCCACCAGCAGCGTGCTGAACGTCTCGACCGAGACGTTGGGCAGCGAGCTGGTCGCGTCGCGCAGGAACGCCACCCGCTCCTCGGTGCTGAACAGCGTCGCGCCCTTGCGCCACGGCAGGTTCACGACCGCGACCACGACCTCGTCGAACATCCGGGACGCGCGGTTGATCACGTCCAGATGTCCGAACGTGACCGGGTCGAACGTACCCGGACAGAGAGCGGTGCGGTTAGTCGGTGCCATAGATCTGAATCAGGGTGTCGCCGTAGCGGCGTTCGTCGAGCAGGGACAGGTCGAGACCGAGCGGTTGACGCCGGTCGGACTCGGCCACGACACGTGCTGCAGGGGCGAGCGCCCCGGCCAGTGCCGCCGTCAGCCCCGCGCCGAGCGGGCTGCCGTGGCGATATGGAGGGTCTAAGAACACCAGATCGTATTGACGCGCGCGCCGTTTTGCCTGCTCGCACCAGGCAACCGCATCGCCGCGGACCACTTCGGCCTCGATCCCGAGCGACTCCAGGTTGCGCTTGATCGCCTCGATCGCGGCCGGCGAGCTGTCGACCAGCGTCGCGTCCGACGCTCCGCGCGAGAGCGCTTCGATCGCCAGCGCGCCCGAGCCGGCGAACAGGTCGAGCACGCTCGCTCCGCCGATATCGCCGAGGATCGAGAACAGCGCTTCGCGGACCCGATCCGACGTCGGCCGTGTCTCGCGGCCGCGCGGCGCGTGCAGCGTCCGGCCCCGATGGCTGCCGGCGATCACGCGCATCTCAAGCACGGTAGAGACCGTGATCCCGGCGACCGGGCGCAGGCGCGGGGTCAGGCCCTGATCGGGGCGCCCGCCTCCTCGCCGTACAGCGATCGCAGCGCGACCGACAGCAACGCATGCTCAGGGGCCTCGAGCTCCGGGTCGGCGTCGTCGATCGCCTCGGCGCGCAGCCGCGCGCGCTCCTGGAGCTCACGGTCACGTGGGAGCTCTGCGACCCGGAACTGCGCCACCCCGCTCTGGCGCACGCCGACCAGCTCTCCCTCGCCCCGGAGCTCGAGATCGATCTCGGCCAGCTCGAAGCCGTTGGAGCGCTCGGCCAGCGCCCGCAGCCGCGGCGACCCCTTGGGGCCGAACAGCAGGCACAGCGAAGCATGCTCGCCGCGACCGATCCGGCCGCGCAGCTGGTGCAGCTGCGAAATCCCGTAGCGCTCGGCGTCCTCGACGAGCATCACGGTCGCGTTGGGGACGTCGATCCCGACCTCGATCACGGTCGTCGCGACCAGCACGTCGGCCTCGCCGGCGGCGAACCGGGCCATCACGTCGAGCTTCTCGACCGAGCGCTGCTGACCGTGCATCAGCAGAACCCTGAAGTCACGCAGCTCGCCGCCGCGCAGCCGCTCGAACTCGGCGGTCGCCGCTCGCGCCGCGAGCTGCTCTGACTCGGCCACCAGCGGGCAGACGACGAACGCCTGGCGGCCGTCGCGCAGCTCTGACCGTATGCGCTCATACGCCCGCACGCGCTCGCGCTCGGTCGAGCACACGTGTGTCTGGATCGGCCGGCGTCCGCGCGGCAGCTCGGCCAGCACCGTGAAATCGAGATCGCCGTAGTGCGAGAGCGCCAGCGTGCGCGGGATCGGGGTCGCGGTGATGTGCAGCATGTGCGGGCGACGAACCGATCCCCGCCCACCCACCCCCTGGCCACCGGCCTTCGCGTCCAGCGCGGCGCGCTGGCGCACGCCGAACCGGTGCTGCTCGTCGACGACCGCGACCGCCAGCGATCTGAACCGGACCGGCTCCTCGATCAGCGCGTGGGTGCCGACGATCAGCGACAGCTCGCCCGACTGCAGCTTGCCCAGCAGATCGGCGCGCCGGCGGGCGGGCGTCGAACCGGTCAGCAGCCCGATCGGGAGTGCCTCGCCGGCCATCAATGCCTGGAGCGTCGCGAAGTGCTGCTCGGCCAGCGGCTCGGTCGGGGCCATCAGCGCGCCTTGGCGGCCGTGCTCGACCGCGCGCAGCAGCGCGTAGAGGGCCACGACCGTCTTGCCGGATCCGACCTCGCCCATCAGCAGCCGCTGCATCGGCGTCGTCCGCGCCAGATCGCCATCGATCTCCGCAAACGCGCGCCGCTGGTCGGCGGTCGGCGCAAATGGCAGCAGCTCCGACAGCCACCGACCGCTCAGCGACGGCGGTTCGCTCAGCGCCGGTGCGACGCCGGCGCCGCGGCGCAACCGCCGGCGCCGTAGCAGCGCCAGCTGCACGAGCAGCAGCTCCTCGAACGCCAGCCGCCGCCGGGCCGTCTCGTGGCCGTCGTCTGAGCCGAGGTGCATCGCCGCGACCGCTGCGGCGCGGTCCGGCAGCCGCTCGATCGCGCGCAGGCGCCCGGGGAGCGGTTCGGCGATCTCGGCGATCGCCGCGACGTGCTCGCGCACGAGCGCCAGGATCTGGGTCGAGGAGAGGCCGTCGGTCGCCGGGTAATGGCCGACCGCCTGATCGGAGCCGCCGGCACCCACCTCGGCCGTGATCGCGTGGCCCTGGACCCGGAAGCGGTTGCGCGATTCGTACTTGCCGTGGAGCATCAGCCGCGTGCCCGCCGGGTAGCGGGAGACCAGCCACGGCTGGTTGAAGAACGTCGCCTGCATCGTCCCGGTGCCGTCGGACACGGTCGCCTCCACCAGCGGTCGCATCCCGCGCCGGCGCACCGGCCGGCTGGCGATCGAGGCGACCTCGACGATGACCGTGGCGGTCTCCCCCGCGGCCAGCTCCGCCACCCCGCGCGCGTCGCGACGGTCACGAGGCAGATGCTCGAGCAGATCGCCGACCGTGCGCAGACCGAGCGTCTGCGCTCCCTGCTCGGCCTTCGCGCCACCCGGGGGCTTCAAGGGCCGTGTCAGCCGTGACGGCCGCGGATAGCGCACCGGGGCATCGCCGAGCTCCGCGCGGTCAAGCGGTCGCGAACTGGCGAACGCCGTCGCCGATCCAGATGGCGCGGTGGCTGACACCGGTGTTGAGATCTTGGCGCGCAGACCGGCGGATGCCGGCTGGGCTAGTCGCCGCGCGGGCCTGCGTCGCGAGCGGCGACCTGGTCGCGCATGTCGAACACGTCCACGTGCGAGACCTCCCCGACGGCGGCGAACGCTGCCAGCGCCCGCTCGGGATCGTCGGTGTGGACGTGTACCTTGAGCGTCGGCGCGGCGCCGACGACCAACACCGAGTCGCCGAGCCGCTCGAGCTCCGCGACGAAACTGCGCGGTTCGAGTCCCGAGCCGGTGACCGCGAAGTTCGTGCAGTAGCGGTAGGTGATCGAGAGGTGCCGGGTCCGGGGCGTCGGGATCTGGAGGTCGATCGGCGGCGGCGGATCTGAGCCACGTAGCGCCGCGACGATCCCGGCGAGCAGGACGGTCAGCCCGTACCCGCCGGCGTCGACGCCCCCGGCCGCGCGCAGCGCGGGCAGCATCTCAGCCCCGCGCGCGACGGAATCCTGACCCGCCTGCACCGCCGACTGGATCACGTCGGCGATCACGAAGTCCTGCTCGTCGGCGCTGACATCGGCGCCCAGCCGCGAGTCGGGACGGTGGGCGAGCTCGGACGCGACCCGATGGGCCATCTCGCGCACGACCGTCAGGATCGTCCCCTCGGCCGGCTCGCGCACCGAGCCGTAGGCCTGGTCGACTGCACGGGCAAGCGCCGCCGCGATCAGCACCGGGTCCACGAGCTCGCCCGGCCGCGATGCGAGCTCCTCGGCGGCGCCGCGGATCAGCTGCGACAGGATGACGCCAGAGTTACCACGCGCCCCGAGCAGCGCCGCGCGGGCGACCGACGCGACGATCTCGTCGCGGCCGATGTCATCGTCGTGGTCATCCCCTGACGCGTCTGACAGCCGGTCGAGCTCGTCGAGTGTCGCCCGGAGCGTCAGCACCATGTTGTCGCCGGTATCGCCGTCGGCGATCGGGAGCACGTTGAGCGCATTGACCTCCTCGCGGCGCTCCTCGAGCGCCGCCAGCCCCGCCGCGAGCAACGCGCGGACGCGGACGATGCTGGGATCGACCTGGCCGCTGAGGCGCTCGGCCACCCGCGGTGCGGACACCTCGCGCAACGACTAGCGCGCTTTGATGACCTTGCCGGCCTTGAGGCAGCGCGTGCACACGTACACGCGCCGGGGGGTGCCGCCGTCGTCGATCCGAACCCGTTGGAGGTTGGGATCGAACCGGCGCCGGGTCGCCACCATCGAGTGGCTGCGGTTGTTGCCGAAGGACGGTCCCTTGGCGCACACGTGACAGATCTTGGCCATCGCGGGCAGTATAGGAGACGTCCGCCGACACGCCCCTTCCAGCCAGGCCAATCCGTCCATCGCCGAGGCATGATGGCTCAAGCGCCCGGGGCAATCACTAGGATTTGCAGGCGTAAGCTCTTGCCAGCCGACCGTCTCGAAAGGCCCTTCGCGCGCAGATGAGCGCATCGTCGCATTCGCCCGGCGAGCTCAGTTTGCCGTTCTCGCTGCCCCCTCGTTACCGGGTCAAGCGTCATCTCGCCAACGGCGGGATGGCTTCCGTGTGGTGTGCCTCAGACCTTGAGCTCGATCGCAGCGTCGCGGTCAAGGTGCTCGCCGAGCGCTTCGCGCACGACGCCGAGGCGGTGCGACGGTTCAAGCGCGAGGCGCGCGCCGCGGCCCGAGTCGGGACCCATCCGCACGTCGTCACGGTCTATGACGTCGATGTCACCCCGCCCGACGCCGACGGGCCGGGGCGCGCGTTCATCGTCATGGAGTACCTCGCCGGCGGGACCGTCGCCGACGCGATCCGCCACGACGACATCCGACGCCAGGAGGCGATCCGCTGGCTGCGGGAGGCCGCGTCGGCACTGGACCACGCGCACGCCGCGGGGATCGTGCACCGTGACATCAAGCCCGCCAACTTCCTGCTGGACCGAAACCGCGTGTTGTACGTCGCCGATTTCGGGATCGCGCGGCTGACCAGCGAGGAGACGATCACCTCGCCCGACCAGCTGTTCGGCACCGCCGCCTACCTCTCGCCGGAGCAGGCGCTCGGCCACGAGGCGACGAGCGCCTCGGATCGTTACGCGCTTGCCGTGGTCGCGTTCGAGCTGCTGGTCGGCGAGCGCCCGTTCCACGCGCCGCATTTCAGCTCGCAGGCGCGCCAGCACATCGAGACGCCGCCACCCGCGGCCTCCGAGCGCAACCGGACGATCCCGCCGGCGGCCGACGCCGTGCTCGCGACCGGGCTGGCCAAGGACCCGCTGCAGCGGCCAGCCTCGGCCGACGAGCTCGTGCGTACGCTGGAGCAGGCGCTGGGCGAGCGCAGGCCGATCCACCGTCAGCTCCCCAGCCGGCGCGCGGCGGGCCCTCCGATCGGCGCCCCCGACGCCCTGACCGAGGCCGCGCGCGGCGGACGCGGCCGGCTGGCGCCGTCGCGTTCGGTCGCCGCCGTCACCGAGCGCGGCGGCCCACGTGAGCCCGCTCCCACCTGGAGCCCCAGCTCGTCACCGCCCGGCACCCGTGCTCCGCGCAAACGACGCCGGCTCGGGGCGCTCGCGTCGCTGCTGGCGGTGTTCGCGATCGTCGGCGTCGCCGCGGCGGCCGCCGCCGGCGTGTTCAGCGGCTCCTCGGCACACCGGACGACGGACGCGCTGGCCGCCGGCCGCTCGGCCAGGCGGGCGCGCACCGCGCTCGGCGCCGGTTCGACATCGGCGGCGACGACCCAGGCCGCGGCCACCGCGACTCCGACCGCGGCCGAGCTGGAAGCGACCGGGCACCGGCAGATGATCGACGGCGACTACAGCCAGGCGCTGGCAACGCTCAAGCAGGCGGTGTCATCGGCCAGCCGCGGCTCCACCACGTACGCGTACGCCCTGTATGACCTCGGACGGACGATGCTGCTCGACGGCGATCCGCAGGGCGCGATCCCGCTGCTGCGCCAGCGCCTGTCGATCCCGCTGGAGACCGCGGTGGTACGCGCCACCCTCAACCGGGCGCTGCAGGCCGCCAACCAGCAGGCGACCGCACCCGCCCCGACGACGCCGTCGAACACGACGAACACCTCGACGACCACGACGACCCAGTCGACGAGCAGCGGCCACCGCGGGCCAACCGGGGGCGTCAGGGTCGGCGGACCTGGGACCAGAGGCGGTCAAGGCGCGGGCACCGGGTCCAGCAAGTCCGGGGGCAGCGGCGGGTCGAGCGGCGCCAGCTCCGGCGGCGGCGAGTCCGCCGGCGGCAACGGCGGCAACGGTGGGTCGGGCGACGGCAATGGCGCCAACGGCGGCTCCGGCGGCCACGGTTCCGGCGGCATCGCGCCCAGCGGCGGCGTCGGGCTCAACGATCAGCTCTCCCGCGAGGTCTGATCGTTGCGCGCCGGCGATCGGCGAACGGCCGCGAAGACGACCGGCGTGGGCGTCAGATCGGTGACAGCTGCCGGCGGACGTCCAGCGCGGCGAGCACCGCCTCGGCGGCGTGCGCGCCGGTGTCGCGCTTGTCGCCGCCGCTGACCCGCGCGAGCGCCTGCTCCATCGTGTCGACGGTCAGCACGCCGAACCCGCACGGCACGCCGGTGTCCAACGCGACCCGCAGGATTCCGTCGGTCGTGGCCGAGCAGACGTAGTCGTAATGGTCGGTCTCGCCGCGGATCACCGCCCCGAGACAGACGACCGCGTCGAAGCGCCCGGACCTCGCCGCGTACTGGGCGATCGTCGGCAGCTCGAACGCGCCCGGGACCGAGAAGGCGGGCACGTCGTCGACGTCCGCCTGAGCCAGCGCAGCGCGCGCGCCCTGCTCGAGCCGTGCGGCGAGCTCTGAGTAGAACCGCGCGACGCAGAGCGCGACGCGCGGCTCAGCGCTCATCTCGTTCGAGCTCACGCTCGCGCTGGCGGTCGGCCTCGTGCTCGGCCTCGATCATCTCCTCGTCAAGCGCGAGCCCCTGGTGGTGCAGGGTGTGGCCCATCTTCTCGGCCTTGGCGCGCAGGTAGGCCTCGTTGTGGGGGTTGGGCGCATGCTCGATCGGGACCTGATCGGTGACCGACAGCCCATACCCGGCCAGGCCGGCGATCTTCTTTGGGTTGTTGGTCAGGATGCGGATGCTCGTCAAGCCCAGATCGACGAGGATCTGGGCGCCGATCCCGTAGTCGCGCAGGTCGGCCGGCAGCCCGAGCTCGAGGTTCGCGTCGACTGTGTCAAGCCCCTGCTCCTGCAGCTTGTAGGCCCGCAGCTTGTTCAGCAGTCCGATCCCGCGGCCCTCCTGGGCGAGGTACAGCAGCACGCCCACGCCCTCGCGGTCGATCATCGACAAAGCGGATTCCAGCTGCTCGCCACAGTCGCAGCGCAGCGAGTGGAAGACGTCGCCGGTGAGGCACTCGGAATGGACGCGGACGAGCACGTCCGGGCGTCCCTCGACCTCGCCCTTGACGAGCGCAACGTGGTGCTTGTCATCGACCAGCGAGCGGTAGCCGACCGCGACGAAGTCGCCGAACGAGGTCGGCAGCGTCGTCGACACGACCCGCTCGATGAGCTTCTCGTGGCGGCGGCGGTAGGCGATCAGATCGGCGATCGTGATCATCTTCAGCCCGTGCTTGAAGCAGTAGACGGCGAGGTCATCGCCGCGCGCCATCGAGCCGTCCTCGTTCTGGATCTCGCAGATCACCCCGGCCGGGTTCAGGCCGGCCAGCCGGGCGAGGTCGACCGACGCCTCGGTGTGGCCGGTGCGTTTGAGCACGCCGCCGGGGTTGGCCTTCAGGGGACGGACGTGGCCGGGCTTGACGATGTCCGACGCGCCCTTGGTCGCGTCGACCGCGACCTGCATCGTGTGCGCCTGGTCGTACACGCTGATCCCGGTCGTGACTCCCTCCCGGGCCTCGATCGTGACCGTGAACGGGGTCTCGTGCGAGCTCTCGTTCTTGAGCGTCATCATCTCGAGATCGAGCTCGTCGCAGCGCTCGGGGGTCAACGCAAGGCAGATCCAGCCGCCGGCCTGGCGCGTCATGAAGTTGATCGAGTCGGGCGTGACGAACTGCGCCGCGAGCACCAGATCGCCTTCGTTCTCGCGATTCTCGTCATCGACGACGACGACCATCCTCCCGGAAGCGATGTCCTCGAGTGCCTCCTCGATCGTCGCGAACTCGGTCTCTGTGGTGGTGGGAGTCATCGGCGGATCAGCCTCTCTACGTATTTTGCGAGCACGTCGACCTCCAGGTTGACGACGGTGCCGACCTCGGCATCGCCGAGATTGGTGCGCTCGAGCGTTTCCGGGATCAGCGAAACGGTAAAGGATCGGTCGCCCAGGCTCGACACCGTCAGCGAGATCCCGTCGACGGTGATCGAACCCTTGTGGACGATGTAGCGCAGCACGTGCTCCAGGGCCTCGATCTCGACCTGGCGTGAGAATCCGTCGGGGACGATCGCGACGATCCGGCCGACCCCGTCGACGTGGCCCTGGACGACATGACCACCGAGCCGATCGGACGCTCGCAGCGCCAGTTCGAGATTGACCGGCGAGCCGGCGCCCGCCCCCGCCAGCGAGCTGAGCCGCAACGTCTCGTTCATCACCTCCGCGCTGAAGCGACGCTCGGCGACCGCCGTCGCGGTCAGGCACACGCCGTTGACCGCGATCGAGTCGCCCTCCGACAGCTCGCCCGCGAGGGCGCTCGTGACCGTCAGCACGACGCCGTCGGCCGAGTGCTCGACGCCTGTGATCTCGCCGAGATCGGCGATCAAGCCCGTGAACACTCTCCTACCACTCCTTGATCCGGGCGGATACCAGCAGGTCGTCGCCGACTCGCTCGCACTCCAACGTGAGCGCCCTGGCCGCCGCTGAGATCTGCTCGACCCCCTCGCCCTCGATTGGGTCGCGCGCGGTCCGCCCGCCGAGGATCACGGGCGCCAGGAAGAGGCGCATCTCGTCGATCTCGCCGGCATCGAAGAACACGCCTGAGAGGTGCGGTCCGCCCTCGAGCATGACCGACGTGATCCCGTCGGCTCCGAGCTGCTCCAACGCCGAGCGCAGCCGCTCGGGCTCGTTGGCGCCGGTCGCGACGACCACGTCCGCTCCGTGTGCCTCCAGCGATTCGGTCTGCGCGCGCGGAGCCGCCCGCGAGACGATCACCGTCAACGGATGCCGCCGCGCGTTGGAGACCAGCTGCGAAGTCAACGGCAGCCGCGCGAGCGAGTCGAACACGACCCGTCGCGGTTGACGCACCGGCATCGGCGTGTCGAGCCGTGCGGTCAGCAGCGGGTCGTCGGACAGCGCCGTCCCGATCCCGACCGCGATCGCGTCCGACTGCGCGCGCCAGTGGTGCGAGAGCGTGCGACTGGCCTTTGAGGAGATCCACTTCGAGTCGCCGGACGATGTCGCTACCTTGCCGTCGAGCGTCATCGCGAACTTGCACAGCACCCAAGGGCGACCGGTCCGTGCGTGCTTGCGAAACGGCTGATTGAGCAGCCGCGCGCGGTCGGCCAGCTCGCCGTCCGCGATGACGATCTCGACCCCTTCGTCGCGCAGGATCCCGAGGCCGCGCCCGGATGCGTGCTCGGACGGATCGTCGGACGCGACGACGACACGGCGGATGCCGGCGCGGCTGATCGCGTCGGTGCACGGCGGCGTCCGGCCCTGGTGAGCGCACGGCTCCAGCGACACGTACAGGGTCGCCGCGTCGAGCGGGCGGTCGCCGGCGGCGTCGAGCGCCTCGACCTCTGCGTGCGGTCCCCCGAGCAAGCGGTGATACCCCTCTCCCAGGACCCCGTCCGCGGTCGCGATCACTGCGCCGACGAGCGGGTTGGGCGATACCCAGCCGCGTCCCTGTTGGGCGATCTCGATCGCTCTCGCCAGGTGGCGACGATCGGTGTCCGTCGGCTGCGTCATAACCGTTTCCTAATGTAGTGGCCCCGCCCACGAGTCCTGCGGCATTCGAGCACGGGCGTGCGGGTTCGATCCTGCGCGGCGTCCTCGCACGACCCGCCCGCGGAACCACTACTGAGGCGAGCATCTGCCGATCGTCAACCGGTACACGCTCATCTCCGGTCCTGGACGTACGTACTGACCCGGGTAGTAGTCGATCGACCAGTCGAAGCTGAACGGGACCGCGCGCTTGCTGGTCGAAAACGGCGTGACGTGGTAGACGAGCTTGGCGTCGTTGGCCAGCTGGGCGTAGTAGGCGATCGCCTGCGGCGCGATCTTCGGCTGCGCGAACGACCGTCCGGCCTGCAGCGAGCCGATCACCACCCAGCAGTAGTCGGCCTTCGCGTACTCGGTCAGCAGCTCCGGGCGCAGCGAGCGCTCGTATTCGTCCTGTCCCACGAACATGTGCTGGCCGGGCGGCAGGTGCCGATCGTGATCGTGGATGTCGACGTCGGTCAGGCTGGTATCCCACAGCTTCCAGCGGGCACCGCTGGGGGTCGCCGGGTCGGGGCGTCCGATGTCGTAGCCCCAGTTGTCGGCGACGACCGGCTCGACCACGATCTTGGAGCCGGCCGGCACGTGCTTGACCATCCACGCCCGGGTCAGGTTGCGGGTGTCGGGGCGCGACAGGACCTTGTCGGAGTGCAGCACGGTGCTGA
>Ga0302325_10003020_pt1 | contig 40138 bp, 44 predicted proteins | sample Palsa_T0_2_FD_201948 | JGI IMG/M metagenome (GOLD analysis project Ga0302325, IMG submission 201948) | Peat permafrost microbial communities from Stordalen Mire near Abisko, Sweden - Palsa_T0_2 | ecosystem: Environmental > Terrestrial > Soil > Palsa > Peat permafrost | place: Sweden: Abisko...
GCCGCGGGACAGCACAACCACACCCCCGCCGCCACTCACCAGCCAAACCAACAGTCCAACAACCGCCCAGCCGGATCCGTCCCGCTCAAACGTGAACATCACAGGCCCTCAAACGTGAAGACCTCTGAAAGCCCTCTGACGGACTCGAACCGTCGACCCCTTCCTTACCATGGAAGTGCTCTACCAGCTGAGCTAAGAGGGCGTTGGTGGCAGCGTATCGGGTCGGAGGTGGGGTGGCGGTGCGTGGGGGGCTAGGCGCGTCTGACGGCCATCGCGTGGCGCTCTCGTGGCGCGCTCTCGGCCGGGAGCCACTTCCCCCATCCGGTTTTCAGGGTTAGCGGGTCGAGCTGGGCGGCGGCGCCGTCGGATACGAGCACTCGCCTGCCTTGGCGGCCTCGCCGACACGTGGGGCGACGTTCGCGTCGCCGCCGAGGTAATCGCCGCCGCGTCTTCGCGGCCGCGGATGGAGGGCTCGGCCCTGCTCATCGATCACGTCGCCCGTGACGGGCATGGCGGGACCAGGATTCGAACCTGGGAAGGCAGTGCCACGTGGTTTACAGCCACGCCCCTTTGACCGCTCGGGTATCCCGCCGCGAGGGCCGGAAGTCTAGCGGTGGAGCGGCGAATCCTTAGTCGAGGCGCGACCCGATTCCACGGCTACCCGGCGTCCCGGAGCCGCTGCGCCTCAGGCAGGGCCTCGAGCTTCTTCAGCGTGTGGTTCTCGATCTGGCGGATTCGCTCGCGGGTGACGTTGAATGCGCGGCCGACCTCCTCCAGCGTGTATGGACGCTCACCGGTCAGCCCGAAGCGCAGCTCGATCACCTCGCGCTCGCGTTCCGGAAGCGCAGCGAGGGCGCGCCGCAGGTTCTCGCGGCGCAGATGCTCGGACGCAAGCTCGAACGGCGACTCGGCCGTCTGATCCTGGACGAAGTCTCCGAGCTCGGAGTCCTCTTCTTCGCCGATCGGCTTCTCGAGCGAAACCGGCTGCTGTGCCATCCGGAGGATGTCTCGGATCTCCCTCGGGGTCGTCTCGAGCTCGCGGGCGATCTCCTCGGGAGTCGGCTCGCGGCCGAGCTGCTGCACGAGCTGGCGCTCGATGTGCACGACCTTGTTGAGCTTGTCGACCATGTGCACCGGGATCCTGATCGTCCGGCCCTTGTCGGCGATCGCGCGCGTGACCGCTTGGCGGATCCACCAGGTCGCGTAGGTCGAGAACTTGTAGCCGCGGCGATAGTCGAACTTCTCGACCGCGCGGATCAGCCCCAGCGAGCCCTCTTGGATCAGGTCGAGGAAGGTCAGGCCACGCCCCAGGTAGCTCTTGGCGATGGACACGACGAGGCGCAGGTTGGCCTCGATCATCTGCTGCTTGGCAGCCATGTCGCCACGCTCGATGCGCTGGGCGAGCGTCACCTCCTGCTCGGCGTTCAGCAGGTGGACTCGCCCGATCGAGCGGAGGTATAGCCGCAGCGAATCGAGGCTCGGCTCGACGGTCAGATCGATCTCGGTTCGCTTGCCTCGCTCGACAGAACGTTCGGGCGCCTCCGGTTCGACTCTGCCCGGCTCCGCAGGGGCGGCACGCCCGCCGTCCGCCTGGAGAACCTCGATCCCGTGCTCGTCGAGATAAGCGTGCAGCTCTCCGAGCTGCTCCTTCGACACCTCGACCTCTTCCAGGCATGTGCCGATCTGATCGAAGGTCAGGAAGCCACGATCGTGGCCTTCGGCGATCAGCACGCGCAGCTCGTCCATCTCGACGACCGGAGCATCCTCGCCCAATAGAACCGTTGCTTTGTCGCTCACTGCCCCTGAGCTCCTTCGCTGCCGCGCTCTCAGGTAGGCCCTGACAAGGACCCACCCCTCTCTCTCGACTCTCAACTCGCGACTGAAACATCGCTGTCCGCGGCGTCGCCACGGTGCAAGCCGCAAAGTGATACCACAAACCAGGGCAACATCGATGCATCACGCACTAAGTCCGGCCGGACGCCGAGCCGTGGCGTCTTTACCCTGTAGGGAGCGATGCTGTCCAGCCGATCCTCCAGCCCCCACCCGGCCGACGTTCAGGCGCAGCTTCCGAGCGTCCACCTGAGCCTCTCACGGGTGGGCGTCACCGGGATCGAGAAGGTGATCCGCCTGCGCCAGAACGGGACCGAGCAGCTGTTCTCTGCTCGGTTCGAATGCGTCGTCGATCTCGGGCCCGAGCAGAAGGGCGCCCACATGTCGCGCTTCGAGGAGGTCGTCAACGAGGTGATCGGCGACGTCGTGCTCGGCGAGTCGCCGTTCAAGGCAGAGACCCTGGCGGAGCACATCGCCCAGCTCGTCCGCGTGCGCCAGCATGCGCGCCGGGCGGAGGTCAGCATCGAGGCCCGCTTCCCCGAGCACAAGCCTGCCCCCGTGTCGGGCATCCAGACCCAGGAGCTGTACACCCTGCACGGCTCGGCGGTGGCGTCGGCGCTCGGGACCCGGCGACTGATCGGCGTGACCGCCCAAGGCATCACCGCCTGCCCCTGCGCGCAGGAGCTGGTGGCCGGAGCTGCGCGCGAACGGCTCGCCGGGGAAGGGTTCAGCGCCGAGGAGATCGAGCGGATCATCGACGCCGTTCCGGTCGCCACACACAATCAGCGCGGCCTCGGCACGCTCCACATCGGCTGCACGGAATCATGCGACGACGAGATCGACGCCGCCACCCTGCTCGAGATCGTCGAGCAGTCGATGTCTTCCGAGATCTACGAGCTGATGAAGCGCAGCGACGAGGCCGCGGTCGTCGAGAAAGCGCACCGCCGCCCTCGCTTCGTCGAGGACTGCGTGCGAGAGATGATTCGCGGCGTGGTCGAGTCGTTCCCGGGTCTCGACGACCGGGCGTTCGTGTCGGCGCGGCAGCTGAACCTCGAGACGATCCACCAGCACAACGTTGTCGCCGAACGCTTCGGCACCCTCGGGGAGATCCGTCGCGAGCTTACGTCGGGCATCCCGGTGACGGAGCATACGAGCCGAACCGCCTGGCTCGCCGGCGCCGCCTGAGCCGCGCGTCACGCGCCGCCACAGCACTCGCGAGCGCCACGCTTCAGGCGCCGGCGCCGTCTGCGCGCGCGCCGTCGTCCTCCGAGCTCCCGCGCCGCAGACCGAAGAAGTAGTCAGCGCCCGAGAGCACGGTGATCGCCACCGTCACGTAGACGAGGAGCGAGACCCAGAGGGGGTGCCCGTGCACCGCGATCAAGGCCATCACCGCGCCGACCTGCGCGACCGTCTTTAGCTTGCCGAGCAGGCCTGCCGCGATCACGACGCCCTGCTGCATCGCCGCCATTCGCAGGGCTGTGACGGCGAACTCGCGCGCGATAATCACCATCGCCACCCACGCCTGGACGCGACCGAGCGAGACGAGGGAGACCAGGGCCGCGATGATCAGCAGCTTGTCTGCGATCGGATCCATCAGCTTGCCGAATGTGGTGACCGAATTTCGGCTGCGCGCCAGGTGACCGTCGATCGCGTCGGTCAATGACGCAGCCGCGAACACGATCGCCGCGAGCAGATCCCCTCCATGCGTCTTGTCGAGGAGCGCGACGACGAGCACCGGCACAAGCAAAATGCGGATCACCGTGAGCACGTTGGGGACGTTGAGCGGGACCATCGTGAGCACCCAACGCTAGCCGCATACCGGGCTGTTCTCAACCGCGGGACCGATGGCCGGCCCGGCGGCGCGGCCCCGGCGAACGCGGTGCCGTAGGGTTCATGGCATGCCACTGGTCCCGATGGTCATCGAACGCACCGCCCGAGGCGAGCGCGAGTTCGACATCTACAGCCGGCTGCTGAACGAGCGGATCATCTTTCTTGGCACGCCGATCGACGACCAGATTGCCAACCTGATCGTCGCGCAGCTCCTGCACCTCGAATCGCAGGACCCCGACAAGGACATCTCGATCTATGTCAACTGCCCAGGTGGCGGGATCTACTCCGGGCTTGCGATCTACGACACGATGCAGTTCGTCAAGCCTCAGATCCAGACGATCTGCATCGGGGTCGCGATGTCGATGGGATCACTGCTGCTCGCAGCCGGGCAGAAAGGCAAGCGCTTCGCGCTTCCCAACAGCCGGATCCTGATCCATCAGCCCTCGGCCGGATTCGAGGGCCAGTCCACCGACATCGAGATCCATGCCCGCGAGATCCTCAAGATCCGGCAGCGGATCGACGAGATCTATGCGTTGCACACGGGCCAGCCGCTCGAGCAGGTCCACACGGACATGGAGCGCGACAGGTTCTTCAAGGCTGATCAGGCAGTCGAGTACGGCCTGATCGACCGCGTGATCGAGCACCACTAGCCCGGTGCCGGCGAGCGGCTAGCGCCGGCTTGCAGATGCGACCTCGCGCTGCTCCGGAGCGTGCTGCGCCTCGACATGAGTGACCGGCAAGCCGAGCCCTCGGGCTTTGCTGACCAGATCGAGCCTCAGCCACCGGGACACCCTCGGCGGGAGGGTGGAGATGATGATCTCGTCATAGCTGCCGAGGTTGATCGCGTCGTGAATCGCCATCAGCGGCTCGGGATCGCCGACGCTTCCCGTCACCTCGCTGCCGGCGGCGGCACTGAGCGATGGAAGCGCCGCGGCCAGAGCTACCTCGGCTTCTTCCAGGCCGTCGTCGTGGGGGTCGACGAACCTGTGCATGCCGTGGGGGTGCTGCGGCACGACGAGGTGGAAGGTCGAGGGCCCCCTCTGCGCGCGCGCTTGGACGGCGTCCATCAATCCGGGCGTCGACGCGGTCTGGTGGGCTACGACGAGGACATGGGTCGGCTCCGACATCCACTTCACCTCCGGCTGGATTTGCTTGCCTTACTTAGTATCGCATGGTACTAAGTAGTTCGCAACAATCCTCACGAGCGCTCAGGCAACCGAGTGCTCGATCTCCCCGAGGCCTTCGATCGCGATCCTGATCACGTCCCCGGAGTGGAGGAACTGCGGGGGGTCGAGGCCCATCCCGACGCCCGCCGGCGTGCCGGTCAGGATCAGATCTCCCGGCATCAGTGCGCACGTCTCGGCGATGAAGTCGACAAGCTGCTGAGGCCCGAAGATCAGATCCGACGTCCGGGCGTCCTGCCGCAGCTCGCCGTTGACCCAGGTGCGGAGCTGCAGGTCGTCCGCCGAGGCGACGTCGTCCACCGTCGTGATCCACGGCCCGTAGGGGCAGAAGGTGTCCGCTCCCTTGGCGCGGGTCCACTGGGGCTCGCGGCGCTGTAGATCGCGCGCGCTGACGTCATCGGCCACGCAGTACCCGCCGATCGCCCCGCCGGCGCCGATCACGACCGTGAGCTCGCCCTCGTAGTCGAGCCTTCTCACCACGGTGGGGCAGCGGATCGGGCCGCCCGGCGGCGCGACGGCGCCCCGCACCTTGACGAACACGACCGGGCGCTCCGGCAGCTCGGCGCCGGTCTCCGCAGCGTGCTGGGCGTAATTGAATCCGATGCCGTAGATCGCGCCCGGATCGGGTACCGGCGCGAGCAGCGAGACCTGACCGAGTGGCCAGCGCTCACCGTCGGCGGGGATCGCCGCAACGCCGGCCGCCAGCACGTCGCGAACGCTCGAGCCGTCGGAGAAAGCGACGACTTCGCCGTCGCGTACCTCTCCCGCGAGTGGCTCGTCGTATCCGGGCGCTTGGAAGCTCGCCAGCCTCATCGGATCAGGAGCCTACCGAGAGCTTGGCGCGGTGGTGCGATGATTGCGGGTGATGCGCGCCCCTCGATCTGGCTTGCTGCTGGCCCTTACGGCGCTGGCGATGACAGCTGCGGGATGCGGGTCAAGCTCCCCGGCGCGGTCGACTGCTCCAGCGGCCGTGACGGTGATTCGCGCATGGTCGAGCGCTCTGCGCCGCGGCGACGTCTCCGGCGCCGCTCGCTACTTCGCGCTTCCGAGCGAGTTCATCAACGGCCCGGGCGTGGCGATCACGATCCACACCGAGGCGCAGGCTCAGGCCGCCAACGCAGGGCTGCCGTGCGGCGCGATCCTGATCTCCGCAAGAGAGCACGGCCGCTTCGTCAGCGCGCTGTTCCGCTTGACGAACCGGCCCGGCGCCAACGCGGGCTGCGGCTCGGGCGCCGGGCAGCTCGCGCGCACGGACTTCGTCATCGTCGGGGGCCGGATCGTGGAGTGGATTCGCGCGCCCGAGCGCGGCGCCCCGGCGACTACGCAGGGCGGCGGCACGTTGGTGTGATCGGAGCCGGCGCTGTCCGCTGACAATTCGCCTGTGGGTCGAGCGACGCCCTATGATCGCCCGCGTCAATGCCGCCCTATGACACCTACGGGCACCGGCCGGTGCAAACGACCAGCATGGTCGCCGTCGCGGCGTTCATCTGCGCGATCGTAGGGATCTGGATCGCGGCAATACCACTCGGCATTCACGCCCAAGGCGAGGTCGATCGCTCGCGCGGCCGTCTGACAGGCCGCGGTTTCGCGAGCGCGGCGATCGTGATCGGCGCGCTCGAGGCGTTGATCACTGTCGTGGTCGTGCTCGTGATCCTGAATCAGATCAGTAAGTCCGGCTGACCGATCCGGCGAGGACCTCGATCCGGTTGCCCCACGGATCCTCGGAGAAGAACCGCCGCGCGCCCGGCAGCACGCCATCCCAGTGCACCTTGACCCCGGCCGCGGCGAGGCGCTCGGCGAGCGCGTCGATCTCGCCAGCCGCCACGATCAGCGCCGGGTGCGCCTTTCGGGCAGGTGAGAACTCCTGCTCGACGCCGATGTGCAACTGCTGGGCGCCGAGGCCGAACCAGACGCCGCCGCGCGTGCGCAGCGGCTCCGGCTTCTCGACCTCGATCAGACCGAGCAGCCCGCCGAAGAACCGCCGCGCCTCCGCCTCGCAGCTCGCCGGGGCCGCCAACTGAACATGGTCGAGGCCGACGATGCTCAGAAGAGCGCCTCCTGAGCCGGGTAGCGCTCGTCGGCGCGCGAGCCGCCGGGCGGGTCCTGCCCGAGCGCGCGCGCGAGGTCCTCGGCGAGCGCTCGCTCCGAGCGGGAGGCGATCAGCGGTGCCTCGATCCCGTCCACGTGCACGAGAGTTCGCCGCCGGTCGCCACGGGCGGCGCCCTCGAGCGGCACCAGCGCGTACACGCGATCGGCGCGGACGAACTTGCCGTAGCCGAGCGGGATCATCGGTGCCGTCAGGCGCGCCATCGCGGGCATCGTACGCGTGAAATCGACTGGCGGCGATTCCATGGCGAGTCGGCTGGCGCCGAACTCGCGGTGGAAGCGGCTGCGTCGCAGCCGTCGGTGTTTCCAGTCGGCGGAGAACTTGCGGGCGGTAGCCTCAGGCAGATGACGATCTCAGACACCTTCACCATCGGCGGCGACCTCGAAGTGCGTCGCCTCGGCTACGGCGCGATGCGGATCACGGGTCCCGGCGTGTGGGGCGACCCGCCCGACCCGGAGGCGAGCAAGCGGCTCCTGCGGCGCGTCGTCGAGGCGGGCGTGAATCTGATCGACACCGCCGACTCCTACGGTCCCGAGGTCTCAGAGCGCCTGATCGCCGAAGCGCTCCACCCGTACCCCGAGGATCTCGTGATCGCGACCAAGGGCGGCCTCACCCGCAGCGGCCCCGGCCAGTGGGGGTGTGACTGCAGCCCCGAGCGCCTGAAGCGCTGCTGCGAAGACTCGCTGCGGCGGTTGAAGCTCGACCGCATCGACGTCTATCAGCTCCACGCGGTCGATCCGAACGTGCCGCTCGAGGACTCGGTCGGCGCCCTCGCAGAGCTGCAGGCCGAGGGCCGGATCCGTCACGCCGCGATCTGCAACGTCACGGTCGAGGAGCTCCGTCGAGCGCGGGCGATCATCCCCATGGTCTCGGTGCAGAACCGCTACAACCTCGCGGACCGCGAGTCCGAGGACGTGCTCGAGGCGTGTGAGCGGGAAGGCCTTGGCTTCATGCCGTGGTTCCCGCTGGCCACCGGCGATCTGGCTAAGCCCGGTGGGCCCCTGGATGAGGTGGCTCATCGCCACGGCGCCACCCCGGCGCAGGTCGCGCTCGCCTGGCTCCTTCACCACTCACCCGAGATGCTGCCGATCCCGGGTACCAACTCGGTCGAGCACTTCGAAGAGAACCTGGGCGCTGCGAGGCTCGAACTGAGTGAAGAGGATCTAGAAACGCTGGAGGCCGGCTAACGCTCGGCCGAGAGTTCGGCGCCGGCCGATGTCACAGGATCAGCCCGAGACGCTGCTCGAGCGCGCCGTGCAGCATCTCGCGCACCGCACCTGCCTCGAAGCGCTCGGTCAGCGCCGAGAGGAAGCCCTCGATCACGAGGCGCTTGGCGTCGTCTTCACGCAGCCCGCGCGAGCGCAGGTAGAAGAGCTGGTCGGCGTCGAGCTGGGCGATCGCCGCGGCGTGCGTGCAGCGCACGTCGTTGGCCTGGATCTCGAGGCCGGGGATCGCGTCCGCGTGGGCGCGCTTCGATACCAGCAGGTTGCGCGACTCCTGAAACGCGTCGGTCTTCTGGGCGCCGGGGTCGACGATGATGTTGCCCCTCCAGATCGCCGTGGAGCGGTCCTGGAGCACGCCGCGGAAGGCGAGGTCGGAGGTCGTGTTCGGCGCCGCGTGCACCTGGGTGGTGTCGAAGTCGATGTGCTGGCGCGCGTGACTCGCGTACGCGCCCGTCACCCGTGCGTCGGCGCCGGGGCCGCTGAGGCGCGTGTCCATCCTGACCCGTCCGCCCTTCGATCCGAATCCGAAGGCGACCCAGTCGAGCGAGGCGTCGCGGCCGACTTCGGCGCGCTGGGAGCCGAAGATCCAGCTGCGCTCGGAGAGGATCTGGCCGCACACGAAGCGCAGCCGGGCGTTCTCGGAGAGAACGAGCTCGACGACGGTGTTGAACACGCCGTCGACCTCCTCCGACGCCGACAGGTACTGCTCCCATATCTCGGCCTGGGCGCCGTCCTCGATCACGATCAGGGTGCGCCGGTGCAGCTCGGTGGCCGTGGCGCTCTGGACCGCGGAAAGCAGGATCGGCTGCTCGAGCGTCACGCCGTAGGGCACGTAGACGAACGCGCCACCGCGGAATCCCGCTTCGTTGCGGGCGACGAATACGTCATCGCTCGAGATCAGGCTCCCCAGGTGACGCTCCACCAGCTCGGGATGCTCGCGGGCGGCGTGCTCGAGCGATGACACGATCACGCCCGCGGGCAGGTCCCCACCGCCGGACAGAGTTGGCTCGGCGGCGTCGACCTGTCGGAGCTCGATCGCACTCGCCGGCTCGAACAGGACCGCGGGGGCGACTCCATTGGCACTACCGGGCGCCGCACCGAACGACCCGAGGTCGAGCGCCGAGATGTCGGTGAACTCCCACCCCGCGGTGCCCTTGAAGTGGGGTAGCCCGAGCGTCTCGCTCAAACGAGCGGCGCGCTCTCGGCGCGCCGCAAGGAACTCGGGCTCGCGCGTAGCCACGCTAGCCAATCGAACCCTCCATCTGAAGCTCGATCAGCCGGTTCATCTCGACCGCGTACTCCATCGGCAGTTCCTTGGTGATCGGCTCGATGAAGCCGTTGACGATCAGCTTCGATGCCTCTTCCTCGGGGATGCCGTGCGAGCGCAGGTAGAAGAGCTGGTCCTCGCCAACCTTCGACACTGTCGCCTCGTGGCCGACGTCGACGTCGTTCTCGCCGATCCGGATCGTCGGGTAGGTGTCAGAGCGCGAATGCTCGTCGAGCAGCAGCGCATCGCACACAACCTTCGACTTCGACCCATGGGCGCCCTTCGCGACCTCGAGCAGCCCGCGGTATGAGCCACGCCCGCCGTCCTTGGAGATCGACTTGGCGAAGATGTTCGAGGTCGTGTTCGGCGCCGCGTGGATGATCTTTGCGCCGGCGTCCTGATGCTGGCCCGCGCCCGCGAACGCGATCGAGAGCACCTCGCCGTGGGCGCGCTCGCCGAGCAGGTAGATGCTCGGGTACTTCATCGTCAGCTTCGAGCCGAGGTTGCAGTCGACCCACTCGACGGTTGCGTCCTCGTAGGCGACCGCTCGCTTGGTGACGAGGTTGAAGACGTTCATCGACCAGTTCTGCACGGTCGTGTAGCGGATCCGTGCCCCGGGCTGAGCGATCAGCTCGACGACCGCCGAGTGCAGCGAGTCCGAGCTGTAGGTCGGGGCGGTGCAGCCCTCGACGTAGTGCACGTAGGAACCGGGAGCGGCGATGATCAGGGTCCGCTCGAACTGGCCCATGTTCTCGGTGTTGATGCGGAAGTAGGCCTGGAGCGGCATCTCCACGTGGACGCCTTCGGGCACGTAGACGAACGAGCCGCCCGACCAGACCGCGGAGTTGAGCGCGGCGAGCTTGTTGTCGTTGGGAGGGATGATCGTCGCGAAGTACTCGCGGACGATGTCCTCGTGCTCGCGCAGCGCCGTGTCCATGTCGGTGAAGATCACGCCCTGCGCCTCGAGGTCCTTGTGGACCTGGTGGTAGACGACCTCCGACTCGTACTGAGCGCCGACCCCCGAGAGGAACTTGCGCTCCGCCTCCGGGATGCCGAGGCGGTCGAAGGTGCGCTTGACGTCCTCGGGCACGTCATCCCATGAGCGGCTCGGCGTCTCGGACGCGCGGACGAAGTAGCGGATGTTGTCGTAGTCGACCTCCGCGAGCATCGGTGAGCCCCACGTGGGCTGCTTGCGGGCGAGGAAGTAGTCGAGCGCCTTGAGGCGGAACTCGCGCATCCACTCGGGCTCGGACTTGAAGTCGGAGATCATCTCGACCGTCTGCCGGGTGAGGCCCTTGGGCGCCTTGTAGAGATAGTTCTCCGCGTCGTGGAATCCGTAGCGCTCGGTGTAGTCGGAGTTGATGTTGCCGAGCTGCTCGTTCTCGGTCAGTACTTGTGTCTCGGGAGTCGCCACTACTCCACCTCCAGCTTGATCGTTTCCTCGTCGATGATCACCGGAAAGGTGTCCACCGGAACGTAGGCGGGCAGGGTCTTCGGTTTGCCGGTCTTCAGGTCGAACAGCGATCCATGGCGCGGGCACTCGACGGTGCACGCCTCCTGGTTGAACTCGCCCTCGACGAGTGGTCCGTCATCGTGCGTGCAGCGGTCCTCGATCGCGTAGACCATTCCGCCGCAGTTGAACACCCCGATCTCGAGATCCTCCCATTCGACCAGGCGAACGGCGCCGGGCGGGAGCTCTGTCAGGGGGCACACTTCGATGATTTGCGGCACTTGATCCTAAGTCCTAGCAGATTGATCGGATTTACGCACCGATCATAGCGGCTGGGCCTCGAATCCGGCCAGAATCGCGGCGGCGGGCGGTGTCCACGGTTACCCGCCGGCCCGCCCGCCGGCCCCGCCCGCCGGGCCCGCCCGCCCGCCGGCCCGCCCGCCGGCCCGCCCGCCGGTCCCTCGGCGGGCGGGGGCGTGTCGGCCGTTACTCATCGACCGTGTCGATCACCTCGTAGACGCCGGACACCGGCTCATTCAGCACGAACGCCGACAGGTGATCGACCCGCGCCATCTCCTCGGCGTCAGCCTCGGCGCGCCAGCGGTGGTAGTCGTCCTTGGTCATATCGAACAGCCCGAACGAGATGACCTCGTCCTCGTCGCGGATGTTGCGGGCGTGGTATGCGCGCTGGAATCCGGGCGGCTTGGCGTCGCCGGGGTCCCAGGCACGGCGAAACTGCTCCCACGCGCCTGGCTTGAGCCGGCGGGCGGTAAACATCACAATCATCTCGACACCTCCACGGATCCGGGGATTTAGGCAGAAGCCTAGGGGTCCTCCATAGGCCGCCCGCGGAGCCCCTCGGCCCTGACTACGATTCGCCGGCATGCGCCGCGAGGTGAGCACCGATCTGGCGATGCTCGAGCGGCTGATCGGGCCGGCCGGCAAGGACATTGTCGATGTCGGCTGCGGCTGGGGTGAGCTGGTTCGCGCGCTCGCCGGCAAGGGCGCTCGCATGGCCGGCGTGGAGGTCTCCGAGGATCAGCTCGCGTCCGCGATTGCGCGGGATCGCGACAGCGGGTCGCGCTACCTCGTCGGGCGCGCCCAGGAGCTCCCGCTCGAGGACGCTTCCGTCGACCTGGTGGTGTTCATGCGAGCGCTCCACCACGTCGCGCCGACGGATCTCATGCGGGCCCTGCGTGAGGCTCGTCGTGTGCTGCGAGCAGACGGATCGGTGTATGTGGCCGAGCCGCTGCCAGAAGGGGACTACTTCGCGCTCACAAGCCTGGTGGAAGACGAGCTCGATGTGCGCCAGGCAGCCCAGCGCGCGCTGGCGGAGGCTTCGCTCGCCGGCCTCGATCGCGTGTGCAGCGTCGATTACGACGTCCGAGTGTGCATCGCCGACCTCGCGATGCTGCGATCTCGGATCGTGAGGGTCGATCCAGCGCGCGCTGCGGCCTTCGACGCTCGTGAAGCTGAGCTTGCCGACGCGTTCGAGCGGCTCGGAGAGGCCGGCGAGCAGGCCGGTGAGCGCTGCTTTCTGCAGCCGATGCGGGCGGATGTGCTCCGTGCGGCCCGCTGAGGATCGACACGCACCGATGAGTCCAAGCCGGCGAGCCGGTCTCTTCTCTACACCCCCGAGCTGCGGAGAACGAGATGATCACAAACGACGACAAGCGTTGGATGGCGCTCTATGCGCTCTGCGCCGGAATGCTGATGATCGTCCTCGACGCGACGATCGTGAACGTTGCGCTGCCGTCGATCCAAGCTGACCTCCGTTTCTCGCAGAGCAACCTCGCCTGGGTCGTGAACGCGTACCTGATCGCTTTCGGAGGCCTGCTCCTGCTCGCAGGCCGCCTCGGTGACCTGATCGGCCAGCGACGGATCTTCCTCATCGGCCTCGGTGTGTTCACCGCCTCCTCGCTGCTGTGCGCCACGGCTCAGACCCAGGCGATGCTGGTCGTGGCACGGTTCGTCCAGGGCATCGGCGGGGCGCTCACCTCTGCCGTCATCCTCGGCATGATCGTGACGATGCTCCCCGAGCCGGGGGAGCAGGCCAAGGCGATCGGGATCTATACGTTCGTCGCGGTCGCCGGCGGCTCGATCGGTCTGCTGGCGGGCGGGATCCTGACCGCGGCGATCAACTGGCATTGGATCTTCTTCGTCAACCTGCCGATCGGCGTCGTCACCGCGCTCTGCGCCCGGAAGCTGATCGAGCCTCGTGCCGGGATCGGGCTCGGGCACGGCGCCGATGTGCCGGGCGCCGCGCTCCTCACGGGAGGGTTGATGCTCGGGGTGTACACGATCCTCGAGGTAGACAAGCACGGCTGGGGGTCGACGTATACGCTCGCGCTCGGCGGCATCGCCTTCGCCTTGCTGGCCGCGTTCGTGACTCGGCAGGCGCAGATCGCGAGCCCGCTGATGCCGCTGCGGCTGTTCCGCTCACGCAATGTCGCGGGCGCGAACCTGGTGCAGGCGCTGCTCGTCGTCGGGATGTTCGCGATGTTCTTCCTGGGCGCGCTCTACATGCAGCGAATCCTCGGGTACAGCGCGCTCCAGGTCGGCCTCGCGTACCTGCCCTCGACGATCGTCATGGGGACGATGTCCTTCCGCTTCTCAGCCTCGCTGAGCATGCGCTTCGGCGCGCGCGCCGTCCTGCTCCCGAGCATGACGTCGATCGCCGCCGGGCTGCTCGTGCTGGCCCGCGGGCCGGTGCACGCCGGCTACCTGAGCGACATCATGCCGGCAATGGTTCTGATCGGCCTCGGCGCCGGCCTCGGCTTCCCGTCGCTGATGTCCTTGGCGATGTCGGGGGCGACGCCGAGCGATGCGGGCCTCGCGTCGGGAATCGTGAACACCTCGGTGCAGGTCGGTGGCGCGATCGGCCTCGCCGTGCTGGCGACCCTCGCAACTGAGCGCAGCAACGCCCTTCTCGCTCACGGCCAGTCGACCGCTTCGGCGCTCAGCTCCGGCTACCACCTCGCTTACGGTGTCGGGGCCGCGCTCGTCCTCGCCGCGATCGTCGTCGCCGCGGCGGTGCTGCGCGCGGACCTGGTCGGGGCCAGGGGGCATGCGGATCGCGAAGCTGCGCCGGCGGGCCGACAGCCGGTCTGCCCCGACGCGGCGTAGATTTCCCGAGACCCGCTTGAACCTCACGCCACGTGAGGATCTACCGTGACTCGTGGTGACCGCATGACCGGCAACGAGCACACAATCGGGCAGGTTCAGATCGGAGCGCTTGCGAAAGCGACCGGCTTGACCGTGCGCACGCTCCATCACTACGACGAGATCGGGCTGCTGGTGCCCGAGCAGCGTTCGTCGTCGGGGCGCCGGTTGTACTCGGAGCAGGACGTCAGGCGGCTTTACCGGATAGTGGCGTTGAGGCGGCTCGGGCTATCGCTCGGTGAGATCGGCGGGGTTCTCGATCGGACCCCCGATCTCGTCGACGCGGTCAGGCGGCACTTGGCGCGCGTCGCGCAGGACCTCGGGCTCCAGCAGCGGCTCCATCGCACGCTGGAGCGCATGCTCGCGCGCCTCGAGCAAGAGCGGGAACCGATCCTCGACGACTTCATCCAATCCATCGAGGCGATGAGCATGATCGACAAGTACTACACGCCAGAGCAGCAGGAGCAGCAGGAGCAGCTTGAGCAGCGCCGGGGCGAGCTCGGCGAGGAGGGCATGCGGCGCGCGGAGGGCGACTGGGCCGAGCTGATCGAGGCCGCGAAGGCCGAGCAGGCCCGCGGAACGGAGCCGACCGACCCCCGGATGCTCGAGCTGGCTCGCCGGTGGCGGGCGCTGATCGAGCAGTTCACCGGCGGCGACGATGCCGTCACGGAGTCGCTCAGAACGATGTACCGCGAGGAGGGACCCAAGGCCGCGTCACGCGGCATGGTCGATCCTGAGCTGATGCGCTACGTCGGGCAGGCGCTCGCCGGGCTGGGGGAGTCCGAGTGACGCCGCCGGCGGCGGCGGCACGCCCGCCCCACCCGCCACGCGGCCGTCGACACACCACGCCCGGCGGACCCGTCAGTCGCCCCGGCCGGCGATCCGAGGCCCGGAATTCAAACCGAGCTGGTCGAAATGGTCGAGCGCCTGCCCCGAGCCGAAGGCCACGCAGGTCAGCGGAGAGTCGGCGCTGAACACCGGCATGCCGGTGTTGGCCGCCACGAGCTCGGCGAAGCCCCGGAGCAGCGTCCCGCCTCCGGCGAGCAGGATGCCGTCGCGGGCGATATCACCGGCCAGCTCGGGGGGCGTCTCCTCGAGCGTGTCCCTGATCGTCTGGATGATCTCGTCGAGCGGTGGCTTCAGCGCCTCGCGCACCTCCTCGCTGCGGAGCAGCACCTGGGTCGGGAGCCCGGTGATCAGATGCCGGCCGCGGACCTCGGTTGCCGTCTCCGACTGCAGAGGCCCGGCGGTGCCGATCGCGATCTTGATCGCCTCGGCGGTCTGCGACCCGATCGCGAGCTGATGAACACGGCGCAGATACTGCGCGATCGCCTCGTCCATCTCGTAGCCGCCGACGCGAATCGACCGCGACAGCACCATCCCTCCGAGCGATATCACCGCGACCTCGCTCGTGCCGCCGCCGACGTTGACCACCATCCGCCCAACCGGCTCGCCGATCGCGACACCGGCTCCGATCGCGGCCGCGATCGGCTCCTCGATCAGGTGCACGCGCCGGGCGCCCGCCGCGAGCGAGGCCTCCTCGACAGCGCGCTTCTCGACGCCCGTGACCCCCGAAGGAGCACACACGATCAGTCGCGGATGGCCCCGGCGATGATCGAGCACCTTTCGGATGAAGTAGCGCAGCATCTCCTCGGTGACCTCGAAATCGGCGATCACGCCGTGCCGTAAGGGACGCACGGCCGAGATCGTCGCGGGCGTGCGGCCGATCATCTGCTCGGCCTCGACGCCGACCGCGTGGACCTCGCCGGTCAGCGAATCCGACGCGACGACCGATGGCTCGGAGACCACGATCCCGCGGCCGCCCACGTACACGAGCGTGTTCGCGGTCCCGAGATCGATCGCGATGTCGTGGACGCTGAGCCTCGGAGTCAGGCGACGTCGAGATGGATCGCGCCCGAGACCGTCTCTGCGAAACCCCATCTACACCCGCGTCTAAGTTGCTTTGCCGTTCGAACCGCCGCCCGCGTCATCCGCCTCCCACCCGACCGCGTGGCCGAGCGAGGCGCCCTTGAGCACCTTGAGCGAGAGCAGCGCGCACTTGATCCGCGTCGCCGAGATATCGACGCCGAGCAGGTCGAGTACGAACGAGCGATCGAGCCGCAGGAGCTCGTCAATCTGCATCCCCTTGATCTCGTCCGAGACCATCGATGCCGCCGCCTGCGAGATCGCGCAGCCGTGCCCGGAGAAGCGCACGTCCTCGATCTCGTTGTCGGGGCCGACCTTGAGCTGGACCTTCAGCTCGTCGCCGCAGAGCGGGTTGAGGTCGTGGAACTCGTGATCGGCATCCGCGATCGCGGGAGCGGGGGGGCTCCAATTGTGTGGGCGCTTGTAGTGCTCGAGGATGTTCTCGCGGTAGAGATCGTCCATTGCGCGTTCCTAGAGCTGCATTACCTGGCGCACGACTCCCAGCCCTTCGATCAGGCGCGCCACGTCGGTCGAGGAATTGTGTACGGCGAACGATGCGCGCGTGCTCGCTCCGATCCCCAGCCTCCGCATCAGCGGCTGGGCGCAGTGATGTCCGGCCCGGACGCACACGCCCTCGCGCCCGAGAATCTCGCCGAGGTCGTGGGGGTGAACGCCCTCGAGCGCGAACGAGATCAGGGCGCCGCGGTCGGCAGCGGCCGGCGGACCATGGATCGTCAGCCCGGGAACCTCGGCGAGTTGCTCGAGCGCGTCGGCGACGAGCGCTTGCTCATGGGCGCGGATGCGCTCGATGCCGAGCGCGCGGATCCAGTCGACGGCCGCTCCGAGCCCGATCGCCTCGGCGATCTGCGAGGTCCCGGCCTCGAACTTCCACGGCAGGTCCGCCCATGTCGACATGTCGTCCCCGACCGCACGGATCATGTGCCCACCGCCGATGAACGGCGGCATCGCCTCGAGTAGCTCGCGGCGGCCGTGCAGGACGCCGATGCCCGTCGGCCCGTAGACCTTGTGTCCGGTCCAAGCGTAGAAGTCAGCGTCGATCTCGCGCAGGTCGACGGGTATCTGCGGGACCGACTGGCTGCCGTCGACCACGACCACGGCGCCTGCGTCGTGCGCGCGGCGCACGATCGACGAGACCGGATTGATCGTGCCGAGGACGTTCGAGACGTGGGTAAGCGCCAGCAGCCGCGGGCCTCGCGCCAGCAGGGCGTCGAGCGCGTCCATGTCGAGCTGGCCGTTCTCGAGCACCGGCACGTAGGCGAGCTCGGCTTCGCGCTCGCGACACACAAGCTGCCACGGCACGATGTTCGAGTGGTGCTCCATCTCGGTCAGCACCACGAGATCGCCGCGCTGGACGTTCTCGCGAGCCCAGGTATGTGCGACCAGGTTGATCGCCATTGTCGCGTTCGCGGTGAAGATGGTCTCCTCGACCGTCGAGCAGAGCCAGTCTGCGATCCGCTGGCGCGCGCCCTCGAACAGGTCGGTTGCCTCGACCGCCAGCGTGTACACGCCGCGGTGGATGCTCGCCCGCGAGTGCGTGTAGTAATGCGTCATCGCGTCGATCACCGGTTGGGGCGTCTGCGACGTCGCGCCGGAGTCCAGATACACGAGCGGGCGGCCCTTGATCTCCCGGCGCAGCACGGGAAACTCGCAAGCGACGTCGGGCAGCGTCTTCGCCGCGCGGGCGCTCGCTCTCGCGTCTACGACGCTGCCCGTCTCACCGGTCACGCTGCCGCCTCGATCTCCTCGCGGATCCAGCCATAGCCCTTCGCCTCGAGCTCGGTTACCAGCTCGGGGCCGCCCTGCTTGACCATCCGACCGTGGAACATCACGTGCACATGGCTCGGTTGCACCAGATGCAGGACGCGCTGATAGTGGGTGATGATGAGCACGCCCATGTCGGGTCCGGCGACCGAGTTGACCCCGTTGGCCACGACGCGCAGCGCGTCGATGTCGAGCCCTGAGTCCGTCTCGTCGAGGATCGCCATCTCTGGCTTCTGGAGCGCCAGCTGGAGGATCTCCATGCGCTTCTTCTCGCCGCCGGAGAACCCTTCGTTCAGGTAGCGGCTGGAGAACTCACGCGGGACCTCGGTCAGCGCCATCGCCGCCTCGACGGTCTGCCGGAAATCCTTCAGCGAGATCGGCTCCTCGCCGTGCGCGTCGCGGTGGGCGTTCATCACCGTCCTGAGGTACTTGGTGACCGTCACTCCGGGCACAGAAACCGGGTACTGGAAAGCCAGGAACAGGCCCATCCGGGCGCGCTCATCGGGGTCGGCCCCGGTGATGTCCTCGCCCTTGAAAAGGATCTGACCCTCGGTCACCTCGAGCCCTGGGTGGCCCATGATCGCGTTCGCGAGCGTCGACTTGCCGGAGCCGTTGGGGCCCATCAGGGCGTGGATCTCGCCCTTGTCGACGGTCAGGTTGAGACCGCGGAGGATCTGCTTGTCTCCGGCCTGGACGTGAAGGTTTCTGATTTCTAGGTCTGCCATCTCATGCTTTCGTTCAAGTTTGGAAAGACTAGGCGGCGGTCGCCGCGTGCTCCGCGGTGATCGGGTGGATCGGGAGTTCGGCGCCGGCCGAACTCGCAATCGAACCGGCGGAGCCGGTTTCACCCCGCCGCGAGAATTCGACCAGGTCGGCCAGCGTGGTCTGCTGTAGGGAGCGGATGATCCCTCCCTGGACGCGCGTCCACAGGAGCTTGGTCGCGCATCCGCGGCCGGCGTCGGGCTCGTGCGAGCAGAGCACGCGCTCGGTGTGCTCGTTGACGAAGCACTCCATCGGCGCGATCGATCCCTCGAGCGCCTGGACGACCTCGTCCATCGAGATCTCCTCAGGCGCGCGCGCCAGCCAGTAGCCGCCATGCGCGCCGCGCGCGCTCATCACGAGCTCGGCCTTGCGAAGTCGGGCCACGACCTGTTCCAGATATGCGAGCGGCAGGCCCTCCGCTTCGGCTACCGCCTTCAGGCTCGTCGGCTGCTCGGGCGACTGCCGGCCGAGCTCGACCATCAGTCGAACCCCGTACTCGGCCTTGGAGGAGAAGATCACCGAATAAATCCTACCAGCGAGGTCGGTTAAGGGTCGGCGAGTGACGCGGACCCTAGCGGCGAACCGCCGTTTGCCGGTGTAGGGTCTCCCAATGGAGCGTGGGGAGACCCCCCCACTCGGTACGTCGGATGACGTTGCAAAGATCGCCGCTGCGGCGCAAGCTTCCGGCCGCCTCGGGATCGACACCGAGTTCATGTCGGAGGGTCGCTACCGCGCCCTCCTCTGCCTGGTTCAGGTCGCCGTCGACGATCGCGCCGGCGGCGAGCCCCAGATCGTGCTCATCGACACCCTGCAGGACGTCGACATTCGGCCGCTGGCAGAGCTGATCGCGGACCCCGTGGTCGAGATCGTGCTCCATGCGGGACGTCAGGACGTCGCGATCCTGCGACGCACCTGGAACACCGAGATACACAATCTCTTCGACACCCAGATCGCCGCCGGCTTCGTCGGCGCGAGCGCCCAGGCGGGCTACGGCAACCTGCTCGCCCAGGTGCTCGGGCGCCGCGTCGGCAAGACCGCGAGCTACACGCGCTGGAATCAGCGCCCGCTGACCGCCGAGCAGCTCAGCTACGCGCGCGAAGACGTCGTCCACCTGCTCGAGCTGAGCGACGCGATCCAGTCGCGCCTACGGGAATCAGAACGGCTCGAGTGGGCGAGGGAGGAGTGTCGCCTGCTCGAGTCGGCGACCGATGAGCGCGATCCCGAGACGGCGTGGGAGCGGCTCCCGCGGGTCGGGCAGCTCGACCCTCGAGCCCGGGCGGTCGCGCGCGAGCTCGCCGCCTGGCGGGAGCGCACAGCCTCCGAAGAGGATCGGCCTGTCGGTTCGGTGCTGGCCGATCCCGCGCTGGTCGAGGCGGCCAAGCGCAGGCCGGCGTCCGTCGCGGCGCTCGAGCAGATCCGCGGCGTTCATCCTTCCAACATCCGCCGCCGCGGCGAAGCCATCATCGCCGCGATCCAGCACGGGCTCGAGACGCCTCCGATCCCGCGCGAGGACCGGCGCGGGACCTCGGAGTCGGGCGACGCGCCGCTGATCGCGCTGGCGGAGTCCCTGATCCGCGCGCGCGGGCTCGACGCCGGCCTCGCCTACGAGCTGATCACATCGCGTGCGGAGCTCGACCAGATCGTTTCCTCGGCTCGTCGCGGCGAGCCGGAGCCTTCGCTGCGCACGCTCTCCGGGTGGCGCCGCGAGCTCGTGGGCGCGGATCTGCGCGAGCTGCTGGCCGGCCGCAGCTCGGTTGGCGTCGGCGCCGATGGGCGCCTCGAAGTGCAGCCGCGCCCGGAGTAGGCACGCCACCGCGCTATGAGGGGCCCGCGACGAGCATCATCGAAATCGCGGCGGAGCCGTGGTAGATGGCGTGCGACAGCGCAAGCGCGATCACGCGCGGGCGCTTGATCCAACCGAGATCGATGTCCTTCAAGTCGAGCGCGGCGGTCGTGTAGGTCAGTCGCACCCGGTCGCCCGGTGAGTCGGCGGCCTGCTCATCCCCGGTCTGAGCGGGGACTCGAAGCCAGCCGTGCCGCTTCAGCCAGAGTCGCTCGCCGGCGAGGAGCGATTGCGCGGTCGGGTAATCGCGGTTGACGAGGACGACGTCGAGCGCGCAGTAGGCGTTCGCGCCGGCGTCGCAAGCGTCGTCCTGCGCGACGATCTGCCCGCCCGCCACCAGCGGAACGGAGCTGAGCGCCGGGCGCCGCGGGCCATCGCCGCACCCGGCGAGAGCCAGGGCGACGGCGAGCGCTGCCAACGATCCTCTACCCACGTTCGACCTCATCGGCCCCTAGTGTTACACCGGTCATGGGGTCTACGAGCAGGTGACGGTGGGGCGCTACGCGGTCGGATTCGCCGCGATCGCGATCGTATTCGCGTCCCTGGCCGTGGCCGCTGTAGGGCTGCGGGAGCGGCTGCTCGCCGACTGGCGAGGCGCGCCCGCCCGGCTGGCCGAGCTCGTGCTCGGCCTTGCGCTGCTGATCGGGATCCTCGAAGCGCTCGGCGCGGTCGGCCTCTTCCGCCTTGTGCCGATCATCGTCGCGTGCGTTGGCGCGGCGGCCGGACTGCGCGTCTGGTTCGGGCCGCGCCGCGGCCCGGACCCCGCCGCCGCGGACCCCGCCGCCGCCGATCCCGCCGCCGCCGATCCCGCCGCCGCGGACCCCGCCGCCGCGGACCCGGCCGCCGCCGTGGACGCCGCCGCCGTGGACCCCGCCGCCTCGGACCCCGCCGCCGCCGATCCCGCCGCCGCCGATCCCGCCGCGCCGGCGGCCGGACCTCGACGGCCGCCGCCGCTCGCCGTCGCCGTCGCGATGATCGCCGCCGCGCTCATGATCGCCGAATGGACCGTGCCCATGCTGTTCTCCTACGACGTCGGGATCCGAAGCTTCGACTCGCTCTGGTACCACCTGCCATGGGCCGCCTCATTCGCGCAGACCGGTCGCGTGACGAGCCTTCGCTTCACAGATGTCGAGTACCTGACCGCGTTCTATCCGGCGACCGGAGAGCTGCTGCACGGGCTTGGGATCGTGCTCCTGGGCCGGGACACACTGTCTCCGGCGATCAATCTCGGGTGGCTGTCGCTCTGCCTGCTTGCGGCGTGGTGCATCGGCAGTCCACGCGCGCTCGGCCCGGCGACGCTGACCGGAGCGGCGCTCGCGCTGGCGACGCCGATGATGCGGATCACGCAGGGCGGAACCGCAGCCAACGACATCGCCGGCGTCTTCTTCCTCCTCGCCGCCGTGGCCCTGGTCGTGAACGCGGACGCGATGAGCGCCGGCAGGACGCGCGCGCTGGCGATCGCGGCGATCGCGGCCGGGCTCGCCGTGTCGGTCAAGCTGACGATGCTCGCGCCCGTTCTCGCGCTGAGCGTGGGAACGATCCTGCTCGCGGCCCGTGGCCGGCGCCGTCGCGCGGCGGTGGCCTGGATCCCCGCGTTCGTGCTTGCCGCGGGCTACTGGTACGTACGCAACCTGATCGCCGTCGGCAACCCGCTGCCATGGGTCGGCCTCGGGATCCTGCCAACGCCGGCGGCGCCGCTGCAACAGCAGACCGGGTTCGCGATCGTCCACTACGCGACCAACACGCAGATCTGGGCCCGGTTCTTCGCCCCGGTGCTGGCATCCGGACTTGGGCCATGGTGGATCGCCATCATCGGCGTCGCGGTGCTCGGCCCGGTGCTGTGCGTTCTCGGACGATCGCAGCGGACGGCGCAGATGCTCGGTGTCGTCGCGCTCGCCTCGCTCGCCGCCTACCTGATCACCCCCGAGACCGCGGCGGGTCCCGCCGGCGACCCGCTCGGGTTCTCCTTCAATCTCCGCTACGCAGCCCCCGGTCTGACGCTCGCGCTGGCCGTGACCCCGCTTGCGTCCTGGCTCGACGGTCCTCGCGCACGGATGACCACGCTGGCCGTCCTGGGCGCCCTGCTTGCCGTCACGCTTGCCGAGAACCGGCTCTGGACCGCCGGCTACGCAGCCGTCGCGATCCTCGTCGGCTGCGCGGCTCTGGCCATGGTCGGCGCGGCGATCGGCCTTGCCCGCCGGCCCCCGGCTCGCGCCGCCATGCTCGCCGGCGCGAGCGCGGTGCTCGCCGCCGTCGCGTTCGCCGGGTTCGCGGGGGAGCGCCACTACCTGAACGGGCGCTACACCTTCAGACCAGGCTCCTCATCGCTGTCGACGCTGTGGGCGTGGGCGCGCGGCATCCACCACGCCAGGATCGGGCTGGTGGGCACGTTCGGCGGCTTCTTTTCCTACCCGCTGCTCGGCGTCGACGACTCCAACCGCGTGCAGTACATCGCCGACCACGGACCGCACGGCTCGTTCACGCCGATTCGCACCTGCCGCGCCTGGCGCGCCGCGGTCAACGCCGGGCACTACCGCTACGTCGTCACCACACCGGGTAGGAACCCGTGGAATCCGCGCACGCTGGCGTACGCGCCGGAGGGAGATTGGACCCGCTCGGACCCCGCCGCCGTGCTTGTGTTGCGCAACGTCGCCTACTCCCAGCCGATCGCCGTTTACGAGCTGACCGGGCCGCTCGACCCCAGCGGGTGTCCCGCCTGACACGCCTCCGAAGACGCCGGTGCTGCCCACAAACAAGCGGCCGGAGGCCGCCCCTATAACCTCCTCGTCTATGACCGCCACTACCACCCTGCTCGCCGACCCCGAGCTCCAGAGCACCGCATGGGATCTCGAACCGCTCGTCGGGGGCGACGGCCAGGCCGGCGTCGAGCGCCAGCTCGCCGAAGCGATCAAGCTCGCCGAGGACTTCGCCGGCGCGTACGCGGGCCGGGTCGCCGAGATCGACTCCGCCGAGCTCGCGGCCGCGATGGGTCAGCTCGAGACGATTCACGAGCTCATCGGACGCGCCGGGTCCTATGCCGCGCTCAGGTTCGCTACCGAGACCGCCGACCCGGAGCGCGGGGCGCTGCTCCAGCGCGTTCAGGAGGCCGGAACCGAGATCGAGACGAAGCTGCTGTTCTTCGACCTCGAGTGGGCTGCGCTCGAGGATGACCGCGCCGACGAGCTGCTAAAGGCGGATGAGCTCGCCTTCTGCGCGCACCATCTGTGCAGCGTGCGTCGCTACCGCCCACACCTGCTGACCGAGCCCGAGGAGAAGATCCTCGCCGAGAAGTCGATCACCAGCCAGGGCGCCTGGGCACGCCTGTTCGGCGAGCTCACGGCCGCGCTGACCGTCCCGCTCGACGGCGAGGAGGTCAAGCTCGAGGTCGCGCTGAGCCGCCTGCAATCGCCCGACCGCGCCGTCCGCCGCGCCGCCGCGGACGCCGTCTCTGGCGCGCTCGAGCCGGGCCTGCGCACGCGGGCGTTCATCTACAACACGCTCGTCCACGACAAAGCGGTCGAGGATCGCCTGCGCCGCTACCCCAACTGGCTGGCGAGCCGGAACCTGGCGAACGAGGCATCCGACGAGTCGGTGATGGCGCTGATCCAGGCGGTGCGTAACCGCTACGACATCCCCCAGCGCTGGTATGCGTTGAAGGCTCGCCTGCTCGGGGTGCCGAAGCTCGCGGACTACGACCGCGCCGCACCCGTGATCGCCGAGGACGTCACCTTCGGCTTCGGCGACGCGCGCGACCTCGTCCTGGACACCTATCAGTCGTTCTCGCCGGTCGCCGGCGGGGCCGCCCGCCGGTTCTTCGTCGAGCACTGGATCGACGCGCCGATCCGTCCCAGCAAGCGCGGCGGTGCGTTCTGCGCCTACACGGTCCCGAGCGTTCACCCGTATGTGATGCTCAACTTCACCGCGCGCCGCAGAGACGTCCTCGTGATGGCGCACGAGCTCGGGCACGGGCTGCACGCCGCGCTCGCCCAGCCGCAGGGCGTCTTTCACCAGTCGACGCCGCTGACGCTGGCGGAGACCGCGTCGGTGTTCGGAGAGGCTCTCGTGTTCGGGCGATTGCTTGACGCCGCATCGACGCCGCAGGCACGGCTCAGCCTGCTCGCGGAGAGTCTCGAGGGCGCGATCGCAACGGTGTTCCGGCAGATGGCGATGAACCGCTTCGAGCACCTCGTGCACACGCGCCGCCGGTCAGAGGGCGAGCTGTCGGTGGACCGCATCAACGAGCTCTGGACCGAGACCCAGGTCGAGCTGCTCGGCGACAGCGTCGAAGTGACCGATGGCTACCAGATGTGGTGGTCCTACGTCCCGCACTTCATCAACACCCCGGGTTACGTGTACGCGTACGCCTACGGGCAGCTCCTCGCGCTGTCGGTGTACCGCCGCTACGTCGAGGAGGGCGAGTCGTTCGTCCCGCGTTATCTCGGGCTGCTTGCCGCCGGCGGATCGCGCAGCCCCGAGGCCCTCGGGGCGATGGTCGGCATCGATCTGGCCGATCCCGGGTTCTGGGATTCCGGCCTCGCGCTCGTCGAGGAGCAGCTCGTTGCGGCCGAGGCTGCGGCGGCCGAGGTGGTGGGGGCTGAGGGCGCGGGTGCCGAGTAGGCGCTGAGATGGCTTACGCCCCGCCCGCTCGCCACCTGCTGCGCGCCAAAGATCTGGCGGACGCGCGGTACTTCGAGCCGCTGGACGTGGATGACCTGGCCCGCGCCGCCAAGCTCTCACGCGCACACTTCAGCCGGGAGTTCCGCCGCGCCTTCGGCGAGCCACCACATTCCTACCTGCTGACCCGGCGCTTGGAGCGCGCCGCGGCGCTGCTTCGCTCCACCGACCGCTCGGTCGCCGACATCTGCTTCTCCGTCGGTCTGCAGAGCGTCGGGTCGTTCACCACCAGCTTCACGCGCACCTACGGCGCCTCGCCCACCGCGTACCGAGCGAGCTTCCCGCCCGCCGCCGATTACGCCCTGATCCCGACCTGCGTCCTGCGGGTATACGGTCGCCCGCAACGCAGCACGTTTCGAGAAGACAGGACGCCTTCGCGGGATTAACGTCCTCGACGACAAGTATCCGCTGTCGGCGCCTTAGGAGGGCACCATGATCAAACTCACCAACGCCCAGCTATGGGTGCATGACCAGGATGAAGCGCGCGCGTTCTACACCGAGAAGCTCGGCATGGAGGTGCGCGCGGATGTGACCATGGCCGAGATGGGCAACTTCCGCTGGCTGACGGTCGGACCGGTCGGCCAGCCGGACGTCGCGATCGTGCTGATGGCGATCCCCGGTCTGCCGGTAATGGACGCAGAAACGGCTGAGCAGGTCCGGACGCTGATGGCCAAGGGCTTCGCCGGCACGGTCTTCCTGACCACCCAGGACTGCTACGCCGACTACGAGGAGCTCAAGGGCCGCGGGGTCGAGTTCTCCGAGCCGCCGGAGGAGCGTCCGTACGGGATCGACTCCGGCTTCCGCGATCCCTCGGGCAACAACCTCCGGCTGACCCAGGTTCGGGAGATGTCCGCGGTCTGATCGGCCGTCGTGCGTCGAATCTCGGCCGTCCCCGCAGGCCTTCTCGGCGGGGGCGGCCGAGGGGCGCAGCCGGCTAGGCCGTGGTGCCCGAGTCGCGCATCAGCTCGCCGACCGGCACGGCCCGCAGGCCCTCCTGGTGAAGCCGGTCGTGCAGGGCGATCAGCATCGGCACGAGGCTCTGGGGGTTGGCGACACTGAGTTCGACCACCTCGCCCGCGTGGAGCTGTCCGATCGGCTCGTCGCCTTCGACCTTGACCGCGCCGGCGATCGGGCGGCCGCCGACACCGTGGGCGAGCAGCCACTGGCCGAGGCTGAAGCCGCCCGAGGTGTAGAAGAAGTGGTGCCGGTAACCGAGCCCGTGAAGCAGCCGGTGCAGATACGACCGGGTCCCCAGCCAGCGGACAAGACCGCTCGAAGGCAGCCGCGGCACGGCTTGCTCCGCCTCGGCGCGCAGGCCGGCCAGCTCAGCCGCCGACGGGGCCTGCGCGAGCGAGAAGGTGAGGTGGTAGCCCTGCGCGTAGGCAGTGCTCGCCAGCGCCGGAACCTGACCGCCGGGGGCGTCGATGATCACGCCGACCACAGGTTGGTTTGTCTCCACCGCCTGGACCGGCGTCGCTCCAAACGCGCCGGACAGCAGTGTGTACGAGTCAGTTGTCGTGAACGTCCAGGCGGCGATCAGCAGCACGGCCACGGCCGCCGTCACCGTCCGCACGGTGCGCAGCCGCCACGCCGGCACCGGCTTGATCCTGCGCTCGTCGGTGAAGATCAGCGACGCCGTCGAGGGACGCCGGGCGAAGGAGCCATCGGGCTCGGGGTGCTTCTCGAGTGCGCGCTCGATCGCCGGACCCAGATTGTCGCGCTTGCGGACGACCTCGGCGAGGCCGAAGCGCTCGAGCGCCGCGTTGCTCGCGCGGACGTGTCCGTAACCGAAGCCGTAGGAGACCACCGGGCAGCCCCGGATGATCGCCTCGAGCACGGTCAGGCCGGCGCTCGAGTGAACGAGCGCGTCGGATGCCGCGAGCACGTCGCCCATCCGGTCGGTGAAGCCCATCAGCCGTAGTCTCGGCTCGTCTGGGAACTGCTTCGCGAGGCGCGCGCGGAGCTTGTCGTTGCGTCCGCACAGCGCGAGCACGAGTGCGTCGGGGACGGCAAGCGAGGCCTCGACCGCGCTGGCGAGATCGCCGACTCCCCAGCCGCCACCCGAGACCGCGATCATCTGCTTGTCCTCGGGCAGCCCGAGCGCTCGCCGCGCCTCCGCTCGGGGGCGGGGCGCCAGGAACGACGGCAGGGTCGGCGGCTTCGCCCAGCGGACGCTTCCAGGCCCGGCGATTCGCTCCGCCTCCTCGAGCGACTCGGGGTGGGTGATGAAATGCAGGTCGACGTACGGGTGCGCCCAGAAGCGCAGACCCGCAAGGTCGGTGATCGACGAGTAGACCGGAACCTTGAGCGTGCCCCTTCGCCGGAGCTCGCCGAGGATCGCGGTCACCCCGGGGTAGGTCGAGAGGATCACGTCCGGATCGTGGGCGCGGATCAGACGCATCAGTCCGCGCCGGCCGAACGCCGTCAGCAGCTTCTGAGAGAGCCAACGGGTCGGCGGGAAGTACATGAACAGCCAGTACTGGATGTCGAACAGCCACGGCACCCAGCGGAACATGAAGGCCGAGTTCTCGCGCAGCACCTTGGTCAGGATCGGGCCCATCGCGGGCAGCCCGTTGACGATCGAGACGCGGGCGTCGGGGTCCTCGTCGGCGAACTCGCGCGCCACGGCGCGGGCCGGAAGGTCGTGGCCCTCGCCGATGTCGGCCGAGATGATCAGGACCTGGCGCGGCTGCGCCTCGGCGTCGGGCTCACCGGCCGGGATCACCGCCTGCGCCACCTCCTGCTCGGCCACCGCCGCCCGCTCGTGGCGCCAGGCAACGTATCGCCGGACGCCCTCGTGGAACGGCGTCGCGGCCGTCCACCCGAGCTCTCGCTCGGCGCGCTCGCTGGAGACGATCTTGCCGCCGAAGTCACCGGGGCGGGCGGGGGTGTAGACGATCTCGACGTTCCCGATCAGCTCCTGCACGGTCTCGGCAATCTGCTTGATCGTGACCGTTTCGTCGCTCGCCAGGTTGTAGACGCGGTTCGCCGCCAGCTCGTTCAGGCCCATCGCGACGCCCTCGGCGAGATCCTCGACGTACACGAACCGCCGCGACTGCAGGCCGTCGCCGGCGAGCGTCAGCGGATCGCCCTTGAGCGCCTTGTTGACGAACGCGGGAATGACGGCGGCCTCGCGAGCTCGGGGGCCGTAGGGAATTCCGAAGCGGAGGATCGTGTAGTCGATCCCGTAGAGCTCCTGGTAGGCCTTGCAGTAGAGCTCGCCCGCCAGCTTGGTGCTCGTGTAGAGGTGGCTCGGCGGGGGCAGCAGCGTGTCCTCGTTTACATCCGCCTCGGCGCAGTCCGAATAGACCCAGATCGTGCTCGCGTAGATGATCCGCTTGACGCCGGAGCGGCGGGCCGCCTCGAGCACCGTGACGGTGCCGCGCGCGTTGACCCGCTCGGCGTCCTCGGGCTCCGCGTGAACATCGTTGACGTCGGCCACCGCGGCCAGGTGGGCGACGGCGTCACAGCCCTGGAGCGCTCGTTCGAGCGCCTCGCGGTCGGTGATCGAGCCGAGCACCGTCTCGACGCTGCCGACCTCGTGCCACGGCGAGGGGCGCAGGTCGTAGATGACCGGCTGATGCCCGCGCAGGCGGAGCTTGTCGACCACGTGCGAGCCGATGAAGCCAGAACCGCCGGTGACCAGGACTCTCATCTCAGTTCTTACCCGGCCGGTAGTACAAGGGCACACATGAGTGGTTGGTGGCCACCCAGTCGGTGTTCGGCAGCTCGACGTCGTGGCCCATGATGCGGTGACACGGCTCGTCGTACACGCGGCCCGTCGAACGCTCGAGCCAGTCGAAGACGATGTACTTGTAAAGCCCCGAGGTCATGCCCTCGGGGAGCCCTAGGCGGGCCGGGTGGACCGGGTCGAGGTGCTCGCGGGCGACGTCGTTCTTCCATGCCACGATCTCTTCGAGCCGCTCGATCTGCGCCAGGCCGAGCGCCGCCGTGAACTCGCTCATGCGGAAGTTCAGTCCCGGCACTGCGTAGTCGGGCTTGCCGTAGTTGCGGTATTTGTGGGCGTGCTCCAGGATCTCCGGTCGCTTCGACACGAGCACGCCACCCTCGCCGGTTGAGATCGTCTTGGTCGCGTACAGCGAATAGACGCCGGCATCGCCGAAGCTCCCCGGGCGTTTGCCGTTCCAGTCCGCGCCGTGGGCGTGGGCGCAATCCTCGAACAGGAAGATCCCGTTCTCGGCGCAGAATGCGGCAATCTTCTCGGAGTCGAACGCGATGTGACCGCCGATGTGCACGAGCATGGCTGCGCGCGGCTTGTGCCGCTCGGCCTTGGCTTCGAAGTCACTGAAGGACATGCAGAGGTCCTCGCGGTTGCAGTCGACGAACTCCACGCGCGCGCCCGCGTGCAGCGCGGCCAGGGGGGTGGCCATGAAGGTGTTCGACGGGCACAGCACCGTTTCCCCCCGCACGCCTGCGAACTCCAGCGCCGCCAGGGCGCCGCCGGTCCAGCCCCCGCAGGCCACGGCCGGGAGCCGATTCCACTGCTCCCATGCCGCCTCGAACCGCTGCGTGAGCTCGCCCTCGGACCAGCGTCCCGAGTCGAACACGCCATCGACCAGCTCGTGCACGCGCGCACGATCGCGGTCGTCGAACCCAATCGCGAAGCGTCCGAAATCCGGGTCCGGCGTATCCGTGCGCGCCTCGGGGGCAGCGCCTGTATTGGAAGCGATGGTCATTTTCTTCGGCCGGCCTTGCACGCCCAGCCTAGTGCACACAGCTCCATCAGGAGCTCTTGCGCCCGTCCGCGCGCGGAGCATCATTTCAGGTGCGTGTCGCACCGGACAAGGCTCTCAGGCGGGTAGGACGGTACCGAGTTCTCGCCTTTTCAGCTCTGCGATCACGAGCGGCAGTGCTTTCGTTGTCCGTCTATGCGAGTCTCGCGAACTATAGAAATCCGCATCGTGCAGGAGGATCACGTCACCTCCGGCTACCCCGGTCGTCGCGCGAGCGGCGATCCGCTCGGGAGTGGTGAACTTGCGCCAGTCCTTGCCCCATTTCGACCACAGCAGCGATCGAAGCCCGTGCGTGCGGGCCGCTCGCAGGCCGGCGTCGCTGTAAATGCCGTAAGGCGGGCGGTGGAGCTGCGGCGAGCTTTGGGTCGCGTCCTCGATCGCGGCCGCCCCGCGTCGGTAGTCCTCCACGATCTCGTCCGCGGTCAGCCGCAGCTGGCAACGATGACGGTGCCCGTGGAGGCCGACCGCGTGGCCTTTCGCGGCGATCTCGGCGGCAAGCCCCGGACGGCGCTGCACCTGCTCTCCGACGAGGAAGAACGTCGCTGTGATGCCCTGTCGCGCGAGGATCTCCAGGATCGCCGGAGTGCCCTCGGGGTGGGGGCCGTCGTCGAACGTGAGCGCGACTGCGCGGGGGTGGTCGGAGAGGGTTCGGGGCAGGCGGAGGCGCTCAGCGACGCTCGGCACCACCGGGGCGAGGGCGGGCAAGGCGTGGCGAAGCATGGGGGGATGATGGCGGGTGGGGGCCGCGTCCGGGGCGGGATCCGGCGGGCGAGGCGGCGTGGCTCTCGCTCGCGCGCCCTACACCCCCTCCTCGTCCAGCTCACCCACCCAGTAATCCACCGCATCCGTCTCCCGGAACAGCTTTCCCGGGGGCCAGACGCCGATCTTGCCGCTGTCGGGATAGACGACTACGGCGGGGTCGTGCGTGGTGGAGAAGATGACCAGGCGCGCGGGGTCCTCGGTGCGGTTGGTGAGCTTGTGGCCGCCGTCCGGCCCCTCCGGGAAGCAGATCAGGTCGCCCGCTACGAGGGTCTGATCGCCGCCCGGGTGGCGCAGCGTCGGTCGGCCCTCGAGGACGAGCAGCCACTCCTCGTTGCCGTGCTCGTAGTGATAGGGGCAGATGCTGTCGCCGGGGTCGAGCTCGTAGACGCTCGCGCCGAGCATCTCGGCCTCGAGCAGCGGTCCGAGACGCGCCATCGCCGGCCGGTACCCGGGCGGATCCTCGGGATCGCGATCGAGCGCGACACCGAAGGCGTTCACGACCGGACGCTCGCTCATCGGCGCTCTCCGAAGCCGACGGCGCCTGCGCGGCGGACGCTCACTCGCTCTGCCAATAGTCGACGGCGTCCGCGCGAAGGAAGTTCAAGTCCTCGGCGTCGTCTCCGGGGCGCGTGCCGAGCTTGTCTGAATCGGGATAGGCGGAGATCGATGGCACCTGATTGGCCGACATGATCATCACGCGCCCGGGGCCGCGTACGGTGTGGGCGCCCGTCGGCCCGGACGGGAAACAGACGAGATCGCCCGGCTCCAGCGTGCGCTCGCCGTCGGGCGTGCAGACGGTCGGCGTCCCTGCGATCACGTACAGCCACTCCTCGACGCCGTGGTGGAAGTGGTATGGGAACGTCAGCTCGCCGCTGTCGAGCTCGAACACGCCGGCGCCGATCCGCTTGGCGCCGAGTCGCTCGCCCACGCCGCGGATGCCGCGCCAGCGGTATCCGGCACGGTCGGACTCGTGATCGAAAGCGTCGGCCAGTACGTTGAAGCGTCTCATGGAACGACATCTTGACGGCTTGCGCCACAGCCTCCGGTAGCGGATCGTGAGACCCGACCTCGATCACTGGCTCGACCGGCCGGCGATCCGCATCTCGCACCGCCGCGAGGCCGCGGCCGAGCCGGCGGTCCTGTGGGCCGCCGCGCGAGCAGTCCGCACGTCTGACACGCGGCGTCTCGGACGGCTCGTGCGCCTCCGCATCCCCGGTGTGCCCGCCGGGATCGCCTACGACGAGATGTTCCGTTCCCCGCCGTTCACGGTCCTGCACGAGGACGAGAGTGCGCTCCTCGCGGGCATCGTCGGCAGGATCTGGACGGTGCGGCGTGATTACCCGATCCTCGACGAGCCCGACGACTTCCGCCACTGGTCGACCCGGGGGACGGTGCGGGTGCTGTTCGCCAACTGGGTCGAGCCGGGTGGGGCCGGCGTGAGCGTGCTCGTCAGCGAGACGCGGGTGTCGGCCGGCGATCGACTGGCAAAGCTCGGCCTCGCCGCCGTGAAGCCACTGATCGTCGCCTCCCAGGCGCTGATCGGGACCGAGGGGCTGGACCGGGCAGTGAGCAGCACACAGGGCACGGCGGGGCGCGGGCGCGCCGGGCCGTGAGCGGTAACGTCGTGCGCGGATGAAGTTCGACTCGCAGGTAACGGTCCGGCGCACGCGCTACGCGAACGAGGCCACGGGGTGGGCCGTCGTCGAGGCCACCGACGAGGCCGGCGATGTGATCGTCCTCGTCGGCCCGTTGCATCACCTCGAGGACCGCGAGCGCGTTCACGTGGTCGGAAGCTGGCAGGACGACTCCCGCTTCGGCCGCCAGGTGAAGGTCACCCAGGCGGATCCGCTGCCTCCGTCAGACGCTGAGGCGCTGCGCGCGTATCTCGTGCGGGTGCGCCACCTCGGACCGAAGCGCGCCAAAGCGCTGCTGGACCGTTACGGCGAGGCGGGCGTGCTCGAGGCGATCGACCGCGATCCCGCTGGTGCCTTCGCGCGTGCCGGGCTGTCCGGACGCCGGGCGCGCGAGGCGGCGCGGTCCTGGGATGCGCTGCGCGTCACCCGGCGTCTGCACCTGCTGCTCGCGCCGCACGGCCTCGCGTATCTGGTCACCGGCATCCAGCGGGAGTTCGGCAACGCCGCCCACCGGGTCGTGCACGAGCGGCCATACGAGCTCACGAGCGTATTCGGAGTGGGTTTCCACGTCGCTGACCGGATCGCCCAGGGCGCCGGCATTTCGCGCGACAGCCCCGAGCGAGCACGCGCCGGGATCCTCCATGTGCTGGCCGAGGCGGAGCGCAGCGGGAGCACGTGCCTTCCGCTCGGCGCGCTCCTCGCGAGCTGCGGCGACCTGCTGGGAAGCGACGCACCGAACGAGGAGTTCATCGACGAGCTGGTCGCACGCGAGGACCTCGAGCGCGCCGGAGAATGGATCTACCGGGCGGAGACCGCGCGGCTCGAAGCGGAGCTAGCCGAGCTGATCCACGCCCTACTCCACAGGCCACCATCGCGCCGGCTGCACGAACCCCCAGACCCACCACCACCCGGGAGTTCGGCGCCAAGCCCGCCAAGCCCGTCCGAATCGGCGACCGAACTCCCAATGGAACCGCCGCCAGGCGGTTCCACAGTGTCAGACGAGCAGTGGGCGGGCGTGCGCGCCGCGTTCACCGAGCGGCTGTCCCTGATCACGGGTGGTCCCGGCACCGGCAAGACCGCGAGCATCCGCACGATCGGAGCGCTCGCCGTCGGTCGTGGTGCCCGGGTCCTGCTGGTTGCGCCGACCGGCCGCGCCGCGGTGCGGATGGCCGAGGCGACCGGCATGCGCGCGTCGACGGTCCACTCCGCGCTCGGGTGGATCCCCGGCGAGGGGCCGACGCACGACGAGGACGACCCCCTCAGGTGTGACCTGCTGATCATCGACGAGACCTCGATGGCGAACCTCGAGCTGCTGTTGACCCTGCTCCGGGCCGTCGGTCGGGACACAAATGTGGTGCTCGTCGGCGACGCCGACCAGCTGGCGCCCGTCGGCGCAGGCAAGCCGTTCGCCGAGCTGGTCGCATCCGGACTCGTCCCGACCGCGCGACTGACGCACATCTTCCGCCAGGCGGCGGGCAGCATGATCGTGCAGGGAGCTCACGCGATCCGCCGCGGCGAGGCTCCCGACTTCGCCCCGCGTGGTGAGATGCGCCGGGACCTGTTCCTGGTCGAGCGCGCCGACCCCGCTGCGGCCCGCCGCGAGATCGTGGACCTGGTCTCCGCCCGGCTGCCCGCGCACTACGGGATCGACCCGATCAGGGACATCCAGGTGTTCGCGCCGGTCTATCGCGGGGAGCTCGGGATCGACCGCCTGAACGAGGCGCTGCGCGAGGCGCTGAACCCGGACGGCGCGCCGGTCCGCGGCGGCCGCTTGAGACTTGGCGACAAGCTGATGCTCACCGGACGCAATCTCCACGATCTCGGCCTGATGAACGGAACATTGCTGCGCTTGCTCGACGAGGTCACCGCCGCCGACTCGAACGACGACGGGGAGGCCGCTCTGGTGCTGGCGGCCGAGGAGGCGATCTTCCGGCTGCCGCCGGAGGATGCCGACCGGCTGAAGCTCGCCTACGCGTGCTCGGTCCATCGCGGCCAGGGGATCGAGCTCCCGGTCGCGGTGATCGTCGCCCACCAGGCCGGCGGTGCCTTCTTCCTGCGACGCGAGATGCTCTACACCGCGATCACGCGGGCGAAGCTGGCGACCGTGATCGTCGGGACTCGCGACGTGCTCGCGCGCGCCGCCCGGACTCCGGACACCGGCAGGCGGCACGGCCGGCTGACCGAGCGGCTTGTTGAAATCGGCTAGCGGCCGAACTCCGCCAGCAGATGGGCATTGTCTCCAGCCCGCTCGACCGGCTCGGGACTATCGAGGTTGACGATCCGGTAACCGGCCTCGTGCAGCAGATCGCAGAACGCCGCGTTCTTACCGTGCATCTCGGCGATGATCGCGGGGCGCCGCTCGCGCAGCAGGCGGGACATCCCGGCGATGACCTGTAGCTCGCCGCCCTCGACGTCGATCTTGACGACGTCGGGCGCCTCGATTCCCTGCTCGTAGACGAGGTCGTCGAGACGTACCCCAGGGACCGTGAGGCGCTCGCGCTCCATCGGATGCTCGCCGACCTCCGCCAGACGCGTCCACAACGTGTCGCGCACGCCGATCACCTCGACCGGCCCGGTCGCGGCGGCGGCCGCCGCCGCCACCACAGTTACCGTGCCGAGCCCATTCACGGCGGCGTTGGCCTCGATCGCCGCGACGTTGTCGGGCTCGGGCTCGACGCTGACCACCGTCCCAGTTGGTCCCACGAGTCGCGCTCCGACCAGCGTCATGAAGCCCATGTTCGCGCCCACGTCGTAGAACGTCGACCCGTCCGTAAGCGTCCGGCGCAGGGCCTCCTGCACCATCGGCTCGTGCAGCCCTCGGAGCATCGCGTGTCCCTGGGCGCCGGCCAGATCGAAATGCGCTGTCGACAGGTACATGTTCTCGGCCAGCCCGAACGGGATCCGGACCCTGCCGCCCGCCGCGACCCGGTCCCAGAGCCAGAACCAGCCACGGTCCTTCCACGACCGGCGCGTGCGGTCGCTCACCAAACGGGTGAACACTCGCAGGAAGACCGTCTGCGGCAGGTAGCGCAGGCCGCTTCCGAATACCTCGAGCCAACCCCGGAGCGACTCCAGCCGAGCTGCAACCTTCACCACGGGTCTGTTGCTACCTTCCACGGCCCGCGAGTATCGCCGAAGCCCACACCGCGCCGGCGACTACGAGCTCGGCAGCGCGGCCTCCAGCGCAGCGATGATCTTCGGGTCCTCCGGCGTCACCTTGGTCGGCCAGCGCGCGAGCAGGTGCCCGTCGGCGCCGATCAGGTACTTGGTGAAGTTCCAGACCGGCGGCTTCGAGCCGGGCTGGCGGGCGAGATCGCGCCACAGCGGATGCGGATCGGCGCGAACCGACATCCGCTCGGTGAGGGGGAAGCCGACGCCGTAGTTCTTCTGGCAGAACGCGCCGATCTCCTCGGCGTCTTCGAACTCCTGGCCGGCGAAGTCGTCGGACGGCGTGCCGAGGATCTGGAGGCCGCGATCGCCGTATCGCTCGTGAAGGGCTTGGAGACCGGCGTACTGCGGTGTGTACCCGCACTTGCTCGCCGTGTTGACGATCAGCGTCGGCCGTCCGCGGAGACCCTCGAGGTCCAGCTCACCACCGTCGAGCAGATTGACGCGGTGGGCGTAGATGTCGGTCGGCTCCTTCAGCTTGGGCGTCCGGCGCATGTACATTGCCACAGTCGAGATAGCGCTCATACAACCAATACGCTAGCGAGTCCGCCGCGGTTCACCCACCTCGTGCCGCCGCCGTCAGCTTTCCGCGCCGGCGAGGACCGCGCCGATCGGACCGAGCTCGTCGAGCAGCCCGAGCTCTCGCGCCTTCCCTGCCACCAGCGCGCGCTGACTCGCCTCCATCGTCGCGGCCACGGGCGCGAGCCGCTGCTGGAGCCCGGGGTCGAGACCGCCGAGCATACGAAGGCCCGTGTCCCATAGCCCCGACCTCTCCACCCCTGCGATCAGTGACGGTAGCCGCCGCTCGAGACCCACGCGAAGGAGCCGGTCGGCGATCCGATTGAGCTGGCCGGTCCTCATCTCGGCGGCGATCCTGAGCAGCTCGGGCCAGAGCGCGTCGCGCTCGACTGCGTCGGCCATCCCGTTGATCACCGCGACCGGCACGTAGGCAATGATCTGAGCGACGCGCTCGCGGCCGACCGCGTCCATGTGGTCGGCGGCGAGCGGCACGAACATCGACCACAGCCCGCCTTCGTCGACGAGTCCGACGATGTGCTCGAGCACAGGCTGATCGAGCGTCGCGCCGAGCGCCGCCACCTGGTCGCGAGGACCCGCGGCAAGATGCTCGACCAGCGGCAATAGCGCCGCCCAGAGATCGTGCTCCCCCGCCGCGTCGAGAATCGCGGCGAGGGCATCGGCGTCCTCGACGATCGGCAGCTGCGCGAGCTTGACTACGCTCGCCTCGCTCATCAGCGGGATTACGGGCAGCACGATGTCCCAGAGCCCTTCGGCATATGCGGTCTCGGCAAGGCTCTCGAGCAAGTCCTGCGACGCCGCGAGCTCGGCCAGCGAACCCTTGAGCTGGTCGCTCATGTGATCGAGCAGGTCAAGCGCCTCCGCCCACAGTCGCTCCCGCTCCGCGGCGTTCAAGATGCTCGCCAGCCGCTGCTCTCCAATCAGGCCGAGGATGTGTTCGAGCCGGTCCTTGCCCTCCATCACGAAAGCGATCCGGAGCAGGCTCGGTTCGTCGATTCGCTCCATCGAAGCAACGATCGCTTCGTCGCCGAGATAGCCGACGAAGCGACCCATGGTGACCTGTTCCCCGCGGTCCGCGAGCTCGCCGGCGATCTCTGCCACCTGCTGGGCGGGCATCCGCTCGATCACCTCGCGGGCACGCCGCGGGTCGAGCTCGACCGCGATGTCGGCGAGGAATGTGGCGGGCAGGCGCTTGGCGAGGTCGACCGCCTTTGACGGATCGAGCAGTCCCGTGACGCGGGCGCTCAGCAGCGGACCGAGGGCCCACTCGGCGATCCTCGCCGCGATCGGCGAAGGAATGATCCGGGTCACCAGGGCTAACTTGTGTAGGCGGTCCCGGTCGCCCTCGAACAGCGCGTCGGTTGCCTGCTCGCGCAGTGCGCGCAGGTCCTCCGGGGCGGCGCGATCCAGATAGGCGAGCTGCTCGGGTGCGACACCGAGCACGCGGGACAGCTTGACGAGCTCGGCGCGGATCTCGAGCGCGACGCTCACGTGAGGATCAGCTCGACCGCGCCCCGAAAGACGAAAGGTACGTGGCGAAGCGCGTCCTGTATCGCCGTGTCGAGTGCCGCCGACTGGCGCCGCTTGGCCTCATCCAGGGTCTCGCCTAGCGTTCGCAGCTCCTCAGCCGAGAGCAGCTCGACGAGTCCCCGCGGCGGTTCGGAACCGAGCTGACGGTGGAGCGAGCTTGCATCGGGCGGAAGAGCCACGGGCGTAGTTTTCCGCACTCCGCCGCTGCGCGTAGATCTGCGGCTGCAGCCGGGTCAGGCGAGTGCGTCTTTGGGCAGCACATAGCGAAGCACTTTTCGCTGGTCGGCCGCGACCGTGTCGCCCATCCGCGAGCCGTGCAGGCCGCGCGCCGCGACCGGCGCGGCAGCTACATCGGGCTTCCCTGCGTGCGCGACGATCCACTCCATCACTTCCGGGAAGTCGGCGCCCTCGGCCAGGATCGCGGCGCGTTCCACAACCTTGCCGCCCGAAGGGTGAGGACGTGCGAGCCGCGTCAGCAAAGTGCGTATCGCGGTCTCCTCCATTACCGACACCATAGCCCTCTGTGCGTCGCCGTGCCCGCCGGGAAGGCGGACCGGTACTGATCCGCGACGAAGACTTGCCACAGCGACTAAGCTCGGAACCGTATGCAAGGCGCACTAGCGATCCGTGCAAGGTCGCGGTAAGTACCCGCGCAGATCGCTTCGAGAGCCTGTTGCACGCCGACCGACCTAGCTCGCGACCGTCGTCGCCGCGCCGCCGCGCCGCACTCAGCGTGCTGGGGTTCGCGGTCGTAGCGGGCGCACTCGCCGCCGAGCTCGCTGGGCGCCGCGGGCAGTTCACTTCGGCACTCCACGCCGCTCCGATCTGGCTACTGGCGATCGCAACGCTGCTACAGGTGATCGCCCTGCTGGCGCGCACCGAGGCCTGGCACGTCTGTGTGCTGGCGGCGGGGGGAACCGTCAGCCGCCGCCTGCTCTTCCGTGCCGCCGGGGTCGGCTATCTCGCGAGCGTGCTGAACGGTTCACTCGGGCTGGCGGCGCGGATCGCGTCACTGCGCCGCGTGGCTCCCGGGACGACCCCGAAGATCCCGGCGCTGCTCACAGCGGAGGTCCCGATCATCAGCGTCGAGGTGGCCCTCACCGCGATCTTCTCCTTCACCCTGATCTCGCCGCTCGGCCTGCCGTGGTGGGTGCCGCTGATCGCGGTGTCCGTGACAGGCGCCGCGGTATTTGCGCTGCGCCGCTTCTCACAGCGTCACCGGATTGGGCTGTGGGCCGGTCTCGCAGCGATGCACAGCGGGCGCTGGCGGATGGTGGCGCTTGTGCTGCTGGCCGTGTGCGCCCAGATCGCTCGCAACTGGCTCGTTCTACGGGCGATCGGCGTGCACATCTCCGTGTTCGATGCGATGGCGCTGCTGATCGCGATGTTCACGCTCGGCCAGCTCCCGATCGGACCCAGTCTCGGGGCCGCGGCGGCCGTGCTGATCCTCGGCTCCCACGGCGTGGCCGCAACCGCCGCCGCCGGCGTGATGCTGACCGTGACCGGTACGGTCGGCTCGCTCGGCTATGCCGCCTGGGCAGTCACGGACCGGCTGTTCGCGGGCCGGCTCGCGGTTGCTCCGGAGGTAGCTGTTGCCGCGAGTTCGGCCTGACCAGCGTTCGCCCCGGTGTTCGCATTCACGGGAGGCGGTACGCTCTCGCACGGTGAAACGACCGAGCTCACGAGCAGGCGGGTGATCGCTTGGACACCACGGAGATGACACTGGTGACCGGGGAGCGCCTGCACATCACGGGCACCGTCGAGGAGGTCGAATCGACGATTATCGCGGCGTCGCGCGGCTCGATCATGCAGCTCGCGTGGCTGACCGACCGCGCCAGCGGCGAGAAGATCGGAATCAACCCGACGTCCGTTGTCTCGCTCCGTGTGGGTGAGTCCTAGAGAAACGCGATGCCGCTCCCGGAGGGCCCGCATCTCGACCTCCTGCGTGAGGCGATCGCCGTCGAGGGACGCGGGCACCAGGCGCTGCTCGCCGGTGAGGAGAGCGCCGGCGCTGAGGCGTTGCGGGAGTCCTCGGATCTTTACCGGCAATCGTGGGAGCTGGCGTCCCCCACGAGCTACGGGAGGCTGATCGGGATGCTGAAGGCGGCGGTGATCGCCGGCGATGCGAGCTCGGCGGCGGCGTACGTGCGCTCCCAGCTCGCGGATCCTGTCGAGACCCCGGCCGCGAGCTACGCGCTCGCGATCGCCGCGCTCGTCGAGCGTGAGGACTCGGTCGCGCGGGCTGCGAGCGCCGGGATGCGGAGCGCATCGGAACCGTTCGTCCGTGCCGCCGACGCGATCGACGGGCTCGCCGACCGCGAGGCCGACCGGTACGCCGTCGCGCTACGCGCGATCGTGGCGGACTTCGAGGGCCGCGAAGCGCATCTCACAGGCGTCCCGATCGCCGACACCGCGCTGATGCTCGAGCGGCTCGCGGAGGCGCGCGGGATGGCGTGCCGCCCAACCTCGCCCTTGCTGCCCGCGAGTCGCGGCTCCGGCTAGCCCAAGCTCCTTGGCTCGGATGGCCCGGCCGCGCTCGATGCGCTTCGTCGGCGACGCGGGTCCCGGTGCGCCGGCGGGCGGGTGGTGGCGGGCGGGCGGTGGCACCGCTCGCGCCAGGTGTGACGGGCGCGTCACATGTCTCCCTCGCGCCTGCGGCTTTTCTGACGGTTTAGCTCCGGTCGCGGGCGGCCCGCCCACGCGCCTAAGCTAC